>ERZ1090869.1101-NODE-1102-length-12886-cov-5.573221_pt1 | contig 12886 bp, 10 predicted proteins | sample MGYA00478474_ERZ1090869 | MGnify/ENA primary metagenome ERZ1090869 (study PRJEB33644, sample SAMEA5815748) | chicken gut metagenome | biome: Chicken; feature: Gastrointestinal Tract; material: Caecum | place: Ireland | collected 2019-01-01 | study: A study of... | reverse complement strand
GCCCAGTACGCCTCTCACGTGCTGCTGGCCCGCAGCGACATGGTCTCCTTTGTGGACTCCCTGGTGGGGCCCCTGAGCATTATTAACGCCCTCATTGTCACGGTGGCCATCAAGAAAAAGGACGAGGTGGCGGACACCCTGCGGAAGATCGAGGAAATTTGGGATGAGTATGGCGTCTACGAGAAAGTGGACGAGAAGGGCAGCTGCCTTTGAATACGTACGACGTTTTAGTAGTGGGCGGCGGCGCCGCCGGGCTCATGGCTGCAGGCACGGCCTTGAGCAGGGGGCTTTCTGTGTGCCTGTTCGACAAAAACCGGCAGCTGGGGCGCAAGGTGCGTATCACAGGGAAGGGCCGCTGCAATGTGACAAACCACTGCACGGCGCGCGAGGTGGTGGAGGCCGTACCCTCCAACGGCCGTTTTCTGTTCGGCGCGCTCTCCGCGTTTCCGCCGGAAGAGACGATGCGCTTTTTTGAAGGGCTTGGCGTGCCGCTCAAGACGGAGCGCGGCAACCGCGTGTTTCCCGTCTCCGATCAGGCGGCCGACATTGTGGACGCCCTTTCCGCCTATGTGCGGCGCGGCGGCTGCCGGGTGCTGCACGGCGAGGTGCGGGAGCTTCTCCTGCGGGAGGGGCGCCTGGAAGGCGTGCGCCTTGCCTCAGGGGAGGAACTGCACGCGCCGGCCGTTCTGGTGGCGTGCGGCGGCCTTTCCTATCCGGCCACCGGCTCCACCGGCGACGGCTACCGTCTGGCGCGCCAGGCAGGCCACACCGTGACGGGGCTGCGCCCCTCGCTCGTGCCGCTCGTGGAGCAGGGGCATGACTGCGCCGAGTTGACCGGCCTTTCGCTGCGGAACATCGGCCTTTCCGTGTGGGATACGCGCCGGAAAAGGGAGGTTTACACCGATTTCGGGGAACTTCTGTTCACACATTTCGGCCTTTCCGGCCCCGTGATTCTCAGCGCAAGCAGCCACATGCGCGATATGGAGCCCGGCCGCTATGAGGTGCGCATCGATCTGAAACCTGCCCTCTCGCCGGAACAGCTCGACGCGAGGCTGCTGCGCGATTTTGCGGAAAACCGGAACCGCGATTTTGCAAACTCTCTCGGCGCTCTGCTGCCGCGCAAGCTCATCCCCGTGGCGGTGCGGCGTTCGGGCATCCCGCCCACGTGCAAGTGCAACGCTGTCACACGGCAGATGCGCGAGCATTTTCTCAGCCTGCTCAAGTGCTTTTCCGTGCCGATCGAGGGATTCCGTCCCATTGCCGAAGCGATCGTCACGGCGGGCGGCGTGGCTGTGAAGGAAGTCAATCCCAAAACAATGGAATCGAAGCTCCTGCCCGGCCTGTTTTTTGCCGGCGAGGTGCTCGACGTAGACGCCTACACCGGCGGTTTTAATCTGCAGATTGCCTTTGCCACGGGCCGCGCTGCGGCCGGGGCTGTTGCCTCTGTAAACGGCTAAACCCAAAACGGCGGCCGCCGCCATGATGGCAATTGAAATTGCCGGGCCCTCGGGGGCCGGAAAGAGCACGGCGGCGCGCGCCGCCGCCAAACAGCTCGGCTATCTCTATGTGGACACGGGGGCCATGTACCGCGCGATCGGCTGCCGCCTGCGCGCCATGGGCGTTTCCCAAAACGAGGAGGAAGAGGTGGCCCGCGCGCTGGAAGGGCTGAAGCTCACGCTCTCGTTTGAAGGCGGGGATCAGCATGTGTTCGTGAACGGGGAGGATATGACGGGCGTCATCCGCACACCGGATGCTTCCCGCGCGGCCTCCGATTTCTCCAAGCTGCCGTGCGTGCGGCAGTTCCTGTTCCGGCTGCAGCAGGATCTCGGCAGAGAACAGGACGTCGTGATGGACGGCCGCGATATTGGCACCGTCGTGCTCCCCTGGGCGCAGACGAAGATTTTCCTCACGGCTTCCGCGGAGGAACGCGCCCGCCGCCGCTTCCTGGAGCTGAAGGCCAGGGGCCAGGACGTTTCCTATGAGCAGATCCTTTCGGACGTCCGCTGGCGCGACGAGCAGGATTCCACCCGGGAGACGGCGCCGCTCCGCCAGGCGGAGGACGCCGTGCTGCTGGATTCCACCGGCCTTTCGCTGGAGCAGGTGGTGGCCCGCATTGTGGCCCTCGCCGGAGAGGGGGAGGACGCATGAAACACACACCTCTCTATGGGTTTGGCAAAATTTTTGCGCAGCCGCTCGTGTATCCCTTCATCCCTTACCGCACCCAGGGGCGCGAGAATGTCCCGGAGGACCGGAATTTTATCCTCTGTTCCAATCATCTCGGCATTTCCGATCCGCTTCGCCTCGCCAGCATTGAGAAACGCCAGATCTTCTTTTTCTCCAAGGCGGAGCTGTTTCAGAACAAAGCGCTCGCTTGGCTGCTTCGCTCGCTCGGCTGCATTCCGGTGCAGCGCGGCCGCGGCGATGTGGGGGCCATTGATCACGCCAGCGAGGTGCTGGAGCACGGCGGCATCATGGGCATTTTCATCGAGGGCACGCGCTCCCGCACCGGTGAATTCCTGCAGCCGAAGGCCGGGGCCGTCATGCTTGCCTACCAGCATCATGTGCCGATTCTGCCCGTCTGCATCACGCCTGTGGGCAGCAAGCGGCCGCGCCTGTTCCACCGTGCCATTGTCGCCTACGGCAAGCTGATCGAACCGGAGGAGCTCGGCATCCAGGAGGGCCGCGGCTCGGAATACCGCGCGGCCAGCCGTCTGGTGATGAGCCGCATCATGGAGCTGCGGGATCCGAAAACGGAGGAAAAATGAAACTCTATTTTTTCCTGCTCCGCCTGCTGTCGCCCCTGGCACGGTTTGTGTTCCGCGTGACCTGGCGCGGCACGGAGCACATTCCGCAGAGCGGGCCGCTCATCGTGTGCTGCAACCACCGCTGCGTGATCGATCCGCTGTTCCTGGCCGCGCCGTTCCGCCGCCAGGTGCGCTATATGGCGAAGTCGGAACTCTTTGAGGATCACGGCCGCCTGGCCGCCTGGCTTTTGAACCACCTGGGCGCGTTTCCCGTGGAGCGGGATAAAGGGGATGCCTCTTCCGTTCGGAAAGCGCTCGAGATCCTGGCGCAGGGCGGCGTGCTCGGCATTTTCCCGCAGGGGCGGGTGATTTTCGACACGTCGCCGTTCCGGCCCAAGCCGGGGTTTGCGCTGCTGGCGGAAAAGTCCGGCGCGCCCGTGCTGCCTGTGAGCATCTATTGCAGCGGGGAGCCGCTGCGGTGGCGCAGCAGGGTCACGGTGCGGTTCGGCACACCCATCCCGGCGCAGGAACTGCTCGGCGGGGAGACGGGGCGCGCTGCCCTGCGGTGTGCGTCCGCGCGTCTGAGCGCGGAAATCAACGGATTGTTGGAGGAAGGCCATTGAAGATCACGGTTGCAAAGACGGCCGGCTTTTGCTTCGGCGTGAACCGCGCCGTGGAGACGGTGAATCGTCTGCTCGGCGAAGGGGAGCGCGTGTGGACGCTCGGTCCCATCATTCATAATCCGCAGACGCTCGCGGACCTTGCGGCCCGCGGCGTGCGCATTGCGCAGGAGCCGCGGGAGGCGAAGGGAGGGGTGCTCGTCATCCGTTCGCACGGCGTGGCCCGCGCCGTGCTGGAGGAGGCGGATCGCTGCGGCGCGCGCGTGGTGGACGCCACCTGCCCGTTTGTGGCGAAGATTCACAGCCTCGTGCAGCGCGCCTCGCGCGAAGGGCGGTTTGTCCTCATCGCGGGGGACGCTGCGCACCCGGAGGTGCAGGGCATTGTGGGCCACTGCGACGGCCCATACCATGTTTTTTCCGGGGCTGCAAACCTAGAAAAGTTTTCTTTGGAAAACAGAAATTTACAAAATCAGCCCGTGGCCGTCGTTTCCCAGACGACTTTTTCCCTTTCAGAGTGGAAAAATAGTTTGAAAATCCTGAAAAGGGTATATACAAACGCCGCAATTTTTGATACAATATGTAATGCTACTGCAAATCGTCAATCTGAAGCAGAGGCGCTGTCATGCGCCTGTGACGCCATGATTATCGTGGGAGGGCGGCAGAGTTCGAACACAGCAAAACTCTTTGACGTGTGCAGAAGAAACTGCCCTTCCTACTTCGTGGAAGATGCGCGGGAGCTTCCCATCGACGCGCTGCGGGGGGCGAATGCCGTTGGCATCACTGCCGGTGCCTCCACACCGGCAAGCATAATAAAGGAGGTACTTGTTACCATGACAGAAATCAAGGAAAATCAAGATCCAAATGTGACGGAGGATGGCGCCAGCTTTGAGGCGATGCTCGAAGAGTCGCTGAAAAGTTTTAATACAGACGAGAAGGTTCACGGTGTAGTTGTCAGCATCGCGCCCAACGAGGTGTATGTAGACGTAGGCCGGAAGCAGGCGGGCATTGTGCCGGCCAGCGAGCTTTCTGCGGATCCGAACGTCAAGCCGGAAGACATCGTGAAAGTCGGCGACGAGCTCGATCTGTTGATTATGCGCACGAACGACCAAGAGGGCACCATCATGCTCTCCAAGAAGCGTCTGGATGCCGCGAAGGGCTGGGAGACTGTCACCGCCGCGTCCGAGGACGGCACCGTTCTCGATGGCACCGTCACCGAAATCCTGCCGAAGGGCGGCATCATCGCTGTCACACACGGCGTGCGCGTCTTTATCCCTGCTTCTCAGGCGACCGCTTCCCGCGGCGAGCCGCTTGATGGGCTGCTCCACAAGGACGTGCGTTTCCGCATCATTGAAGTGAATCGCGGCCGCCGCCGTGCCGTCGGTTCCATCCGTTCCGTTCTCGCCGACGAGCGCAAGGCTCTGGCCGAGAAGTTCTGGGAGACGGCTGAGGTCGGCAAGGAATACACCGGCACCGTGAAGAGCCTCACCTCCTATGGCGCGTTTGTGGATCTCGGCGGTATCGACGGCATGATCCACATTTCCGAGCTCTCCTGGGATCGCATCAAGCATCCGAGCGAGGTTGTCAATGTGGGCGACGTCGTGAAGGTTTACATCAAGGGCCTTGACCATGAAAAGGGCAAGATTTCCCTTGGCTACAAGCGTGCGGAAGACAATCCGTGGGAGATCCTGCGCCGCGATTATCCGGTTGGCAGCGTGGTGGAAGCTACCGTTGTGGGTCTCACGAGCTTCGGTGCGTTTGCCCGCATCATCCCCGGCATCGACGGCCTGATCCACATTTCCCAGATTGCGGATCACCGCATCGAGAAGCCGCAGGATGTGCTGCAGGTCGGCGATGTTGTGAAGGTTAAGATCACGGACATTGACTTTGAGAAGAAGCGTGTGAGCCTTTCTATCCGCGCTTTGCTGGAAGAGGAAAAGGCTGCGGAGGCTTCCGAACAGGAATAATCTCAGTTTCGAGTAAAAGCTTTAAGGCGGCGGCGTCGTGAGACGTCGCCGCCTTTTTGTCATTTTTTGGATTGTTTATCGACTGTTCACAATTTAGGATTTGCAACTTGGTATAAATTGTTGTATAATATTACTTGTATCTTATTATTTTTACCGAAACGGGGCGCGTGGCGCCCGGCGGCCCAGGCGGAATGCCGCCTTTAAGAGAGAGGAGAGTTTTGATATGGCGACGAAAAACGAAATGTTTGATCTGTTTGCAATTACGCCTGAAATGGAGCGCTATGCCTCCCTCTGCGAATCGCACAGCACAATCGACACGTCCCTCTATGCGAAATACGATGTCAAGCGCGGCCTGCGCGACATCAACGGCAAGGGTGTCCTCACAGGCCTCACGGAAATTTCCGAAATCCAGTCGAGCAAGATGGTGGACGGCAAGTCCGTCCCCTGTGACGGCAAGCTCTTTTACCGCGGTTACGACGTGGAGGAGATTGTGGCCGGCTTCATCCGCGAAAAGCGGTTCGGCTTTGAGGAGACGGCCTACCTGCTTCTGTTCGGCGAGCTGCCGGATGCGGATCAGCTTGCGGAGTTCCGGCAGCTGCTCGCCAATTACCGCACCTTGCCCACGAATTTTGTGCGCGATATCATCATGAAAGCGCCCACGAGCGACATGATGAACACGCTTGCCCGCAGCGTTCTCACGCTCTACGCGTACGACGAGAAGGCGAACGATCCTTCCCGGCCGAACGTGCTGCGCCAGTGCATCGAGCTGATTGCCCTGTTCCCGCAGCTCGCGGTGTACGGCTATCAGGCATACTGCTTTGACGCGGACCGCCTGAACAACAGCTTTTTCATCCATTCCCCGCGTCCGGAGCTCTCCACCGCGGAGAACATCCTGCACATGCTCCGCATCGACAGCAAATATTCCGAGCTGGAGGCGCGCATCCTCGATCTGGCGCTCGTGCTCCACGCGGAGCATGGCGGCGGCAACAACTCCACCTTCACTACACACGTCGTCACCTCCTCCGGCTCCGATGTGTATTCCGTGATTGCGGCGGCTCTCGGCTCCCTCAAGGGCCCGCGCCACGGCGGTGCAAACATCAAGGTTGTGCAGATGTTTGAGGCTATGAAGGCCGAGATTGACGACTGGAAGGATGAGGGCAAGGTGGCCGATTACCTGCGCGCCCTGCTGCACAAGGAGGCGTTTGACAAGGCTGGCCTTATTTACGGCATGGGCCATGCCGTCTATTCGATCTCGGATCCGCGCGCCAACATTTTCAAGTCCTTCGTGCAGAAGCTTGCCGCCGAAAAGGGCATGGAAAAGGAATATGGCCTCTATTCGCTTGTGGAGCGGCTTGCGCCCCAGGTCATCGCGGAGGAGCGCCGCATCTACAAGGGCGTCAGTGCGAACATCGATTTCTACAGCGGCTTCGTCTATCATATGCTCGGCCTGCCCACAGAGTTGTTCACGCCCGTGTTCGCCATGGCCCGCATCGCCGGCTGGAGCGCCCACCTGCTGGAGGAGCAGATCAACGTGGGCAAGATCATCCGCCCGGCTTACATGAGCATTTCCGAACGCCGGTCCTACGTGCCGATGGAAAACCGCTGATGTTGACAAGTTGCGCTTTTTTTGCTATGCTAACTTGTATAAGCAAAGCCCTGAGGGGTTGTACCTCTGCGCTTGCGATTCCACAGAAAGGAGACTGATTCGATGAAGCGCATTCAGACTTTGAATTCCAGAAACCTGAAGGACTCCCTGAAGGTCGGCGGCTGCGGCGAGTGCCAGACCTCCTGCCAGTCTGCCTGCAAGACGTCCTGCACGGTTGCAAACCAGCACTGCGAAAACAAAAACAAGTAAGAGCAGTCTCTTGATGGTATCGCTGCCCCGGAAGCGGCGCGCCCTGCGGCGTGCCTTTGCGCCGTGGCGGCGATATTTCTTGTGCGCATCTTTTTGGAAAGGGTTTGTAAAATACCATGGTTCATCAGTATAAAAGCAACGGTTACAATATTGTGTTGGATGTGAACAGCGGATGCGTCCATGTGGTGGACGATCTTGCCTACGACGTGATCGCCATGTGGGAAAATCACACGCCGGAGGAGATCACGGCCGCCATGCTGGAGCGCTATGCCGATCGTCCCGAAATCACGCGCAGTGAGGTGGAGGAGGTCATCGGCGATGTGCGCGCCCTGCAGGAGGACGGTTCCCTGTTCAGCGACGATCCGTACCGCGACGCCGTGATCGATTTCAAGCAGCGCAACGCCGTGGTGAAGGCGCTCTGCCTGCATGTGGCGCATGACTGCAACCTCGGCTGCAAATACTGCTTTGCCGACGAGGGCGAATACATGGGCCGCCGTGCGCTCATGAGCTATGAGGTCGGCCGCCAGGCACTCGATTTCCTCATCCAGAATTCCGGCAGCCGCGTCAACCTGGAGGTGGATTTCTTCGGGGGCGAGCCGCTCATGAACTGGGATGTTGTCAAGCAGCTTGTCGCTTACGGCCGCAGCCAGGAAAAGAAGCACAACAAGAAGTTCCGTTTCACCATCACGACGAACGGCGTCCTGCTCACCGATGAGATCCTCGACTTTGTGAACAAGGAGATGGGGAATATTGTGCTGAGCATTGACGGCCGCAAGGAAGTCAATGATCGCATGCGCCCGTTCCGCAATGGCAACGGCAGTCCCTATGATCTCATCATGCCGAAGTTCAAGAAGGTGGCCGAGAGCCGCCATCAGGACAACTATTATGTGCGCGGCACCTACACTCACTTCAATAAGGATTTCGCCAGCGACGTGCTGCATCTGGCAGACGAGGGCTTCAAGCAGATCTCCGTGGAGCCCGTCGTGGCTGCTCCCACGGAGCCGTACGCCATCCGCGAGGAGGATGTGCCGGAGCTCTGCGCGGAATACGATCGCCTTGCCAAAGAGATCCTGTCCCGCCGCAGGAAGGGAAACGGCTTCAATTTCTTCCACTTCATGATCGATCTCACGGGCGGCCCGTGCATCTATAAGCGCATTTCCGGCTGCGGCGCCGGCACGGAATACCTCGCCGTCACGCCCTGGGGCGATCTCTACCCCTGCCACCAGTTTGTGGGCAACACGGATTTCCTGCTCGGCAATGTCTATGACGGCATTCAGAACAAGGAGCTGCAGGACCGCTTCAAGCTCTGCAACGTGTATGCGCGCGAGAGCTGCAAGGATTGCTTTGCAAAGTTCTGGTGCAGCGGCGGCTGTTCTGCCAACGCGTACCATTTCAGCGGCGACATCAACGGCAGCTACGAGATCGGCTGCGAGCTGCAGCGCAAACGATTGGAATGCGCCATCATGATTAAGGCTGCGGAGGCCGAGGCCGCCGCGCAGGAGAAGCAGGAATCTTAATGGCAGGGCGGGGTCCTGACCCGCCGGGGAGGAGTTCCTTGCGATGGGAGAAGACCAAAAAAAGATAGATCTGTTCGAAAACAAGCCGATTCCCGGAGCCGTCATGACGCTGGCGATCCCGACCATCCTCAGCTCGCTGGTCATGGTGTTTTACAATCTGGCGGATACATATTTTGTCGGCATGCTGAACGATGCGGTGCAGAACGCCGCCGTCACGCTGGCCGCACCTGTTCTGCTGGCGTTCAACGCTGTGAACAACCTGTTCGGTGTGGGGAGTTCCAGCATGATGAGCCGTGCGCTCGGCCGCAGGGATTACGAGGTGGTGTACAAGAGCTCCGCGTTCGGGTTTTATTGCTCGATTATCAGCGGGCTCCTGTTTTCCCTGTTTTTCACCATCTTTCTCGATCCCCTTCTCGTCCTGCTGGGAACGGATGCCACAACGGCGGATGCCACGGCCGCTTACCTGAAATGGACGGTCTGCTTCGGCGCGACGCCGGCCATCCTGAACGTCGTCATGGCGTATCTGGTGCGTGCGGAGGGCTCCTCCATGCATGCGAGTATCGGCACCATGAGCGGCTGCCTGCTCAACATCGTGCTTGACCCCATCTTCATTCTGCCCTGGGGGCTAAACATGGGGGCGGAGGGGGCCGGCATGGCCACCTTCCTCTCCAACTGTGTGGCCTGCCTGTATTTCTTTGTGCTTCTTTTTGTGAAGCGCGGCCATACCTATGTCTGCATCAACCCGAAGATGTTCCGCCCCAACCGCTCCATTGTGGCGGGTGTGTGCACGGTGGGTATCCCTGCGTCCATCCAGAATCTGCTCAACGTCACCGGCATGACGGTGCTCAACAACTTCACCTCCCTTTACGGCGCCGATCCTGTGGCCGCCATGGGCATTGCACAGAAGATTTACCAGGTGCCCACGAACATTGCGCTCGGCCTTTCCCAGGGCATTATGCCTCTGATCAGCTACAACTACGCCAGCGGCAACATCAAACGCATGAAGGGCGTCCTGTTCTATGCAATCCGCGCCGCCATGGTGTTCACGGTGGCCGTTGCGGTGGCGTATTTCAGTTTTTCCGATTTCTTTATCCGTCTCTTCATGAACAACGAGTCGGTCATTGCATACGGTTCCCGTTTCCTGCACGGGTTCAGCCTGGGCATCCCCTTCCTGTGTCTGGATTTCATAGCTGTCGGCGTGTTCCAGGCTACGGGCATGGGGCGCCACGCGTTCCTGTTTGCCGTGCTGCGAAAGATTGTGCTGGAAATCCCAGCCTTGTGCCTGCTCAACATGCTTTTTCCGCTCTATGGCCTGGCCTATGCACAGTTCACGGCGGAAATCTTCCTTGCGACAGCTGCTGTGATTGTGCTTGTTCGCCTGTTCCGCAAGCTTCAGCGCCGCACGGAGGGATCGAAAACGGCCGGCCAAAGCTGAAATGTGCCAAAACATTTTTCTACCATGCAAAAGCAGCCGTCCCGAGAGGGGTGGCTGCTTTTCATCTCTTTGTCCGCTGTCCTGCGGCTTAAGGTTCCCTTTCTTCTTTTCCGGCAGCGACGGGGGAGGGCTCCGCAGGCTGTTCGTCGGGCCAGTGGACGTTCAGGCCGTTGAGCTCCACGCCCTCTTCGGCGCGGATGACGAGGCAGCGCACGCCGTCGATCACGCGGGCTTCCACCAGATCGGCGCGCTCCGGGTTCACGCGGATCGTCACATCCGGCGTCCGCAGTTCATACTGCTTTGTGTTCACAAGGTTCTGCGGCCGAAGCTCGGCGCCCTCGCCGAAGGTTTCGGAAAATTTCTGCTCAAAGGCGGCCACATGCGCCTCCTCCACACCGCAGGCGGAGAGTGTCTGCCGCACCGTTTCGCCGGAGATCGAGAGCGGTGCCTCCTCATGGTTGGCTTTGTGATCTTCAATCAACGCGCAGAGTTTCCCGTGCACCGCCTGCGCCACATCCAGACTGCAGGCATTGCCCAGCGACTCGGCCAGCACGGCGTGGAAGCTTTCCCGCTGTTCGTCTGCGGGAGCGGGCGGTTCCAGCCGGAAGAGCGCGTCGATCAGCTCGGGGTGATTGTCCGCCGCGCTCTTTGAGTAATAGAGAGCGCCGTAGAGATTTGCACACCGGCCGTCGAAAGAGGGGAAGAGGAAGCCCGCCTCCGGCGGGGAGACGAGCCAATCCTCCCGGCGGTTATGGAATTCGTTCTGTGCCGCGTAGTAGCTCAGCGCCGGCTTTGTGATCTTGATTGGGCACAGGCTGCACAGCAGGAACGTGTATACCTCGCTGGAGGCGTCCTCCAGCGTCTCGCCGTCCTTCGCGCGGTAGGGGACATCATATTTGCCGCTTGCCAGCAGGATGAGGTAAGGCCCTTCCAGCTGTGCCGATTCCGCAATGCGGGTGAATATCGTGTGCACGGCCTCGTCGTCCGCAAGGCCGGAGGTGCGCAGGGAGGACAGCAGCCGGTGCTCCTCGGAATCCACGACCTGGCTCGTGGCAAAGGAGAGATCCACCAGGTTCTTGCCCAGCGTGCCGGAGAGCGTCTTTTTCAGGATGCCCAGCAGCTTTTCGGCTTCCGATTCCTCCATGAGCGCGAGGGAAGGGGAAAACTCCGTCACCACCTCGCGCTTTTCGTTGATGTAACACCCGCGGATGTGCTGCACCACATTCTGCCCCGGGCGGAACTGGCGGCGGATTTCCGCCGTTTCTTTCTCGTTCACTTCGCTTGCTCCTTTCCAGTTTCAGTCTGTTCCGGCGTGTCTGCCGTCTCCACATGCGGCATGCTCTTGCCGAGCAGCGCAATCGTCAGGGAGACAAGCGGATTCAGCCAGCCGAAAAAGGTAAACGGGCCGTACTGCCAGGCGGAAACGCCGAGCGCCGTCTCCGTGAAGCCTGCGCCGGTGCTGTAGGGCACAATGCCGCCGAACACGGTGCCGGCGTCCTCCAGGGCGCGGCTCAGGTTCTGCGGCTTCAGGCGGTGCGCCTCATACAGCGGGCGGAAGAGCCGTCCTGTCATGATGATGGCCACATACTGCTGCCCTGTTCCGATGACGACGCCCCACGCCGTGAGCACCGTGGCGATCACCAGCCCGCGATCGCTGTGGATGTGCGCCACAATCCGCCTGAGCACGGCTTCCGCCATGCCGGTGCGCTCGTAGATGCCGGAAAAGCTCAGCGCCAGCAGCATGAGCGCGATGGTGCGCATCATGCTCATGAGGCCGCCGCGGTTCAGCAGCGTGTCCACCGCCTCCACGCCGGTGTCGGCCGAAAAGCCGTCCATCACTGCGCCCAGAAGCTCACGCGCCGGCACACCCTGCACAAACATGGCAGCCAGAAGGCCCAGCGCTGCCGCACCCATGAGGCCGGGCAGGGCCGGGATCCGGAAGATCACCATGAGCAGCACGAGCAGCGGCGGCAGCAGGAGCAGCGGGTGGATCACAAAGTTTTCGGCCAGCGTGTCGAGCGTCAGGCGGATCTGCGCCTCGTCCACCGCGCCGTTCTGTGCGTAGACTGCGCCCAGAATGCCGTAAACCACCAGGCAGATGAGGTAAGTGGGCGTCGTCGTCACCATCATGTGGCGCACATGGTCAAACAGCCCAGCGCCCGAGACGGAGGGGGCCAGGTTTGTCGTGTCGGAAAGCGGGGACATTTTATCCCCGAAGTATGCGCCGGACACAATCGCGCCCACCGTGATGGCGGGTGGGACACCGATGGCGGAACCCACGCCGAGCAGCGCAACGCCCACCGTGCCGATGGTGGAGAGCGAGCTGCCGATCGCCAGGGAAACGAGCGAGCAGAGCAGAAGCGCCGTCACCAGGAAAAAGGAGGGCGAGATGATCTGCAGGCCGTAGTATACCATCGTGGGGATCACGCCGCCCGCCACCCACGCGGCAATGAGAATGCCGATGGAGAGAATGATGAGCAGGGCCGGCACGGCGGCCGTGACGGCGTTTGTGATGCCCTCGAGCATCTCGTGCCAGGTGTAGCGGTGCACGGCGCCCACAAGGGCTGCCAGCACGGCCGCCAGCAGCAGCGGCACGTGCGGGCTGGAGCCGAGCCCCACCGTAAACGAGACGACGAGCGCGAGCAGGGCGAGAAAAACGAGAAGCGAAACGGCAAACCCAACCGGCTTCGGCTGCCTTTTCTCTGTTTTCATTGATACAACCTCCCGGATCGCCTTGGGGGCGGGGGGCCG
>ERZ1090869.1099-NODE-1100-length-12912-cov-7.347826_pt1 | contig 12912 bp, 10 predicted proteins | sample MGYA00478474_ERZ1090869 | MGnify/ENA primary metagenome ERZ1090869 (study PRJEB33644, sample SAMEA5815748) | chicken gut metagenome | biome: Chicken; feature: Gastrointestinal Tract; material: Caecum | place: Ireland | collected 2019-01-01 | study: A study of... | reverse complement strand
TCAGATGTGTATAAGAGACAGATCTGGCAGATCGTATGATTCATCTGTTGAATAAAAAATCCGATATGGATCTCACTGTATATGAAACTCATTCGGATGGAATTGTATTTCGGAAAAAGCGCGACGGTGTTGTGACCGATACTGATATCATTGAGGCCACCAATAAGGCAGTGAAGTGGTTGATTGATCAATCTATCAATACGGATGACGACATTGTAGATGAGATCAACGGCAACTACGATTTCAATTTTGATGAAAAGGATCTGACTGATTCCTTTTTCTCGGATATTTTACAGATCCGCAGATCTGGTCGACTCATTTATATTGAAATCGATCTTTAACATTATTATAGGTCAGGCAGTATCTTTCCTACTTTCTCATGGAACACCTCCAAGATACATCCCCGGGATTGAGTTCCCGGGGATGTATTAATTGATTTGATGTAACATTTTTATAGGCAGCGGTTTTCGTTCATCCATTGCCTTCGTCCTCTTTTACGTTTTTATATCGCAATGATATGGTCCCCGGGTTTCGTCTCCCCGGGGACCATATCATTCTTTTATTTATTATAGAAGATCTTTTCGGCTTCCTTCTTTACCATGCTCGGAGTGAACTTAAGCACACCGAACACGGAAGCAGCCTCATACAGCGAGTACATCATGATCGCACGATCCTTGATCTCCTCCGCATTCTCAGATACGACCTTGCCGACAGTGACAGGCTTCTCAGCAGCCTCATTGACCTGACGTACTGCATCGGCAGACACTGCATTCATAATTGCATTCATCAGAGAAGTGGGACCACAATTCCCCAGAATGCGAGCAGCCTCTTCCAGAGCCTTCGGATTGGTTCCATTTGCTACCTGAGACTGAGCAATGGACAAGCTGTTCTTGATCTCCTGGGCCTTCTTGTCCTCCTCCAGCAGAGCCTTTACGGTGGCATCGCGCACCGCATCGATTTGAACCTCAGGCTTCTTCTCATCAAACAGCTTATCGATCAGAGCCTCTTCTTCAGGGTTCAGTTCGATCGGCTGCTGACTGGGAAGTACCAGTTCCTCTTTGGCTGCATCATCTGCCTTCGCCGCAGCAATGTTGTCGGCCACTTCAACACAATCCTGAACGAAGGTAACAGCTTCACTGAGAGTCTTCTTTGTTGCAGCAATCGTAGAGTTATTCAGATTGAGCTTGTCTGTATAGAACGCATCGCTCATCTTCTTTGCGATGGTTGCCAGTCGATCCTGATGACAGTCATCACATTTCTCCAGACCACAGCAGGACTCCTGGATTCGACTGAAGCACTCCAGGATCACATGATTGAACACCTGTCTGCGGTATTCGTTGTAGCTAATTCGATTCATACTGTAACACACTCCTTATTTAAGTTTCGTCAAGATCCACTTGGATATCTGTAACATTTAGTTGCTCTGGTACAAAACGAGTAATAATATCGATATTGATGAATTCAGGTGGTTCGTAGTTGAACTCCTGATACGACGCATCAAAATCGTTTACTCCCATGTATTTGATTGACCGAACTTCGCTGTAAGTCTGCTCAATCAACGTACAAATGTTGGACATGAAGATCGTTTGACCGGTAATGTAGGTATCCCGCAGGTATTCGTAGATATAGTTACGAATCTCCTCCACATCGATATCCTGACCATACACCTTGAAATAGAACGTCGGATTCAGATCATTCAGATCCCGCACAATATCTTCGCCATCACTCGGTCCACCGGTAACAGTGATATACTTGGAGTGACCATAGGTTGCAATGAACTTCAGTGACACCTCAAAGTCGGTAGTTAGTTTCAGAAGTGAACCGTATACGATTGCCATGTTCTCAAACGTATCATACATGTCTTTGATGTGTTTAATTCCATATTCATATTCAATGAAAGGAACTTCACCAATAGAGTAGTAGTTCACGGTGCCGGCATATGGGTCAACATACGGTTCGATGTGCACCGGCGATGAAGTGAATTTGTTGTACTCAAGCAACAGATTGTACGGATTGTTTGGCGTATTGTAATATGCGCAGGAGAGCGTATAGTTTGCGGTACGAGATGCCGGGAGAAGCTGATAGATATTATCAGTCGTTCGATACAGGTCAATGGTTACTTCATCGGTACTGTACATAAAGTACACATCGAAGAATGCGTCTTTAAAGTCGACCACAGAATCATAGGGCTGATCCGTACCACACTTGAACAATCCTTCAGTAATCTGAAGTTTGTCCAATTCAGTGATGTAATCATTGGTTTTAATTGTTGCAGTGAACGTAAAGGTTCTGCTGTTCTGATCATAGCTGTCGATCGCCATCGAAAGATAGGCAGCAGCGCTATCATCATTACGGAAAATGATATACGCCATGATTTTCTCGTGATCCAGGATAACACCCTCATCGTCTACCAGATCAGAATCATTCGATGTATTCATATTTCCGGAGATCGTAAATCGATAGGTGTCAAAATTATCCGGGTCATGACTATCTCGATAGATATTGACCGCTCGAATGATCATTTGGAAGGGGAACATGCTGTTCACTGTCTTGGTATTAACCTGAATGTCAGTGTTAACAGAGGAGAAATAATACGATGCAATATCCAAGTCATTCACAACAATCATGAAGGGACAAGTGAAATAGAACGCATTATCGATAGATTCCTCACGTTTTACCTTCAGACAGTAATCCTCTTCCGACGGATCAGTTGGTTCAACCAGACGGAACTTATTATAAGCTCGCAGCACCTTACGATCAACGGTTTGATCGTAGTAATCGAATTCCCCATTGTCTACACCTTTACGAATACCGAGTAGCTTCAGTCGTTTGGTATTTGCTGGAACAATCTCTCGATTGTATCGCAGCAGTGTGTACATATAGTACCGACGATCTTCGATATCATTGCGTTTCTTTACGATTTGTACATTTGCATCGATATCATTGATATAGCTGATGATATCGTGCTCTGTCGTGATATTATCACGGCGAACTTTTGCGTCAATCAATCGAGCTTTGATGTCGGATAACGTATCACCGTCTGAAGCGTCTACGGTATCAGATAGCATGTTAATGTATACATTAACACCGGAGTAGTTGTAGTTGCCGTCACGGTACAGACTAAATGTGGTAGTATCGTCACCGATTTGGATCATACCATCCTCACCGAGGGTTTCTTTGATTTCCACTCGGATCATACTATTCAACCCAATATTCAATGCCGGGTTGTTTAGTATGTACAAAATATTGTCATCGTCATCATTGTAGTAGATGGCTTTGGTTGTCTCGGTGGTCAGATAGTGGACCTTATCCAATCTGATATACTCATCAGAATACGACGGTTTGTAGTATACCTCAAAATCGGCCAGCAGATTGTCATAATCAAATTCCAGTCCGTCATAGAGAAACTGGACATCATCCGTAACTGTTTTGGTCTGAATGTTATAGTTACACTGATAGATTTGACAGATCATGGTGATCATCTCTTGACCGAAACTATCAGTCTGCTCATACATCTGAATGTATGATTCATAAGTAGAGTGTTCACCGGTGTAGTTTGCAGAGTAGATCCAATTTCCTCGACGTTGTACGGCCTTGATGATAATATCATCTTCAAGAGAGAAGTTGATACTATTGTGTACGATCGTAGAACGCCGGTCGATGATAAAATGGATCTCATTATTGACCCGAGTGCCCTTACTAATGATATCAGATTTTAGAATGCCAATGTTTGCAAAACACTGTCCAGGCTCCGCATAGTATGTGTTTACCCCACGGATTTTAGCAGTCTGTCTAACCCGAATTGCACTATTGGACAACTCAGGACAATAGTCAGCAGCTCTGCGCTGTTCAAGCGTGACTGTGTCTTCGATGGATCGCGCCAATGCCTCGGTATTGTAACCATAGATGCTGACACGGTTTCGATCCAATGTCTCATTTGGAAAATACTTCGGAGTAACAACCCGAATCAGATCTTCCAAAATATCTTTTTGATCAATTAATTTTTTAGCCAATTTGTTCACCCCTTACCTGATCCAACGGAGGAAGTATTTGATCGTACCGTCATCTCCCTGCTGCATTGTGATAAACGGATAAGTTGCATATACATCACCGAGAACAAACGGTGCCTCTGCGTTATTTTGAAGTACCTCTCCGGACATCACATTACGAGAAGTCCACATACTATTGCGTGCAGACTGTGCCGTTCGACCGCTCAATACATTGATGTCCAGCAGAATATTTGGATCGCACGGATCTGCACGAATTCCATATTGGAAATTGATACTGAGCTTATCCTCAATGATGAAATTATCAGAGAAATTAAAGATGGAGAATGGCGCATTCAGGGGAAATACACCAACCAATTTCTCCCAATATACAATCTCGCGGCCATCTCGTCTCGTCACCAGGTAATAAATACTTCCAGCATAATCCAGAATTCCATTTCTCTGGAACAGCAGCTTTGGTTGAATGGTATCATTTTTGGATACGTTATAGATATAACACATCCACAGATAGATCATCTTTAATACGCTGAGGTAGCGATCATTTCGGAAGTCAATGGACACCGTATTCGAAATCTTGTGTTCCTCCGAGTGCTTTCCGTACTTCAGTACATGCCCATAGTAGGTGTTGCCTTTTTCTACTGTTTTAAGCTCAACATCTGTTACACTATAGCTCATCGCTCGAGTTGTTAGAAGCGGGAGCCAGTTATTGCCGGTACACTCGGACATGGACATTAATAACTCAAGACCATATGGGTCATTTGAAAATGCTGCACTCATCGGATTAGACTGCATTGAACTGAGATTATTCCGTGCGTTTTCATCAAATGCCCGGTCAGACGACCTGGCCAAATTCAGCATTGGTTTCGAGAATAAAAGATATGCCAGATAGGGTTCTGTCGCATTGTCATAATCTGGCAGTCTGCTGATATTATAGTAATCAATCAGCTTACTGAAATCGGTGTACGACCAACCATATCGTACACCGTCCTGTTTAAATTCTTTGATATAATCACGATAAGTCATATAAGGTAATCACCACCTGTCTCATTATAAGGATGTTTGCCTGATCAAATATCCCCTATTTTGGATATTTTATTTTCATCTATATATTATAAATGTGATAAGTGGGAACTCTATATTCAGATCCTATGCACGATAAAAATATTATAATAGGATTTGACGTATAGGGGATGATAGCGATGTATTATGATGATGAAATGCCCACTGAATTGATTCGTAAGGAAAAGACAATTGAAATACCTCTTGAACATTATAACGAGTTAGTGGATACACTGGAACAATATATGGCTTTGACTTGTGACCAAAGTGAATTGATTGCAAATATGAGCAAAACGATCGATCGTTTAATGCATGATCTTGGTTATGATGACGAGCCTGAAAATCAACCATTCTCTTTGACCCATCGGCCAGGAGAACTCCCTGAGTTACATATACCTGAGAAAGAAATGTATAAGGGAGCTAAAGTTGAAATAGGTCCAGGTAAATTCAGACTCAATATAAAGTTTGGGAAAAAGTAATACAAAAGAACGAGGATACGTTCCTCGTTCTTTTTTTTTTCTGTGATAGCTTATTCACCCGAACATTTAATATAATGCATAAAATGTGCAAATTCGTCAGAAAGGGGATGTATGGTGCATGTTTAGCGAGATTTTCGGTCTTCTCTCTTCCGTCGATGTATCGAAATCGAAGGGTGGACGAAAATTCACTTTGAACCTGAACCGAAATCGAATTCGTTCTATTTCGGCATACAGCTCGAATTCAATTTTTTATTTTCCGACTATTGTTTCGGATCAGGCTATGCCGGAAGAGGTTGCTATGGTTTCTCGGATGTGTGAGAAATCCTATGCCTCGTTTGTCGTGGCTTGTATCAGTCTGATGCCGTTCCATCGGATCAAGGCGGATGACAAGGCATCGATTGAGGAATATCTGCAGCAGTTCCATCAGAATATGGGAATTAACCCCGGCAGTGGTCCCATTATGAATAAACTGATGGGGTTTGTTGATTCTCTGGAGGAGTCTTCCATGGCGATGTCGGAGGTAGACGCTATGAAAGAACTCCAGGAATCTATTTTGACTGCCTGGCATAAGTCTCTTGCTACCAACACAAATTTTGTGAAGGTAATGTCCGAGAGTATCTCTCTGAATGAGATGTTCCAGGAAGATCCGATCGATCCGAAGATTCGAGTGCTGCAGGAGCAGTATCTGAAAACTCGGGAAGAGCTGGACGACTGGGGATTCATCGGTGAAGCTACCGATGATATGTTTGACGATCTTGATGACGACTGGGATGATTTCGAAGACGACGATGACGACTTCGATGAGGATGACGATAGCTTCCTGGATGATTATCTGGATGAAGCTGCTATGAAGTCGGCTAAGCGCAATTCGTTGTCTGATGATCAGTTTGGTCTTCCTGAGGATCGCAAGTATCCCTTGAACGATGCCAAGCATGTTAGACTCGCAATCAAGATGTTTGGTCACTGTGAAGAGGGCAAGCGGAAGAAGCTTGCAGGTAATATCCTGAAGGCTGCGGAGAAGCATGGTGTTTCGATCAAGGTAGGCAAGAACAACCCCATGGCGGAGTATGTTCCGGAGACCATGGTTGAAGCCGCTTCCGTAAAGTCTGCGATCGATAACATCAAGTTCTCTCTGGAGTCTGTCTCTGCGAATAAGATCCTCTCCTGTTCTTCTCTGACCAAGCTGGCTTCTCTGGAGTCCAAACTGAAGAAGCTGAAGAACAAGTACGTCAAGTACCTGAATCGGTACAAGAAGAAGTACAAGGAAAATCAGAAGTCCGGTTCCAAGTCCAAGCTTCAGATCCGATTCAATAACATTCAGATTTCTGATCCGAAGGCTTTCATGAAGCAGTATGGATCGTACATTAAGATCATTAACAAGCGACTGAAGTTGGTGGAAAAGCGCCGTGAGCAGCTCCGCACCAGAAAGGATCAGGCCGCTTCGTCCAAAAAGTCCACTGCAGAGGCTCAGGCTAAGCGAGCGGAACAGAGAGTTCCCTCCACGACTGCTAAGCTGGAAGAGAATGCTATCACCGATCTGACCGAGATGGATTTCCATGCAATTGATTTTTGCGAGTCCGTAATCGATCATGATCTGAACGCTCCGGATTCTGAGATCTTTACTCTGATCGAAGCCGTCAATCCCAAAGACCCGGATGATCCCTACATTAAGAAGGGTGAAAAGATCCTGGCGTCTGCTCGTAAGGGTTATCGTGATATGAAGAAGGAGCGCGACGAAGCGAACCGCAAAGCCGAGCTCCAGGGTCGTAGAGCGTATAAGGCTGAGCAGCGGGAGAAGGAAGCGAACCGTCAGCGGTTTGAAGCTTCTAAGCAACTCGAACAAGAGCGTGATCGGAATCAGAAGCTGCAGTCTCAGCTGGATGCGCAGAAGTACGGCATGAAGGATAATGATCCTGATACTGTGACCGTTGATGCGGATGGAAATGAGATCGACGTGGTATACGATCGTGGACGTTCCCGGAATAACATTAATGCAGCTCGAGCTGCTCGTAACGGTCAGACCAATTTCAAGACCTTTGATCGTGAAGTGTTTACCAATATGGATATGACCAAGGCGAATGAAGCCGTGCCTCTGTTCACAAAGGCTACCATTGGCTTTATTGTGGATGAGACCGAGGAAGTCGTGTCCAGAGATGTCCTGATTGGCATCAAGGCTTACATTCATAGAGCACCGTCTCTGGAATTGGTAAATGATATTTACAATAGTATCATTAACAAGAGAAAGTTCCTTCGGTTTGTGAAATTCATTACCGGAGAAGAGCGGTCTCTGTCCGACCTCGTCTTTGGTATCAAAGAGCTCCGGAATGATGCACTGGATGCTCGTGGTGGTGCCGGAGAATGGCGGTCTGCGTTCAAGCGTCGTAGACGTTGGAGTAAAATGAGCATTCCCTACCTGATGAAGGATTACACTCCGAATGGTACGATCGTAATGACGATGAATGAAGTCGAGTATATTCGTAGTCAGTATGGTATCGATATCATGAAGCCGGATCATGTTAAGATGATCATGGATTCTGATTTCCTGCTCGGGTTTGTCATTCTGGATCAGGCTGAGGAAATGGTCTATGTTACCTATGATGGGCATGGGTATGGTTTCCAGACCTATACGTATGCCATGTTGGAGCGTGAGAATGTCAACTCTACATCGAGAGAGCTCAGGGAGTTGTATCGTGCTATTAGCCGGTAAGGAGGTGAAAGTGTAATGGATTATGTGAAGATCTTAACCGAAGCCGGATATGACGTATATCGTCCTGACTTTGTGTTTTTATCTGAAGCGACTCAGCTCAAGGTCACAGATGATGCGCTGTCCGGAATGATGAAGTTCATCACTGATAAGTATAATTCTCTGGACTTCTCTGAGATTGAGAAGTCCGGCGGAGATATCGAGAAGTTCCGGTACAAGGGTCTGATCCTGGAGAATAACGAGACGCTTCGTAATATTTACCAGGCGTCGGATGATCCCGGTGCGAAGAAGTACGTAGAGGTGTGCAATGCGATCGCTGCGGTTATGGGACATCTGGCTCACAACCGGAATGAATACATGACTCTGTATCGTCAGGGTAATGGTGTGGTGCAGCTCCTGTATACTTCTCTGGTAGCTGGATGTATCTATGCAACTGGTACGCTGGTCAGTAATACCATTCGGTTTGTGACTACCGAGCAGAACACGGAATGTGAAGTGCTGTATGACGAGATTCCCGGTACCCTGAAGCATGTGCACATTCGAAACATTCTCAGTGCTTACAATGACATTGACAGTTTCGAAACCCTGATTCAGCGGATGATGAAAACTCCTGCTGCACGGGGTGGAATGAACGAGTCGATTACGGTTTCCTCTGCTGCTATCGCTGTAATGGTAACTGCCGGCGTAATTCTTCTGATCCCTCGCATCATTATGCTGATTCGGGAGATTATCTATTCGATCTATTATTCCAGAGTGAAGAACTATGAGATGTTGGAGATGCAGATCGATCTGCTGAAAACCAACATTGAATCTCTGGAGCAGGGACGTGGCAGCAAGAAGGTCATTGCCCGTCAGAAGAAGATCGTGGAGAAGCTCCAGAAGTGGCAGAACCGGATCGCATTGAAGATGGATACTACCGAAGTAGCGAAAAAGACCCAGCAGAAGAAGGAGAACGCTGCACTGAGATTGGACAAGGATAGTCCCTTGATTCAGGACGCTGCGTACTCTGAAGCAAATGGGTTACTGATTTAAGGAGGGGTAAAGATGTTTATGGATTTTACTCTCTGCCCCGGTGGAGCATTCATCCAGTGTGAGTCGGTTGCAGAGTTCGATCCGAATATGCCATCTCCTGTTACGCCTGAGGTACGACAGGAAGTGGTAGCTGAGCTCAAGCCTCAAGTTGAGCACTATCAGACGGTAGATAAGGTACTGCACAAGCTTTCTGATAAAGCTGATGCTGTGCTCAATCTATATGATACGGAGATCCTTGCAGATCGAGAGAATGCTATAGCATTACTGGACAATGTGGGGAATCTCGCTACTGAGATTGCAAACTGCATGGTCATGCTGGTTACTAAGCTGAATGCGATGCGAGATGCATGTGTCTGTGATCAGTTTGTGTACGAGGGAGTTTACAACAATCTTGGTTACTTTATCAAGAACGCTCCCAAGCTGCGTAAGCAGGGATATACCAAAATCATATCTTCGAATTTGGTTCTTCCTGCAGTATGTGGATACGATGTCAACCGTATGCTGGCACTGTATCTCAAAGCATATTCGATCGATCTTCCGGATTTTCCGTTTGATTTTGATCAGATTCGCAATGCTCTTGCATATTCTGATAATGCTGGCAGTGTCTTTGATGATGCGCGAGATATGATCGTCTGTTTGTATCAAGACCCTGAGCGTAGGTATCGGCTGGAGCGTCAGGAGTCAATTCAATTTGATCTTGACTCGATTATCAATAGTGCCACCTACTGCGATACTGAGAATATCAAAATCACGAATAATCAGATGACTCCCAGTATGGTAAAATTCATCTCCCTGAGATTGTCTGTGATCAAGAAGCGCATCTATGATCTCCAGCTGGCTCTTATGGACAATCAGCAGGATAATGATACTCAGATCAAGATTCGTCGTATCATTGCCGGTACTGTGGATCTGTTTGTGATTCCGATGATCTATTGTTTAAGCTTCGCATATGAGGTACAGAATGTGATCAACAATCACAATGCCATCAATCAGTTTGCTACAGACTGTATGAAAACAGTCAAATAATCAATAAAATGACTATTTGACAATTTAACGATTCCAACAATTCTATAAATACCTAAGCAACTAAAATTGCCGGTGTTTACGTATCCTGTGGTGTGAACAGAAATACCCTTCAGTTTACACAGTGTAACAGACCCTGTTTTCAATTGAAGACTAAAAAGTAAACGTAATAAGGAGGCTTCCTAATATGAAATTCTCTGAGCTGTTGGCTCTGTCCGAAGCCAGCACTGGCTATGTCGGCGGCACCTATGTCGACGAGATGCCTCATCTGACTCTGGAGGAGTGCGTCAGTTCTCTGACCGAGTCTATTCTGGCCGATCAGATTTCTCTGTATGAGAGCAATATGAAGCAGAATGATTCTCTGGTCGAGGCTACTCTGTCTGGCGGCAATATCGACGCTCTGGTCGAGATGTCTTTCCAGTCCATCAAGGATAAGGTGTCCGCCTTCTTCCAGAAGATCCTGAAGTTCTTCAAGTCCATCATCGCCAAGCTGAAGCTGCAGATCGACAAGATCCGTATGTCTGGCCAGCAGCTGTACAGCAAGTATAAGAATGATCCTCGGCTGCGCACCACTGACTACAGCGATCTGACCTTCGAGGGTTACAAGTTCTCCGACAAGGAGATCTTCACTGCTGCTGCCAAGTATGATACCGATGCCAAGGCTCTGGTTAAAGAGACCATCAGCAATGATGCTTCTTCTATGATCGACGGTATCGACAGCGCCGCTGCTGATGCGATTGAGAAGGCTACTGAGTCCCTCAAGGACATTAGCCGCGATGATCGTGTTGGCAATATGGCCAAGGCTCTGACTGGCATCAACGTGTCCGGTGGTAGCTGGGAAGCTGATGTCAAGAAGGAGATCTATGGCGAGAAGGAGACCCTGCGCTATAACAGCGATTGGACTCTGTCCAGCATTGCTCCCATTCTGGAAAAAGCTCCCGGTCTGTCCAAGATCGTTGACGAGTATACCAAGATCGAGGCTGGCGTCAATAAGTATAAGAAGGAAACCGAGGACAAGCTCAGCAAGACTGAGAAGAAGTTCGCTGAAGAGAACAAGAACCTTCCTGCCGGCGCTGCTGACAGCGAGCCTGGTAAGACCAAGGTTAAGTATCAGACTGCTGTTACTGCGTACTACAACGCTTATCTGGCAGTCATCAATGATACGTACAGCACCATCAGCCGAGTGAAGCAGATCAAGCTGGACTACGAGAAGGCCAAGAATGCTCAGGCTAAGCAGATGTTCGCCAAGATGCTGTCTTACAAGGGCAAGAAGGACAACAACGACGCCTCCGATTTTGAGGATGTCGAAGATTTCGAGATCGAGCTGTAATAGCAGCTACATTTAAATGAGGAGGTTAGTATACAATGCTTAACATCTTTAAGCTGACTGATGCGATCAGTGAGAGTGCTATTGGTACTACCAATATCGCTGGCATTCAGCCCTATGAGTTCATCGGCTCTATGGCTGAGTGTACTGCTGAGTTCAACTATGAGGTCATGTCTGAGGCTGCCAATTTCATGGAGTTCTATGCTAACTCTGAGGAGATTATGACCGAGGCGGCTGTCATGAATCCCGCTGCGATTGACACTCTTAGCGAGAGTGTGTTTGGTAAGATTAAGGAAGGCGTTACCAAGTTTATCGATAAGATCATTGCTATGGTCAAGGGTGTTATCGAGAAGCTGAAGGCGTTCTTCTTCAAGCTTACCGGTAAGACTGACAAGTGGCTTAACATTATGAAGCCGAAGATTAAGGATGCTCAGGGTCGTAGAGGTTCTAGCGAAACGACTTATGAGATGCATGAGTGGAATGTCGAGTACGTGAACAAAGGCCTTCTTGACGGTATCACTGCTTTGATCAAAGAGGCTATTCCGGATGACATCGATAGCGATGTCAATGAAATGATCACTGCCACTAAGAACCTGGTTTCCAGCAGCACTTCTGGTGCCGACGACAAGGCGGACAGTGAAGGGAGCAAGGCATCTCTGAAGAAACTGGATGAATTCATTGATGCTTACGCCAAGGAGCTCGAGGAGACCCGGGAAGAGCACCCCGGTGAGGTAGCCAAAGCTGTTGGCGTATCTGATAATTCTTCTCTGGACGCTGTGTGGAAAGCCGTGAATGAAAAGGCTACCGGTGGCGAGAAGAAGACCGTGCAGATCGGCAACCAGGTTGACAGCATGGTAAGCGCAGTTGAGGGTTCTAAGAAGTGCATCGATGGTCTTAAGAAGGCCTATGATCAGCATCTGAAGGATCTCGGCAATTACCGCAAAAAGGTTGAAACCGCATATCGTAAGCTTGAGCTGTTCGATAAGGATACCAAGATGTCTGGTGCAGTTACATCTACTGCAAAGAATCTTGCCAATGCTGCATCTCGGAACATTGTTGCCAGAATTCAGATGTTTGAGTCTGCCTGTAACAATGCTCGTGGTATGAACGTCAGCTTTGTGCAGACTATGACCACCGAGTACATGAACGCTCTGACCCGGTTCGCTGGGTACAAGGAGAAGAAGGACTAAGTCCCTCTCAGCGCATGCTGATTTAAACTGAATATGGAGCACGGGTATTATCCCGTGCTCCATATTTTATCTCTGATGACATTTATATAAT
>ERZ1090869.1098-NODE-1099-length-12922-cov-4.743141_pt1 | contig 12922 bp, 9 predicted proteins | sample MGYA00478474_ERZ1090869 | MGnify/ENA primary metagenome ERZ1090869 (study PRJEB33644, sample SAMEA5815748) | chicken gut metagenome | biome: Chicken; feature: Gastrointestinal Tract; material: Caecum | place: Ireland | collected 2019-01-01 | study: A study of the... | reverse complement strand
ACAGGGATATCACGCCCGAACAGTCGGCGGCCTTCATGCACACCGAATAGAAGCCGTAACCGAAGCGCCCTGCCGAGCGGTATTCGGCGCCGTAGTAAGAAAAGCCGTGCGGAGTGCTCCCTTCGGCCTTTGTGACCGACATGTTCATCACCCCGTCTTTTATAACGGCGTTATCCGCGCTCCACTCGCAGTCGAACATCTGGTAGTTGGCCCAGTTGTCCGAGGCGTAAAAACCTTCGGTCTGCCCCGTTGAAAAGTTTGCTATTATATCCTCCTCTCGGGTGAACCTGTCGGGCACGCCCGAGACGGAGCCGTCTATTCCGCGGGCAATTCTGCCGCCCCCGGAGAGACAGAAGAGAGTTATCAGCGCCGCAACGCATGCGGCGGTTACTGTTTTTGCAGGAAATTTCATGATTGTTAATGTTTGCCTGCCGTGCAGGCAAACGGGGACGTCCCCTGTAAAAGTTTCATCTAACAGTTTTCACAGCCGTCTGCGCGGCCCCTTTGCCACTACAATATAAAAAAAAGAACGCCCAAAGTCAATGGGCGTTCCTCAGATTGCTAATTAATTACTTATTTTGTAAATTTTTATCTCCGTTCAGGCAGAAAATGATATTTAAGTAAAAAACTCCGTCAACGGCGCGGGTACTGAACGCGCCGCCGTATTTGTTTACTATCATGCGTATGCTGCGCGTACCGAAGCCATGATACGCCTTATCGCCTTTTGTGGTCTGCGGCAGTCCGTCTTTGAATTCAAGCTCGCCTTCAAAATAGTTCTCCTCCTGAATGACGAGCGTACCGCTCTTTTCTTTTATGACGATATTGATGACTCTGCGCTCCCTGTCGGGCACCTTGTTGACGGCCTCGAGCGCATTGTCTATTATGTTGCCGAACAGGCAGTAAAGATCGCCGCTTTCGATAAACGAGAGCTTCTGTCCGTCGGCCATGCACGAAAAAGTGATGCCGTTCTGTTCGCAGTACAGGCTCTTTTCCGTCAGAATTACGTCGAGGATCTTATTGCCCGTGGCTACGCGCGTATCGTATATCGAAATGCTTTTGTTCAGATCGTCAATGACGTCGGTGGACATATTTCCGCTCTGCGACATGACGGAATTCACTTTATACTTTATGTCGTGGCACTTAATATTTATCATATCTATGGTGTCTTTTGCTATCTCAAACTGCTTCTCACCCTGGCGGACGGCATATTGCAGATAGTCGACCTCTCTCCGCAGATGCCGCTCGACGAGCGTCTTTGCAATGAGCAGCAACACGATAAAGCAGCACGCCACGGAAAAGCCGTTGCCCGCCTGCCGCAACACATAGATATCGTAAGAATCGAAACGGTTTTCCCTGCCGGTACTGAGCGCCGCGAAATGCACGTCCTCCACCGAGCATAAAATCACAGTTATCGCGAGCACTATGACGGATATCGCGAGCATGCGGTACTCTATGGCACTCTCGCCAAGACGCCTTATTATGCGGCGTATCACAAGGAAATATATTGCAGCCGCCGCAGCAATGAAAAACGAGTAATACATCAGGCGGTAAAAGAGCGAGAAATTTGAACCCCAGCTGTCGAATATGCGCAACTGCTCGCCCGCGCAATAGAAAATCAGAAAGAGCTTATAGGCGAGGTTCTGCGCGGCGTAAGCTACGGAACAACCGAAGAGCACCGTCTTTTTTTCCTCGGAAAAGCACAGGCAGGCGTGGCCAGTGGTGACGGCGAACAGCACGAGATACACGGCTATCCTGCCGAATGAGTTCGAGCCGAAATAGTAATAAAACACCGCCGCGCCGAAGGCTATGCCCGCGAGCACAACAAGCCCCGAAAAGAGCTTGAGCCAAAACATACGCGAGCGGGAGAACCTGAACATGGCGAGCACGTAAAAGACGTACAGCTCCAGCAGAAATTCGAGTATTATGTTGAGGTAAATTTTAACAACTTCGTCAATCATGCCTGTTCCCCTGCCCTGCATACCAGTTGGCGAGGCCCGTTAAAAAGGCCGCGCGGCGGGGACGGCTTATCTGGAGCATGCGGTTGCCCACCTGCACTTCCGAACCCTGCACGCTTACGATAAATTTGGGATTGACGAGATAACAGTTGTTGCACCGCAAAAAACCGTACCCGGCAAGGTCGCGCTCAACTTCCGAAAGCACGCCCGTCATCTCTATGTCGCCGTCGATGAGGTGATAATAGAGCCTGTGGGCGATTATCTCCACGTACATAAGCTTATCGGTGGAAAAGCGGAATAGCCCGCTGCGGTGATTAATGGTTATGCTGCGCTCCTCGTTCATCACATAGATATCGAGCGCCTTGCGGAACTTCAGCGAAAAATCGAAATAGCTGACAGGCTTTACCAAAAAGCCGACGGCGTCCACTTCATATCCCTTCTGCGCATACTGAACGAGATTGGTTATAAAGATTATGGAAACAGACTTGTCCACCTTTCTGAGCTCCACCGCGCCGTTCATGCCGTTCATTTTGGGCATCTGTATATCCATGAACACCACGGCGTATACCGCCTTATAATTTTCAAGGAAATCGGCGGCGTTTGTAAACCGCCACACTTTGAACTTCTGGCCTGACGCCGCGGAGTAGCGCTCTATATACGAAATGAGTAAACCGGCATCGTTGTTATCGTCTTCGACAATTGCTATGTTCCTCATGCTTCCCCCAAAAGATGAACCTTATTAAGTAAAATAAATTTTATCACACAAACGGCAGATTGTCAATAGCGGCATTTTTCGGCAATGGGCTCAAAAGACGCTCCAAAGGCGTGAAAATCCCCGCAGGAAAGCTCTCCGCGGGGAATGATAAACTATTTTAACTCTATATTCAATTCAACGCAAAGGCGGCGCGCCGCCTTAATTTTTGATCAGCCGCGCTTGACGTGCCTGCACAAAAATTTATAGCTCGCCGTAGTTATCCTGCCCTTGCCCTTCCAACTCAGCATATCCAAAAAGAAAAATGCGGGCATGCGCTTTATGCGGCGGTAGAGCTTTTCATCGCGCGATTTCAGCTCGTCCCACATCACTTTAAAATCTGCCCTGCGCTCAGGGCTGTCTTTTGCGGTTGTGAAAAAGTAGGTATTGCACATGATAACATGCAGTATGTGATACATGAGCTTCTTCAGCGGGCGGCACATGGCCTCGAGCTCTTCATAGCTGTATGCCGCAAGCATGTATCTCATGCAGCGGATCTGGTCGGCATAGCGCTTTACCACGTTTTCAACGTTGACCGATTGGTCGCTCCTGCCTATATAATAGCGATAGAGGTCGACGTTGAGATAGTACAGCTTATGCATGTAAGCGAGCGGCTGATAGGCGAAGTAATTATCGACGTAGAATGTATGTTCGGGCATGACTATGCCGCTCTCGCGGAGTTTCTCCGTTTTGTACACGAGCGAATGCATCAAAAGCATCTTCCACAGTTTTAAAGGTTTTATCTCTTCCCAGCCGAAAAACCTGTTCTGCGGAAAGTTCTTTACATAGTTGCTGACATACGACGTGTTGTCGTTGACATGCTCGTACACAAAGTTTACGATATACAGATCGGCCTCTATACCCTGAGACACATGATCCCTTATGGTATCGAGAAGCTTTTTATAAGCCTCTCCGTCGAGCCAGTCGTCGGAGTCGACCACCTTGTAATACAGTCCCGCAGCACATTCCAGGCCCTTGTTGACGCCCGAACCGTGCCCTCCGTTTTCTTTGTGCACGGCGCGGACTATGCCCGGGTATTTGTTCTGGTAATCGTCGGCGATCTTGCCCGTATTATCTGTGGAGCCGTCGTCCACTATGATTATTTCGACTTCGTCGCCGCCCGCAAGCAGACTGTTTACGCACTTATCGAGATAGTCCTGAGAATTATAGCTCGGCACGGCAAATGTAATAAGTTTCATGATTTTCTACATTCCTGTGTATAAATTAAAATGTATTCGGCTGAAATGCCGTTAATCTGAGGAAAGATTTTTGCTTGCCGCGCAAAATGCGCGGCAAGCAAAAAAATTAAGGAGAAAATTGATGAAAAAAACTATGAACATATTAAACAGCCGGCAATCGTTTTTTCCGCCCGCACTGACGGCGGTGTGGAAATTGGAGAACGAGGCGGTTTAATAAGCTGTCATTTATTTTACTCTTTATTATTTTTTTCCGCCCTGGCAGCCTGTTTTGCCGCCTGTTTCGCCTGCTTTTCGGCAAGCTTTTTCTGATAAGCGGCCTCTTCCTCTTCATAGGAGAGCCCCTTCTTTTCGCAACGGGCCTTAAGCTCGGCCTTGCGCGCTTCATCGGCGAGGCGGTCGGCCTCCTCCTCTTCGCGGCGCAGCCTCTCTTCGGGAGGTATCCACTCTATGCCCGCGGCCTCGGCCTCAGACTTCTGACGCTCGAGAATTATCCTGTTATCTTCGGGAAGATGTCTTTCGACGCCGAAGAAGAGCACTACTATCGCGCAGAGCGCATAGGCGCCCGTCTCTATCCAGATATAGGATACCACAGAGCCCATCTCCGCGCCGAAGGCGCTGGTCATGCCGCTGACTATGCCCGTTGCAAGGGGCGTTGCGGCGATTAAGATTGAGCTGTACAGCGACATACCGAAGCCGTCGCAGCGGAAGCCGTTTTTTGCCTCCATGTGATCGAGGCAGTCGGCTATCATCGCGAGGATCATATATCCGGCAGGGGCCGAGCCGAGGCACTTAAGCGCCACGCCGACGGCCACTATAATAAAATTATCATACCATATGCCGGCTATCACGCCGCCTATAACACCCAGAGCCATGCCCGCAAACACCACAGGGCGCTTGCCGAACTTGTTGCAAAGCGGCGAAACGAAAAGTATTGCGACAGCCATGGGCACGGCGCCGACTATGCCGAGCACGCTCATCGCGGCAGCACCGCTGAAACCTTCGAACACTACGTTGTTGGTGAAGTTCTGCATTGATGCGTTCTTGATGCCGCCCGAGAGCTGGTATAAAAGATAGAATATTATGGTTACTACAAAGAACTTATCGGAGAACAGCGCCTTGGCCTGTTTGCCTATGGAAGGCCCCTTTGCCTTTTCCGAACCTTCGGAGGCGCTTGCCGCCACAGCCTGGATCATGCTCTCTTCGGTGACCCTTTCGCGCGTGAAATAATACTGAGCGAGGCAACCGATGAAGGTTATTATTCCTATCGCTATGAACATGACCAGATAGCCGTTGGCATTGGGAAGCTCTGTGCTGTGATCGTTGGGGAATCCGCCGGTAAGAGCAAGGAGTATCTGGGGGAATATTATCGAGCCTGCGCCGGCGCCGCCGAGCGTGGCCATATTCACGAGGGAAGCGAGCAGACCCCTCTGCTTGCCGTTTCGCGTAGAGACGGGAACGAGCGCGCTGTTTGCCGTGTTATACAGGGGGAAGGCAACCGCATAAAAGAGGTTGTAGGCAATTGCCAGCCATACCATTTTAAACGTTGTGTTTTCCGGCATGGGCTGGATAAACATCAGCACGCTTGCAACCGCCAGAACAACGGATGACAGCAATATATACGGACGGGCCTTGCCCGCTCTTGACCTGGTTCGCTCTATTATCTGCCCCGCAAACAGATTGCCGGCAACTATAAGTATTGCCGAAAGCATGGGGAAGATAGTTAGAAAGGTCTGAACGCCTGTGTTGCCTGCCGCCAACTCTTCGGCAAACAGAACATCCTGGAAATACGCCACAAGAAGAGTGCCGAACAGGCTGTTTGCAAGCAGGCCGCAGAAGGGCCCCACGAGATAGCCGAGCAACGCCTCGGGCACGATTTTTACGTTGGCCGATTTTACCTTTGTGGACAAGAAAGGATTGTTAAAAACGCTCTTGCCCGACTGAGCCATTACTTTTTACCTCCCGCCTTCTCCTTGGAGAGGAACCGGCCGGCACCCTTGAACAAATGACCGTTGAAAATCATGATGAGCGCCTCCATCTGCCTGCGCGACATGCCGCCGTATTTGGCCAGTCCGCGCATGGGTTGGTGCAGCACGCCCTGAATGAGCATATTGGCCGTGGCACGCTTGCCCACTCCCTTCATTAAAGATATAGCAAAACGGATGGCTCCGGAGAACAGCCTGCCCACCCAGCGCTTTGAATATCTCAGGTCGGCAACGGTGCTGTTTTCGTCAATGACGATCCTGTTGCGTTTATAGAATTTATAATCTGCAGGAGGTATCTCCCTGCAGAGCAATGCGGCAAACTGCTCGTCGCTCACGTTGGCGACGCGGCCGCTGTAGTAATCTTTAAGTTCGTCCCTGTCGTAGCCGAAATCCGTCATGTTGCCTTTAACTTCGACGGAACCGACCAGCCTGATATCGGCGACGGACGCGCCTATGCCGACTACGTAGGTGCCGCCCTCCACCTGCCACTTTTCCGCCTTGGGATTGAACACCCTGAAGGTATATTCGTCAAACGGAATGGAAACCTTTGCGCTTTCGCCCGCTTTTAAGAATACTTTTTTGAAGCCCTTGAGCTCCTTGGCGGGACGGAAGATGGCACTGTCGGGCTTACCTATGTACAGCTGTGCGACTTCGGCGCCGTCGACGGAACCGGTGTTGGTTATGGTGAATGTTACGCCCTTTTCATCGGCCTTAAGGCCGGAATATTCAAATGTGGTATACGAAAGGCCGTAGCCGAAAGGATAGCACTCCTTTACGCCTGCCGTCTGATAGTAACGGTAGCCGACAAAGATGCTTTCGCGGTATTCTGTAGTGAACTTTTCACCGGGGAAATGGCTTGCCGAGGAGCAATCCTCATACCTTACGGGATAGCTTTCAGAGAGTTTGCCCGAGGGGTTGACCTTGCCGGTGAGCACGTTGAGCATGGCCGTGACGCCCGCCTGTCCGCCAAGATATGCATGCACAAGAGCCTGGGCGTCGTTTAAAACGTCGAGTTCCACGGCGCTGCCGCAGAAAAGCACCACCACCACTTTTTTGCCGAGCGCGTATATGCGCGTTAAAAGCTCAAGCTGGTTCAAGGGCAGTTTCATATCCTGCCTGTCGAGCCCCTCGGCCTCGGTCACTTCATCCAGACCTGCAAAAAATACGACGGTATCGGCTTTTTTTGCAAGCTCAAGCGCCTTTTTGGCGAGGGAACCGCTATTCTGTCCGTAACGCTTGAAGCCCGGCTCATAGCCTATATAATTTATATCTGAATTTTTAACTTCTTTGATAAAACTTTCGGTGCGGGTCGGATTTACTACCGACGAACCTGCACCCTGATAACGGGAAGTATCGGCAAAATCGCCTATAAAGCACACCTTCTCATTGCCGAGCGGCAGAACTTCATCGTCGTTTTTGAGAAGAACTATAGCTTCTTCGGCACAGCGGCGGGCAATATCATGGTGAGCGTCCTTATCGAACTGTTTAACTGCCTTCTTTACCGCCTCATCGGTGGAATATACAAATTCAAATAACCTGTCGAGGCACTCGTCGACGAGGTTTTCGTCAAGACTGCCGTCCTCCAGCGCCTTGAACACGTCGTCGGCGCCGTATTTGCATGCGGGCATCTCAAGATCGCTGCCGCAGCGCACGCCGTCGACCCTGTCGTTGCAGCCTGCCCAGTCGGTTACCACCAGACCGCCGAAGCCCCACTCGTTGCGGAGAATATCCACAAGGAGATGATAATTTTCATTGGCGTGGGTGCCGTTGAGCCTGTTGTACGAAGACATTATAGACTTTGCGCCGCCCTCTTTTATGGCAATTTCAAAGGCGGTGAGATATATTTCGCGCAAGGCACGCTCGTCCACCACACTGTCTACAACCATGCGCCTGAGCTCCTGGTTGTTGGCGGCAAAGTGCTTTACGCAGGCGTAGATGCCGCTCTTCTGAATACCCCTTATGCACGCAGCCGCCATTTTACCGGCGAGGTACGGGTCCTCAGAATAATACTCAAAGTTTCTGCCGCACAGCGGGTTGCGCTTTATGTTAACGCCAGGGCCGAGGAGCATATTGACGCTCTGCGCCGTCGCCTCCAGCCCCAGAAGTTCTCCAGCCTCTTCGAGAAGTTCAACGTTCCAGCTGTTGGCCATGCTGGCCGCCGAAGGCATACAGGTCGCCTCCACGCTGGGATTGAGTCCGAGATGGTCGCTGTCGGCCACCTGTTTCCTTATGCCGCTGGGGCCGTCGGAGAGCCAAGCCGAAGGAAGGCCGATATCCTCCACCTCGAGCGTGGTCCAGAAATCTTTACCGGTAAGCAGGTCTGCCTTCTGGCGGTGCGTAAGTTTTTTTATCTTTTCTGCGTATTTCAAAAATATTATCCCCCCTTGCTTTTTTCTGCATCATTCTATCACATTGTTTTTATAATTAACAGAGAAATGGCACAATTTGTACTTTAATTTGCATAAAATGCAATCCGTACGCCTCAGCGCGCCTTTTTTAAGACGTCGGCACGGCGCAAAAACGCAAGATTTAAAGCACGGATTGCATTTCCGGATAAAAACAGAGAGGAGGAAGACTGCTGCTGTTCCTCCCCCTCCGAGAGCTGCTTCAGCACGAAAGGCGAAGCGGCGCCTTTTTATTTAATTATGCAGTCTGCCGTAGAAATATTCGTAGCGATCGGCACGTCGTACACGACGGCTATACGCAGCAGCGCGCGGACGTCGGGATCGTGCGGTTGCGCGGTGAGCGGGTCGCATAAAAAGACGATCGCGTCGATCTTGCCCTCTGCCACATGGGCGCCTATCTGCTGGTCGCCCCCGAGTGGCCCCGAAAGAAAGCTTTCAACTTCCAGCCCGGTGGCTTCCGCCACTCTGCCGGCGGTATGTCCCGTGCCGCACAGCTTGTACTTTTCTAATTTCTCCTTGTTTTTGAGCGCCCACGCCACGATCTCATCTTTTTTTCCGTCGTGCGCGATCAGAGCGATGACTTTCTTATCCATGATGCCCCCTTTGCCGCAGGTCCGTGCGGCCCGAATAACGTTTTTGATAACAAGACGGCAGACGACGCCTGCACATTACCTATCTATCATACCCGACTCCGGCAGCGTTTGTCAAGGCCGAAAGACAGGCCTCTTGTAAAAAATGTTTTACATTTTGAAAAAGCGAAACCGGCGTGCGGAATCGCACGCCGGTTTCGTTTTTTCTATATAGGAGAAAAGGATGAAAACCAAATCAAACGCCGCTGTATGCAGAGAAGCCGCCGTCTATCGGCAGGACAACGCCGGTGATGAAACCTGCGGCTCTGTCTGATACGAGAAAGAGAGTTGAACCTACGAGTTCGTCAACTTCGCCGAACCTGCCCATTGGCGTGCCGGCAATTATTTTACCGGTGCGCGCCGTGGGAGTGCCGTCAGCGTTCCACAAAAGCGATTTGTTCTGCGCAGTGGAGAAGAAGCCGGGCGCTATGGCGTTTACGCGGATGCCGACCTTTGCGAAGTGAACGGCAAGCCACTGGGTGAAGTTTGACACCGCCGCCTTGGCCGCAGAGTATGCAGGTATTTTGGTGAGCGGAGTGAATGCGTTCATTGAAGATATGTTGAGTATGCAGCAACCTTTGCGGCCTATCATGTCGCGCGCAAAAACCTGCGTGGGCATGAGCGTGCCGAGATAGTTGAGGTTGAACACAAACTGTATACCCTCGTCGCTCAGGTTGAAGAATGTTTTTATCTCGTTGTTGTCTTCATCGCCAAGTTCGAAATACTCCTTATCTGTCTGCGCCCTGGGGTTGTTGCCGCCCGCGCCGTTGATAAGGATATCGCAGGGGCCGAGATCCTTTAATATCTGCTGCCTGCAGTCTTCAAGAGTCTTTAAATCAAGCACGTTGGCAAAGTAACCCCTTGCAACGCCGCCTTCCTTTCTGATTTCTTCCGCAGCAGCCTCAGCCTTCTCAACGGTTCTGTCAAGAAGAGCAACCTTTGCGCCCGCAGCGGCGAGAGCCCTGGAGAGCTCCGAGCAGATGACGCCGCCCGCGCCCGTGACAACCGCCACTTTATCTTTCAAATCTTCTACGATTATGGGTAATTGCATAACTCATGCCTCCTTTTTATGCTTTAAGATCTTTTTCAACAGCTTCAAACAGTCCGCTTAAATAGCAGGCGCCCATGGCCCTGTCGTAAAGGCCGTAGCCCGGCTTGGCATCCTCGCCCCATACATTCCTGCCGTGGTCGGGACGTATATAACCCTCAAACCCGTTCTGAACGAGCGCCCTGACTATGGCATACACGTCGACGTTGCCGCAGCATGTCATGTGACCGTTTTCAAAGAAATCGGTATCCGACGTATATTTAAGCTGCCTCAGGTGTGCAAAATATATGCGCTTTGCATATTTTGCAGCCATCTTGGGCAGGTCGTTGAATCTTCCGGCGCCGAGCGAACCGGTGCAGAACGTTATGCCGTTATGCCTGTTGGGAACGGCGGCAAAGAGTTTGTCGTAGTCCTCTTCCCTGCCCACTATTCTGGGCAGGCCGAAGATATCCCAGGGGGGATCGTCGGGATGGACGGCGAGATTTACGTCGGCCTCGTCGCAGGCGGGCATTACGCCGTTCAGGAAATACACGAAGTTTTCAAACAGCTGCTCGTGGGTCATGCCCCCGTACTCTTTCAAAAGCCCGTTGAGCTCGTCGGGAGTGTAACTCTCGTCCCAGCCGGGAAGGCGGAGATTGTGCTTATCGAGCTTTGCAAAATCGGCTTCGCTGTACGAAAGGGAAGTGGAACCGTCGCCGTGCTTGAAATAGAGATTGGTGCGGAACCAGTCGAATACGGGCATGAAATTATAGCAAATGCACTTTACGCCCGCCTTGCCGCAGTTGATTATATTCTGCCTGTAGGCCTCGATATACTTGTCCCTTGTGGGCTTGCCGAGCTTAATATCTTCATGCACGGGCACAGATTCGATGACTTCCATCTCTAGCCCCGCATTGTTTGCGAGTTCTTTGAGACGCAGAAGTTTATCCATGCTCCACACCGCGCCGACGGGTTCGTCGTATACCGCGGTGACCACGCCCGTCATACCCTGTATCTGCTTGATGTAATTCAGAGGTATGCAGTCCTTTTCGCCGTACCAGCGAAACGTCATCTTCATGAAATTATTCTCCTTCTTTCTTATTAGACTTAGCCGCCTTGGCAGCCTTTTTTTCTTCGGCCTTGCGGCGCTTTTCTTCCTGTTTGGCCTGATACTTGGCCTCTTCCTCTTCGAAAGAAAGCCCCTTCTTTTCACATCTTGCCTTGAGCTCCAGCTTGCGTGCCTCTTCGGAGAGCCTCTCAGCTTCGGCCTGCTCCTGCGCAAGCCTTACTTCGGGTTCTATCCACTCTACGCCCGCGGCAAGGGCTTCGGCTTTCTGGCGCTCGAGGATCTGTTCCCTGTCGCCCTTTAAGTACTTCTCGACGATGAAGAATAGCATCATTATTGCGCATGCGACATATACGCCCGTTTCGATCCAGATGTAGCATACGGGTACCCATGCGCTCGTGTCGCTGCCGCCCGTAACTGCGTTGAAGAAGGACTGCGCGAGGGGCGTGGTGGCCGCCATTATCGAGCTGTAGATACTCATGGTGAGGCCGTCGCAGCGGAAGCCGTGCTTTGCCTCGAGGTGGTCCAGAACGTCGGAGATCATGGCGAGGATCATGTAGCATGCGGGGGCCGAGCCGAAGCTCTTTAAAGCTACGCCCACGCATACGGCGTAGATGTTGTTCTGCCAGATACCGGCGATGACGCCGCCGACGGCGCCGACGAGCAGGCCGACCATAACGACGAGGCGCTTGCTGAACTTACGCGAGAGCGGCCAGATGAACGCCATGGCAACCGCCATGGGAACGGCGCCGAGAATGTTTATGGTGCCGTTATATATGCCGCCCATCTCATCGCCCCACTGGCCTGTGCAGAAATAGTTGCACGACATGTTCTTGAGCGAGCCTGAGAACTGGAATATGAGGTAGAAAATGATAACTATCCACCAGAACGCGTCGGTGCCGACTGCCTTGAACTGCTTGCCCATGGATATGGACTTCTTGGCGGTGACCTCCGTTTCGAGGTGGAAAGATTCCTCAGTTACCCTCTCACGGGTGAAGTAGTACTGAAGGACGGTAAAGAGGAAACTTACGATACCGATTACTATGAAGAGTATGGTCCATGCGGTGGTGTTGGGATTTGTCCAGCCGCCGAGGAACAAACTTACGAGGAAGGGGAACACCATGCCGCCCGCGCCCATAACGCCGAGGTGAGCGAAGTTTTCGAACGAAGCAAGTAAGCTGCGCTGCGAGCTGTTGCGGGTGGATACGGGAACGAGCGTGCTGTTCGACGTATTGTACATGGGGTATGCAACGGCGTAATACACGTTATACGCTATTGCGGTTAAAACCATGGTCAAAACGGGCGTGTCAGTTCCGTTGCCCATTGGCGCGATAAACAGCACTATACAGCCTATTGCAAGCAGCACGGACGAGAGCAGCAGCCAGGGCCTTGCCTTGCCCGCGCGCGTCTTGGTGCGCTCTATCAGCTGTCCGACAAGCAGGTTGCCGATGACTATCAGAATAGTCGAAATGAGGGGCAGCAGCGTGAGGAATGTGCCTATCGCAGTACCTGCGCCTGCAGTCCACTGGGTGACTGTATCACCATTGATGGTTACAGTTTCCCTGTAGTTGGCAAACAATACGTCTGTCCAGTACCTGTTTAAGAAGTTGGTGAAAATGCCGCTCGCCAGAAGGGCGCCGAACGGGCCGATAAAGTAGCCGAAGAGGAGCTCCGGCGGCTTTACGTTGGCCGACTTTACCTTCGTGGAGAACAGCGGATTTTCAAAAATGCTCTTTTTCTTTTTTGAAGTTTCCATCATTTACTCCCTGAAAAAAATTTACGCGGCTGCGCCGCGCGCGCATGGAAGCGGGCGCTGTGCTCACCTGCCTATACATACTATTATAGCTAAATTTTTATCAATTTCAATTACGTAAATTATTAAAAAATATTGCAATTTTAGTACAAACC
>ERZ1090869.1097-NODE-1098-length-12926-cov-13.764587_pt1 | contig 12926 bp, 12 predicted proteins | sample MGYA00478474_ERZ1090869 | MGnify/ENA primary metagenome ERZ1090869 (study PRJEB33644, sample SAMEA5815748) | chicken gut metagenome | biome: Chicken; feature: Gastrointestinal Tract; material: Caecum | place: Ireland | collected 2019-01-01 | study: A study of... | reverse complement strand
ACAGCTGCCGAAAAGCAGCTGTAGTTGCGTGTTCGTGATTTTTAACGGTAAAATAAAAAGCAATCTGCAGAGCAGATTGCCTTAAGCTATTGGCAGGGGAGACGCGATTCGAACACGCAACCTACGGTTTTGGAGACCGCTACTCTACCGTTGAGCCACTCCCCTGTAACAAGATCAACAACATATAAAATTATATATTATCGGCTATTTTTAGTCAACTGTTTTTGGAGAATATTATGAAAAAACTATTCAAATTGGGCGTGATCGGCTGCGGCTTTATGGCACAGTCCATTCTTAAAGGCGTAGTCAATTCTGATTTTCTGCGTGCCAAAAAAGTTGTTGCCAGCGATGTTTCTGAAGCCGCGCTGGATAAGGCGGCAGAACTTGGCGTTGTGGGAACGACCAACAATAAATATCTTGTTGAAAACAGCGAATATGTGTTGCTTGCGGTAAAACCGCAGTCTTTCGAAAGCGTTTGTGCGGAACTCGGCGGTGCGATGCCTGAAAAAGTCATCTCAATAATGGCGGGCGTAAAACGCGACAGAATAAAAGCAAAGCTTGGCAGAAACGTAAAAGTGGCAAGGGTAATGCCCAATTTGCCCTGCTCTATAGGCAGCGGCGTGATGGGCGTGGATATGTCAGATTTCAACGACAGCCAATACGATCTTGAATTTATAAGCGGGGTACTCAATTGCCTTGGAACGGTACTCAGCGTAGACGAGAGCAAGATGGATGCCGTGACGGGGATAAGCGGCAGCGGCCCCGCATATGTGTTTATGTTTATAGACGCGTTGATAGATGCGGGCGTAAAGCAGGGGCTTACAAAAAACGAAGCTACGATCCTTGCAGTGCAGACGGTAATGGGCGCTGCGGAGATGGTAGAGCACAGCGACGCCCCCGTTCCCGAACTTGTCAAAAGGGTATGCAGCAAGGGCGGAACTACTATAGAGGCGGTAAAGGTGCTTGAAGAGCGCAACTTCCGCGAAATTGTGGGCGAAGCCGTAGATGCCTGCGTAAAGCGTTCTGTGGAGCTTTCAAAGTGAAAATGAAGCACGTGACTCTGTATACTGACGGCGCGTGTTCCGGCAATCCGGGGATAGGCGGCTACGGCGCCGTGCTCATTTACAACGGTCATGAAAAGCGCATTTCGGGTGCGTGCGGCGAAACCACCAATAACCGTATGGAGCTCACTGCCGTTATAGAGGGGCTGAAGTGCCTGAATCAGCCCTGCGAAGTGGATGTATACAGCGATTCGGCATACACAGTCAACGCCTTTAACGAAGGCTGGGTGTATGGCTGGAAAAAAAACGGCTGGGTCAAAGCCGACAAAAAACCAGTATTGAATGCCGATCTGTGGCAGGATCTTCTTATTCTCACCGATGTGCACAAAGTCCGTTTTTATAAGGTAAAGGGGCACGCCGATAACGAGCTGAACAATCTGTGCGATAAACTCGCCACAGACGCTGTAAAAATTTACAGGGCGGAGAATGGTATTCCCGATGACGGTCAGCCCTGACGGCAGGCCGTTTACTGTAGAAATTAAGCTGTATTCATAAGGTTTTACCTGCCATTTTTTTGTCGTGTTGCGAAATTATGGAAATTTCATCATTTTTTCACGTTGCGGATTATAAAACCTACAGCATAAATGTATAATATAGGGTAGATGATGAAAAATAGCGCGCGTTCTGTACTTATTCATATTTTAAACGTCACGGCTGTTGTTGTCGGCTGTGCGGCTGCGTGCGCGCTGATAGTGGCGGGTCTGCTGTACGACAGCATTGATTTTATCAATGTCCACAGAACGCTGCTGGTGTCGCTTGCACTCGGGCTGATGTTTATTGTCATGCTGTGCACGCTTATTTTTTATATCTTCGACCTGAAAACGTTATATCGCCTTGCGGTATGTGTGGTTGTATTTCTTGTGCTTATTGCCGGGGTTTTCTTTGCGATAAGCGCAACAGGATTCATAAAAGATATAACCTCGATAGAAGCTCTGCGCGAGTTTATCGCCCAATCAGACAGCTATGGCGTTACAGTAACTCTGTTTATCGTCATCCAGTTCTTGCAGGTCGTGGTGTTGCCCATTCCCAGCACCGTCACGGTAATGGCGGGCACAGCGCTCTTCGGGCCGTGGTTGTGTTCTCTGTACAGCTTTATAGGTATTCTGGCCGGTTCTATAGTGGCGTTTGCTATAGGAAGGGTGCTCGGCTACAGAGTGGTCTGCTGGATAGTCGGCAAGGAAGATCTTGATAAATGGCTCAAAAAAATAAAGGGTAAAGACTATCTTATCCTCTCTATCATGTTCCTGTTGCCGCTGTTCCCCGACGACATGCTTTGCTTTATTTCAGGGTTATCGTCGATGACCTGGCCGTATTTTATAGTCATGATAATAATAACAAGGGCGCTTTCGATAACTCTTTCCTCGCTGTCGTTCGAATCAATACCTTTCAATACGTGGTGGGGGCTGTTGTGCTGGGCGCTTATAATCGCCGCCGTCGTAGCGCTGTTCTATCTCGTTATAAAATATTCCGACCAGATAGACAAATTTATAAAGCAGAAGCTCGGGCTTAAACTAAAGGGAAGAAAAAATAACCGTAAAAACAAAGAAGACCGCAAATAACACGGCCTTCTTTTTTTATGCAAGCATATGCATTTTCTGTTTGACGGGTATTTGCGATTGATTAATACGCGAAAATCTGGTAAAATAATATAAAATATTAAAAAGCGTGAAAGAGATGAAAGTTGCAGTTATAGGCGGTGGAGCGGCAGGACTTATGGCGGCGTGGGCCGCTGCTGCCGGCGGCGCGCAGGTCATCTTGTTCGAAAAGAATGAAAAATGCGGTAAAAAAATATACATAACGGGAAAGGGCAGGTGCAACGTTACCAACGACTGCGAACCGCAGGAATATCTTGCCCACGTTGTGAACGGTTCAAAATTTCTTACAAGCGCCATCTACGCCTTTCCTCCGCGGGCAATGGAGGAGCATCTTGAAAATGGCGGGCTAAAGCTTAAAGTGGAGCGTGGCAACAGGGTTTTTCCCACATCCGATAAGGCAAGCGATGTGACTAAGTGCCTTGAAAATTATTGCCGCGAATATGGTGTAGATATCAGATTTTGTCAAAAAGTGCTCGGTTTAGATATTTTTAATAGTACTATGCGTGGCATAATTACCAAAAACGGTCGTTTTTTATGCGATAAAGTTATTGTATGTACAGGCGGAAAGAGCTACCCGTCTACAGGATCGGACGGCGACGGCTACAGATTTGCCGCAGAGGCAGGGCATGCCGTTGTTCAGCCCGTGCCGTCTTTGTGCGGCGTAAATCTTACAGGGGATTATTTTAAAGCGATGCAGGGGCTATCGCTAAGGAATGTCGGGCTTAAAATATATGTAAAGGGCAAATGCATAAGGGATCTGTTCGGTGAAATGCAGTTTACTCATTTCGGCGCTTCGGGCCCGCTTATTCTTACGGCTTCCGCCCTCATAAACCGGCAGTCGCCTTCGGATGTAAAGCTTTGCCTTGATTTTAAGCCTGCGCTCGATGAGGCGCAACTCGACGCGCGCCTCCTCCGTGATTTCAGCGAGCATAAAAACAGCGACATTTCAAATTGCCTTAAAGCGTTGCTGCCTTCATCGGCCATCTTGCCCTTGCTTGAAAGGTGCGGCATTTCTGCCGATAAAAAGGTCAATTCTGTTACAAAGGCCGAAAGGGCGGCTCTCTTGACAAATCTTAAAAATTTTGATATTCTTTTCCTGTCGCTCAGGGGCTTTGAAGAGGCCGTTGTGACCGGCGGCGGTGTAAAGCTTTCCGAGGTGAACCCGAAAACCATGGAGAGCAAGCTTGTAAAAGGGCTTTATTTTTGCGGCGAGGTGCTTGATGCAGACGCCTTTACAGGCGGGTATAACCTGCAGATCGCCTTTTCTACGGGGTATTGCGCAGGCCGCGCCGCGGCGGCGTGTGATTGACCGCCAATTTTATATTTATTTATATTGATTTTTGTTGTTTTACGGAGGTTTTGATGAAGGCCATTCGCGGTGCGACTACAATAGCCGCCGATACCCCTGAAGAGATAAGGGGCGCTGTAAAAGAATTGTTGACAGAAATAAAAAACAGAAACGGGCTGGAGCTTGGCAGCGTCGTATGCATAATGCTTTCAAGCACGGCCGATATAACTTCGCTGTACCCTGCAAAAGCCGCGCGTGAGGCGGGTTTTGGCGGGTGCCCGCTTTTTTCTTCGCTTGAACCGCTGATAAAGGGTGCGCTGCCCCTGTGCATAAGGGCAATGGTGCTTGCAGAGATCTGCGGCCCTGCGGTTCCCGTATATCTTCGCGGCGCGGCCGCTCTTAGGCGCGACATTACCGGGCGGCTTGTCATTGCGATAGACGGCCCCGCGGGCAGCGGAAAGTCTACGGCCGCCAAAAACCTTGCAAAGAGGTTGAATATTCTCTATCTCGATACAGGCGCCATGTACCGCGCCTGCGCGCTCGAATGTGTAAATCGTGGCGCAGATCTTTCGGACGAGGCTGCCGTGCGCGATGTGATGGAAAAGCTTGACCTGAAGATAGAATACCGCGAAGGCAGGCAGGTCACTGTTTTAGACGGCAAGGATGTGTCTGAAGAGATCCGCCGCCCCGAAATTTCGCAGCTTGCATCCAAGGTTTCGGCATATGGTTTTGTAAGGAGCAAAATGGTCGACATGCAGCGCAGGATCGCGTCGGAGATGTCCTGCGTCATGGACGGCAGAGATATAGGTACCGCCGTACTTCCGGGCGCGGAACATAAATTTTTTATAACCGCCTCCGCAGAGGTGCGCGCAAAACGCAGATACGACGAGGACAGGGCAAAGGGTTTTGCCGTTTCTTACGACGAAATTTTAAAGGATATCGCCGAGCGCGACAGACGTGACGAACAGAGGAAGGTATCGCCTTTAAGGCGCGCGGATGATGCCGTGCTTGTAGACTCCTCCGACATGACGCCCGAAGAGGTAGTTGAGTTTTTAGCAAATAAGATACAGGAAAAGATCTGAATGGACAATGAAAATTTACGGGGTTCTCAGCCCGACGAAAGAGAGAATGAAAAAAAACGCAGGCAGCAGCTTAAGGAAAAGAAAAAGCAGGAGCGTGCAGACAGGGCGTTTATAAGGTGGTTTGCTTTTCTTCGCTTTGTCGCAAAATTGCTTAAAGTATTTCTGCCATACGAAAGGCATAACGAAGTCGAGCACCTCGACGAGAACAGACCGTACGTCTTTTTGTGCAACCACTACAGCATGATAGACGTAATGTATCCCGCCATAGCCGTAAAAAAACCCCTTCACTTTATGGCGAAAAAGGATCTGTGGGATAACGCTTTTTTCCGTTGGTTCTGCAACAAATGCAGATGTATTCCCGTAAGCCGCGACGGCGCCTCCGGCGACGTAAAGGCTGTAATGCAGGCCATGAAGTATCTGAAAAACGGCGAAAATATTCTCATTTACCCCGAAGGTACCCGCAACAAGGGGCAGGCCGACATGTTGCCGTTCAAGGGCGGGTTTGCCGCCATCGCCATAAAGACGCGTACGGCAATAGTGCCCATAGTGCAGTCGGGCAAGCCGCGACTGTTCAGAAAGTCGCACGTGTTCTACGGCAAGCCGATAGAATTTACCGAATATTACGGAAAAAGGCTTACCGAAGAAGATATTGCCGAATGTGAAAACAAACTCAGGGAAATAATGCTTGATATGCGCGCCGATTACTTTAAAAAAGTTGAAGAGGAAAAGCGCAAAAAGGCGGAAAAACGCGGCAAATGAATGTTATTTTAGCTAAAAACAGCGGCTTTTGCAGCGGCGTGCGCCGTGCCGTAGACACCGCTCTCAGCGCCGGGGACGGGAATACATACGTGCTTGGCGAGATCATCCACAACAGGGACGTTATCGAGCAGATAGCCCGCCACGGCGTAAGGCAGGTGGAAGACCTTGCGGAAGTGCCCGACGGCGCGACCGTTATTTTCCGTTCGCACGGCGTTCCCCGCGAATATTACGCCCTTGCCGAAAAGCGGGGGATAAGGGTGCTTGACTGCACCTGTGCGTTCGTGCGCAGAACGCAGAACATTGTCAGCGAGCAGCACGCTTTGGGAAAACAGATAATCATCGTCGGCGAGCCCGAGCACCCCGAAGTGGTGGGCATTCAGGGCTGGTGCCGGAACAGCGCGGTCGTGGTGAATTCGCCAGACTCGCCCTTGCCCGACCTTGAGGGAAAGGACGTCTGTGTTGTGTGCCAGACCACCTTTTCTGTAGAAAAATTTGAAAAAATAATAGAAAATATAAAAAAACAGCGTGAAAAAACAGTTGCCGTTTTTAAAACTATTTGTTATACTACTATAGGACGTCAGAAGGAAACCGAGGAAATTGCCGCAAAGTGCGACGCAGTGCTCGTAGTGGGCGGGCTCAACAGCAGCAATACCAATAAGCTGTACGAGGTAGCTTCCCGCAGTTGCGCTCACGTTTACAGGCTGGCAAACGCGAGGGATTTCGACTACGGACAATTAAAAAATTATTCGAATGTAGGTATCGTTTCAGGGGCATCAACCCCGGATGCCCAGACCCGGGAGGTTCTTTTAAAGATGGAAGAAGTAAGCACAGAAGTTAAGGCAACGGAAGCTGCCGAAGAGGAAAAGGTAGTTACCGAAGAGGTTGTTGAAACCGCCGAAGCCGCTGCCGAAGAGGTTAAGAGCGAGGAGGCAAAAGCCGAGCCCGAAGTAAAGGCCGAAGCTGAAGTTTCCAACCCCATGGACGCAGTTTTAAACAAGATGGACAACGAGTCCAAGTTCAAGAAGGGCCAGATGATAGAGGCTACGATCTCCGAAGCAACGGAAGACGGTCTTAAGATACTTCTGCCTTTCTCCAAGTCGGAGATACTTCTCCCCAAGGAAGAGCTTGATTGCGCCGAATACAACCCCTCTGACTATGTGCCCGGAGATAAGATAGATCTTCTCGTGGTAGACGTAAAACCTCCTATAAAGCTTTCGCAGAAGATGATAAAGCTCCTTCAGGAAGAGGAGTCGAAGATCGCAGAGATAGAGCAGGGCAAGGAATTTTCTGTTACCTGCACAGGCTTCAACAAGGGCGGCCTTGTAGGTACCATGGGCACCTATCAGGTATTTGTTCCCGCAAGGGAGATCCGCCCCGGCTTTGTCAAGGATCTTGCAAAGTATGTCGGCAAGAACTTAAGGCTTCGTTCGCTTGAAATAAAGAAGGACAACAGAAGGAAGGAAATAATCGCTTCGCAGCGCGTGATACTTCAGGAAGAGAGGGATGCCCGCGAAGCTGCAAAGGCCGCCAAGGAAGAGGAATTTTTCGCCTCTATACATGTCGGCGATGTAGTTGAAGGCAAGGTTGAAAGGGTAACCAATTTCGGCGCGTTTGTTTCGGTAAACGGTTTCGACTGCCTTGCGCACATTTCAGACCTCTCCTGGACGGGTATAGACAACGTTACCGACGTTCTTGAAATAGGCAAGACTTATCAGTTCAAAGTTCTCAAGGTCGACGAAGAGAACAAGAAGGTTTCTATCGGCTACAAGCAGCTTCAGCCTCAGCCTTGGGATCTTGTTGCCGACAAATATGCCGTCGGCGAAGTGGTACACGGCAAAGTTGTAAGGATAGTTCCTTTCGGCGCATTCGTTGAAGTTGAAAAGGGCATCGACGGCCTTGTTCATGTTTCCCAGATAAGCAACGAAAGGATAGAAACTCCCGCAAGCGTGCTCAACGTAGGCGACGAAGTTGATGCAAAGATAATGGCGCTTGACCCTGCGGCAAAGAAGATGAACCTCTCTATAAAGGCTCTTCTTCCCGAGGCAGAGCGCAAGCCCCGTGCTCCCCGCGAAGACGGCGAGGAGAGGCCTGCCCGCCGCCGTGCACCCAGAAGGGAAGACGGCGAGATGAGCAACTGGAACGAAGGCTCGTCTGTTTCCACCTCACTTGCAGACATCCTTGCCAACGCAGAAAAGAGAAAGTAATTTTCTGTAAAACAATTATGCATAAATCAAAGCTCCGTTTATCAAGGCGGAGCTTTTTTGCGTTTTTTCGTCATTTTATCGGCCTTAAAATTGCACAATAAGGTTTATATGCAGCCTGCGGAGTTTATAAAATAAATGTTACGTATGGAGGTTATGTTCTATGAAAAGAGAAGGTAACATTAAAATTTCAAGCGAAAACATGATGCCGATAATCAAAAAGTGGCTCTATTCCGATAAGGACATCTTTCTCAGAGAAATAGTGGCCAACGGCATCGACGCTATAACAAAATTCAAAAAGCTTGTCGACATGGGCGAGGCGAAGGACGACGGCGGAGAATACTGCGTAAAAATCGCCGTAGATAAGGATGCAGGCACGCTGACGGTCGAAGATAACGGCATAGGCATGAGCGCGGACGAGGTGGAAAACTATATCACGCAGATAGCATTTTCCGGCGCATCCGACTTCCTTTCCAAGTATGAAAAGGCTGGCGGCGACGGCATAATCGGTCATTTCGGCCTCGGCTTCTATTCGGCCTATATGGTATCGGACAACGTTGAGATATTTACAAAGACTTACAGGGATGAACCGGCCGTGCACTGGCAGTCCGACGGCAACTCCACCTATACGATAGAGGAGTGCGACAAGGCCGACCGCGGCACAAAGATAGTCATGCACATAGCCGAAGGCGAAAAGGAATTTCTTGACGAAGGTGTCATCCGCACGCTTATAAGAAAGTATTGTTCCTTCATGCCGTTTAACATATACCTTTCGTATAAGGGCGACGGCAAAGACAAACCTTTGAACGATACTCACCCGCTGTATGCAAAGAACCCCAAGGATTGCACGGACGAAGAATATAAAAAGTTCTATTCCGACACCTTCATGGACTTCAACGAGCCGCTGTTCTGGGTACACCTGAACATGGATTATCCCTTCAGGCTCAAGGGTATACTGTATTTCCCCAAGACGCGCAACAAGCTTGAACTTGAGCGCGGCACGGTAAAACTCTACTGCAACCAGGTATTCATTGCCGACAACATAAAGGAAGTCATTCCCGAATTCCTCATGCTCTTAAACGGCGTTATCGACTGCCCCGATATACCTCTCAACGTTTCTCGCAGCTTCCTGCAGAACGACAGAGAGGTGCAGAAGATATCCAAACACATAACAAAGAAGGTCGCAGACAAACTTGTTTCGTTGTTCAAGACCGACAGGGCCAAGTACGAGGAGTGCTGGAGCGATATATCCAACTTTATCAAGTTTGGCTGCATCAAGGACGGCGACTTCTACGACAGGGTAAAGGATATAATAATCTATAAAGACCTGAGCGGTAAGTACTGCACGCTTTCAGAGCTTCTCGGCGAGGAAAATAAGGACGGCGATAAACCCGCCGAAGAAGAGAAACCTGCCGAAAATGCAGAGGAAAAGCCTGCCGACAAGCCTGCGGAGAGAAAGACTATATATTACGTCTCCGACGAGCTCAGGCAGGCGCAGTACATAAAGATGTTCAAAGACGCCGGCCTGAACGCCATGGTTTGCGATAACGCTTATATCGACCCCCACTTTATAACTTTCCTTGAGTATAAGGCTCCCGATAAGCTCAAGTTTGCGCGCATAGACGCCGACATAGACGGTGCGCTCAAAGAGGGCGACGGCGAGGAGGACAGCGTGATCGCCTCCATATTCAAGGATGCGATAAACGACGATAAGCTGACTATAAAGACTTCGCGCCTTAAAAACGCCGCCGTTCCCGCAATTATAAATGTGGACGAAATAACACGCAGATACGCCGAGATGGGGCAGATGTACGGAATGTCTGAAGGCGATGCGGCAAAGACGCTTATTGTCAACCTTGCAAACCCTGTGGTTGCGCAGCTCAAGGAACTTGAACCCGAAAAGCAGAAGTTTGCCGCAGGGCAGATATATCTGCTGGCACAGCTCTCCTTCAAAAAACTTTCCACAGACGAGCTCAATGAACTTATTGCCAACGACCTTACCATGATGGAAAAATATCTCAAATAAAATTTTGGTTGCCTTCACACGGCGCGCATATCACATGCGCGCCGTTTTTTATGTTCACTACAGACATTTACATTTGGCGTTCTTTTTTCGTGGATAAGCTAATAGACTATTGTATGCAGCTGAACTTTCTTCCGCCAGATATGTTGTCTGCGGTCAGAAATCTGAATATCAACTTCCTCACCGAATTGCGGCTTAGAAAGGGACAGCCTGTCATGGCCGAATACAGCGGAGAATATAAATATCTGTGCCCGGGAGGCGTTACGGACAGGCACGAGAGCGCCATCCGCTGTGCAGACGTAGTCCCCGTGCTCAACGCGGCCATGGGAGGCTGCGTATACAGCTTTGCAGAGCAACTTAAAAACGGCTTTATAACTGTTTCCGGCGGCGTGCGCATAGGCATAGCCGGCGAGTATGTGACCGAGCACGGACAGGTAAAAACAATTGCGCGCGCCACTTCGCTCAATATACGCATACCGCATGCTGCGGAGGGCTGTTCAGATTATCTCTTCGGCTGTCTGATGCGCGGCAAAGTAGTCAGCGCACTGCTGTATTCAAAGCCGGGGCTGGGGAAAACTACGCTGTTGCGCGACATAGCCCGCAACATTTCGCGGCGTTTCCGCCTGAACGTGCTCGTGCTGGATACGCGCAACGAGCTGGGCGGAAACGGCGAATACGACCTGGGGGAGACGTGCGACGTGGTGAATAGTTGCGATAAACTCTGCGCCCTGGGAAGCGCCGTGCGCGCAATGAAGCCCGATGTTATCATCACCGACGAGTTGTACGGTGACGACGACATCGCAGCCGTCCGTTTTGCGCGCGACTGCGGCATTGAAGTGATAGCCTCTTCACATGTGTGCGAACATTCCGTTCTTGCGGCTCTGCCGTTCGACTATTATATAAAGCTGAACGGCATAGGGCTTATTCCTGACATCTATGATAAAAATTTTGATCCTGTTTGCAATAATTGCCCTGACTACGTTTGCAGGCGTGCTGCTTTCGGCGGAAAAGAAGAAGAGGGCGGCGGTGTTCGCCGAGCTGTACGAATATAACGAAGTGCTTATACTCAACTTCAAGTTCGGCATGGAAGACATGAAAAAACTGGCGGCGCCCTTCCCGCATGTAAAGAGCGCGCTCGAAGGAAAACATGTTTTAGGCGGAGCAGACGGTGAATTTATTGCCGCATATTGCAAGAATCTGGGGTCTACGGACGCAGCGTCGCAGATAGACTACCTCAACGAGCGCAAGGCGTATATAAAAAAGCACAAAGATGAAAGTTTTTCCGATTACCGCAAATACAGTTCGCTGTACGTGAAAATATTTTTTCTGCTCGGCGTGCTCATTGCCGTTTTGCTTGCATGATGGATATAAGTATAATCTTTAAAATTGCCGCAGTCGGCATAATAGTAACGATAATCTGTCAGGTGCTGAAAAAATCTGACCGCGACGACATTGCCACAATAGTCAGTCTTGTGGGACTTATAATTGTCCTTGCCGCCGTAATTTCAATGATTTCAGACCTGTTCGGGCAGGTGCGTGAACTTTTCGATATGTTCTGATGGTTATAATCAAGCTATGCGTCATTGCTGCGATTACCGCGGTGTGCGCCCTCGTTTTAAAATCGCATAAATCAGAGCTCGTTCCGCTGTGCCTTGCCGCGGGCGGCATACTTATGGTGCTCACCGCATTCGATTATGTTGCCGAAAGTGTGCAGCTTTTAAAGGAATTTTCGCAGTCTTCAGGAATAAGCAGCAGCGCAATGCGCGCAATATTCAAAATAATAGGCATAGGCTACATAGTGGAACTTACTGCCGCCTCGGTCAAAGATCTCGGATTCGAAAGCGTGGCGGACAAGCTGATCATGTGCGGAAGAATAGTAATCTTCCTTGTTTCCGTTCCCATACTGCGCAGCCTTTATGACGTGATCATTTCGCTGATAGGTCTTGTATGAATATTGTAAAACGCAATGTATTCTGCGGAAATGCCGCAAAGCGCGTCGGTGTCTGCGCCGCGGTAAAAAAAAGACGCTTCAAAAAGCGATATATTATTCTTGCCGCCGTCTTGCTGCTGCTTGTATTTACGGCGTTCTTTCCTTCCATAGTCGTCAGCGCCGAGGGGACGGACAGGCAGGAGGAACTCAACCAGAATATCGAACAGATACTCGGCGGGCTGGATCTTTCGGGGCTTCAGCAGTATCTGGACGAAAATTCAGACAGCTATCTGTTCAATTTCGGGGACAATGCAAAGCAAATAATTACTTACCTTATAAGCGGCAACGCCGGCACCGATTACGGAAGCTATATAAACGAGATACTTTCGGTAATTTTTTCAGATGTGATAAGCCTGTTGCCCGCCTTTGCCGAGGTGGTCGCCATAGCCCTTTTGTGTGCCGTCTTTTCCTGTGCCGAGGGGAACATTCTCGGCAAATCCACCTCGCGCGTGGTAAAACTTGCCTGCTATTCGCTTATTGTGGTCATAATTTCGTCGGCCCTTGCGGGGGTGGCTGAGGAGTGCATCTCGTGCGTGGCAGCCCTGCAGAAGCAGATGGAGATAATAACGCCCATACTTGTCACGCTCACCGTTCTTACGGGAGGAACGGGGTCGGCGGCTATATATCAGCCTTCGGCAGTATTCCTGTCGGGTGGTGCCGTTCAGATGGTAAGCGGCTTTGTTTTTCCTGCGGCAATAGCGGCGGCAGTGCTGGGGTTTATGTCAAAAATAAACCCTCAGATATCTTTTTCCGGAATGGCGGCGCTGCTCAAAAGCCTGATAAAGTGGGTGCTCGGAATAACCGCAACTGTGTTCAGCGTGTTCCTCACCGTGCAGAGTTCGGCCACATCGCTTTTTGACGGGGTGCTTTTCAAGGCTACAAAGTACATAATAGGCAACTCTGTTCCCATTGTGGGCGGGTTTCTGT
>ERZ1090869.1095-NODE-1096-length-12948-cov-4.723804_pt1 | contig 12948 bp, 4 predicted proteins | sample MGYA00478474_ERZ1090869 | MGnify/ENA primary metagenome ERZ1090869 (study PRJEB33644, sample SAMEA5815748) | chicken gut metagenome | biome: Chicken; feature: Gastrointestinal Tract; material: Caecum | place: Ireland | collected 2019-01-01 | study: A study of the... | reverse complement strand
GATCTTATGAATAATAATCAACATCATTATCTGAACGAATTGAACTTTCCGACCAACCGCGATTTGAAAAACCTGTTCGGCAGCTTTTATAATCTGCTGGACCTGCCGGAAAGCCGGGACGTTTCAAGCTGGAACAATTTCGAGCCAAAGCTGGAAGTTAAAGAAAACAAAGAAAGCGTAAACGTTACCGCCGAAATTCCGGGCATGAACGAAAACGACATTGACCTGCAGCTTTCGGAAGACGGTTATCTGACAATTTCCGGCGAGAAGAAAAATTCATACGAAAACAAGGAAGGAGGAAGCTATTTCTCCGAAATCAGCTACGGTTCATTCAAACGCACCGTCTCCCTGCCCTGGGATTTGGACTTTGACAAAGCAGACGCCAGCTACGACAACGGTTTGCTGAAAGTCTATATTCCGAAGAGCAAAGAAGAAAAAACCAAAGTAAAAAAATTAAATGTTAAAAAAGCTTCCAAATAAGTAAGCCGGATTAACAAGAAACGAAAAAGCCTGACAGCAATCTGCCAGGCTTTTTCTTAATGATCCCTTAGATTTCAAAGTCTAAGTTCTCATAGAAATCAAGCGGGATAACTTTGCTCTCGCCTTTTCCGTATGAGACTTTGACCTTATCTCCGGGTTTGGTCCATTTCAGTTCCGGATAGAATTCCGTACTTCCGGTAAACTCAATTCCTTTGACCTCGTTGAACAGAATGTAATAAACATTACTTTCCTGAACGATGGCGCGGACGGTAAACTGCCGTGTTTCCTTGTTGACGTCTCCGTCTTTAATCTTATCCTGATATGTCTTTTTCAACATACGCAGATAAGCGGCTTCGGCATCCTGTTTGGAAACACCGCTGCCAACGGCCTGACGGTTGTTGACTGCCAGAAAACAATAACCGACCACATTTCCCGAACTTCCTTTCATGGTCATGAAATAAGTCGGAATACCGCGGACATTGTACAGTACCGGAAAATTGGAACTATACTGCGCCGCTTTGGCAAAAGGCTGGTCATCGGCAATACGCATCGCCTCGGTTTCATTGATACCGATCACGCGGTAAAATTTGGCCGCTTTGGTACGGGTATCAACCAACATAAAACCGTTGGTACCGTTATCGGCTCCGGCAGACTGAATACCGGTGTACCAGAAACTGCGTCCTTCGGAATAAACCAAAGTCGTTCCCGGTGTCGGTTCCTGAATGCCTATCTGTGCCCAAACGGCATTCCACCATCCGTCTTTATATTCGCCCCAGCATCTGATCTGGTCTTCAATAAAGCTCTGCGGCTGAATACGGTCTATCCAGGCCGGCGCATCTTCAATGCTGTAAGCTTTGAGTTCCCCCGTCTGAGCATCAACGGTAATCGGCCCCTCGGATTCTTCACCGCCGAAACCGATTTTCTGGTCGTAGGATGAAAGAACCCAATAAGGATTTCCGTTGCCGTCAATTTCAAAGCAGTGATCATTCAAACCTTTGGAAGCATAGCCATTGCCTTTGATGTGGCGTTCAATGTCATCACCGAAGCGTCCGCTTTCCAGATATTGAATGCGCAGCTTCTGTCCGTTAACTTCCGTTACCAGCCAGCGTCTGGTAGCATCGGTCGCGTCAACGATAATGTAACCCGGGGTATGGCCGTTGCGGAACCATTTCCAGAAGGAACGATGTTCCAGCGGGGCTACCCAAATCAGATCATTGTTAAAAACCAGCTTTTTACCGTTGTTAATGGTAAATTCTCCGGTAATGTTCTGAATGGTCATATTACCGACTTCTACACGCGAACCTAACCCTAAGTCTTCACCGAGCTTGTCTTCAGCAACCTTGCGGGCCAGTTTACCGTCAACCGAAATCATTTTGGAAACCGGTATCGGATGAACATCGGCATTGAAGACGCTGTCGGGGACGGTTTCCACTTTCAGACGTTTATAATATTCGTCAGCGTGGAACATTTCCCAGCTCTGAAAACCGGCAATAAAAAAAGCCAAGACGGTGATTCCGGTCGGAATAAAGCGCCAGGCATACTTTATCTCATAGTCGCTGTCATCTGCACAAAAGGCAAAATGAAGACCGGCGCCGGCTAAAGATACAATAAACGCCTCAATCCAAACACCTTCAAATCCCCACCATTGGAGAACCGGCAGAGTGTTGTAGTTAATAACTCCGAATAAAACAAATACAACGGCGCAAAGAATGCTCCATGTCGTTTTATACTCTTTGTGAAAACTCAGAACCGCAAACAAAGCGGTAAAACCCAGTGTTAATGCAATGTAAATCATACGTTTTTTTTGTTTAATATATTAATAATAGAAAATTCATTATACTGTTTTAGATTTTCAGTATACCTCATTTTCGGACATTTTACAATAAATTTTGTACAAAAAGATTTTTACTCCTGCGTTCGTATGAGAACAGCATTGGAAATCAGAATTATGGCGCCGCCGAGCAATATGTTCCAGGTCAGCGGTTTGCCGAGGAACATCCAATCCAAGAACAACCCGGTTACCGGTTCCAAAAGCAGAAGCATACCGACAATTACCGGGCTGACATTGCGGTTGTTGGCAAACAGCAGCAGATTGGGCGCCACATAAGAAGCTAATGTGTAGATGACAAAATAAAGCCACAGCTGCGGCGGCATTTCCAGGCTGAATATCCGGACGCCGTTGAACTCAGGCAAAATCCTTAAAATCCAATAGAGTGCAAAAACGGGTATCAGCGTATAAACGCTGGCCGCGAGAAATGTTCCGGAAGGCGATACATTCTGCCGGCTGAAATATTGAGCCACAATCAGCCATAAAGACAATCCGACACCGCCGAGAACCGCGAGAAGAACACCCCACGGCGATAACTCCGTCCCGCCGCTCGGATTGATAAGAAACCACAGGCCGACAATCATACAGCCGACCAGAAACCAGTTCAGCAGCGTCTGGCGGCGGCGAAAATAAAAGCGTTCGATCAAAATAGTCCAAACCGGCTGCAAATAAATCAGCAATACGACCAATGTAACCGGAATTTTAAGAAAGATCGGCGTATATTGTCCCAGCGTTATGAAAAACAGAGCGGCGGCAAACAGAAATTTCATTTTCAAAGGTATGCGCCAAAGCTTATGCAAATCACAGCGGGCAAAATAAGCAATAAACAAAACGGAAAGCAGATTCGGATAAATCATCAGCTCAAACAAAGATGCTCCGAGGTTTGACAAAACCTTGGCTCCGAAAATGACGCCGCCGTCAAGAATGCCGCTTAACGCGAGATACAAATAAACCATTTTTCCTCCGCAGAGGAATATAATTACTCTTTCACGTTTTTCATCTGCTCACGGTACCAGTCAGACCAATGCCGTTTATCAATGCGGAGTTCGCGGACAAGCGGTTTTCCGTCTGCAAGGGCAAATTCCAGCTGCATCAGCGGCCGGGTGCGGTTTATCATCCGTTCAAGCTGCGGCGCAACATCTTCCGGAAGGTAGAAACGGTAAACTTTTTCAAATTTATTCTTCGGACAGGTTTGTCCGCCGAATGTTTTACAATCCGTTCGCGTCCAGTCAGGCTGCAATTCCAAATAATGCCCGGAAATCAGACTGCGGGGGTCATACCCCTCTACCGTTACCATAACCCGCGGCGCGGTCAGGCTGAGGTATTGCAGACCAGCCGTCCATATCAGGAGAACGACTATCGGAAAAGCCAAAGCCGGCAAAGCCCAATTTTTTCTAATCATGATTTTTCTCCCCGACATTATGCAGCAAACGGCGCCGTACCTTTTGCCAGACGACGGCTATCGCGGCAAAGGCCAGCCCGGAGACAATCAGTCCCATTCCGGTTGACAGTATGGAGCCGAAGACCTCAAGGTAAACACCAAAAAAGCGCAACGCAATCAAAACCGTGCTTACATTCAGCAAACGCGGATAATTGTGCCGGTATGCATAAATTCCCGCCACCGACAGCAAAGCAATCATCATCAGGGCGGAAGTTTCATCTTCCCAGGCGGGCAGCATATCCGTCAAAAAAGCATAAACAAAGATGACGGCAGCCGCGGCTATTCCCGGCCGCAACGAAGTTTTCCGGCAAGCGAAAGCGAACCCGGCCAGCGCAAGTACTGACAAGCCCCAAACCGTCCAACCGAGTGAAACATTATCCGTCCGAAAACAGGACCAATCTTTCAAACTGAAAGCATCCAGCACAAAAGCGCAAAATGCAAAAGCAAAAACGGTCAGATGCCGCCAAGCCTTTTGAATGGCCGGATGCGGCAGCATTTGCAGCAGGCGGTAAAAGACCAGCATGGCAAACAGGCCGCTCCAGATACCGAAATTAGCATTGCGGTCAAACAACCGGTCAATGAAATCGGCAAACCAGCGATAATCAGACAGGCGGTCATACAGCGACAGGAAAAAGCCAATAAACCACAAACCGGGAAACAACGGCTTGCTGCTCAGGAACAGAAGGGGAAAAGTTAAAACCGACCAGAAGAGCAAAGCGCTCAATCCATGCGCCGGCAAATGATATATCTGCCCGACCAGGCCGATTGAACCGAGAACAAGCAAGGCAAAGGCCGTCAACAGTGCCTCGGCGGCCAGGTTCCTTCCCTTTCTGCGGCTGTGCCATACTCCCCATGCAGCCGTACAAAGAAGAGCAAAATCGACGCCGAGTTTAACTGCGGCGGGAATGGCCTCCCAATTGGCGGCAATGACGGCAATCACACCGATGCCGATACAAAAACAGCTTAAAAACAAAAGCGCATGATAAAGCATCGGGCGCCTGACGTTGTTTTCATAATCGGTAATTTTCTGCTGCTGTTCCGCAGTAATCAGACCGCGTTTTTGCCAATCCGACAATTTTGAGTAGATATTCATTTTTTCTTCCTATTTATGAGACCTGACAAATTGTAGGCGACGATTAATTATATAGCAACGAAATTTTAAAAATATTAATAAAGAGTTAAAAACCGTGGTATAACCTGCGCACCGCGATTGACGGAAATTTACGCCTAAGTTAAAAATACTCTGTCGACAAATATATTTTTAACCATGGTAGTAGATTGATGAAATTTAAAATTTTCAGCTTCAAGAGCATTGTTACCTATCTGACAATGGTTTCTTTCTACATTGCGACCACGCTTTCGGCCTTTGCGGCACCCCTGCCCCCGATAAGCCTGGCCCAGATGTACAGCCTGGCTTCACAAGGGAATGTCAGGGCTCTGCGTGCTGCCGTTCAGCGCGGAATGAACATTGATGCGACCGACAGATACGGCAACACCGGCCTGTGTCATTCAATCTACCAAAACAATTATACGGCATATAACGCTTTTCATGCTTCCGGCGCAAATCCTCGGCATCCCTGCATTCAGAACATTCCGCCGCAGCAATATGATTATTTCATGGCCTCGAGCCGGGCAACGCCGGTAACCGCTACGCCCCGCGACGCCTATAAAGAATTTGCAGACGGCGAATTCGTCTTTTCAACCACAACCTGGGTTATCGGCGGCCTGCTTCTGGCCGGCGGCATTGCCGCAATTGCTCTGAGCGGCGGCGGTGGCGGCAAAAAACACCATTACTATTTTCCGCCGAATGACAGCTTTACGCCGACGGACGACAGTCTGGGCGCTTTTGTCGGTACGGAAACGCCTTCCGCTCCCGAAAACAGCCCCTATACGCCGGTAAAAATCACCAACGGCGAAAATGACAGCAACTTTACGCTGAGCAATGATTCTCAAATCAAAGTGGGTGATGAAACCAAAAATCTGGTTGACGTGATTAACCTGAACGACTCCGTGCTTGATTATACCAAATATATTCAGGTCGGAATGAAAGCGATTGACGGCAATCAGGTCGTCAACGGCAAAATTCCCCTGACCGGCACCGAAGTCGGCGCAACAATTACCCTGCAGAACAATACCGCCGGCATGGTGGCACTGCATAACTCTAACGCCATAAACAACAATACGCTTAAAATTATCGCCCGCAACGGAACGCTGGGCATGATTGCCAGTGATAAATCACTGGTGCGCAACAACGGAAACATAGACATTGCCTTTCAGGGCACTACCGCCACCGACCAAGTGGACGGCATGTATGCCGATACCTCCTCCACTGCCATCAATGACGGAAAAATCACCGGAAACGCTGCGGTTGACAGTGTTGCCGGTACTTTAATCGGTATGCAGGGACGTTTGATTAACCAAGTGCAAAATCCGGCCGGCACCATTCCGACCCAGCTGATTAACAACGGTAATATTTCCCTGAGTGCCGCAGCAACGCCCGACAAGACAATTTCTACCTCTCTGGTCGGTATGGGCAGCTTTTTGGAAAAGGCGTTTCTGGAGGGAACAAAGCTGCTGCGCCGTACCGGGTTTATTGAAATTACCAACGCCGCCAACGGCGTCATTGATCTGAACGTCAATCTCGGCGACAGCGGTACCTATGATTCGACGCAAAGCAATCTGCTGAACGGAACCGGAGGTATTGTCGGTATTCGCTCAGACGCTCATACCACAGCAACAAACAACGGCACCATCCGCCTGACGATTGCGCCGGAAAGCACCAAAAACATTACCAATTCCCATGCCGGAATGCTGTCGGTACACGGCGGAACAATCGTCAATAACAAAGAAATCACGGTCACCGGAGGAATCGGCGGCTACGGTATGCTGGGTGTACGCGGCGAAGGAACCAACTCCGAATTCAACACCCTTAATCCGACCATCGTCAATTCCGAAAGCGGAACCATCAGCGTCAACAGCACCGACGGTTTCGGCATGGCAACCCGGCATGGCGGAACCGTTGTCAACAAAGGCACAATCAAAATGCTGGCCAAAGGCACCGGCCTCCAGATTAACGCCGGAACCGGAACAAACAGCGGCACCATAACACTGAGCAACGGCGGCGACGGCATGACCATCCGGCAGAACGTTACGACGGAAGCGGGAACGGCCAATAATGCCAGCAGCGCCAAAATTCAAAATACGGAAACCGGCGTGATTGACATCAAATATGCCAACGGTTCCAACGGTATGTTTATTGAAGACGGCACTGCCGAAAACAACGGTTCAATCAAAATCAACGGCACCGACAGTACGACAACCGAAGCTTCCTACGGCATTCATGCTCAAAACGGCACCATGCTTAACACAGGATCGATTGACATGGACGTTATTCTTTCCGGCGATGCCGACTCTTACGGCATGTATGGCGAAAATTCGGCCTCGGCCACCAACGCGGCTACGGGTAAAATTACTTTCACCCGCAAGGGCACCGGCATGTACACAACGCAGGGAACCAATACCAACCACGGACAGATTGTCATGAACGGTATCGGTTCAACCGGTATGGCTTCCGAAAGCGGCGCCGTTCTGAACGGCAAAACCGGCTCAATCCAATTGGTCAGCGGCACGGGCATCAAATCGACCTCCGGCTCCGTTACCAATCAGGGCTCAATTAATATTTCACAGGGTGAGGATTCTGTCGGCATATCTTCCGGCAGCAATGCGGTTAATGACAAAGACGCTACGATTCAAATTACCGGCGCCAATTCGACCGGCATTTCGGTTGAAGAAAATGCCACTGCGGTCAACCGGGGCACCATTACCTTAACCAGCACTCAAAACAGCAAAGAAAACTATGGTATGATTTCCGCCGGCGGTGAACGGGCCCAGATTGACAATGACGGAATTATCAACCTGAACGGCTATGACTATGCGGCCAGCAAAGAAGTCGGCTACGGCATGTCTATCGGCGACGGACGGGCCAATAACAACAACACAATCAACATCAACCGCATGTATGGTTACGGCATGGCCTCTACCGAAGGTACACTGACCAATAACGGAACAATCAACCTGACCAACGGCGGATACGGCATTATGGGCGAAAGCGGCGAATCGTTTAACAATAAAGATGCAACAATTACCATTACCGGAACGCCCAATATGCAAAATTCATACGGTATGTCCATGCAGGACGGAACGGCCAAAAACTTCGGGCAAATCGACGTTACCGGCGGTTCGGTCAACTCCGAAACCTACGGTATCTCCGTCAACGGCGGCAACGGACTGAATCACGGTCTGATCAATATGCATTCAGACAATGCGTTCGGCCTGTTTGACGAAGGCGACGGCGAAATCACCAATGTTGCCGGAGGAACAATTAACCTGTATGGCAATAACTCCGTCGGTATGCAGACCACAAGCGGCAAAGCCGAAAATTTCGGCACGATTAACATCGGCGTTGACAACGGGACCGGGGCGATTGTCGGCGGCAGCGGCAGTACGGGCATGATCGCCGGTGACGGGGCAACGGCCATTAACTCCGGACATATCAACATGAACGGCAACAATGCCGTCGGCATGACCGCAAACGGCGGAACCGTCATCAACGACAAGAGCGGAACTATCACCCTAAATGGCGGCAACGGTACCATTTTCACGACAACGAATGACGGTACGGCCATCAATAACGGTGATATCGTCATTAACGCCGAAGATTATACTCTGTTCAGCACAACGGACTCCGACGAAGGCAATTTCCAAAATAACGGCAATGTCACGGTTGGCGCCGGAGGTTCCAAAGTTATTATCGCCGGAGACGGAAACAATATTACCAACAGCGGTAAAATTGACCTGAACGGCAAAGACGGCTTTATCATCTATACCAAAGGGAACGGTTCGGTTACCAACAACGGTACGCTGGAAATCGGCGAAGACAGCAGCAACTCGCACGGCATTTATATGAGCGAAACGGCTACGGGAACAGTTTTGAACGACCTTAAAGGGATTATTAACGTTAAAGGAACCAATTCTTCCGGCATGACTCTGGCTTCGGATACCGACACCGTCAGCATTACCAATAAAGGAAAAATCAATGTTGACGGAACCGGCTCCAAAGGCATTACCTCTACCAAGGGCGGAACCGTCAACAACGAGGGAACGATTACCATTGCCGACGGTTCGGCGGCCATTGAAGCAGCCGGCGGAACGGTCAACAACAAAGCCGGTGCCAGCATCACAACCGAGAAAGACAGCAGTGCCGACGGCATTAACATTTCCAGCAACGCAAACAGCGGGGCAACGGTCACCAATGACGGAACGATTACGGTCAACGGCAGCGGCAGTGCCATTAATTCTTCCATTTCTGCTACTTCTCCGGCCGAAACGTCAAACACAATAAACAACAACGGCGTCATTACGATTACCGGAAACGGCAACGGCATTTGGGCCGACACGGCAACTGTTACCAACGCCGCAGGTGCCCGCATTGAGGTCGGCGGAAGCGGTTACGGCATACGCGCGTCCAAAGGCAGCATTACCAACAGCGGAACGATAACAGTTTCCGGCTCAAACGGAACCGGAATGTCCGGCGGCGGAACGCTTGTTAATGATAAAACGATTACCGCATCGGGAAGCGGTTCCAAAGGTATGGAAGTAACAACCGGCGGCACGGGAACCAATAACAAGGACATCACCGCCAGCGGCAGCAATTCCTCAGGCATTTATGTCAACGGCGGAACGGCCGACAATATCGGAACCATTATCTCCAGCGGCAACGGTTCTTCGGGTATCTATGCGGCCAACGGCGAAGCCTACAATCAAACGACGATTTCGGTTGCCGGCGAAGGTTCCATCGGAATGACAGCCGGCAGCGGAACCGTAACCAACGGCAAAACGGTTCAGGTTCCGGTTTTGGACGAAGACGGAGAACCGGTTCTCGGCGATGACGACCAGCCCAAATATGAAGAAAAGGATTTGCCCGGCACCATTAATGTTGTCGGCAGCAATGCCGCCGGTATGAACCTGGCAGGAAGCGGCAAAGTCATCAATAACAAAGGCGCAACAATCAACGTCTCGGGTGCCGGGTCAACCGGTATTTGGGCGGCTGGTTCGGGAAGCGCCGTCAACAACGGAACAATCAATGTTTCCGCCGCAGATACGGCAGCTTCGGGCATGAGGGCTTCAACCGGCACCGCCACCAACAATGCAGCCATTACCGTTACCGGACACGGTGCGCAAGGTATGTATGCCGACGGCGGCAATGTTGTCAATGCCGCTTCGGGAACGATTGACCTGAAAGCCGAAAATACGGTCGGTATTTATGTGGCCAACGGCAGCGGCAGCAATTTGGGAACTATCAATCTGGGAGGCACCGGCGCCATCGGTCTGCAGGCAGACGGAGGAACAGCCACCAACTCCGGCAGTCTCAAAGTCAGCGGCACCGATACGGTTGGCTTATACGCCAATGGGGGAACCGTGGTCAACAGCGGAACAATCGAATTCAGCAGCGGCGATGCGGCTGTTTTGGTTGACGACGGAATCGGACGCAACGAGAAGACAATTACGGTTACTTCCTCCAACCTTGAGGCTATGCGTGCCGACGGCGGCGAAGCCGTTAATGCCAGCGGCGGAACCATTACGCTGAACAGCTCGGCCAATAACTCTACGGCCATGTATGCCACCAGAGGAAAAATTACCAATAACGGTACTATTGCCCTCAACGGAAGCAGCGGAATCGGTATGATAACAGAGGCGGAAGGAACTGCAAACAATACGGGAACCATTAACGTCAGCGGGGCAGATTCCGTCGGTATTCTGGCTGACGGAGGAACAGCTACAAACAGCAGCGGTACCATTAATGTTACCGGCAGCAGTTCATTCGGCATGAAAGCAACCGAGGGCGAAGCAATCAACAATGCTACAATTAATGCCAATAACAATATCGGCATGTTCGCTGACGGCGGAATTGTTACCAACGGCAGCAGCGGAAAAATCAATGCCGGTTCCGGCGCTTCTTACCTGATGCTGGCGGAAAACGGCGGCACGGCAAATAACAAAGGCACCCTCACCTTCAGCGGTTCAGGCTCTGCTTTGCAGGCCAAAGGGGCTACCGTCAACAACACAGGTTCAATTACCGCGACCGGCAGCGGAAACGGCATGGCGGCAGACGGAACATCTTCCGCCGGAGCAAATGCTGTCAACAGCGGCACCATTACCGTCAACAGCGGCAAAGGCATGATTGCAACCTCTACAACGATAGATACGACAGTCACCAATGCGTCTGGCGGTGTCATCACCGTCAACAGCAACGGCGGTGTCGGCATGTATGCCGACGGATCGCATGCCCGCGCCATTAACCTCGGTACCATTAACATTAAAGGAACTTCGTCCACTTCTTACGGGATGAAGGCCGTCAACGGCGGTTCGGTTGAAAATGCCGGAACGATTAATATGGCTGCCGGTTCGGCCGGAACAGGCATCTATGTTGACGGGAAATCCACTTTCTACAACAATGCTTCGGGTAAAATCGTTTTTGCCGGCGGACAAACGCAAAGCGGAACCATTACCGGCGACACCTCGGCCGGCAGCGTTGACATTTGCGATGACGGCGGCAGCTGCGCCAACAAGTTTATTCATCTGGAACAAGGCGCAACTCTGCAAAACAGCGGCACTATGGTAACGTCCGCCTCGTTCAAACTTAACGAAATGGGCGGCGGCAGAGTTCTTCTTGCCTCAACCGGAACAATGTTCGCCGGCAACGAAATCAGCGGCGATTTATATGCCGTCAGCGACCGGGCGATGCTGGAACAGGGACAGAAAGACGTTTATGTTAACCGGAATGCTTTGACGGCCAGTGAAATTGACGTCAACCTGATGTCCGCTTCGCCGATGTGGGAAGTCTCTCTGGTTGACAGCGCGGAAGATTCTGCCGACGATGCGGCGGCGCAGGCTGAAGACGAGCCGGCCGTCGAACAGCCGACAGTCAAAGACGAAGATGAGGCAGACAACGACAGCAGCACTTCCGACAAACCGTCCAGCGAAAAAGACATCGTTTATAACCGTGTCGCTTTCTCGAATCTGGTTAATAATGCCAGCCAGGCGGCTTATCTGGAAAGCAATTATGCTATCCGCAACACAATTTATGACGGTATGATTACGGCCGGCAGCATGGAAGAATTCAATCAGGCTTTATACAGTAATCTGGGGCTTGACTTAATTCCCAATTTTGCCAAACAAAATATGGATATTCTCCGCAATGTCAACCGTCAGGTCAACAGTGCCGTCTTCAACAACAATGACACGAAAGAATTCCGTGTTCATGTCGGCTATGACTATTTTGAGCGCGAACAGGACGGCACCAACGGCCTGAGCGGTTATGAAGACGAGGCCCACACCGGTTATGCTTTGTTTGACAAGAAATATAACGCCAACTTCCGTTACGGCCTCGGCGCCAGCTTCACCAAATACAGCAGTGATTATGACAACGGTGCGGAACGTGATGAAGTCATTGCCCAAATTATGGCGCCGTTGATTTTCGAAACCGACAGCACCAAGGTTGTTTCGATGCCGAGAATCGGTATGGGCTGGGGTGAATATACCCGTTATGACCATACCGGGGAATATAAGGCCGATACCCGTAATTATTACTACGGTATCACTAACGAAGCGCGCCATGAACTGGATATGGGCCTGCTGACGTTGGAACCGGTGGCCGAATTCAATATTATCGGCCTGTATCAAGGACGCACCAAGGAAAATATCCGGGTTGATTCCGGCAATAACCTTTCCGTTGAGGGCGGACTCGGCTTATATGCCAAGAAGAGTTTCAAACCCATGGGTGACGATGAACTGAACATCCGTCTGGGCGGAACTTATTATCATGAGTTTAACAACCCCTATCAGGCAGTCAGCGCCGGTATTGTCGGACTGCAGGGACGTTATCACATGAACAGCTATGAGACACAACGCAACCGAGCAGTTCTGTCCAGCCGTTTCGATTATAAACGCGGCAAGTTCAATTTCTATCTGGAAGGCAGCCGCTTTATCGAAGACGACAGCACCTATTCGGTCAACGCCGGTCTGACATATGCTTTCTAAATATCGACAAGCCCCTTAAATAAGGGGCTTTTTATTTAGTGATTTTAGCCAAAAATAAAGGGGTTGTTTATTTTATATTGACATTGTTTTGATGATGTGG
>ERZ1090869.1094-NODE-1095-length-12949-cov-4.582829_pt1 | contig 12949 bp, 10 predicted proteins | sample MGYA00478474_ERZ1090869 | MGnify/ENA primary metagenome ERZ1090869 (study PRJEB33644, sample SAMEA5815748) | chicken gut metagenome | biome: Chicken; feature: Gastrointestinal Tract; material: Caecum | place: Ireland | collected 2019-01-01 | study: A study of... | reverse complement strand
GACGACGACTATGCGATAGAAAGGACTTTTTTTGTCACCCAATCTTGTCAATCTCATTTTTACTGCCATTTGTGTTTTCCTCCGAAAGTTTAATTGATTGATTTTATTTATTTCAGAAAGGCAGACGAGCGCCTCTTTTTCCGCTGAAACGCTTCATCATGTCCTTGCTTTGCTCGAATTGTTTTATAAGCTTGTTTACGTCCTGCACCTGAGTTCCGCTGCCCGCCGCAATTCTGCGACGCCTTTGATAATTCAGTATTTTGGGATTGCTTCTTTCTGCGGGAGTCATGGACCTGATAATCGCCTTATTTTTTTCAAGCTCGATTTCGTTGACGTCGTCGTCGGAAATTTTCAGCTTTCCCGCGCCGGGAACCATAGCCAACAAGTCCTTCACGCTGCCCATTTTTTTAAGCTTTTCCATTTGCGCAAGATAGTCGTTAAGGTCAAAGCTCGCTTCGCGAAGCTTTTTCGCCATTTCCTGCGCCTCTTCCTGACTGATTGCCTCCTGCGCCTTGTCGATAAGGGTGAGCACGTCTCCCATACCCAAAATTCTGCCCGCCATTCTGTCGGGATAAAACGGTTCGATGTCTTCCGGCTTTTCTCCTATTCCGCAGAACTTAATCGGCTTGCCCGTGACCGCTTTAATGGAGAGCGTTGCGCCCCCGCGCGTGTCGCCGTCAAGCTTTGTCATAATGACGCCCGTTATTTCCAGCTGTTCGTCGAAGGTTTTTGCCACGTTGACCGCGTCCTGCCCCGTCATGGCGTCGACAACCAACAGCGTCTCGGTGACTTCCACGTGCTTTGTTATGTCTTTAAGCTCCGCCATCAGCTTTTCGTCGATGTGCAGACGTCCCGCCGTATCCAGAATAACCGTATCGTAACCGTTTGCTTTGGCATATTCCACAGCCTTGACGGCGATTTTCGAGGGATTGATTTGTCCCATCTCGAAAAAACCGGCTTTTGCCTTTCCGCTTACCACTCTCAACTGCTCGATTGCCGCAGGTCTGTAAATATCGCACCCGACAAGCAAGGGATTTTTGCCCTGTTTTTTGAGGTGAACGGCAAGCTTGCCGCACATAGTGGTTTTTCCCGCGCCTTGGAGTCCGCACATCATGATGACGGTCGGAAGCCTGCTCGCAACCTTGAGCTTGCTCTGCACCGGTCCCATAAGCTCGGTAAGCTGCTCGTTGACGATTTTTATCACCTGCTGCGCAGGAGTCAGACTTTTAAGCACCTGCTCTCCTACGGCTTTTTCGCTCACGTCGGCAATAAACTGCTTCGCAACGGACACGTTTACGTCGGCTTCCAGCAAAGCGACGCGCACCTCGCGCATGGCCTGCTTTATTTCCAGTTCCGTCAGCGCTCCGCGGTTGGACAGCTTGGAAAAAATATGATTTATTCTCTCACTGAGTCCCGAAAACAATGCCATTCTTTTTCTCCCAGACGGCTTCGAGCGTTTCCGCAAGCGCCGCCGCGTCATCTCTCTCCCGATACGATGTTCTCAGCCTTTTGCAAATTTCAAGGGTTTCTGCGATTTTTTTTGCAAAGCCCAATTTGACTTCCAACTCGGCAAGCTGAACTTTGGCGCGCTCGATAACGTCCCTTACCGCCTGTCGGCTCACGCCGTATTGCTCGGCAATCTCGGACAAAGAGTTGTCGAAATCATAAAACAACGAAAGCATTTCAGCCTGTCTGTCGGTAAGCAGCGCGCCGTAAACGTCTTTCAGCCTCGTGATTTCCATTGCGTCTATTTTCGCATCCATAACAAAAGGTGTAAAGTAAAAATACTTTACACCGTGATATTCTAATATAAACCGAACGCCTTGTCAAATGTTTTGACGCAACTTTTCAGACAATTCCGTCAATAAAGGACTGCGCGTCGAATTTCAACAGGTCGTCTATTCCTTCGCCTACGCCTACAAAATAAACGGGCATATCCAGCTCGCTCTTGATTGCGAAAACAACTCCTCCCTTGGCGGTGCCGTCAAGCTTGGTGAGAATAATCCCGTCCAAATCGATTGCTTCGTCAAACAGCTCTGCCTGCGTCAAAGCATTCTGCCCCGTAGTTGCGTCGAGCACAAGCAGATTTTTGCGCTCTGCCTCGGGAAACTCCCTGTCTATTACGCGGTCGATTTTTTTCAGCTCCTCCATCAGGTTTTTCTTGTTGTGCAGTCTGCCGGCAGTGTCCACAATAACAACGTCGGTTTTGCGGCTTTTTGCAGAGCTTAAAGCGTCGAAAACAACGGCGGCAGGGTCGGAGCCTTCCTCGTGCTTGATTATTCTTACATCGGCTCTCTTCGCCCATATTTCAAGCTGTTCTCCTGCTGCCGCTCTGAAGGTATCCGCGGCGGCAAGAACCACGCTTTTGCCTTCTCGGACAAAATTGCGGGCAAGCTTGCCTATCGTGGTTGTCTTGCCTACGCCGTTGACGCCTACAACAAGTATGACGCAAGGATAATCGGTCTGAAACTGCTCGTCTCCGAGCACATCTGAAAGAGCCTCTTTGAGAAGCCGCGTAGCGTTTTCTTCGTCAACCGTCTTGGTCTGCCTGATTTTTTCTTTCAGATTGTCAACAATTTCCTCCGTGGCTTGCGCACCCACGTCGCTTGTAAGCAAAATTTCTTCGAGATTCTCGTAAAAATCGTCGTTGAAAATACCTACTTTGAAAAGTTTTTTTATCTGAAATCCGATGTTCTGCTGAGTCTTTTTCAGACCGTCGATTATTTTTTTGAAAAATCCCATATCCGCCTCCTCAGGCAGTGTGCTTTATTGCTTCCGTTAATTCAACCGATACCATCTTGGAAACGCCCTTTTCCTCCATCGTCACACCGTACAAAACATCCGCGCTTTCCATAGTCGGCTTTTTGTGGGTGATGACGAGGAATTGCGTTTCCAAAGAAAATTTCCTTAAATACGATGCTATCCTTTCGGCATTTGCATCGTCCAAAGGCGCCTCTATTTCGTCCAGCACGCAGAAAGGCATCGGACGCAGCTTTAAAATCGCGAACAAAATAGCCGCCGCAGTCAGATTTCTTTCGCCGCCGGACAAAAGCGAAATATTCTGCAATTTTTTCCCGGGCGGTTGCGCTTCGATTTCTATACCGTAGTCCAGCGAAGATTTGTTTTCGTCCTGCTCTATGGTCAGGCGCGCGTGTCCGCCCGCGAAAAGCTCCTTGAACACCGAACCGAAATTGCGGTTTATTATCTCAAAGCCCTCGTTGAACCTAACGACCATTTCATGCGTCAGTTCCTGCAATATCTGATTGAGGTCGCTTTCCGCCGTTTTCAAGTCTTCCATCTGCGAGGCGATTTCGTCGTAGCGCCCCTGTGTTTCGAGGCAATCCTCTATCGAGTTTACCGAAACGGGACCGAGTCTCGCAATCTTGTTGCGAAGTGCGGTTATGTTTTCTTTGGAGCTTTCAAGGTCGTAATTCTCGTCCTTGTAGCGCAACGCGCCCGAATAGGTCACGTCGTACGCCTCCTCTATGCGCTTTTGCAGCTGTTCGAGGTCGGTGTCAATCAGCGCGATATTAAACTCCTCCTGCTGTTTGTCGGAATCCAGCTTGTGCACCTGTTCGGTATAATACTTGCGCATTTCGTCCGCCTTGGCGAACGAGCCGTTGACTTCCGCCTTGCGCCCGTCAAGCCCTTTGAGCTGTTTTCTTATTTCTTCCAGCTCGCCTATATCCACCGAGTTGTCCGCGCTCTCTCTCAACTGCTTTTCTATGTCGGAAATATTCAGTCTGTACGTTTCCAAAAGCTTACGCTTTTCGGCGTCGTCGGATGCGATTTCCTCCAACGCAAGCTTGTCGATGTTGATTGTCTTGTTGTCCTGCTGCATATTGGCGACAATCGAATTTACTTTCAGCTTGACGGACGTTATTTCCTCGTGCAAAGCTTCGGATTTTTCTTTTAGCTGTCTGTATTCCGTTTGGGATTTGGTGACGTTGTCCGCCATATCCTCTTTTGTATCGCTCAGCTTTTTTATCTCCTGTTCGAGCAGCGCAACCTGTTCGGAAATTTCCTTAACTCTGTATTTAAGTCTCTCGCGTTCTCCGTTGAGTTCGTTAAGCTGTTCTCTTTCCGAAAGCGTAAAGCTGCCAGATTTAGAGAGTTTTTCTTCCAGTTTTGCAAGCTCGACGGCAGTCTCGGTCTTTTGCTGTCTAAGCTCCGACAGCGCGTCGGAAAGGGTGTCCCTCTTTTCGGACAGTTCTCTTTTCAGCGCTTCCTTTTCGTCCCTTTCAGCAGTGACACGGGAAATTTTGCTCTCAAGCTCCTTCAATTCCCTTTCGTTGCCCAAAAGGTTTACCGACTCCGCTTTTTTGCTTCCGCCCGAAATCGAGCCTGACGGAACAATCATGTCGCCCTCGAGGGTGACAAGCCTGTGCGAATAGCCGTATTTTTTTGCAAGGCTCACCGCAGTATCTATATTTTCCACCACAACGGTGGAGCCTAAAAGACCGGACACGACGTTTGAATATTTTTTGTCGAAATCAACCAGCGTGTCTGCGACTCCCAGACACCCCTTTTCTTTAAGAATGCCGTCGTTGTCAAGACGACGTCTTTTGACAGACGTAACGGGCAAAAACGTAATTCTTCCGTACCTGTTGTCTTTCAGATATTTTATAAGAAATTTGGCGTCGTCCTCGTTTCGGGTGACGACGTTTTGCAGCGCGCCGCCCAAAGCCGCCTCCACTGCCGTTTCAAGGTGCGCCGGAACCTTTATCAGGTTTGCCACCACGCCTTCTATTTTAGAGGACAAAGCAGCGTCGTGCTGCGCGTCCTTTAAAAGTCTTTTTACGCTGTTGATATAGCCTTCAAAATTTTCAGTCAGCGAATCCAGCATATTTTTGCGCGCCTGCATGACCGTCTTTTCCTCGTTTAGCTTGGAAATACGCTTGTTTAGCTCGAACAATTGCGCTTCAAAATCTTTCAGGCAGGACGCCGCCTCGTCTATATCCGAATCAAGCCCGTTCCGTTTTTGACACAGCAGCTCGTACTGCCGCGAATATTCCTTTTCCGCGTCTCCAGCGTCGGCAAGCTTTTCGGCAAGCTTTTTTTCGGCAAGCGCGATTTCCTCCAGCCTTGCCAAAGCCGTAAGCTTTTCTGCGGACAAAGAAGCCGCCTCGCTCTTTACGTCGGCAAGCCCTCCCAAAAATCCTACAAGCTTGTCCTGACCGCTCTGCATAAAATTTTGATTTTTGTTGATTTTATCCGAAACCTCGGAGTAAAGCAGGTTAAGCGACGCAAGTTGCTCCGTCAACGCGTCGTAAGCCTTCTTCTTTTCTTTAAGCTCCTTTTCCGTTTCGGCTATTTCCTCTTTCAGTCTCTGCGCTTTTGTGGCGTTTGCGTCCAGCGCATACTCCGTTTCGCTGCATGAGTTTCTGAAATGGTTGGCTCTCTCCGCCAAAAGCTTGTTGTCTCCCGACTGACGCTCCAACTGAACTGAAATTTCCAACTCTCTTCTGGAAAGCTGCTCCTTTTCCATATCCAGACTGCTCAACTCTTCGAGCAGACGCTCGTAATCGGCGTTCGACTCGTTGAGTTTAAGCTCCGCAAGGTTGAGTTCTTCCTCTATGCCCTTGATTTTTTCGTAAATTTTGGACTTGTTTAAGCTCGCGTTGTCATACCCGTATATGTAAGCGTTTATTTCGTGATATTTAAGCTCTTCGGCAAGCTGCAAATACTTTTTTGCATTTTCGCTGTTTTTTTTCAACGGACCGAGCTGTCTGTCAAGCTCCGTCATAATGTCATACAGACGGGACATATTGTCCTTGTTTTTTTCCAGCTTGCGCTCGGTTTCAACCTTGCGCACCCTGAATTTGGATATACCGAGCGCCTCTTCGAATATAGCTCTGCGGTCGTCGGGTTTGGCGTTGAGAATAGCGTCCATGCGTCCCTGACCGACAATCGAATAACCTTCGCGTCCGAGTCCCGCGTCCCGCAGCAGGTCCGATATGTCTTTGAGCCTCGAACTCTGACGATTCAAAAGATACTCGCTTTCGCCCGAACGGTACAGCTTTCTGGAAATGACGACTTCGTCCATTTCAATCGGAAAAATCCTGTTGGTGTTGTCGAAAATCAGAGACGCCTCGCAATAGCTCATCGACTTTCGTCTTTCGGTGCCGCTGAAAATCAGGTCCTGCATGCTTTTGCCGCGCAAAACTCTGGCGCTCTGCTCTCCGAGCACCCACCTTATTGCATCCGATACGTTGCTTTTGCCGCAGCCGTTGGGGCCTACTATTGCCGTAATAGGCTTGTCGAATTTCATTTCCAGCTTGTCCGCAAAGGACTTGAAGCCGTAAACCTCTATCTTTTTTAAATTCACTTACTGCCTCTGTTGAAAAGATTGTAATCAATGCCGAGCTTTTTAAGCGCTTGCTCCGCGGCATCCGCCTGCGCCTGAATTTTAGAGGCGCCCTCGCCTCTGCCCAACAGCTCGCCGTTGACGCTCACCGCATAAACATAACGCGGATTGTGCGGAGGTCCGCTTTTTTCCTCTTCCGTATATTCCGGCTCGGTGTGGACGGACTGACAGTATTCCAAAAGAATACGCTTGAAATCGTTTGCGCAGCCTGCGCCCGCGACTGCCGCGCTTAAAGACGGCTTCAAGTGGGAAAATACGAATTTTTCCGCCGCAGACAAGCCGCCGTCCAGATAAACCGCACACAAAACCGCCTCGAACAAGTTTGCGAAAAGCTTTATTTTGGAATTTTCGGTCGCAAGCGCCTGAGCGTTGGAAATAAGCAATAATTCTTCCAGCCCCATTTTCTTCACTGCGAGAAAAAGGCTGTCCCGCGAAACGACTGCCGCGCGCGCTCTTGAAAAATCCCCCTCGTTTTTGTCGGGGAAATTTTTGTACAGGTATTCCGAAACCAAAAATTCAAGGATTGCGTCGCCGAAAAACTCCATGTTTTCATTGCTGCGAAGCTTTCTTTCGTTGGCGTAAGAAGAATGCATAAAAGCGGTCTCGGGCAAACTTTTGTCCTTGAACTCGTAACCTATCCGCTTTTCAATTTCCCGTAATTGCAGGCTGTTCTCCGTTTGTCGCATAAAGCTCCTTTTTAATCTTTTCAATCAGCCCCGCCTTGTGCATATTCACAACCTGCATTATGGAGCCGCAAATGGACTTCGCCTTGCTTGAACCGTGAGATTTGATAACGAGCTTTTCGACTCCTATAAAAGGCGCTCCTCCGCCGGCGTTGTAATCCATGACCTTCTGTATATTCTTAAATTTCTTTTTCAGCATCGCTCCCGCAATTTTGGAAAAGAAGCCGGACATGATTTCCTTTTTTAAAAGCTTCATGAGCATAGCCGCCGTGCCCTCGCAGGACTTCAACGCGACATTTCCCCAAAAGCCGTCGCAGACAACCACGTCGAAATCTCCCGAAAGCAAATCGCGCGCTTCCATGTTGCCCACAAAGTTTACGGGCAGCTCCTTTATCAACCCGAAAGCTTCTTTGGTGAGTTCATTGCCCTTTTTGTCCTCCGTGCCGTTTGACATAAGCGCCACTCTCGGATTTTCTTTGTTGAGTATGGCTTTGGCATACGCGTTGCCCATAAGAGCAAACTGTGCAAGCATGGCGGGCTTGCAGTCGACATTCGCCCCGCAGTCAATAAGCAGTACGTTTCCTCCGTCAACCGTAGGCAGAAGCGGCGCAAGCGCAGGTCTGGAAATGCCCTTTATTCTCCCTATTTTGAGAAAAGAACCGGTAAGCACGGCCCCCGTGCTTCCTGCCGACACCATTCCTATGCACTCCTCGTCGTTTTTTACTCTGTCAAGAGCCACAACGAGCGAGCTTTCTTTTTTGGTTCTAATCGCCGATGTGGGCGCGTCGTCGTTGGTTATCACGTCGGGCGCGTCCACTATTTCCACGCGCGACATTTCCACCGTCTGCTCTTTGAGCAGGTCGGCAATCTCGTTTGCCTTGCCCACAAGCACCAAATCGAAACCTCTGTTTTCTTTAAGCGCCTGAACGCAGCCCTTGACAATTTCTTTTGGCGCGTTGTCGCCGCCGTATATATCCACTACAACCTTCATTATATATCTCCGAATTTTGAAAAATTAAAAGGAAAATAACCTCTGTTTAAAGATTATACCCTAAAAATCCTACTATGACAATCATATGGGCGCAAAAAATAAAAAATGTTTCACAAATTCGAGCTATGTTTCACGCAACAAAAAAGCAGACCGTTGGCGGTCTGCTCATTCGTAAAAATCAAAATCTGCCGGCGGAAACGAAAGAAATCAGTTTTTCTTATCCGAAACGACGACGATTTCTCTCCCGTCGTAATATCCGCAGTTTTTGCAAACTCTGTGGTTCAACTTCTTTTCGTGGCATTGAGGGCATTCAACCAAGGAAGGAGCGCTGATTTTCCAATTAGCCGCTCTGGTGTGCTTTCTCTGCTTAGAAGTTTTTCTTTTAGGTACTGCCATATCTTTCGCCTCCCGTTGACTTACATAGTTTTAGTTCACGATAAATCATTATAGAGTGTGAAAAAGATTTTGTCAAACGATTTCGACTATATTTTCGCAACACGTTTGGTCTCTTTCGCTATTACAAGCTCCTCGTTTGTGGGAATGACGAGAATCCTGACTTTCGAGCTTTCTTTTGAAATATCCGCGATTTTTCCTCTGGGACATTTTGCGTTTTTGTCGTCGTCAAGCTCCACTCCCATATATTCGAGTCCCTCGCAGGCATGCTTTCTTACGTAAGGAGTATTTTCTCCCACGCCCGCGGTGAAAACTATGCAGTCCACGCCGTTCATAACCGCCGCGTACTGACCGATATATTTCTTTACGTCGTAAGCGAACAAATCGACAGCCAGCTTGTTTCTCGGATTGTCCAAAGCGTTGCCCTCCGTAAGGTCTCTGAAATCGCTGCTCACTCCCGAAACTCCGAGCATACCGGATTTTTTGTTGAGGTAGCTTATCGTTTCGGAAATGTTCATGTTTTTCTTGTTCATCAGGTATTCGATAACGGCGGCGTCCACGTTGCCGCAGCGGGTGCCCATGGGCACGCCTTCGAGCGGCGTGAAGCCCATCGAGGTTTCCACCGAGCGTCCGCCCTTGACTGCGGAAATGGAGGAGCCGTTGCCGAGGTGGCAGGTAATAACCTTTAAATTTTCGTCGTTTTCGCGTCCGAGGTACTTTGCCGCCTCCTGCGAAACAAACATATGACTTGTGCCGTGGAAGCCGTATTTTCTTATTCTCAATTGCTTGTAGTCGTCGTAGGGCAAGCCGTAAAGAAAAGCGACGTCGGGCATTGTGGCATGAAAAGCCGTGTCGAATACCGCGACCATGGGCGTATCGGGCATAACCTTTCTGCACGCCTCGATTCCCATAATATTCGCGGGATTGTGCAGCGGCGCAAGCTCTATGTTTTCCTTGCAGCAATCGAGCACTTTTTCGTCAATAAGCACCGACGACTTGTAATCCTCCGCTCCGTGAACGACTCTGTGACCTACGGCGGCAATTTCCTTCATGCTTGAAACGACTCCGCAATCCTTGCCCGTGAGAGCGTCCAAAACCATCTGAATGGCTTTTACGTGGGAAGGCATATTTTCTTTGAACACAAATTCCTTGCCGTGCGCCTTGTGGGTAAGCACCGAACCGTCAATGCCGATTCTCTCGCAAAGCCCCTTGGCGATGACGCTTTCGTCGCTCATATCGATAAGCTGATACTTTAAGGAAGAACTGCCCGCATTGATAACCAAAATTTTCATTTCAAAAACTCCTTTAATCCTATCGTTAATTTATCGACGCCTCGATTGCGGTAAGCGCCACGGTGCCCACTATGTCGTCCACGTTGCATCCGCGCGACAAATCGTTGATCGGTTTTGCAAATCCCTGACAAATCGGTCCGTATGCGTCAAAGCCGCCCAATCTCTGCACAAGCTTGTAGGAAATATTGCCTGCGTTGAGGTCGGGGAAAATGAACACGTTGGCGTGCCCCGCAACCTTGCTGCCTTTGGCTTTGAGTTGACCGACTTCCTCGACAAGCGCGGCGTCCGCCTGCAACTCTCCGTCTATGGGCAGCTCGGGATATTTTTCCTTTATCATACGCGCCGCTTCCTGAACCTTTTCGACCAACGGATGCTTTGCGCTGCCCTTAGTGGAAAAACTCAAAAGCGCGATTTTAGGCTCTTCGGCAAGGAAAACTCTTGCGGATTTTTCGCTGCACACGGCAATGTCCACTAGCTGTTCGGACGTAGGTTCGGGAGTCACGGCGCAGTCCGCGAACAGGAAACAGCTTTTTTCCGTTTTTTGCGGATGGTTCATGATGAAAAAACCCGAAACGGTATTTATGCCGGGAGCCGTCTTGACTATCTGCAAGGCGGGACGCAGCATATCGCCCGTCGAGTGAACCGCTCCGCCGACCATGCCGTCCGCTTCGCCCATCTTGACCATCATGACGCCGTAGTACATTTCGTCTTTAATCAGTCTCTCCTCTTCCTCTTCCGTCATTCCCTTCGCCTTGCGAAGCTCGAAAAGCACCTTTGCGTATTCTCCTACCTTTTCGCTTGTTTTTGGATTGACGATTTTCACTCCGTCAAGCTTTGCGTCGGGACATTTTTCGCGAATAACCTTTTCGTCGCCGAGAATAATAATTTTTGCAAAGCCCTCCGCAGTTATTTTTTCCGCGGCGCGGATAACTCTCGGCTCCTCTCCCTCGGGCAGCACGATTGTCTTGTTGAGCTTTCTCGCTTTTTCTTTGAAGTTCTCGATAAGATTTAACATTACATTTCTCCCATATCTTGAAAAAAATATTTTTGCGTGATATAATGTGAAATATATTCAACTTTTATACTATACACCATTTTCTCGGTTAAGTAAAACGGACAAGGACAAAAAGTTTGAAAATTTTCGGAATTATATGCGAATACAACCCTTTTCACAACGGGCACGCACGACAGCTTGAATTTTGCAGAAGCAACGGCGCGGATTTGATTTTTTGCGCTATGAGCGGCGACTTTACGCAGCGCGGAGAGCCTGCCGTGTTGGAAAAACGAATAAGGGCAAAACACGCCGTGCAAAGCGGGGCAGACCTTGTAACAGAGCTGCCCCTGCCCTATGCCGCCGCAGGCGCAAAGGATTTTGCCGAGGGCGGAGTTAAGCTGCTTGAAAAGATGGGCTGCACTCATATTTGCTTTGGAAGCGAATGCGGAAACATATCTTTGCTAGAAAAAGCAGCCGAGCTTATAGATTCGGACAGTTTCAACAATTCGTTGAAGCTTCATATCAAGGCGGGCAAATCTTATCCCGTTTCCGCAGAGCTTGCCGGAGAAGAATACGGCGGCGTCTTAAACGCTCCGAACAATATTCTCGCCGTGGAATATCTGCGCGCCCTAAAAAGCGTCGGCAGCGCAATGCAGCCTATAACCTTAACAAGAAATACCGACTACTGTTCGGAAAGTCTTGACAGTAAAGCTTGCGTCGCGTCGGCGTCGGCAATCAGAAAAAATCTGAAAAGCGAAGCTTTAAGCAGGTTTGTGCCCCCATATGTTGCCGAGGATTTGAACAAGTCGGGAAAAGAAATTACGCGCGAATACGGCGACTTTGCCCACGCGTTTTTAAATCTTTGTTCAAAGGAATATCTGAACGGAGTCGAGGGCGTGACCGAAGGTCTTGAAAACAGAATTTCCGCTGCGGCGTGCGAAAAAAATTTCGACGCGTTTTTCAACGCGCTTAAAACAAAGCGGTATACGTCGTCGAGACTTAAACGAGTCATTCTCAACGCCGTTCTCGGCGTAACCAAAAATTTTGCGGAACAATGCAGAAAAACCTCTCCTCCGCTGTTGCTTTTGGCGGCAAAAAAGGATTGCAAAGGATTAAAAACATTGAATCCCTCTTTCACGGAAGAAAGCTCCGAAATTTACCGACGCATAAAGGAGCTGACGCTTTGTTCCGAGCGATTTTTCTGCGCAATCAGACAAATCCCCTTTTCCTCATTGAAAAAACTCGAAAAATACTGAACGCTTTTCTTAAAACATATATCCGCCGCGCGAAACATAAAATTTATTATTATGTACAAGCGTATTGCGGCAATTCTCGTTTGCGCGGCGTCCGTCGTTTTATTCTTCCTCAATCCCGCGAAAAACATACAAAACGTATCGGCAGGCGTGCTGATATGGGCGACAAGCGTTTTGCCCGCCCTGTTTCCTTTCTTCTTTCTTTCAAAACTACTTATTGAGCTGGACGCTTTCGGAGGACTTTCCACTCTCCTTTCCAAACCGACGCAAAAAATATTCGGCGCGCCGCCCGCGGCAAGCTATATCTTTTTGCTGAGCGTAGTTTGCGGCTACCCTATGGGCGCAAAGCTAACCGCGGAGTTTTACGAAAAAGGAGCGCTGGACAAAACGCAATGCTTGAAGCTCGCAACCTTCTGCTCGACGGGAGGCCCGATTTTTATTATAGGTACGGTCGGCGGCGTATACCTTAAAAGCGCGGCTGCGGGAGCAATCATACTTGTTTCCCACATACTCGGCGCGCTTGCAAACGGTCTGCTATACCGCAAACGCTTTGTCTCGGTTTCGGAATGCGGCAGACTTATCTCGCGACAAAGGAACAACGGCGAAATACTCGGCGACTGTATGCAGAATTCCATAATTTCCGTGCTGAGCGTAGGCGGATTCGTAACTGTTTTCTATATGTGGACTCAAATTCTTTTGTCGCTGCCGCCTTTGAGCGGCGCGGGAAAGCTTGTTCAGGGGATTGCAGGCGGATTGCTTGAAGTAACCGCCGGTTGCAAAATACTCGCCGATACGGGCAGCGCCCCTCTGACAGTCGTTTTGTGCTGCTTTCTGATAAGCCTCGGCGGACTTTGCATTTTTCTGCAATCTTCGGTGTTTTACAGAAAATGCGGCGTCGGCAGCGGAAAAATAATGCTGTTCAAATTGACTCAGGCGATTTTCTCCGCAGCTTTTTGCACTCCGCTCGCCTTTTTGT
>ERZ1090869.1090-NODE-1091-length-12978-cov-10.341794_pt1 | contig 12978 bp, 14 predicted proteins | sample MGYA00478474_ERZ1090869 | MGnify/ENA primary metagenome ERZ1090869 (study PRJEB33644, sample SAMEA5815748) | chicken gut metagenome | biome: Chicken; feature: Gastrointestinal Tract; material: Caecum | place: Ireland | collected 2019-01-01 | study: A study of... | reverse complement strand
CCCTTAGCCTATAAATTCAAATTAAAATTTATCTTTAATGTGTTAAAAGCTACTTTAATAGTAAATTAGCTAAAAAGAGAGCACCATAAACTTCTATGTTTATGGTGCTCTATGTTTAAGTATTTCACTAGCCTACGATGTGTTAATAGTATTGCGTGGTCATATCACTCAGGATAGTAGGTTTAATCAAGTTCTTTGGTTGTGCCACTCGCCCATTATGGATTACTATTTGTCTATGGTTATGCCGCTTGTATCACTTTTACCCATCGGATTACTATTTGTCTATGGCTATGTTGCTTGTACTCACTGGGCTACTAACATTTTTTGGTTGTATCACTTTTCCCCATCGGATTACTATTTACATATGGTTGTGTCGCTAGTTCGAACTGGGCTACTTCCATTCTTTGACTGTATCACTCTTGGTTCATGGATTTATTGGTCCATATGGTTGTATCGCTCACACCGCACTGGTTCACTTAAGATTTTTGATTGTATCACTTTCGGCTCATGGATTTCTTGGGACATATGGTTGTATCGCTCACACAGCACTCTCAAAGGCAGCATTGTAATGATGAGGTTTCATGCCCAGCTTGGCCACCTCATAATAGGGTTGGCCAATGTCATACCCCTCATATTTCCGCCACACAATCCAGAAATCCCTGATAAACTGCTTTACCATGAATCTAATGGCCATGTTATGAATATGCCGAGGTGTCAGAGGCTTATCCTCATTAACTGGACGATTCTCAATACGATGGCGGTAATCATAGTATGCCTTGGCATATCCAGTAGGGAGGCTGGTTCCATCTTCAAGTTTTGTACGGCTGAGTTTGAGGATACAAGGGCCAAGTACACCAATCAGCTTACTACGAAGATAGGTATTATAAGTAATTCCCCTCTTGGTCTTAATTCGATGGTCTTTGTCAATGTATTCCACTTCTTCAATATGGCGCTTAGCTCTGCCCTCTGCCACTCCGTCGGTATTAACCACCACGTCAAGTCCGGCATACTTCCAAAAAGAAGATGGATACCGAGCACGATGAATGTCAAAATAACCAATACAGACTGCAGCCATCAAGGGTCCGCATCCCTTAATATCCTTGAAGAATGCGTCCCACATAGGGTGCTGTACCACAATCTTTGAAATGGCCTTAACTGCAATATCCTCTGCATTATAGATAGTCAGATAAGTCTCAGCCATTCGGTAATCGCTCAAATTCCAATGGAAATTCAAAGTGCTCTGGTCTACGACTTTCAGTGCTTTTTCCACCTGAGCATCAGTAGGAGAAGAACGAGAAATGTTACGACCCTCAAAAATAGAAGATGTCAAAAGAGTAAAGTCTGCAACAGCCTTACTCAACACATTGTCATTATCTACCTCTGTGTCTGTACCCTTCTTTTTACGAGATGCTTTAGGTTCGTCGATACCCTCGAAGTAAACATCTGGGATTTTCCCATCTTCATCAAGCTGAATCTTGCCTTGCTTGTAGTCATACATGATTTTCTCACGCATATGGGAGTTAGTGTTCAAGTTAAGGAAAGATGCCACAAGCCGGTTTCCGCTCTGGATACGAAGCTTCTGAATGTCATAGATGTTGGCCAACATCGCCCGGATGTTGTTTCTCACAGAATCAACAGGAATACTATCTGCTCTGCATGTAGAACTGGAAGTAATGAGCTGCCTATCTCCCTCATTTTTGGTTTTCTTCATAATTTCAACTTCCTTTATTTTAATAGGCATTTAATGCCTGGTGCCCAAGATGGGACTCGAACCCACACAGTATCGCTACCAACAGATTTTGAGTCTGCCGTGTCTACCAATTCCACCACTCGGGCTTATTAACATGGGGATTAAGGTATTACCTCTAATCCCCATGTTTAACTATTATTCACAAGTGAATGTCAGAGCGTTAAATACATCAGCAGCAGCTTCCTCTCCGTTAATTGAAGCAATTACAACTGCTGTATCAGAGTCAGCTACATAAACAAAATAGTCTATTTCTTCGGGGAGAGAATAAGCATAATAGGAATTTCCGTCCTTTTCGCCCTCGTCAAGTAAGGTTGCGTCCTCTGTGGATTCATAGGCTGTTCTGTATTCCTCATAAGACGAACCGTATAGGAAAGTTCCACGAGCTACATCCTCACCATCTTTAGTAACGGTGAATGGTACATTGGAGTCCATATCATATCCGTCACTGGTACGGAGTTCCACCTTAATATTATCTCCAGTTTCCACAGAGAATGTAAAAGACTTACTTGTTTCAAATGAGCATGCACTCAAAATTAGGCACGCCATAAGACCAATAGCTAAGCTAACCTTTTTAATCATTCGTTTACACCTCCTATTCTATATGCTTCATTTTTTACTTCGGCATCGTTTCCCTTACTATATTTATAATATCAGACTGTATTTCTTCGAAGCTTTTATTTAGGTCAAGCTGCCTCTCGTAAATTAACAGCTCTATGTCCCGGAGTCTCTCATTAGTGCACGGGTGCCGAATTGGCCAACTGAATGTTTTGGCATAAAGAATTAGGGCATTTATGCTTATATCTCTATGCTCCCCATTGACTGAGGTGTTATTACGCTCAACTGCCCCTGCGTACCTGTAAACCTCGTTGCTGTTTGCATTTCCCTCTGGCTCATGCTCATACCACTTTGTGTCTATTACAAGGAAGCGTTGGTCTAATTGGCAAAGGATGTCAAGATGAAGGCTACTTCCGCCTGATACCTTGTAAACTGGCCTGCTTACTCTTAGGTTTGTACCTGCAAAGGCTTCGGAGATGTAAGAACGAACAAATTCCTCAAAGATTAGGTTGAGCTGCTTGTAGTTATCAAACACAAATGTAAATATCTTTCCATAACTATCAAGCAGTAGGCTATTTCTGATGATGAGTTGACTAATTGCTATAACTGGCTTATGCCAATTTTGTAGGGTGTCTAACCCCATATTATTGTTATGGATGTTGACTATATCATCATGAGATAACTCTCCCACTCCCCTGAGGAGATTTAGATAGGAGGATATGCTTGCTCTAGTTTCTTCACTGAAGCTATCACTATCTCTGCCCGCCTCAAGCAATATTTCATATGCCTTTTTGATGATACGATTTGGAAGTGTATCAATGTCCAGTGTATAGTGGGTATGATACAGCTTGCCTTGCAGGTCTTTACCTGTTGATACGCTTTTATAGATGTCTAACCTACCCTTTGGGTTGGTGCTTAGGCTGGTCTTTGGCTTGTACTCCGTTAGTTTTGAGTAGCTAAGGCTATACTTATGTGCCTCAATTAGAATTTTACCTAGAAGGTCAGCTACTCCCTTGATGCTCTCATAGTCTGAGTCATCAAGATTTAGGTCTGATATGTACTTGACTGAATAGCATAGCATGTGGTATACATTTCTCCACACGATGCCTTTAAATTCAGGTCGTGCCACCTTATTTCCTCCCAGCACTATACATAGCCTTAAGCTTTTCTATGTAATCACGCAGCTTTGCTGCGGTTATCTGACTGCATACTGTCATTTTGCTCTTGACATCTGGAACGATACTGTTTTCTATAACTCTGGATAGGACGCTGTTATCCAAACTCTGAACCGCTAAAGCCCTGGTCCCAATTAGATTATCTGCTCCAGCACCACTATCCTCCAATAAACACTCGTTTATTTCTGTCATGTATTGACAAAGGGTTTTGAGTCTATTGTTCAGTAATTCTAAGCTTGCTCCAATCGTACTCACTGACCTCCTGATGCTGTTAGTGTATTGCTCGTTCCACTGAGGCTCAAGGCGGATATGTGCAAACCTGTCTGCTGTTGCTCTATCTATGAATTTAGAGTTAGTGTCAAGGGTGTTCATTGTACCAACGATATAGAGGTTGCTGGGAACTACTAGCTCATGTCCACTCTGAAGTGTTACTATGGTATCACGGGCTTCAATGGCTGTCATTACTTCACCAAGGATTGCCTCTGTGTTACCACGGGAGATTTCGTCAATACAGAATAAGTAGGTACCATTACGATTACTGTTAGCTTGCTTGCAGAAATCAAGGAATACCCCATCTACATACTGCCATGTACCATTGATGCACTTGATTCCCTCTATGAAATCAGTGTAATCGGTATTTTGGTTGAAGCTTACCACCTTAAACTTGTCTGTGTCTCGGCATGTAAACTTGCTTATCAAGTTAAACATTAAGACTGATTTACCTGTACCTGGTACTCCCTCGATGATAAGTGCTTTCTTGGTTTGTAGAGTTGATATAACCTTGGATATATCAACACCTATTACTTCTTTATAGTCTGGGGCTTGCTTGACCTTGTCTCCCCAATCGTACTTAGGTTGTTCAGGCTCAACAGTAGGATTGTCTGTGAGCATAGAAGAGACAAGCGAGCCAATTTGGTCTATGCTATCTTGACTGATGCTTACCTGTAAACTCTTTTGCTCATTTCCTCCAGTTGCTCGCTTAACTAGCTCCATAAAGAGCGCTAAGCTGTCCACCTTCCCTAGTTCCATCTCTATATCCCCCTGATTATCTGTTTGGTCTGGCTGTTCATTATCTGATTCTTCTGAATCTCCAAATTCTTCAACTGCTGATATGACCTCTATGCGTAAGTCTGTGCTATGTGGCTTTAGTATATCCTCTGTATTGACAGAGTTATCTGGTTTATCTGTGTCGTTGATACCATCAGTTTCATTGATGGGTTCACTCTCAATAGTGTCTCCTGCCTCTAATTCTACTGCACTACCTGTGTAAACTGGGTGCTTCTCTTCCCACTCATCTATGAGTTTTAGCAGTTCAGCCTGCCTCTCTTGACTGGATAAACCCTGACTCAACTTTCCAGATGTACTTACCTCACTTAGATATGTGTAAAATGCAAAACCTCCTGTATTGTGTAATGCTTTATTGTTATTACACTTTACGGCTACGCCCTCTAAGTATTTATAGAAAGTAAAGTTACCGTTTACCACTGTGTCTGCTATGTTTGCTACTAGCAATTTCTTACTTTCTAATGTGGATGGTACTCCATAATCGCCTATGATATAGATGAGGAGAAGTATAGAGTCACTATCTAACTTTTGGAACTTTACCATACCTATCCTCCCCACTGTTTGCTTATATCTATGATACGAGATGCTAACTCGTTTATGATGTCACTGGTGCTGATGTCTTGTAAAGACTGAGGTTGTGCGATGGGTTGGTCTGCTGAATCTAGTGAGTCTGATATGGATGACTCTGCTTGACCCCTATCACTATCTGCTATTACATTACAGTCTTTATCATAATAATTGCAGTGTGCTATGTATTTATTATAGAGCCTATAATCCTCTAAACAGCTTTTCAATGCCACACCTGTATCAGCTATTTTTACACCGTCGTATGTTGCTGTTGACAGTTGTACAAAAATATTTATTGCAGATAGACTCTTGAATCCTATTGATTTTAGGACTGTATTGTTATCAATTAACCTATTGTCTACTGCCCACTTTCGTTGTGACTCCAATTTAAGATTATAATCCTCATTTAATGCACTTGGAGCATATTCAGTACATATCTTAGACCCGGCTAGTAGCACCCAGTTGGTACCAGTATATTCAATTGTAGCATCTGCTCCACCACGGGCGCTGTTCTTGATACTAAGCTTTACTGGATGTACTAGTCGGTCTATTAGTGACATAATTATTTATCTCCCTGTTTACGCTCTTTAATAATTGCTTCAATTACATCAATGTATTTCTGGGGAATATTAAATGTTTTATATAGTTCTTGGTCTGTATAGATATGATCGAATTTACCTGGGATTCTGTTTCCCTGCTCATTAAGGACCGTGGGGGCAGGGACAAATCGGAAACAATCGTCTGTTAAATTTCCAGTTAGCTTACTTTGATTTATAAATAGGAAGAACTGTGTAAACCTCGTTCCTACCCAGGAAAGAAATGAATTACACTCTTCTACCTTGTCAGACTCAAATGCTAGCATGCTTGATGGAGAATGCTCAAACTGAACCCCAAATGATATATCTTCAATTTCCCCTGCGCCTACAAATAAAGTTGGCCTTCTACTTGTCACAGTTGATAGGGAGCCTCCAGGTGTTTGTGTATTCATCCACACTTGATATCTAGCTTTTCCAAAAGTATTGCTAAATTGGAACCTTGTATAGTTTCCAAGGTACTCTACAAGACTGTTTCCTATATTTACTAAAGATTGTCTTTTAGTTATATCTCGGACCTCTTTCCCATTAAGCTCAGGAAAGTATTTAGATACATTTTGTACTACAGCTGTAGCGTGCTTCTCTTTGTCCATTAGGAAATAGGATATGCCGTCCACTTGTAGAATGTCAAACATGTCCTTGCAACAAGGATAAAAGCATACATGACTCATGTGGGGAACTAGTTGTCTACGAAATTCTCCGTATGATATATTGCTAGAAATACGCTGGTCTGCGTCAGCTGTTTGCCACTTAGCAGGGGTTATCATACAAACATATTTTGTCGATATGTCATACCCTAGCTTTACAAAATCTAGGTCCATGCCTCTATTGTAGGGAGGGTTCCCTATGACTACATCAAATTTCACTGTACCTAGCTCCTCACTTACCTATAAAGCCTCTATGCTAGAGGGTAGTATCTTCATTAGTTCAGTTTGCCCTTGATGTATAATCTTGCCACATTTTAATGTTTTACCTAAATCTACTGATGTATTTATTTATCTTCGGTTTGTTTACGCTCTTTGATTACTGATTCAATTACATCAATGTATTCTTGGGGTAAATTAAATGTCTTGTATAGCTCCTCATCTGTATATATGTGGTCGAATTTGCCTGGTACGCGATTTCCATTGGCATCTAGAACTGTCGGAGCGGGGACGAAACGGAAACAATGATCTGTCATTATACCAGTCATCTTGCTTATATTTATCAACACGAAAAACTTTGTAAATTTACAATTCAGCCAAGATATAAAACTCTTGCACACATCAATGTCATCAGAAGCAAATATAATTTGTGAAGCTGAAGACTCATACTGCTCGCTTTTATCACTGTCCAAAAGTCTTAATATACCAATAACCAGTGCATTGTTCTCATTAGAAAACAATAGACTTCTTGATGTTTTTCCTAAAACTATCTGAGTATTTGCACATACTCTATACCTCTTATTCAACCCAGTCTTGCTAAACTTGAATCTATCATAATCTCCTAAATAATCTACTATGCTATTACCTATATTGATAAGTGTACTATCCGTTATATTACGAGCTACCTTACTGTTAAATCCGTCGAATAATTTACACTTATTGTATACTTCACACTTTGTATGCTGGTCTTTATCCATTAAAAAATAAGTTATACCATCTGCCTGGTCTATATCAAAAACATCCTTGCAATCTGGATAAAATACAACGTGGCTCATGTGAGGGACAAGCTTCTTACGAAACTCTCCATAACTCATTTTAGATGCTATTTTTTGATCTGCCTCCGCTGTTTGCCACTTCGCTGGTGTAATCATGCAGCAATATTTAGTACTTAATTCATAACCTAAATTTACAAAGTCTATGTCCATTCCACGATTATAAGGAGGATTTCCAATTACTACATCAAATTTCATGCCATTAAACTCCTTGCTGATGTTACTAAATGTTCGTTTTCCTGTGTCATTTTTATATCCTGTGATTACTTTGATGTTTCCTTGTATTGACCAATCACCATAGAGCGTCTTTCTGCTGATAAGAGCTGTCTCTACGGAGGGTGATATGCCATATATCATTTTACCTAAGATGTGCTGTGACCGTATCTCTGGGTCTGGGATTGCCTCTACTAATCCTTGCATGAGTTCACTGTAAATTAGGAGTAGAAAGACACCTGACTTGGTGTAGATGTCTAAAAATCTGTAGTTTGGATTACTGAAGACTCCAGGCTTCGCTTTAAGTAACTTGAGTACATTGTTTGCTACATCGGCTCGAGTGAATACCTCTCCACAAGCTTCGCTTGGCAACACATTCATTAGCTCTAATCTATTTTTAATGCTTATTTCTTCCATCTTTAATGCCCCTTTATTTTAAGTGCATAAAAAATGGGACCAACCTCCAAAGGCTAGTCCCATCAGTGTATTGCAAGAACTTAGTTGCCCTAAGCTTGCTTAATTATGGCGGAGATGGAGGGATTCGAACCCTCGCACCGTTTTACCGATCTACTCCCTTAGCAGGGGAGCCCCTTCAGCCAACTTGGGTACATCTCCAAATATGGAGCGGCTGACGGGACTCGAACCCGCAACAGCCAGATTGGAAATCTGGAACTCTACCATTGAGCTACAGCCGCATATAATCGCCGAGAATATTATACATTGGCTGTGCTCTGTATAGATTAAAAGTCTATTGAAGTATCCAATGTATCTGCTTCAGCGATATTTTATCTTTTTAATTTATACCTTATTATATTTATATGCCTGTTTAGATGCACTAAATCAATTATCTATGTCTATTATGGCACTCTCAACTAGCACCTTTAACATTTCCTCATTATCAAACTGCCCTTTAAAATTTCTAAGTTGCTTGAACAACACCTTACCATTTTTGACTTTGTCAACATCTACGCCTAATCCAGATGATGTCATGCCATACTCACACAACATTCCGTTATCTATAACGAATGATCCTTGAATATACTGTATTGGCTCTTTGTTCTGCTTATTTTTCTTTCTACTAAAGAACATACCTATCACCCCAGGTATATAATGCTAGAGTATGCATATTACTTAAGCCTATTTGCTGGAAGCTTATCTACGTCGGGCAGCTGCTCCCAATCATGGTATCCATCACGAGACTTTTTACAGCCCTTAACAAAGGGGTTAGGAAAATTTCTCGCCCCTCGCTCATTATAATACTCTACTTTTCCGCAATGCTTGCACTTATACTTATGATATGCCATAACTATTCACTCCTTAAGTATGTATATAAATTTATCTATATTACTCTTGGACACACCTATTCAAAAGGATGCTAGTTGTTAAACTACTAAGTCCTGCTGGAGTTCCAGATGCTATGTTGATAACTTTATCATTGCCAATAGCACTCAAATTGATATTGTTTGTACTCGTAACAACCATATCAGCATTATTGCACATTTCAATGATATCAACAGACTTGCTATGTACAATTGTCACAGTAGCATCACTATTAACCAAAGCATCTGCAAGTCCTTTAACAGCATGATGTCTGCCAACAATGACTATATGCTTGCCTACAATGTTATCATTATTTATTCCAAGAATTACTCTATAAACTCCCTCGGCTACAGCTGACAACCCAGGAGTTGCTACATGGTCAATATCGTTATAAGGATAAATTCCCATGCTTGTATCAGCTGTCTCAACATCTACAACTGTCTTAAATCTATCAGAAGATTCGTTATAGACTGTGACTATGCCTAGCCTCTTAGCTTTCCTGGCTATACTATCAAAGAACTTGCTGTTTTCATAATCTCCAACAAGGTTTATAACCTTGTTTCTACTTTTACTTAGAGTATCATCGTCATAACTCTTAACTAAATCCTGAATATTAAACATGCTACTAATTTCTCCCAACGTAATAAATTATTCCTGAACCAGTTTAAACTGAGCATCTATCTGAGATTTAACCCTCATCTTTGGAGCGTCCATCTCTATTGAGTAGTTCTGTACTGAATATTCATCAGTTCTAACAGCTCTGGCAGCTCCAAAGCAAGTTTCCTTAAGCATTGCTCCATCAACCTCTGGCCTATCCAAAGTAATTATCTGAGCCCCATCAATACCAAGTGTATATACCTCTATACCAGTGGGTTTACCTGCTGTGAACCCGGACTTAGTTACAATACTATAAGCATCAGTAAGCCCAGTCATCACGTTAAGAGCTTTGCTATAAGCATCAACAACGGCTTCAGATATCAGCTCCATTTTAATTTGCTCAAGCAGAGTATCTGATAGGCTGTATCTTGTATTTAAACTGTACTCAAACTCAGTTTTGCTCTTTTCATCGTGTCTCTCGTCACAAGTACTCAGTATAGCTCCAACAATATCACGATTAAATTGGCCTTCTATCTTCATCTTTGCTCTGCCTATTGTATTATTTTTACTCTTTGCAAAAAGCCCAATGTTCCCAGCTCTATCCTTAGCTATCATTTGAATACTACCAGTACTAATATCAATAGTATTTGTATCAGCCACCTTACTAACATTAGTCTTAATCTTATTCATTAGGCTATTTATTTCGTTTATGCACTCTTTCATACTGGGAGTATCAAACATAAGGCTAATGTCAGCTATGAACTTATCCATAGATACATCCCGATAGCTTTCACCGGATACTGCTATTATGCCTTTATCAAACATTTTAAGCCACCTCATTATCTCTTAAAGAAATCGAATAAACCCATTATGCCTTTTGATTTGCTGATGTCTTTCTTCACCTTGTTTGTGGTTTCAGCAGGCTCAACCTGAGCCCCAGCTTGATTTGTACCTTGCTCCCCAGCTTCTATATGCTCAAGTATCTCAGCAGTTTTTGGATTCTTTAATTTTCTATCTAGCTCTATATCTTTTGCTAAATTATACTTAGCTATTGCTATAATGTTATCAGCTGAGCTAATACCATTCATCAATAGCTTCATATTGCCAGATTCACCGTTTCTCTCATGAGAATGATAGGCTAAAATAAGTTTATTGCTATATTCAAACTGCTTTGCTACATCTGGAAAAGCTCCCATAAGTGAACATAGAGTATGAAGTCCCCAAAAGTCTGGCTTCAGTACCCAAGGCTTTTCTGCTCCTTGTCTTAGCTCAGCAATTTCAAACCTTGGATAATTTACACCAAAAGGTAACTCTATGGTATAGTAAGTATCACCATATCTCTTGTGTGTAGGTGTAAGCACGCCGCCATAAAGATATCTCCCCATGAACTCGGTGTCCCACAGAGTTATTGGGATTAAATCCCCGTAGGAGTATGTGTAATTCCCAAGAGTTATTTCCCCATCTCCTGTATACTCCATAATATAGCCAATAACCATTTGCCCAGCTAGTATCAATTCAGCCACAGGATGAACAGTTCTTTCTCTACGAGTTATTACTTCAAGTTTCCTCAGCTCGAAACCATTAGTACCACTAATATTATCACCAGATACCTTACAGTCTTTTACCATGCCAGCCTTGGTCATGTTATAAAATTCCATGTATGATAATTCCACACAGTGCCCATCTGCATCTCTAACTATGTAAGCAGCTACATTCGGCCCTATAAATACTCTAGCCACAGGTATTACTGTGCTATATACGCCTTTCTGCATACCTCCAACCCCCTAATAAAAATAAATTTTTATTTTATGTGTGATATGCCTCTATATCTGGTATCTTGTCATATTTCCAAGACGATTTGGCTCAATAGGTATATTTGATACAAAAGCTCTACACTTGAAGAACGCATAGCTATGATCAAATGATTCTGAAATTGTATACTCTAATTTTTTAGGTATTTTAACCTCAACTACAAGTATATCTTTTATACCTCTAACAGCCAGAAACTTAGCAGCATCATTAGGAGTTTCACACATATAAACTCCGTCTACTCCTATGTTTATTCCATGTTCTAGTATGCTATATAAATTATTATATGGTGTGGCATGATACAACTTACGCATTTCCTCACCTCACACAATGCAAATTACCCGCTATCATTGAGATTAAGAGGCAGGTTTATCAGCCTATGCGCTCAGCCAATCAACCCGGCGCATCCTCTTAACCCCCATGATAACGGGTAATTGTAGTTATTAAGTTAGGATAGGCTATAGGAATTTCACCCATAGGACGATGAGCCAACTACAGATGTGCACCTCCATAGCTGATGATTCGTTAACCCTTTGTAATCTGTCGCACCGTTTTTCATCTGGCTTTTCCTGCTCACCCTTCTTTTTGGTCAACCCTACAATGATTCGAACATCCCCTCCGCCCCTCTACGGGCGGTATGCCACCTCAACACCTTCGAGTCTAAGGCTGCCAGTCACACCAGCAGGGTTGTACGGGCCCTATTGGCCGGTGTTTGTACATGACTGTATTATGCCAAATGGCTTTATACTCACTACCTATCCAATTGTTGTAAACTACTTATAAAGAGTGTATCACATCTTAATACGCCGTAGCATCATCGGCTTAACCCTTTATTTTAATTTACACATCCTAATACTACAAAGTATCTAAATAAGAATACAATTAACTATACTTGATCATTATTGTATGGTCCATATTCCCAAGCACCCGTTATGTATCACTACCTCTTAATTTTCAAAGAACAGTGCCTCAAGCATAAATCTAAAGCACCTCATGTTCGGTGTGTATTTAGGATTTCCAAAGATCTGCATATCATCATTAGTCATCCACTTGAGTATTGCAGCAGCAACACCAGCACTACGGCTTTGCCCTGCTCCACAATGAACTATAATCTTATCAAAGCTCTTAGAGTTTACGCAGTGTTTTATAAACTCTGCCATCTCCTTAGCTTGCTGCCTGGTTATACCCTCATCTCTGTCAACATCATCAAATATAGCTCTATATATGCTTATTACATTGCATCCACTCTCCCTAATCAGTTCTTGAGGCACTAAGTCCTCGTCAGAACCAGTTATAGATATAGCTATACTTTTAGTATTATGAGCTTCTCTAATGTACTCCTCAAAGTCTTTTCTAGACATTACCTGAACAATCAGCTTATCAGTATTAACCATCACACAAACCTCTTTTCGTTTTCAACTAAATGTATATTATAAATATTGGTATGAATCCAAGTAAGCACACAACAGCAACAAAGATTTTTCGCATAGACCCAACTTTACACCCAGTCTGTATATCCAAGTATATCTTACCCAACATCTTGTCCACCATTATACTAGCTGACCCAATAAGTAGTGTTAGCATATAATATCTGTCTCTTATACACATCTCCGAGCCCACGAGACACTGAGCGAGCTC
>ERZ1090869.1087-NODE-1088-length-13009-cov-18.616952_pt1 | contig 13009 bp, 12 predicted proteins | sample MGYA00478474_ERZ1090869 | MGnify/ENA primary metagenome ERZ1090869 (study PRJEB33644, sample SAMEA5815748) | chicken gut metagenome | biome: Chicken; feature: Gastrointestinal Tract; material: Caecum | place: Ireland | collected 2019-01-01 | study: A study of... | reverse complement strand
CGAAGCGACGGAATAGCTATTGTTCGCCGTAGGCGCAATAGCGTCAATGACAATTGTTTTTTTAAATAATTAACGTTTCAAGCAAGGTTTCCTTGAGCAGAAAGACCCTATTTGCTGCGGTCAGCAGGCTCACCAAAGAGGGAATTGCCCCGATTATACCATATGAGAGCCCTTAAGATTGGGGCAAGGGGGAGCTGGCTCCCCCAAATCACGAAGATTTTGCGGCGGCACCAGCCGCAAAATCTGTGAGCCCATTTCATATGATTATCTTCCCCTCTAAAAAGCTGTCAAAAAAGCCGGCTATATCCACGCCCGTGGCGGCAAAACTTTCTATCAGCTGTTCGGGTGTGGCTATCTTTCCGTTTGCCCTTTCAAAATAGTTTTTAAGGCCCTTGAAAAACCTGTCGTCGCCTATAGAAGTGCGCAGGCTGTCGAACATTATCAGTCCCTTGTTATAGGCTATGTTCACGTATTCGTAGTCGCTCACAAAGTCTTTAAGGTGCCTGCTCATGGTTGTGTCGGCGTCGCCGAATATCTGGTTATATACGCTATAGTATGCCCTGTATGCCTCGGTTGCGGAATTTATCAGTCCCGTGCGCGTAAAGCCGTAGTCCGGGTGCTCCTCAAAAAAGCACAGCGCGCTGTATTCGGCAAGCCCTTCGTCCTGCCATGCGTTGTTTATCTGGTCGCTGCCCGCCATGGCATACCACCACTGGTGCGCCGTTTCGTGCACGGTGGCATATATGGCGTCGGCGGGCTCCAGCCCGTCGCTTATCATGGCAAATGCGGGGTATTCCATTCCGCCCGCGGCAAAGCCCGTCTGCACTACGGTGTAGGAGGGGTATTCGTACTCACCGAACTTCTCCTCAAAGTATAAAAGGCTCTGTGCGGCGGCGTCGAGCGCGGTTTCGGCGTTGTCGTCGTCGTAATAGTAATAGGTCACCGCGGTGCCGTCTGCGTCGCATTCAAGTTTTTTGAACTCGTTAGAGAGCACCATGGCAAAATCGCGCGCATTTTCCAGCGTGCAGTGCGCGGTGTTCCCCTGCCTTTCGCATGTGCCGCCCGCGGCAACGGTATACCCGTCGGGCACGGTTATTTCCACCATATAGTCGGCGCAATCGCTCATAAAGGGGTCGCCGTCGCTGTAATAGGGCACTTCAATAAAGCCCTCGCCGCTGCGCACGCAGGCTATTGGGTAAAAGTTGCCTAAGTTTACCGTGTTGCGCGTTATGCCCGTGCGGTGGTTTATATTTGCAAGTTCAAGCGTGTAGCTTATGCTCACCTGCGCGCGCCCGCCGCCCGGCAGCCTTTCGGGCAGGGTGACTTCGAGTATGTTGCTGTCCTCGCCGCACACCTGCCAGCTCTCTGCGCCGCCCACGTCTTTGATCTCCATGGAGCCGTAGCTTGCGCCGTCGTAGTACGCGCGCGTGGCGAACTCGTCCGAAACGGGCTTATACAGCGCGCCCCTGCGGTATGCGTTGCCGTACAGGTTGAACTTTATAACGTCGGTGTCTTCGCCGCCATTGTAATAGTCCACCGTGCACTCAGCGGTAAGAGTGCCGCTCTCGTCGTCGTATGCGGCGGTTATGCTGTACGCCGTTCTGTCGGGCTTGCTCGTGCATGCCGCAGCACCTAAGGGCAGCGCCAGCGCCGTCGCGATGATTATGCAGATAAATAATTTTTTCATAGCACAATATTGTATGCCCTTGCCGCCGCGCTATTGCTTTTTTTAATAAATTTTTCAGGCCGCGGCAAAATTTTTTTCACAAAACTGCCCGCCCGTTTAATAAAATGTAGGGTATGAAGGTATGTGTGGTTACGGGGTCTGCGCAAAAACTGCCGCGTTGCGACCTGGCAATTTACGGCTTCGATTGGCTTGGCAGGGTGGACTACGGTAGCGAGCTCGACGGCAAGACCGATAAGTTTGAAGAGGTCGCCCGCCTCTCCCGTGCGTGCGGCTGCGGCGTAGTGTGCGGGTGCGTAACCTGCTCGCGCGGGGTGCTGCGCAAGTCCGCCGCCGTGGCGGATAGGGGCAAACTGCTGGGGATAAGCGATATGACCCATGTGTTCGGCGGGGAGGACTATAAGAGCGGCGCCTGCCTGGGGCTTTATACGGTGTGCGGCTACAAGGTGGGCGTGTGCATAGAAAACGACATGTATTTCCCCGAAGGCATGCGCGCCCTGGCCGCGTGCGGCTGCAACCTGTTTGCCGTGGTAATGGAACAGGCCCGCGACGTAGTTCCCGCCGTGCTCGCGCGGGCATATGCCTACCTGTACGGCGTGCCCGTGGTGATGTGCGCGGGCAAAACGGCGTTCTTTGCCGAAACTTCGGGCGGGCTGGCTACCTCAAACCGCTCCGTAACGCTGTTCGAAACCAACCCGCAGAACGCCTACCGCCTTGTCACTACCCGCAGGCGCGGGCTGGAGGAAAACGACCGCCCCGACTTTTAGGCGGCCGCCCGCATGGCGCGCCGCCGCTTACAAAGGCAAATAAAAGGGCAAAAAAGCGTGCAAAATTTTCCGTAATATTATAAACCGCTTGTATTTTTCGCCGCGGTTTGCTATAATATAGCCTGAAACAATGTTTTGCGCGGCTCAAAGGCGCCGCAACAGATCAGAATAAAAGGGGGCGCAACCATGCTCAGCATGACCGGCTACGGAAGGGGAGAATATAAAAGCGGGGGTATAGAGCTCACGGTAGAAGTAAAAACGGTCAACAACCGCTACCTTGACGTCTCGCTCAAGTGCCCCAAAATCTTCGCCGCATACGAAGAGGTGTTGCGCGGAAAAATACGCGAAAAGCTCACCCGCGGCCACGCCGACGTATACGTCACCCTTTCGGACAAGCGCGAAAAGGCCAAAAGCCTGAGCCTTGACGAGGGCGCCGCCCTGGCATACGCCTCCGCCGCAAAAAGGCTTGCCGAAGTTGCGGGTGTGGAGTTCGACCTCACCGCAACCGCCCTTCTGCGCATGCCCGACGTGGTGCTGCGCGACGAAAGCCAGTGTGCCGACGACGAAATACTCTCCGCTTTGAACAGCGCCCTTTCGGCCGCGCTTGAAAACCTGAACGCCATGCGCCTTAAAGAGGGCGAAAAGCTTAAGGCGGACATGCTTGCCCGCATGCAGAGAATAGAGGGGCTTGTGGCTAAAATAGCCGAACGCGCCCCGCTGGTGGCCGAAGATTACCGCTCGCGCCTTAAGGACAAGGTGGAAAAGTACCTTGCCGGCGCAGAGGTCGACCAGGGCAGGCTGCTTTCAGAGGTGGCGATGTTTGCCGACAAGTCGAACATAGATGAAGAGCTCACCCGCCTCGGCTCGCACATAGACCAGTTCAGGGAGATATGCCTCTCGCCCATAGTCGGCCGCAAGCTCGATTTCCTCGTGCAGGAGTTCAACAGGGAGACCAACACCATCTGCTCCAAGAGCAACGATATAATAATCACCCGCTGCGGGCTTGACCTGAAGAACGAGATAGAAAAAATACGCGAACAGGTACAGAACATTGAATAACGGCAAAAAACACGTGCTCGCAGTAATAAGCGGCCCTTCGGGCGTAGGCAAGGGCACGGTGATAAAAATCATGTTCGCCCTCCGCCCCGATTTAAAGGAGAGTGTTTCGTGCACCACCCGCGCTCCGCGCGAAGGGGAGAGGGATGGCATTGAATACTTTTTCGTCACAAAAGAAAAGTTTGAAAATATGATACAGGGCGGCGAACTTTTGGAGTATTCGCAGCACTTTTCCAACTACTACGGCACTCCCCGGGCGTTTGTGGAAAAGTCGCTTGAAACAAGCGACGTAATACTGGAGATAGAGGTAGACGGCGCCCTTCAGGTAAAGCGCGCGCACCCTTCGGCGGTGCTTATAATGCTTCTTCCTCCAAGCATGGAAGAGCTTGCCGCAAGGCTGCGCGGCAGGGGCACCGAAAGCGTGGAAAAGATAGCCCAGCGCATGCAGCGCGCGGAGTACGAACTTTCAAAAAAGGACATGTACGACTATTGCGTCGTAAACGACGACGCCGAAGTTGCGGCGCGGAAAATTCTGGAGATCATAGAAGAGCAAAAGGAGGCTTTAAAATGATAAACAAACCTGCGGTAGACGAACTTTTAGCAAAACTTTCTGCGGACGGACACGACGCCTCGCGCTACGAACTGTGCGTGGTCGTTGCAAAGCGTGCGCGCCAGATAATCGAGCAGAACAACGGCAGGGAGCTGCCCAACAAGATGAAGGAGATCACCGTTGCCTGCAACGAGATAGCAAGCGGCAAAGTGATAAGCGCCAAGGATTAACAAAAGCCGGCCCCGCGCTGTTTGTGCGCGGGGCTTATTTGCTTATTTGCCCGTATGTAATGCATGTTGTCTGCGGCATTTTGCCGTTTTGTACGGTAAAAAATGCATTGATTGCGGCATATTGCCGCCCCTATTGCGCACGTTGACGCCGCCATGGCGGTAAAGGTATGGTATGTTTGCACAGGTCATAGTAGATATAGCCCACAGTCAGGTGGACAAGATATTTGAATATTCCTGCGGCGAATCGTTGCGTGCGGGGTGCAGGGTAAAGGTGCCCTTCGGCGGCAGGGTGATAGACGGCTTTGTTGTGGGCGTTTCGCAGAAAAGCAGCTACCCGCCCGAAAAAATAAAGCCGCTTTCGTATGTGTATGACGAGCCTCCCGCGCTTGTGGAGGAGTGCTTCGCCCTGATGAACGGGCTTTCGGAGCGCTACCGCGTGCCCAAGGCCGTGGCGCTGCGGCTGTTTTTGCCTGCGGAAATGCGCTCGGGCCGCGTGCACGAGGTGTATAAAAAGTACGTAAAGCTGGCAGACGAGGGCATAGTACTGCCCAAATCGGCAAAAAAACAGGCGGAGTTTTTTGAATACCTCAAGGGGCACAGCCCCGCCGAATATACCTTCTGCTGCGAAAAGTTCGGCCGCGGCGCCGTAAACGGCGTTGTGGAAAAGGGCGGCGCAGAGGTGTATAAGGTAAAGGTAAACCGCGCGCCCGGCGGGTACGAAGGCGGAAGCGAGGCGGGCAAGGTGCTCACCCCCGCGCAGGCCGCCGCTCTTGACAGTATTGCAAAGTCGCAAAAGACGGTGCAGCTCATTCACGGCGTAACGGGCAGCGGCAAAACGGAGATATACCTGAACCTCATAAGCCGCGCCCTGCAGCAGGGCAAGACCGCCATATTTCTGGTGCCCGAAATTTCGCTGACCCCGCAGATGTTTTCGCAGCTTAAACGCCGCTTCGGCGAACAGGCCGCCATACTGCACAGCGGGCTTTCGGCGGGCGAACGGTTCGACGAATGGTGGAGGCTGCGCACGGGAGAGGCGAAGATAGCCATAGGCGCGCGCAGCGCCATATTTTCGCCGCTGGAAAACATAGGCGTGATAATAATAGACGAGGAGCACGACAGCTCGTATTTTTCGGAGTCCGCTCCCCGTTACTCCACTATAGAAGTTGCCAAAATGCGCGCCGCGCACAACGGTTGCAAACTCATACTCGGCAGCGCCACCCCCTCGGTGGAAACTTACCAAAGGGCGGTCAGCGGCGAATATAACCTCATCACGCTCACGCAGCGCATAAACGGCAGGCCGCTGCCGCACATAACCATAGCCGACATGCGCAGGGAGGTAAAGCGGGGCAACAACTCCCCCTTTTCCGCAGCCCTGCGCGAAGAGCTTGCCGCCACGCTTTCGGGCGGCAACCAGGCAATAATATTTTTAAACAGGCGCGGGTATTCGCACACCGTCATCTGCCAGGACTGCGGGTATTCGCTCAAGTGCGAGCACTGCGACGTGCCGCTTGCCTACCATTCTGAAGAAAACTGTTTAAAGTGCCACTACTGCGGGGCAAAGTACCGCCTTCCGCGCGCCTGTCCCGAATGTGGCGGCCTGCACCTGCGCTACGGAGGAACGGGCACGCAGCGCGTGGTATCCGAACTGAAAAAACTGTTCCCCGCCGCCCGCATACTGCGCATGGACGTAGATACCACGTCGGGCAAGGAGGGGCACTATAAAATACTAAAGCAGTTTGCCGATAAAAACGCCGACATACTCGTGGGCACGCAGATGATAGCCAAGGGGCACGACTTCCCCTCGGTCACGCTCGTGGGCATACTCGACGCCGACATGAGCCTGCATTTTTCCGACTACCGCTCGGGCGAACGCACCTTTCAGCTCATAACCCAGGTGGCAGGCCGCAGCGGCCGTGCCGGCGAGGCGGGCAAGGTGGTGCTGCAGACCTACTCGCCCGAAAATTACATACTCCGCTATGCGGTAAACTACGATTACCTCGGCTTTTTCAACAACGAGATCAACCTGCGCAAAGCCACGCGCTTTCCGCCCTTTTCGCTCATCTGCCGCGTAATGGTCACCGCAGAGGAGGACGCCCCCGCGCTGGAGGCGCTCAAGGGCGTATACTTCGGCACGGAGGAACTGCGGCAAAAGTACCCGCAGGAGTTCATATTCTTAAACAAAATGCATTCGCCCATAAAAAAAATACAGGGCCGCGTGCGCTATCAGGTGCTCATGCGGCTGGAGGGCGAAAAGCTGTTGCCGCAGATATATTCGCTCGCGGTCAAGTACACCACCGCCAAAGCGTTGGTGTATGTGGAAGAAAACCCGGTGAATTTGTCGTAAAAGGGTTCACAATTTTTTCGCCCTGGCCGAGTGCGAAAAAATTCGTGAGTTTGAGGGGCCTTCTCGCGCGGCGTGCGGTAAATTACCGCAGCGCTCGGTCACTGCAAATGCCTTTGGGTATGCATTTGCTCATCTCGCTCCACGCAAACAGCGCGTATGTGCTGTTTGCAGAAGTGTGTCGCTCGTCCCTCTGGCGAAGATGATTAAGAGCCCACGAATATATAATCTTCGCCATTCACCCTGCTGCGCGAGGGCTTTGCCCGCTGCCCTGCCGAAGGGCTTCCGCTTGCGGAAAACGGCAGATGCGCAGGTATACGCAAATTGTGGCCTGCTGCGGCGGGACGAGCGAGCCACTTCATAGCACAACGGACACCCGTTGTGTGTGGCGAAGTGAGATGAGTGAGCGCATATACCCCGCGCGAACGGTGACCGAGGCGGCATGTAATATACCTTATTGCCGCCGAGACACCCGCCTTGCGCACATTTATTATTTTAAAAAATTTTCCATATTATAGGCTCCTCTGCCTAAGGGGAGCTGACTTGACCGAATATATGTGAGGTCAAGGCTGAGGGGTTCGGGCACGAGGCTCTACGTGTCTTGCTTGTCATTTCGACCGAAACGAACGAAGTGAGTGAAGCGGAGAAATCTATTCCTTGATCATGCCTCCATTACTAAAGGAGGTGGTATATTCGAACTTGTGAGAATATACCGGTGGGATTTGCCTTTAATGCGCAAGCATTAAGGGAGCAGGAGGGCGACGGTGTGACTGAGGGATAGAACAACATAAATACATAACTATCATATAACAGAGGTATAAATATGGCACAAAGGTATGTTGTGCAGGTGGGCGACCCCATTCTGCGCAAGGTATGCAAAGAGGTTAAAAATTTCGACGCCGCGCTCGGCGCACTGCTCGACGACATGAAGCAGACGGTGCGCGCGGAGGACGGCGCGGGACTTGCCGCCCCCCAGGTGGGCGTAGACGCCCGCGCGGTGGTAATAGACGTGGAGGAGGGCTTTTTCGAGCTGGTCAACCCCGAGATCTACTATGTAAAGGGCGAACAGACAGGCCCCGAAGGCTGCCTTTCGGTAAAGGGCAAGCAGGGCATAGTCACCCGTCCCGAAAAGGTAAAGGTGGTTTACCGCGACAGGAACGGCCGCAAACACAAGCTCACGGCCGAAGGTTTTTTTGCCCGCGCAGTCTGCCACGAGCTCGACCATCTCGACGGCATACTCTATATAGACAAGGCCGAAAACATAGTCGACCTTTCCGAAGAGGAAAACTGAATGAAGATAGTATACGCAGGCACGCCGCAGTATGCGGTGGCGCCCCTTGCCGCACTTGTGGAAATGGGTGCGGAGGTGGCAGCCGTTGTCACTCAGGAAGATAAGCCCGTGGGGCGAAAGGGCACTTTAACGCCCCCGCCCGTAAAGCAGTATGCCGTTGAACGCGGCATACCCGTGTACCAATTTCATAAAATACGCGACTGCGTGGATAAGCTTTCCGCCATCGGCGCCGACGCAATGTTCACCTGCGCCTACGGCCAGCTGCTCACGCAGGAAGTGCTTGACGTTTTTCCTAAGGGCGTGTGGAACGCCCATGCCTCGCTGCTGCCCGAACTGCGCGGCGCTTCGCCCGTTCAATCGGCCATATTAGAGGGCAAAACACAGACGGGCGTGACCGTGATGAAGACCGAACTCGCCCTCGACAGCGGCGACATTCTGCTTGTAAAGCGGTGCGCCATTGCCGAAGGGGAGACGGCGGGCGAGCTTTCAGAGCGCCTTTCCGCCCTCTCTGCCGAGGCGCTCTGCGATGCATATAAACTTATAGAGGCGGGCGACGAAAATCTGCTTTTGCAGGACGAAGGCCGCGCCACTTACTGCAAAAAGATAAAAAAGGAGCACGCGCGCATCAATTTTGCCGCAACGGCGGCAGACGTGCGCAACCTTATAAACGGCATGAGCCCCTCTCCCGCGGCCTTTTGCTCTTTCAAGGGTCAGCCGCTCAACTTTTACCGCGCGTTTGCGTGCGGGGGCGAGGGCGGAGCGTGCGGGCAGGTGCTGTCCGTAACAAAGCAGGGCATAGTAATAAGGTGCGGCGATGGCTGCGTGCGCGTCACCGAGGCGCAGTTTGCGGGCGGCAAGCGGCTTTCGGCGGCGGATATTGTAAACGGCAGAAAACTTTTGGTTGGTGATATTCTTGAATAATCCCCTCACAGACCCCTATCTCGTCCTTTCGGAAGTGTATTCAAAGGGCACCTATTTAAAGCAGGCGCTTGCCGCTGTGCCGGTGGAACCCTCCGCCCGCGCGCGCACCTCGCTCATATGCTACGGCGTGCTTGAAAAGGACGTGTATTTAAGCTATATCATAGGGGCAAATTGCCAAAAGGCGCCAAAATCGGCCGTGCGGCTGGTGCTCAAAATAGCGCTGTATATGCTGGAATTTATGGGCAAGCACGGCTACATGGTCGCCGACTGCGCCGTAGAGCTTGCAAAAAAGCTGGGCAAGGGCGGCGCCACGGGGTTTGTAAACGCCTTTCTGCGCTCGTATAAGCTGCCGCCGCTCCCGCAGGGCGGTGCGGAGGCCCTGTCCGTGCAGGCAAGCGCTCCGCTGTGGCTGGCAAAGCGGGTGCGCCGCAGCTACAAGTCGGAGGCGTACGATATCCTCTCCGCGCCCTCGCAGGGCGTATGCGTGCGCTTTGAACGGGGCGAGGAGGAGTACCTTTCCCGCGAACACATTGCCACGCCCTTCGAGCATGTGTATGTCTTCAAAAATTTTGTGCGCGACGAAAATTACGACGCCGGCGACTACACCTTCCAGTCGGTGGGCTCGGTAGCCATCTGTTCGGTAATATCCCCGTGTGAAAGCCTGCTGGACGCCTGCGCGGCGCCCGGCGGCAAGAGCGTTCTTCTCGCCAAAAAGTGCGGCCGCGTCACCTCGCAGGAGCTGCACCCCCACCGCGTTCAGCTCATTCAGAGCTATGCCTCCCGCATGGGTGCGCACAATGTGGAGATATGCCGTGGCGACGCCGCCGTATTCAACCCCGAATGGGAGGGCGCCTTCGACGGCGTGCTGTGCGACGTGCCCTGTTCGGGCACGGGCGTGATAAACGAAAACCCCGATATAAAGCTGTTCAGGCGGGAGGAGGACATAGCCTCTCTCACCCAAACGCAGCTTGCAATAATCGGCAACTGCTCCCGCTATGTAAAACCGGGCGGTGCACTCTACTATTCCACCTGCTCCATTCTGCCCGAGGAGAACGACAGCATAGTGTTCAATTTCCTCTCGGCACACCCCGAATTCGAGCTGTGCATACCGGACTGCGCCCTGCCTTCGCGCAAAACAAAGTTCGGGCTGCAGTTTCTTCCCCACATATCGCTGGGCGCGGGCTTTTTTGTTACAAAGCTTGTGCGCAAAAACTGAATTCACCCAAACATATACCGCAATCAATACGTTTTTCAGACATGAAAGAGATAATTCAGGACTACAACTTAAAACAGCTTTCGGCGCTCGTTTCGGAGATGGGCGAAAAGCCCTTCCGCGCAAAGCAGCTGTACGACGGCATAATGCGCGGGCACAACTTAAGCGATATACCCGCGTTGCCCAAGGCCTTTATAGCGCAGCTTCTGGAACGGTTCGAAGACTGCCCGCTGGAGATCGTCAAGACGCTCACCTCTGCCGACGGCACCGAAAAGTACCTGTTCCGCCTTGCCGACGGCAACATAATAGAGGGCGTTTTAATGAAGTACAAGTACGGCAACACGCAGTGCGTGTCTACCCAGGTGGGCTGCCGCATGGGTTGTAAGTTCTGCGCAAGCACGCTCGGCGGGCTGGTTCGCAATTTAAGCCCGGGCGAAATTTTATCGCAGGTGTTAAAGGTAAACGCGCTGCACGGCGGCACCGCCGCAAAAAGGCAGGTTACAAACGTCGTTTTAATGGGCAGCGGCGAACCGCTGGATAACTACGAAAACGTAGTAAAATTTGTGCGCGACATGGCGGCGGAAGGGGGCATAAACATATCCCCGCGCAACGTAAGCCTGTCCACGTGCGGGCTGGTGCCAAAGATGTACGACCTGGCCGAAGAGGGCCTGCCGCTCAACCTCACCGTGTCGCTCCACAACGTCACCGATGAAGAGCGCGCCCGTACCATGCCCATAGCAAAGCGGTATAAAATTTCAGAAATTTTAGACGCCTGCTCCAACTATTTCCAAAAGACGGGCAGGCGGTATATATTCGAATATTCGCTCATAGAGGGCGAAAACAGCGACGAGGCGCACGCAAAGGCGCTCATCGCACTTTTAAAGGGCAGGCCCTGCCACGTCAACCTTATACGCCTGAACGAGGTAAAGGAGCGCAAGCTTATGGCCGCCTCTGAACGCGGTGCGCAGGCCTTTTTAAAAACGCTCACCGAAGGCGGCATATCCGCCACGCTGCGCAGAAGGATGGGGGCAGATATTGGTGGCGCCTGCGGCCAACTGAGAATAAATTTCATCAAAAATTAACTCTCGGCCAGAGTTAATTTTTGATGAGTTTGAGAAACCATGTTTCTCTTCGCGCGACCCTTAAGGGCCCACAAATATGTAGTCGCGCGAATTCACTTCCGGTGAGCCCGCTCTCGCGGCAAATTGTGACGCGCTTAACGGCGAACTAAATTCGCCTTGCGCACGTTAATTATTAAAATATACCTTCACAACTTCTGCACGTTTCCTTGCCTCCCTTGCCAAAGGGGGGGAAGGCTTGCCAAAGGCAAGTCAGGGGGGATTTTCGCTTGCTTCTATGAAGTTATAAATTGCTTTTGGATAAGGTTAGAATGCGGGCAAACGGCATAAAAGCTATACAAACTATATAAATACAGTATAAAATCGTGCGGGGAAATGATAGATTTTACAGGAGAGTATCTTATGTATACAAAAATTGCGCCTTCAATACTTTCGGCCGACTTTTCGCGCATGGGCGAGGCGGTAAAACTTTGCGGCGAGGGCGGCGCCGACCTCATTCACTGCGACGTGATGGACGGCTCGTTCGTGGAGCCTATAACCTTCGGCGGGCAGATGGTAAAGAATATACGCCCGCTAACAAGGCTTCCTTTGGACGTGCACCTGATGATAGAGCACCCCAAAACGCAGATAAAATTCTTTGCGGAGGCGGGTGCGGACATAATAACCGTGCACTACGAGGCGTGCGCCAAGATATCGGAAACATACCTTGAAGAGACGCTAAAGCTCATAAAGTCATACGGCGTAAAGTGCGGCGCGGTGGTCAACCCCGATGTGCCCGTGGAAAAGATATTCCCCGTATTTCCCCTGTGCGACATGGTGCTGATAATGTCGGTATTCCCCGGCTACGGCGGGCAGAAATTTATAACGGGCGCCCTCGATAAAATCAAATCGGCGCGCGCATATGCCGCAACTATCGGCAAACCCGATATGGATATAGAGGTCGACGGCGGTGTGAATGCCGCCACCGCAAAACTCTGCCGTCTGGCGGGCGCCAACGTGCTGGTCGCAGGCTCGGCCATCTTCGGCGCGCCAGACTTTGCCGCCGCCGTAAGGGAAGTGCGCGGGCAATGAAGGGCGTTCTGCTTTTAAACGGCGCGCCGTACACGGGCAGGCTGCCGCAGGGCGTGCGCATATACTGCTGCGACGGCGCCTATCACTGGGCAAAGGACAGGGCGCAGATATACAAGAATATAGGCGACTTCGACAGCCTTGAAGAGTCCCCCGTGCCCCCGCCCGAGGAGATCTACCCTTCGGAAAAGAACTTTACCGACGGCGAGATAGCTCTGCGCAAGATGCTTGCCGACGGCGTGGACGATATTGAAATTTACGGCGGCTTCGGCGGGCGCGAAGACCATTTTATAGGCAACCTTCAGCTGCTCTATTACTGCGCGGAGCGCGGCGTGCCCGCAAAGATGATATCTGAAGATACCGAAATTTTTGCCGCCCGCGGCGGCGTTACGTTCAACGGACTTCAGGGCAAAACCATATCTGTGTTTCCCTTTTCGGTCCCCCTGCATATAATGGAGAGCGAGGGGCTTAAGTATTCTTACCCGCCGCAGATAGGCTTCGGCGAGTGCCGCGGCGTTTCAAACATAGTGCTGTCGCAGTCGGCGCGCGTTGTGTTCGGCAGGGAAGATATCGCCCTTGTAATAATCAATAAGGGGAATGTTTAGGTGTTCAAAAGGTCAAAAATAATAGTCGTGTGCGTAAAACCCCCCAAGCCCGTGCGCAAAGTGCTTGCGGCCATATGCCGCAAATAAAGTGCGCTTACGGCATGCATTTGTCTGTAAAGGCGGGGGGGGGGGGGGGGCGGGGAACGGGGCCCCCGCCCGGGGGGTGTGGAGGGCGCTGTAAAAAAAATAATTATTAAACCCCGG
>ERZ1090869.1080-NODE-1081-length-13071-cov-6.766902_pt1 | contig 13071 bp, 10 predicted proteins | sample MGYA00478474_ERZ1090869 | MGnify/ENA primary metagenome ERZ1090869 (study PRJEB33644, sample SAMEA5815748) | chicken gut metagenome | biome: Chicken; feature: Gastrointestinal Tract; material: Caecum | place: Ireland | collected 2019-01-01 | study: A study of... | reverse complement strand
ACTGTAACCATAGAAAACAAACACAAAACAAGACGCCACAAGTTATTTGGAATAAACTTTTTCATAATACATGCCGGGAACCGTAAAAGCGGTTACCCGGCATCCTCCCTTTTTATGGGGTTTTCCGTGTTCTGAATATTTTTACCAATAATAATATTCTCCTTTATTCCCGGAGACGCAGCCGGCCATAAATTAAACTTCTGCGGGAGTTCCGCATTCTGTACAGAACTTTTCGTCATCTGCCAATATTTTCCCGCAATTTTTGCATTTATGTACCTTTTCCCCTTCCTCGCAGTCTGTGTCATAGGCGCTCCACTCAATCTTTGCGCCGCATTCTGTACAAAATTTCTGATCGTCTTCCAGCTGAGCGCCGCAGCTTTTGCAGACTTTTCCGCCAGGTTCTTTCTGGACGAGTTTGATCTCCGTTCCACAAACATTGCAGAATTTTGACTCTCCCGGCAGTTCGGCATTGCAATTCGGGCAGTACACAACATTCTTTATCTTTTGGATCTGCTCCTGCAGCTCCTTCTCCTGACTGATCAGTTCCTTCAGATGTGCAGTGAATTTCTCGAGTTCCGGAACCGCCTTTTCTTCATTTTCGCAGCACAATTTAAAATATGCCTCTCCCAGCTTTTCGTATTCTTCCTTTTTCTGGTTACCCAGGGATTTTAATGCTGAGTTGAGTTTTACCGAATCGGTTACCTCTTTTGATTTTTGTTTCACTCCCTGGCCCAGTGATGTCACTTTTCTGTCCAGATCATCTAAAAATGCCATTATTTCTCCTCCTTATCATGCTTCCGAGTATGCTATACCGCAGAAGCCCGCCATATTTCAGGCAGGCCTCTGTTTCATAAACGCTCGTTTTTACATTGATGTGGGGTCGATATACCATTTCCCGTCAATTTTGATCACCTGAAGTTCCATGGATTCTTCATAAGTCTCATCTGTAATGTCTTCCATGCCCACGATCATTGTTATTTCAAGGGCTTTTCCTTCCTCTATTTTCTCATCAACACCCTCACTGTCAAACTCTTCCTGGATGCCTTCAATGTCGCTCTCAGAGAGATCCATCTCGTCTTCGATCTCGTAATCCACCTGGATCGCGCCTTCTTTGATATCTTCTCCCATGCTCATATCGAACATTTCTTCAAACATATCGGCTATCTCATCTTTGTCATAACCGCTCTCTTCTTCCAGAAGCTCGATCGTTCCGTCTGAAAATGCATCGAGCATTACCTTGCCGTCCTGTTTTTCAATGCCTTTCATCAGACTGTCGACCGGATCTGTGTATTTGCTGCTTTTCCCGATACCGGCAATCCCGGAGCCGCCCCCGTCCGAACCGCAGCTTCTCACACCCAGAACGATCCCCACAACGATCGCAGCAAGGATCACAACACCGATAATGATAATAATGATCGGCCTTGCAGAACTTTTTTTCGGCGGTTTTCCGCCCTGGGCATATCCGTTATAAGTCTGCTGCCCTCCACTGCTGTAATTGGCCTGCGGATTATTCCTCTGCGCCTGGCCGCCTCCCGCCTGCTGAACCGGTGTCCCGCAGTTCGGGCAGAACTTCTGGTTATCATTCATCTGAGCACCACAATTTTTACAAAACATCTTTCGCCCTCCTCTTGATTAAGTAATATTTATTTTCAGAACTGATACTTCAGTTTCTGTCCCTGAGACTGTCTCTTTACTATATATGCCGGACTGCCGGAAATATCAGCCGACGTCAATACTCCCATAGCTGATATACCATTTTCCGTCGACCTTTATGACATCCATGGAGACGTCGATCGTATCTTCTTCGCTGTCATCTACGTATATCGTAAATACAGCGTCTACTTCGCGGGCATCACTGATATCTTCCCGGATCCCCAGACTTTCCTTCAAATCGTCCCTTATATCTTTGATGTCGTCCTTGTTCAGCTTTTCGCTGTCTTCAATTTTACATTCGACCTTAAAATCTTCTCCCTCGAGATCCTCATCGGTAAATACGGCTATGAAGCTGTCATACTCCCTTTCAAAGTCTCTTCCGTCCATACCGCTGGAATCTTCCAGCGCGTCGACGGTCTTTTTGCTGAATGCAGAAAGGACTTTTTCACCGTCTTCCTGTTCCATTCCCTCTGCCAGAGTCTGTATCGGCTTTTTATATCCTCCGCCGAAAATGAACCGGACCAACAGGATGACGATCGTGATCGCCAGGGCAGCTAAGACCACGAGCACGCCTGCCGCAAGATACGGCGGCCTCTTTTTGTTTTGAACCGGATAGTGTCCGGCAGCCGCAGCTGCGGAATCATTACCCCCTACGGCTGTGCCGCACTGAGGGCAAAATTTTATGCCGTCTGCGATCGGAGAACCACAATTTTTGCAAAACATTTTTCCTTCCCCCGCTGTTTTTTTCACGGCGCACGTTTCCTGGTTCGGTCTGTTATTACTCTGTCCCGATGAGCCGTTTGCATGAATTTATATAAATTATAACTCATTCTTCTTTGTTTTTCCACATTTTTTTTGTTAAATCCGCCTTCACTTCTGTTAAAGATTACGTTTTTCATGTACATCTTTTCTAATTTTTCTCCGTATGATCCAGATACAAAGCGAGACGGTTCCTGCTGCCATAAAAACAACGGATAAATGAAACGCCCCGGCTTCTCCGCTGTGTCCCGTGCCGTTGTGATCTCCCGACCTGAAAAACACCCCCGGGATTACAGGCATTCCGCCTTTCTCCCGAACAGCAAAACTTATCTTCTCCTCGGAAAGGTTGCCCGCCAGATCCTCTGCCTCAGCCGAAACAGTATAGTCTCCGTTCTGGGTAATAGCATACTCAAATACTCTGCTTTCATAATCCAGCTTCTGCCTCTCCCCGTTAATAATGACTGTCCGCAGCCGTTCATCCTCGCCTGTGACCCACAGACTCAGAACTGCTCCCCCTTTACAGGTATCTCCGTTTTTTATTTCTCCCCAGAATATTTTCGGCGGAGTATGATCAATCGTAAAAACTGCTTCTGCCATGGATTCGTTTCCCGCCTGATCGCGGGCACGGACTTCCAGGATCTTAACTCCTTCCTCTGTCACCTTTGTCCCGGGAAAATATTGTCCGCCGTTCAGATAAATACGATAAACATTTTCTGTCAGATCAACAATCATATCTTTTCCATAATTCCATTCAAAGTAGGGAATGCTGGAGCCGTCCAGCTGATCCACATATCGTATCACCGGATTTGTCTGATCGATCACAAAGGACAGGGTTTTCTCCATTCGCCTGCCAGAAGCATCCTCCGCGCAGACTGAACAGACATATTCCCCATCCTCAGAAAATTCCACTTCAAGCTGTCTCTGCCGCTCGGAGCCGCCCCATCCTTCTGTCCCGACATCTATAAACCTATCAGACTGCCCGTCAAGCCGGATCCGGGTCACCGTCAGACTGCAGTTTTTCAGCATGTTTTCGTCCCTGACAGTAAAAACAGCCTTTTGTTTCCGGGCCGCGATCATCCCATCCCGTATCCCTGACACCTCTGCTTCAGGAGACAGCCCATCTATAAAAATCTCTTTTGTCAGCACAGAAGTATTCCCCGCCCGGTCTGACACGTGGACAGTTACCGGCAGCCCCTGTCCGCCCTCAGACGCCTGGTCCGCCTCAAAAGTCACCGTATCTGACAGGACTGCCTCTTCCTTATATCCCCAGTTCTTTTTTACAGCAATCTTATCTCCCACATAGCAGGTTATAGATCGGATGCCCGAAGAAAAAGCGTATTTATCCCCGGGCTCTTTCACATGGACTTTGATCCCGGCTGCGCTCTGTCTCCATCCTTCTGCTCCTCCAACGATCTCCATGGTTATTTCCGGGGCTTCGTCTTCACAGAGAACCGGGGCAGATACCAGAATGTCACTTCTTCTGCCCGCACGGTCTGCCGCACAGACTGATATTCGCCCCTTAAATCCCAGTGGTATATGAATCGTACCGCTGTTTCCCTCTATCTTCTCCTGCCTTTGCTCCCCGCCGCCATCCAGAGTGACCTGAATATACTCCGCCCCCGAACCTGTATCTGTACATTTTATATCAATCTCCGGCGGAGAATGAAAAAAAGTTCTGTTCCCATCCCGGTATGCGGGAATATTGATCTCCAATCCATCAGGTGGGTTCAGATCAAAAAGGATTTCCTGCTCTGTGCGGAACAGTTCTTCCCCGTCGGCCAGCGATACCATCCAGACCTCGATCAGATTTTCACCCTCTTCAAAAGCAGCCGGCGGAATTGCCGCGATCCCACATAAGGCTTCTCGATCCGTTTTCTTTCCATCCTCTTCCATCTCCCCGGCTTCTTCTTTCTCTTCAGTTTCTTCTGTCCCGTCGGCTTCTTCTTTCTCTTCAGTTTCTTCTGATCCCCCGGCTTCTTCCGGGTCTTTTGTCCGCAGGCTTCCCTCCAGCACACGGCCGGACGGAGCCGTCACCTTATACACCGTTTCCGCACACAGCTCTGTATGTACGATCTTAATCTCCGGCGGAGTAAGGTACCATCCGTTTTGTCCGTCCGGGTGAGAGCAGATGATCTCAGGTTCAGACCACCTGCTTTCTTCCTCCTTTCCGCCCGGCTTGTCCGTCTCCTCCGGATCCGGAGTTTCGCCGGTTTCAGAGGAGTTCTTTTCCCCCAGCTCCTCTTCGGCAAAAATAATAACATTTCTAAAAAGAAGAAGAAAAAGAAAAACAAAAGCAGTCAGTATCATACGCCATCTCCCGAATCTTCTGCTAATCCTGCCCATACGCCGCCTCCTCTCCGCCCTGTTCCTGCCCGTTTTGCAGCAGCCGGCACTCTTCCGTCAGCTGCCGGATTTTTTTCGATTCCTGTACTTTCAGAAGAGCCTCTTCCCCTGTCAGAACCGCCTGGGCGTACTGCCCCTGCCCGGCTTCCAGCCTCATCTTTTTCTCAGCCGCCGCCTCAATCCGGTCAATGCCCTCTTCAATCTCAAGGAGGCGGTCATAGGCCTGAACCGCTTCCTCCGTCATTTCCTGCCGCTCATAGGCCGCCGCCAGAGAACGCACTGCATTCCGCTCCAGTTCTCTGCCCAGCAAAAGAACCTGCTCATTTCCACCGGCTGTATTTTCCAACAGATAAGATTGAAGCACCTGACCCGCTCCGGCAATATATTCTTCATCTGTTATCTCCGCTCCATACTCTTCATGCAAATTCTTCCCGGTCTGCCCGTTATCTGTGTCTGTACTTGCTTCCTTATTTACATCTTCTCCCACAGTTTTGCCGCCGGATCCATTGTCCGTCCCCGCCAGGAGAAGTGACAATGCTGCCAGAATACTGAGGCAGCCGGCGGCCGCAGCAGCAGCTTTCCTGCCTGATCTGCCCATAAAAGCGGGATTTTCTCCCGCTGCAGGTATATCTCCAGCCGCCTGTCTTACGTCGCTGTAACGGTTTCCCGAAACTTCTGTGCAGCGCCGGATTATCCTGGACATTTTTTTCTCCTCCCGCCTGCTCAGTCCCGGGGTCACAGTAACATAAGCCAGCACAAACTGCATTGTCCTTCCGTAACCAAACAGATCCACGTCTCCTTCAAAATCAGAGCCGTTTCCGCACACAGGCTTTACAAAATGCTTTCTCACGACTCTGTTCTGCATCTGCTTCATTACCCGTTCATTTTCCGGTGCCTCCTGATCCAGCAGATACACTCTTCCATTTTCGGCCACAACGATACTGTACGGGTTCAGATAGCGGTATCTCTGCCCCCTCCTGCATCGGTGGAACTGATCCAGACTGACACCGATCTGCCGGAACCATTCAAACAGAACTTTCTTTTCCAGCTGCCGGCGGTCACGCAGGCAGTAAATAAGCAGCTCGCCGCTTTCACTGTCCATGCTCTGCCTGCACTGTGTTCCATGCTCAATAAATTTCAGGACTTCATACATTTCTTCCATATTCATTTTCTTCAGCCGCAAAACGCATACAAAAATCCATTCCGCACTGCGCGGCAGTATTTTCCCGATCCGTGTGAAAATCATCAGAAACTGATGTTGAAAAAAGACTTCGTTCAGATATGTCGAAGTGTTAATATCATACATGAATTTTTCTGAAAACGCAATAGAAATGCCCCGCTTCGTCGCATCAAAGCGTGAAGCGGGGCGTCTCTGTCCTGCGGTCAGTCAATGCTTTCCAGTCGTGCCAGCGCCGCAGCGATCACCTTGTCCATGTCATAGTATTTATAATCCCCCAGGCGGCCTCCGAAAATAACATTTCCTTCTTTCTCCGCCAGTTTCTTATACTCCTCAAAAAGCCTGTTGTTTTTCTCGTCGTTTACCGGATAGTAGGGTTCCATCCCTACGCTCCACTCGGAAGAATATTCCCTTGAGATAACAGTCTTCTCCTGCTGCCCGAATTCAAAATGTTTGTGCTCGATCACCCGGGTATAGGGAACATCCCGATCCGTATAGTTCACCACTGCGTTGCCCTGGTAATTGGCACAATCCAGTACTTCTGTCTCAAACCGTACAGAACGATATTCAAGCGCGCCCAGACAGTAATCGAAATACTCGTCGATCATTCCCGTAAAGATGACGGTCTGCGCAATATCCGGCTCCGTCTTCCTGAGTTCAAAGAAATCAACTCCGGTGCGCACCTCTGCGCCGTCCAGCATTTTCTCCACAATGCGGGTGTAGCCCCCGACCGGTATTCCCTGGTATCTGTCATTAAAATAATTGTTGTCATAGATAAAACGGAACGGAAGACGTTTGATGATAAATGCCGGAAGCTCCGTACACTTTCTTCCCCACTGTTTTTCTGTATATCCTTTGATCAGCTTCTCATAGATATCTCTGCCTCCCAGAAAGAGCGCCTGCTCTTCCAGGTTCTTCGGTTCTGTGATACCTGCCTCCCTGCGCTGTTTTTCAATGATCGCCCTGGCCTCGTCTGGCGTTTTGATCCCCCACATTTTGCTGAATGTGTTCATATTAAAGGGCAGATTATACAGCTCGTCTTTGTATATGGCAACCGGAGAATTGATATAATTATTAAATTCCGCAAACTGGTTGATATAATCCCAGATTCTTTTGTCTGATGTATGGAAAATATGAGCGCCGTATTTGTGTACGTGGATTCCTTCTATATCCTCACAGTATATATTTCCGGCAATATGATCTCTTCTGTCGATCACCAGACACTTCTTGCCCTTTTTTGTGAGCTCATGTGCCATAACTGCGCCGTACAGACCTGCACCCACGATCAGATAATCGTACTTTTTCATTAAATAATCCCTCTCTTTCAAAACACAATTTGCTGTGTCCCTTATTTTCTTATCATAACACCTTTTTCTTTATATTTGTCCTGCTCTGTTCTTTTTCGTTATTATGACCATATATTTTATTTTTTCATTTACAAATTGGTTATTATGCACTAAACTGTTAATAGAGTCGTTTTCACAGGGAAAAATACGTGATAACAGTTATTATGCAAAACGGAGGTATGAAAGACATGAAAGGAAACGTTATCGTTGGACAGTCAGGCGGTCCTACAGCTGCGATCAATTCCAGCCTTGCAGGTGTATACCGCACAGCAAAGGACCGAGGCGCCGGAAAAGTATATGGAATGCTTCACGGCATTCAGGGGCTTCTTCAGGAGCGCTACGTCGATCTGTCCGAATACATTACAAATGAACTGGATGCAGAACTGCTCAAAAGAACACCGGCAGCATTTTTAGGTTCCTGCCGTTACAAACTTCCCGAGATCCATCAGGATAAAGAAGTTTATGAGAAAATTTTCGGGATTCTCGATAAATTGAATATCGAAGCATTTATCTACATCGGCGGCAATGATTCTATGGATACGATCAAAAAGCTGTCAGATTATGCCATCGTAACGGGACATCCCACACGTTTTATCGGATGCCCGAAAACCATTGACAATGACCTGGCTCTGACTGACCACACGCCCGGATACGGAAGCGCGGCCAAATACATCGGAACTTCTGTAAAAGAGATCATCCGCGACAGTTTCTGTCTTGAGTATGAGAAAGGCCTTGTATCGATCATCGAGATCATGGGGAGAAATGCAGGTTGGCTGACCGGAGCGTCTGCCCTTGCCAGAGGCGAAGACTGTGCCGGCCCGGATCTGATCTATCTCCCGGAACTTCCTTTTGACATCGAGGCATTCAGTTCAAAAGTAAAGGAACTTCTTTCCAAAAAGTCTTCCGTAGTCGTGGCTGTTTCTGAAGGCATCCGACTGGATGACGGACGTTATGTCTGCGAACTTGGACAGAGCATTGATTTTGTAGATGCTTTCGGACACAAACAACTTTCCGGCACGGCAAATTATCTGGCAAGCTTTATCGCAGGCGAGATTGGCTGCAAGACCCGTTCTATCGAGCTCAGTTCCCTGCAGCGCGCCGCTTCCCACTGCGCATCCCGCGTAGACATCCTGGAAGCTTACCAGGTAGGCGGTGCGGCTGTCAAAGCGGCAGATGAGGGTGATTCCGGAAAAATGGTTGTGCTCAAACGTCTGTCAGACGACCCGTACCAGAGCGGAACAGAAGTAAAAGATGTGCATAAGATTGCCAACGACGAAAAACTTGTTCCCCGCGAATGGGTCACAGAGGATGGATCTTATGTAACAGATGAATTCGTAAATTATGTACGCCCGCTGATCCAGGGCGACGTATCTCCTGTCATGGTGGACGGCATACCGCGTCATCTTTACCGCCATCTGTAGGATATAGGCTGCCTGGATTTTACCGGGAGGACCACCGCAATGCGGCAGACGTCCTCCCGGTTTTTCTGTAATCCTGTTTTTCCTTTTCACCTTCCTCTTCCAGCGGCATATGGAGGGATCTCACAGACTGAACGCTGGTCTGCCGGAGGCAGGACTTTGACTGGACTGAGGACACAGAATACGCTATACTTATGCGAAAGAAAGAGTATTTCAAGGAGGACTTGTTTATGATCATCAAAAACGGACAGATTGCAGACCCGGCCGCAAAGAGACTGTATTTCTCTGACCTTCGCATTGAGGATGGGAAGATCCTGGAGATCAGCCCCTCCCTCACTCCCCGGACAGGGGAAGAGGTCTTAGATGCTGAAGGACTTGTCGTTGCTCCCGGTCTTGTGGACACCCACGTCCACTTCCGTGATCCCGGATTCACCTATAAGGAAGACCTGCACACAGGCGCCCTGTCCGCGGCAAAGGGAGGCTTCACTACCGTTGTATGCATGGCGAATACTTCTCCGGTCGTGGATAATGCAGCTACTCTGAATGATATCCTGACCAGAGCGGAAAACGAAGATATCCATATCTGCCAGGCAGCGTCTGTCTCCCACTCTCTCAAGGGAGAAGCGATGACAGATATGGCCGCACTGAAGGCTGCCGGAGCCTGCGGATTTACAGACGACGGCATTCCTCTGCGCAATGCAGCATTTTTATACCGGGCGATGGAGGAAGCCTGTGCTCTCGATGTTCCTATCAGTCTTCACGAGGAGGATCCATCCTTTATCAAAAACAATGGGATCAATCATGGCGCCGTCTCGGAGCAGCTTGGCATCTATGGATCTCCTGCTATCGCAGAGGAATCCCTTGTTGCAAGAGACTGTCTTCTGGCTCTGCGTTCCAATGCGCATGTGGTCATTCAGCACATCAGCTCCGGGCGTTCTGTAGAGCTTGTGCGTACTTTTAAGGCCATGGGCGCCAAACTGCACGCAGAAGCCACTCCTCATCACTTCACACTGACCGAGGACGCTGTGTCCAAATATGGAACACTTGCAAAGATGAATCCGCCGCTGCGTACCGAGGACGACCGCCTGGCCCTGATCCGCGGTCTCGCCGACGGGACCATCGATCTGATCGCCACGGACCACGCGCCTCACAGCGCTGAGGAAAAAACCCGCTCCATCACCGCCGCTCCCAGCGGCATTATCGGGCTGGAGACCGCTCTCTCCCTGGGCATCACAGAACTTGTCCGGCCGGGGCATCTCACCCTGCTGGAACTTCTGGAAAAAATGACTGTCAATCCGGCGCAGCTCTATCATCTGCCTGCCGGAAAAATCGCCGCAGAAGAAGCGGCAGATCTTGTGATATTTAACCCGGACGAAGAGTGGAGCCCGGAAGGATACGCCTCCCGCTCCTCCAACTCTCCGTTTACCGGATGGAAACTGTATGGGAAAATAAAAATGACCCTATGCCGGGGAAAAATCATATATACAGATTAGGATTTGTATATGAGAGGGGACGCCGGGAGGGACTGGTGTGGTGTCGGAGGACACACTTGCGTTCGGAGCGCAGACGCAGCGGTACTAAGAGCGCAAAGAACGCGCTCTAAGTGCCGGCGCTGCTTTACGGTCCTCCATCACCACACCAGTCCCTCCCGGCTGTTTTCTCTCACTCACAATTCCGAATCCAAACAGGAAGAAACAGGCCGGATCTGTCCCGGCTAACACGGAACTGTATTCCGACCCAATAGTTTAAAAAGATGGTTTTTTCCGACCTTGAAAGCCGCAGTCTGGAATATATCCAATTATGAGCGATAAAGCCCCCTTCTCACTGTTGTTCTACCGGAATTTGGGGAAAGGAAACTTCCGGTTTGAAAAGCGTAGAAAATGGCCGGGGCTCCGCGCTGGAAGAATGTATAGGAGATGCGGGGCGTGTGGGCATGGTGACTCGGAGGAATCTGTCAGTAAAAGTTGAGGGTCCAGAAGCTGATGTTAAGGCCTTAGATGAAATTGTTCGAGCATAGCGAGTTTTTTCATCTAAGGCCTTGCTTTTAATCAGGTTCTGGAGCCTTTACTTTTTCTCGGATTCCGAAGCGGAGCCAGGAATACACGCCCCGTATCCCGGATATGTTTCCCACGCCGCGCAGAGCACCCCGGTCATTTTCGGACGGTTTCCCCGTCAAGTTCATTTCGCAAAATCCAAATTCTACTTTGTCAGCAGCATCATTATTTCGTTACTTCTCTGTACGAAAGCCGTCATTTCTTCTGGATTGAGCGGCTTATGAGCCAGCATTGCCAGATCGTAGAGCTGTCTGCAGATGATCGGCACATTTTTGCTGCGCTTATGCTCTGTCACGAACTGAACCAGAGGATGATTTGCGTTGAGTACCAGGGTGACCTGACCGCCGTACATGGACGGATCCATACCTCCCATGCCATACATCTTCATCATCTCGCTCATCCGCCTGCTGTGTTCGGACAGCACGGCCATGGAAGCCACTTTATCATCTTTGAGTTTTTCAACCTTAACATCCAGTTTATCGTTATCCAGCTCTTTTCTGAATATCTCCACAAGACTGTCCGCAGTCTTCTGGAAAGATTCCTTCTCGGATTCGTCCACCTCGTCCTTCAGCGAATCATGTACGTCTGCGTCGATCCGCAGGAACTGTACATCTGTGTGCTTCTGCTCCAGATATGTCACAAAAGCCGCGTCAATATTGTGAGACAGGATGATCGCATCCTGGCCCTGGGCCTTAAACATATTGATGTACTGGCTCTGCTGAACCTCGTCTGTCACATAATAAATGCTTGTTTTCTCTTCTTCCTTCTTTTCTTCTTCTGACTGGGCGTCTGCCGCCTCGCCTGCATCTGCAGCCTGAGCTGCGTCTGCCTCTCCTTCTTTCTCCTCCTGGCCGGAAGCGTTCTCTTTGATTATATCTTCAAGGGTCAGATATTTATGATCCAGGTTCTTATAGAGCATGGAATCTTTCATCTTCTCGCCGAATTTCTCATCTTTCAGGCATCCGAATTTGATAAACGGACTGATATCATCCCAATATTTCTCATAGTTTTCCCGATCCGTCTTAAACATTCCGGTCAGCTTATCCGCCACTTTCTTTGAAATATAATCTGCCACTTTGTTGACAAATCCATCGTTCTGAAGGGCGCTTCTGGAAACATTAAGAGGCAGGTCCGGACAGTCGATGACCCCTTTTAATACCATCAGGAATTCCGGTATCACTTCTTTGATGTTGTCAGCGATAAATACCTGGTTGTTGTACAGCTTGATCGTTCCCTCTATGGAGTCATACTCGGTGTTGATCTTCGGGAAATACAGGATTCCCTTCAGATTAAACGGATAATCCATATTCAGGTGGATCCAGAACAGCGGCTCCTTATAATCCATAAACACTTTGCGGTAGAAATCGATGTACTCTTCCTTTGTACATTCACTGGGGTTCTTTCCCCACAGCGGATGTATGTCACTTATGGATACCGGGCGCTTTACGATCTTTACTTTCTTCTTCGGCTCCCCTTCTTCTCCCTCTTTCGGCTCTTCTGTAATATGCTCCACGATCTCATCTGTGTCAAGAAGCTCTGACTCATCGATCGTCTCATACTCCTTTTCTGCGTCTGCCTTTGAAAGGAAAATCTCTACCGGCATAAAGGAACAATATTTTTCCAGCACTTCACGCGCACGGTACTCATTTGCAAAGGCAAGGCTGTCCTCGTTCAGGAAGAGTGTGATCTCCGTACCCACAGTCGTCTTGCTTCCGTCCTGCATCTCATACTCCGTGCCTCCCTGGCTCGCCCAGTGTACGGGAACGGCGTCCTCCTTATAAGAGAGAGAATCAATATGCACTTCGTCTGCAACCATAAATGCAGAGTAGAATCCCAGACCGAAATGGCCGATCATGTCGTCCTCTGTCGTCTTGTCCTTATATTTTTCCAGGAACTGGGTGGCGCCGGAAAAAGCGATCTGAGTAATATACTCTTCCACTTCGTCCGCCGTCATTCCAAGACCGTTATCAATAAATTTCATAGTCTTCTCTTCTGGATTTACGATAACTTCGATCTTCGGTCTATATCCCTCAGGAAGTTCATATTCTCCCATCATATCCAGCTTTTTCAGTTTTGTGATCGCATCACATCCGTTGGAGACCATCTCCCGGACAAAAATATCATGATCCGAATATACCCATTTTTTTATGATCGGAAATATATTCTCACTGTCAATCGATAAATTTCCTTTTTTCACTGCCATATCCAACACTCCTTTGAATAAAATACCCGTATCAGCCTCTTAATTTCCAGGCTCAGCGCCCGTAAAAAATATATATTCTTTATGAAAAAGACTGTTTTCTGCATCCAGTGTATATTCT
>ERZ1090869.1079-NODE-1080-length-13083-cov-5.567163_pt1 | contig 13083 bp, 10 predicted proteins | sample MGYA00478474_ERZ1090869 | MGnify/ENA primary metagenome ERZ1090869 (study PRJEB33644, sample SAMEA5815748) | chicken gut metagenome | biome: Chicken; feature: Gastrointestinal Tract; material: Caecum | place: Ireland | collected 2019-01-01 | study: A study of... | reverse complement strand
AAAAGGCGAAAAATATTGCTTTGAAAGTTAACTTTAATTGACATCAAAATAACAATTCGCTATAATTATGTAGGAAACTTTAAGGAGGAGCAATGGTGGAGGCAAAACAAATTTCTAAGGCAGTGATCAAACGGCTGCCCCGCTATTATCGATATCTTGGAGAACTGCTGGAGGAGAATGTGGAGAGGATTTCTTCCAACGACCTCAGCAGGAAGATGCATGTCACAGCGTCCCAGATCCGTCAGGACCTGAATAATTTCGGTGGATTCGGACAGCAGGGATATGGATATAACGTCAAATTTTTATATACAGAGATCGGCAAGATCCTCGGACTGGACACCATCCATCCCATGATCATCGTGGGAGCCGGCAACCTGGGACAGGCCCTTGCCAATTACAGTGATTTTGAGAAGAGAGGATTCAAGCTGGCGGGTATTTTTGATATCAATCCTGTTCTGGAGGGTATCTCCGTGAGAGGGATTGAGATCCGGATGATCAGCGAGCTTCCTGAATTCCTTAAGAATAACCACATCGAGATCGCGATCCTGACCCTTCCCAAGAATAAGGCGGGGGAGATGGCGGACATACTGATCAGGAACGGTATCAAGGCGATCTGGAATTTCGCTCATATCGATCTTGATACTCCAGGGGATGTGATTGTGGAGAACGTACATCTTTCCGAGAGCCTGATGAGGCTGTCCTATAATCTCAGCCAGTATCAGCGGGAACAGGATGAAAAAAACAATGCATAAATCGAGACAGGACAGAATGCTGCTTTGCCCCGGAGTCATATATATGGATCGGGACAGGCAGCATTCTTTGATACAGGGAGATATCATATGAGAAGAATCGTTGCCTGCAGAGAAATGAAAGAACTTGACAGAAGGACCATTGAGGAGATGGGAGTCCCTTCCTGTGTGCTGATGGAGAGAGCCGCTTTGAAAACCGTGGAGGTGATGGAGGCTTTTTTTGAGAGAGAGAAGAGTGAGCAGCGCATCCTCTGCGTCTGCGGAAGCGGTAATAACGGGGGAGACGGCGTGGCGATCGCCAGGATCTTTTTTCTCCACGGATACAGGGCGGAGATCTTTCTGGCGGGAAAACAGGAGAAATTCACAGAGGAAACCGCCCGTCAGTTCCACATTGCGCAGAAATATCATGTTCCGGTTGTGATGAACCCGGACTGGAGTGAATATACTACTATAGTAGACGCTGTGTTCGGCGTGGGTCTTGTGCGGCCTGTGGAGGGGCGTTACGCGCAGCTGATCCGCCAGCTGAATGAATGTTCCGCATGGAAGGTGGCTGTGGACATTCCCTCCGGCGTGGACGGGGATACGGGAATGGAACTGGGGACAGCCTTCCGGGCTGATCTGACGGTCACCTTCGGATACAGGAAGGCGGGGCTCTGCCTTTATCCCGGCCGTATGCTTGCAGGCAGGACCGTCACGGCGGATATCGGCATCTACGGGGATCCGGAGGATCCGGGAAACCTCCGGCATATAGAGGAAACGGATCTGAAAACGCTTCCGCAAAGAAGGCCGGACGGAAATAAGGGAACTTTCGGCAAAGTCCTTACCGTGGCAGGAAACCCGGGTATGTGCGGTGCGGCTTATCTGTGCGGCGCTTCGGCTTTTGCCGCCGGAGCAGGGATGGTGAGGATCTTCACTGCAGAAGAGAACAGGATCCCGCTGCAGACCCTTCTGCCGGAGGCGATCGTCACCACTGACGGCAGTGAAGAGGCAGGAGAGAAGGCGTATCAGTGGAGCGATGTGCTGATCCTGGGTCCCGGACTGGGAACAGACAGCAATGCCCGTAAGAAGGCGGAGTGGTTTCTTCGCCGGGCATGGGAAGACAGAAAGCCGGTGATTCTGGACGCGGACGGATTGAATCTTCTTTCGGACAATCCACAGTGGAGGAAATGGCTGGGAACTCATGTGACACTTACGCCGCACATTGGAGAAATGAGCAGGCTGACGGGAAAAACGGCGCAGGAGATCATAAGCGACAGAGTGAATTCCGCTGTTTCTCTGACCAGAGAAACGGGCGCGGTCTGTGTGCTGAAAGACGCATGTACAGTTACCGCCGGGCCGGAGGGAAACGCCTGGATCAATTTAAGCGGCAACGCAGGCATGGGTACGGCCGGAAGCGGAGACGTCCTTGCCGGCGTTCTTGCCGGGATGCGGTGTATGTACGCCGGTTCCGGGGATGAGGAAGCGGATCCGGCCAGAGCCGCGGCAATGGGCGTTTTTGTCCACGGGCGCGCGGGAGACTGGGCGGCGGAGAAAAAAGGAATTTACGGAATGAAGGCGGGAGACCTGATCCCGGAAATATCCTTTGTATTACAGGATGGAGGAAACCATGAAAAGGTATGACAGAATAAAAGCAGTGGTGTCTCTGGACGCCATCGCTCATAACTTTGAAGAAATGCACAGGAATATTTCACCGGAGACAAAGATCGTCGCTGTGATCAAGGCGGACGGATACGGACACGGCGCGCAGGCAATCGCGTCTCTGATCCATGACTACGATTATATCTGGGGATTTGCCGTGGCAACTCCGGAAGAGGCGCTTCAGCTCAGGGAAAGCGGCGTGACGAAACCGGTACTGATCCTGGGAATTGTGTTTGAAGAATATTTTCCGGAAATGATCGCCGGGGGGATCCGTCTGACTGTTTCAGATTATCCTATGGCGGAGAAGCTGTCCAGGGAGGCGGTGCGTCAGGGGAAGACGGTACATATTCATCTCGGACTGGATACGGGTATGGGACGGATCGGTTTCGCCGATGTTCCGGAAAGCATAGAAGAGATCCGGAAGATCCGGGATCTTCAGAATCTGGAGATAGAGGGAATGTTTACTCATTTTGCCAGGGCGGACGAGACGGACAGAAGCCCCGCCATGGCGCAGCTGGATCGTTATCTCAAGTTTGCCGCCCTTCTGGAGCAGGAGGGGATCCATATCCCCATGAAGCATTGTTCCAACAGCGCGGGCATCATCCGTGTAAAAGAGGCTAATCTAAACGCGGTGAGAGCGGGGATCACCATCTACGGGATCTATCCTTCTTCCGAAGTGGAGAGGGATATCGTGAAGCTGCAGCCGGCCATGGAGCTGAAAAGCCATATAAGCTTTGTGAAATGGATCGATAAGGGAGACGCGGTGAGCTACGGAGGAACTTTTGTGGCTGAAGGGCCGGTGCGAGTGGCCACGATCCCGGTGGGCTACGCGGACGGGTATCCAAGGGGTCTTTCCACCAAAGGCGGGGTCCTGATCCGCGGGAAAAAGGCGCGCATCCTGGGACGGGTGTGCATGGACCAGTTCATGGCGGACGTGACGGATATCCCGGATGTGGAGCCGGGAGATGAAGTGACGCTGATCGGAAAAGACGGAGACGAATGTATCACCATGGAGGAGTTCGGAGATCTGTCAGGACGTTTTTCCTATGAATTCGCCTGCTGTATCTCCAAAAGAGTTCCGCGGGTGTACTTAAGGGACGGAAAGGAATGGGGAGACTTTGAATAAATGAAAAGAACACGGTAAACGGACGGGTCGGACCGTCCGGCTGTCATATATAAAAACCACGCATGTATACACAGGAGAAATCTGGAAATACTGAATCAGAGAAAACAGAATCGGAGTGTGAATTGTGTGGTAATTAAAAGAGGGGACATATATTATGCAGATCTGAGGCCTGTGATCGGAAGCGAGCAGGGCGGGATCCGTCCGGTGCTGATCATTCAGAACGACGTGGGAAACCGCCATAGCCCCACTGTGATCTGCGCGGCTATCACCTCAAAGATGAACAAGGCGAAGCTGCCTACACATATCGAGATCGACGCGTCGGCGTACGGGATCGAGAAGGATTCGGTGATCCTTTTGGAACAGCTGCGCACCATTGACAAAAGGAGACTGAAGGATAAGGTGTGTCATCTGGACCAGAATATGCTGGATAAGGTCAACCATGCGCTGGAAATCAGCCTGGAGCTGAGTTTTTGAAGGGATTCTTGACGAACTGCATGGAAAGTGCTATATTTTATCAGTGATTATGCAGTTGCACACAGAAACCCGCGTTTTATTACGGCGGGAGTAATAAACAGGAAGGAATAAGTGAATACCATATGGACGATGGCAGTCGAATGCCCCTTCTGGGGCTTGTCATTCTGGTGGTTCTGATCCTGCTGAACGGTATTTTGTACGGATTTGCCGCGGCGATCAGAGGCCTGAGTGAAAATGAAATCGAGAAAATGTCAGAGGAGGGCGACCGGAAAGCCAGGCTTCTTAAGAAGCTGATCGACGAACCGGAGAGATACATCAACGCCATTCCGCTGATCGTAACAGCTTCGGGAATACTGACCGGCGTATCCCTGATACCGCCTCTGGTGGGATTTCTCCACCATTACATAGAGCATTTTCCGGTACTTGTGCCGGTGGCAGTCATCTGTGTGATCTTTCTGGCGGCTTTCGGGATTCTTATGTTCCGACGGATCGGAACCTACCGGGCCAGGGACTATGCGTTCCGCTATGTTGGCCTGGTCTATGGAGTTGTTACGCTTCTTTATCCGATTACCAGGTTTATCACATGGCTTGCCCGCATTTCCGCGGCGATCTTCGGCGTATCCGTGAAGGATCAGCAGGAGGCGGTGACGGAGGAAGAGATCATTTCCATGGTAGACGAGGCTCATGAACAGGGAGTCATTGAGAAGAACGAAGCGGAGATGATCCAGAACATCATTTCCTTTACCGATACCAAGGCGGGGGACATTATGACCCACAGGACCAGTGTGGTGGCTTTCGGGCAGGACGAGCTTCTGAAAGATATTGTGGACCGTATGCTGGAGGAGGGAGATTCCCGGTATCCTGTTTACGGCGAGGATATGGACGATATCCTGGGCCTGATCCACTATAAGGACACCCTTAAGTTCAGCACCCAGAATACCTGGGCCAGATATAAGCCTCTGAAAGAGATCCCGGGACTGATCCGCAAGGCGGCTTTTGTACCGGAGACTGGAAGCATCAGTAAGCTTTTTCGTACCATGCAGATGAAGCACGATCACATTGCTGTGGTTGTGGACGAGTACGGACAGACGGCGGGTATCGTTACCATGGAGGATATTCTGGAGGAGATCGTCGGCGAGATCCTCGACGAGTATGATGAGGATGAAGACGTGATCCGCACCCAGAAGGACAACAGCGTGCTGATCGACGGTTTTGCGGAACTGGAGGATGTTGAGGAGGAACTGGGGATCAGTTTCGGCGATGTGGAGATGGAGACTCTGAACGGACTTCTCACGGAGCTTCTGGGACACATTCCTTCGGACAGCGACCTGGATCAGGAGATCACTGCGTATGGATACCGCTTCAAGATTCTTTCCCTTGGTAACAGGACCATAGGAAAAGTACGGGCGGAAAAAATAAATGAGAAAGACACTAAAGGAGAGAGTGAACAATGTCAGGACATTCAAAATTCGCGAACATAAAGCATAAGAAGGAGAAGAACGACGCCAAGAAGGGTAAGATCTTTACCGTGATCGGACGTGAAATCGTTATGGCTGTCAAGGCGGGCGGTCCGGATCCGAACAATAACAGCAAGCTCCGCGATGTGATCGCCAAGGCGAAGGCCAATAACATGCCCAACGATACGATTGAGAGAGGTATCAAGAAAGCTGCCGGAGCGGATTCCGCGGACAACTACGAGCGCGCCACCTACGAAGGCTACGGCCCCAACGGCGTCGCTATTATCGTAGAGACTCTTACAGACAATAAGAACCGTACCGCCAGCAACGTAAGGAACGCCTTTACCAAGGGTTACGGAAGCATTGGAACCCAGGGCTGCGTTTCCTTCATGTTCGACCAGAAAGGCCAGATCATCATCGACAAGGAAGAGTGTGAGATGGACGCGGACGAGTTGATGATGGCGGCTCTGGACGCAGGTGCGGAGGACTTCTCCGAGGAAGAGGACAGCTATGAAGTGCTTACCGCTCCGGATGATTTCAGCGCTGTGCGGGAAGCTCTGGAAACAGCTGGCGTTCCCATGGTGGAAGCGCAGATTGCCATGGTTCCACAGACTTATGTGCAGCTCACCGATGAAAAAGATATCAAGAATCTGCAGAAAACCCTTGACCTCCTGGATGACGACGACGACGTCACAGACGTATGGCACAACTGGGAGGAATAAAATTCATATTTACTGCAAAGAATACCTCCATAACCAGAATGGAGGTATTTTTATGTCCGGAACCAGAAACGAAGAAGAAAAACAGCGTCTCGACAAAGAAGACCAGAAGAACGACCAGATCCGTGAGATGGGGCAGGTGGTCCTCGAAAAAAACGAAGGGAAGCAGAGAGTAGAGCTTCTGACTATCATCGGCGAGGTGGAAGGCCATGAATCCGCGCCTTCCCAGAGCAAGACAACGAAATACGAGCATGTGCTGCCGAAGCTTGCCCTGGTGGAGGACGATGAGGAGATCGAAGGCCTCCTTGTCCTTCTGAACACTGTAGGCGGCGACGTGGAGGCCGGGCTTGCCATCGCGGAGATGATCGCTTCTCTCAGTATTCCCACAGTATCCCTTGTGCTGGGAGGGGGACATTCTATCGGCGTGCCTATGGCGGTATCCGCGGATTATTCTTTCGTAGTGCCAAGCGCTACCATGGTGATCCATCCGGTACGCAGCAATGGAACATTCATCGGCGTGGCCCAGACCTACCGGAACATGGAAAAGATCCAGGACAGGATCACCGCGTTTATCGCGGGACATTCCCGGATCACCCAGAAACGCCTTGAGGAACTTATGCTGGATACCACGCAGCTGGTCAAAGATGTGGGCACCATGCTGGAGGGAAAAGAGGCTGTAGAGGAAGGCCTGATCGACGAGGTCGGCGGGATCAGGGAGGCTCTTAAGAAGCTCCACAGTATGATCGAGGATAAGAAAAGAGATAAAAACGAAGAAGTCAATAGTTTTTTTAACGATTTTCTTTGAAACGGCTGATTTTTTCTTTGACTGTCCCTTCTTTTGTGGTATAATGCTATAGAATGAGCGGTAATTTTTTCACAAACTGTTCAGAGGCGTGCGCCTGTGAGGAGACTGGACAGAAACGCTTAAATTATTTATACAGGAGGGACAAAACATATGAGCAATACGTGTGGATGTCAGAACAGCGGAAACGCAGAGTTCGCTGAATTGGCTCCGGTACTGGAGAAATACGCGAAAGTGCCCGGAAGCCTCATCACCATTCTTCAGCAGACCCAGGATATCTACGGCTATCTTTCCCTGGATGCCATCAACTACATCTCGGAAAGAACCGGTATCATGCCGGCGAAGATCTATGGTGTCGCTACATTCTATGCACAGTTCCGTTTACAGCCTGTGGGCAAGTACCTGATCATGCTCTGCAAGGGTACAGCCTGTCATGTAAACGGTTCTGACATGATCGAGGAGGCTGTCTGCGAACATCTTGGAATCAAGGACGGAGAGACAACAGAGGACGGACTGTTTACATTAAATAATGTGGCCTGTCTCGGATGCTGCTCCCTTGCCCCTGTAATGATGGTTAAGTCAACAGACGGAGAGGAAACATACGGAAACCTGACGAAATCTTCTGTTACGAAGATTCTTGACGATTATAAAGCAAAGAACGCATAGGAGGCAGAGATATGAAGGTTGTTGTAGGACAGGGCAGCTGTGGTATTGCTACCGGAGCGAAGAAGACCTCTAATGAGTTTGAGCGCATCACAGCAGAGAAGAATCTGACAAACGTTGTCATCGACAAGACAGGATGTATCGGAACCTGTTATCTGGAGCCCATCGTTGACGTATACAATGATGAGGGAGCTCTGGAAGCAAGATACGTGAAATGTACCACAGACAAGGTGGAAGAGATCGTAAACGAGCATCTTATCGGCGGTAAGCCTGTAGAGAAATACATGATCCCCGAGGAGGATCAGGCGTTTCTTTCCCAGCAGCAGAGAATCGTTCTCCGTCACTGCGGACAGATCAATCCCGAGAGGATTGAAGAGTACATAGCAGTGGGCGGATATGAGGCTGCCAGGAAGGTAGTTACCTCCATGACTCCGGACGATGTTATCGAGGAGATCAAGGTCTCCGGACTCCGCGGACGAGGCGGCGCCGGATTCCCCACCTGGTTTAAATGGAACGCGATCAAATCAAACAAAGGCGCGCAGAAATACATGGTCTGTAACGCGGACGAGGGCGACCCGGGCGCGTTCATGGATCGTTCCGTACTTGAGGGAGATCCCCATTCCGTACTGGAAGGTATGATCATCGGCGGTTTCGCCGCAGGCGCTACAGAAGGAATCATTTATTGCCGTGCCGAGTATCCTCTGGCGATCGCCCGTCTGGAGATCGCCATGGAGCAGGCAAGAGAGAAAGGATTCCTGGGTAAGAATCTTTTCGGCACAGACTTTAATTTTGATATCCGCATCAAAGCCGGCGCGGGCGCATTCGTATGCGGCGAGGAGACAGCTCTTATCGCGTCTCTGGAAGGCGAGCGCGGTATGCCGCGTCTGAAACCTCCGTTCCCGGCAGCCAAGGGTTACTGGAAACTTCCCACCAACATCAATAACGTAGAGACATACGCCAACGTTGCATGGATCATTGCCAACGGCGGAGAGGCCTTCGCAGCCAAGGGCTCCGAGAAGTCCAACGGTTCCAAGGTATTTGCCCTTGCCGGCAAGATCAAGAAGGGCGGTCTGGTTGAGGTTCCCATGGGAATGACTCTCCGTGAAGTTATCTACGATATCGGCGGCGGCATCAAGAACGACAAGAAGTTCAAGGCTGTTCAGATGGGCGGTCCCTCCGGCGGATGTATCCCGGCAGATCTTATCGATACCCCGGTTACATACGAGGATATCAATAAGACAGGCGCTATCGTGGGATCCGGCGGTATGATCGTTATGGACGAAGACACCTGTATGGTTGATATGGCGCGCTTCTTCCTTGACTTCACCAGAAAAGAATCCTGCGGTAAATGTAACTACTGCCGTATCGGTACCAAGAGAATGCTGGAGATCCTTGAGCGGATCACCAGAGGCGAAGGAAAAGACGGCGACATTGAGCTTCTGGAAGAGCTTGCAGCCAAGATCAAGGACGGCGCTATGTGCGGTCTGGGCCAGACAGCTCCTAACCCGGTACTCACCACCCTCCGTTATTTCCGCAATGAATATGAGGATCACATTTACAACCACAAATGTACTGCAAAATCCTGTAAGGCTCTCATCCACTATGAGATCACAGAGGACTGCAAGGGCTGTACAGCCTGTGCAAGACACTGTCCGGTGGGCGCGATCAGCGGCGAGAAGAAACAGCAGCATAAGATCGATCCCGCTGTCTGCATTAAGTGCGGCAAGTGTGAGGAATCCTGTAAATTTGGCGCAGTAAAGAGAGTTTAATAGGAGGTGTAGACGTGAATAAATACAGATTAAACATCGACGGAAAAGAGGTCTACGGGCTTCCCGGACAGACCATCCTCGAAGTCTGCAGAGAGAACGACATCTTTATTCCTACTCTCTGCTATGATGAGAGAACAGAAATCTACGGCGCGTGCGGCCTGTGCGTGGTAGAGCAGGAAGGCAATCCGAAACTCTGGAAAGCCTGCGCAACAGAGATTGCGCCGAATATGGTAATACATACCAATACGCCCCGTGTTATCGAATCCAGAAAGACGAACCTTGAGCTTCTTCTTTCCAACCACAAGGGAGACTGCCGTCCGCCCTGTATGCTGGCATGTCCGGCAGGTACAGACTGCCAGGGCTATGTGGGCCTGATCGCCAACGGACAGTACGAGGAAGCCATCAAGCTGATCAGAGAGAATATTCCCCTTCCGGGTTCCATTGGACGTGTATGTCCGCATCCCTGCGAGACAGCATGCCGCCGTGGTATGGTGGACGAGCCCATCGCTATCGCGAACCTGAAGAGATTCGCCGCTGATACAGACGAATTCGGCGAAGATCCCTTCGTTCCGGAGTGCGAGCCGGATACAGGCAAGAACGTGGCCGTGATCGGCGGCGGACCTTACGGCCTTTCTATGGCATATTTCCTTCGCCAGCTTGGCCATGACGTAACGATCTACGAGGCAATGCCAAAGCTTGGCGGTATGCTCCGCTATGGTATTCCGGAGTACCGTCTTCCGAAAGAGGTTCTTGACGAAGAGATTGCCGTTCTGGAGAAAATGGGCGTGACCATGGTTACCAACACCAAGATCGGTGAGGACATTTCCTTTGAGACCATCCGCAGAGATTTCGACGCAGTATGCGTTGGTATCGGCGCGTGGGTTTCCACAGGCGTTCGCTGCAAGGGAGAAGACGCCGAAGGCGTGATCGGCGGTATCGACTTCCTGCGTAAGGTTGTACGCAATGAGCCCATCGACCTGGGCAAGAAGGTTGCCATCGTCGGCGGCGGTAACACCGCTATGGACGCCTGCCGTACGGCAGTACGTCTGGGCGCTGACAAGGTTTACAATATCTATCGAAGAACAAAAGACGAAATGCCTGCAGATATGATCGAAATTGAAGAGGCAGAGGAGGAGGGCGTTATCTTCCTGAACCTGACCAATCCTCTTGAGATCATTTCAGACGAGAACGGACACTGCCGCCAGATGGTTCTTCAGGTTATGGAACTGGGCGAGCCGGATGCATCCGGAAGACGCGCGCCCATCCCGGTAGAGGGCAAGACAGAGACTATCGACGTGGATACCGTTATCCTGGCTATCGGACAGAGAGTAAACGCGGAAGGCATCGACGGCGTGGAACTCACCAGGAAGGGCGGCCTTGTATACGACAAAGATACCTATATGACCGCTATCCCGGGCGTATTCGCCGGCGGTGACTGCGGTAACGACAAGATCTCCATCGCTGTTGAGTCCATCGGCGACGCGAAGAAGAGCTATCTGATCGTAGACGCTTATCTCCGCGGCGAAGAGATCAAATATGAGCCCAACTACTATGTGACCAAGAAGGACGTTACTCCGGCTACTTTCGAGGACCGTGAGAGAATGTGCCGTCCGACTATGGAACAGCTTAACGCGGAAGAGAGAAAAGATAACTTTACCGAGGTTGTTTTCGGATACGACGAGGATCAGGCAGTTGAGGAAGCTCACCGCTGTCTGGAATGCGGATGTAAAGATTACTTCGAGTGTAAGCTGATTTCTTACGCGAATATGTATAACGTGGATCCGGACCGTTTCGCAGGCGATGTGAACGAAGTGGACTACCATGACGAGCATCCGTTCATCCTGAGAGATCCCAACAAGTGTATCCTCTGCGGACTCTGTGTACGTGCCTGCGACGAGGTTATGGGCGTAGGAGCTCTCGGTCTTGTGAAACGTGGATTTGATACAGTTGTAATGCCGGCTCTTGAGCAGCCGCTTACCGAGACCGGATGTATCTCCTGCGGCCAGTGCGTAAGCGTATGCCCCACAGGAGCCCTTCAGGAGAATCTTTCCCTGGAAAAATCTGTTCCGCTGGATACAGAAGCTGTGGATACTACATGCGCATACTGTTCTGTTGGATGCTCCATGCATCTGGAGACTTACGGCGATATGCTGGTTAAGGCAGTTCCGGACAGAGAGGGCGCTGTGAATAAGGGACTTCTCTGCGGCAGAGGCAAATTCGGCTTCGACTGCTCCGTAATGGAAGGCAAGCTTCTTGATCCTATGGCGAGAAAAGACGGCAAACTTACAGAGGTTGATTATCACGAGGCATTCATGCTTACTGCCAAGAAAGCAGAGGCTCTTGCGGCGAAGTACGGCAAGGACGCTGTGGCAGTGGCAGTATCCGACAGATACACCAACGAAGAGGCTTATGTGATTAAGAAATTCGCTGACGCTATCGGCGCTAAGACACTCTGTTTCAATAACAGAGAAAACGGTTTGGAGAAAGTTCTCGGCGTAAACGCATCTCCGAACACCATCGACGAGCTGCTTTCCGCTGAAGTGATTCTCTGCGCAGGCTTCATCGCAAAAGAGAATCAGGTAATCCGCCTGAAGCTGAAAGAAGCTGCGAAGAACGGCGCGAAAGTGATCCTCATCAATCCGGAAGGATACGCTCAGGATCATATGAGCTTCGTATATCAGACTGTTGAGACAGACAACACTCTCGGATTCCTTAAGGGTGTTGCCAAAGCTCTTGTTGATATGGGCAAGGGAGCTGGAACAGAGGGCTATGATGAATTCAAGGCTTCTGTAGAGGCTGCCGCTGTATCTGACGAGGCAAAGGCTGTTGCAGAACTCTATGCAAACGCGAAGAAAGCAATGATCGTATTCCAGCAGAATGTTGTAAGCACAGAAGCTGCCGTTCTTCTGGGTGATATCGCAGTTGTTTCCGGCCACATCGGAAAAGCCCGCGACGGCGTCCTGATGCTGAAGGCAAAGAACAACAGCCAGGGTATCATCGATCTTGGCATTACAGCAGGCGCGGAAGCTCTGGAAGGCGTAAAAGCCCTCTTGGTATTCGGCGAGGATCCGGACACCGAGCTTCTGAAGAATCTTGTATTCCTGATGGTATGTGATACCCACATGACAGAGACAGCCAAGCTGGCAGACGTTGTGATCCCGGGAACAGGATTCGCCTCCACCTACGGTACCTTCACCAATACAGAGCGCAGACTGCAGGTTGTGGAACAGGCTATTGAAGAGGATGTCGTATTCTCCAACTGGGAAGTTGCCGCAGAGCTTGCACATGTATACGAAGTGGAAATGCCGTTCGACGATGTTGAGGATATCTCCGACGAGATGAATGACAAGCTTCCTGTTTACCGTTATGCGGAAATGGGCGAGATCTATGGCGGAGTTCTTGAATGTAAGGACGCTAAGCTTTTAGCCGCTGCGGACGGAGAGTTCGTAGCTCCGCTTCACTGCACAGATCATCTGATGAACATGATCGACGAGAGACTTCCTCACGCAAAATAAAATATCATATTATTCCAGATTTTGGATAAATAAGTCCGGATGATCGGCCGGTTTCCTCCGGGCGGGACAGAAATGTTCCGTCTGCGGGGAAGCCGGTTTTTTAATGAAATCGCTCACATGTTCGCCTTCTGACAGGGATTGCTTGTATCTTCAAAGATATTATGCTATAAT
>ERZ1090869.1063-NODE-1064-length-13197-cov-7.996043_pt1 | contig 13197 bp, 9 predicted proteins | sample MGYA00478474_ERZ1090869 | MGnify/ENA primary metagenome ERZ1090869 (study PRJEB33644, sample SAMEA5815748) | chicken gut metagenome | biome: Chicken; feature: Gastrointestinal Tract; material: Caecum | place: Ireland | collected 2019-01-01 | study: A study of the... | reverse complement strand
GGCCGTGGGGAAAAACAACACGCGGCGACCCCACACCGGGCAAAACAACAGCGGGGCCCACTCAGGCGCCTAAAAACAACCCCGCGGCCGGGGGCCGGTTGCGGGGGGCCGCCCGCGGTTTGTTCTTGTATGGGGGGGCGCCGTCAAAGGCCGGCGGCGGGGCAGGGGGGTCAGATCCGGGTATCCCACAGCCCGCAGAAGCTGTCGATGGGGTCCTTGCCGGTGAAGGCTTCGGGCCCGGTCATCAGCTTGTCTACCAGGGCGTCCATCGTGTAGGGCTTGGCGTCGTAGGCGTTGATGTAGGTGCGCAGCATCGGCACGTCGGCCAGCATGGTGGGGGCGTTGACGCTGATGCCGATGGTGGGCATGTCGTGGACATACCAGGGGATCTCGCCGCCGCCCTTGCTCATGCCGAAGGCCGGCCGGCCGCTGGACACATCAAAGAGGGTGATGACCAGGTCCTGCTGTTCCTGGAAGGCCGCCACCGAGGCTTTGCCCATCCGGTACATGTCCATGAAGTCCAGCTTCTTGCCCTCCTTCATGAGCTTGGCCGCCTTGTCCATCGGGCTTTCGTAGACAAACGCCTCAAACCCGCGGGCGTTGAGCATCTCGCACAGGGTCTGGGCCGGGTTCTTGGCCGCCCCGGCGCCGAAGGCGAACTTCATCAGCTGGGTCATGCCGGTCTCGGCGCCCTTGACATAGACGATCATCACCTTCCTGTACTTTTCGGGGGTGATGGGCAGCACGCCCTCGTCCTTGTACTTCACCAGGGTGATGGCGTCCCGGGCCACCTGGGCCGCAAACTCGGTGTACTTCTTGTCGCCCACGCCGGCCAGGGCCTCGGGCGGCGGGGTCAGTTCCTCCCGCGCTTTCTTGTTCAGCCCCATCTTGGCCTTCAGGCCCAGGATGCGCCGCAGCGCGTCGGTCATCCGCTCTTCGCTGATCACGCCGGTGCGGTAGGCATCCAGCATAAAGCCGAAGTCCTCGTCCGGGTCGTTGAAGAACAGGAACATGTCGCAGCCGGCGTTGATGGTGGCGGCCACAGACTCCCTGCGGGTCATGCGGTCCTCAAAGCCCACCATGTGGGTGGCGTCGGTCACCACAAAGCCGTTGAAGCCCAGCTGGTTGCGCAGCAGGTCGGTCATCAGCTCATAGCACAGGGTGGCGGGCATCATGTCCTCGTCCTTGGTGCCGTACAGTTCCCGCATGTAGTTGGGCAGCATGATGTGGCCGCCCATCACGCCGTCCAGCCCGCCGTCGATCAGCGTCTTGTACACCTTGCCGTAGGTGGCCATCCACTCTTCCCGGGTGCAGTTGTTGATGTTGTTGGACAGGTGCGCGTCCCGGAAATCCTGCCCGTTGCCCGGCCAGTGCTTGGCCACCGAGGCATACCCCGGCACCGCGTGGACGCCGTCCATGTACGCCTTGCTCATGGCGGCCACCCGGTCGGTGTCCGAGCCGAACGCCCGGGAGACGATCTCGGTATTCTCCCAGTTGCAGTGGATGTCGCACACCGGGGCAAAGGCCATGTTGTTGCCCATGGTGGCGGCTTCCTCGTTGCCAAGGCGGCCCATCTCATAGGCATACTTCACCTGGTCGGTGGCGGCAATCTTGATGCCGCTGGCCAGGTAGGTGCCGTCGGTGGCCGAGCCGTTGCCGCCCGACTCGGTGTTGCAGGCGACGAAGAGGGGGATCTTGGAATTTTCCTGCAGCACCCGGATGTTGTGCTGCACCACATCCGCCTTGATGCCGTTGTACCGGTAGCCGCCGATGTGGTATTTCTGCACCAGCTCGATCAGCCCTTCGTCGGTGGACTGGCCGCGGTTCTCAAAAAACAGCTGGCCGACCTTTTCCTCGTCGGTCATGGCGGCGATGGTCTGCTCGACCCAGGCGATGTCCTCGTCCGACAGGCAGTAGGGGATCGCTTTGAGATTGACTTTGACCAAGGTGTATCCTTCCTTTCTTCTGTGTACAAACCCTGCGCGCAGGGCCGGCCGTTGGGCGGGCGGGGGCGGCGAAACCCACGGCCGGATGCTGAACTTCGCCGCCGGGACCTGCTTTAATGATAACACAACCCGCCGGCGCTGAACAGGGCCAGACCCGGGGTTTTGTGCCTCGGCAGGCTGACGAAATCTGACCGGCATTTTTGCGCGGTTTGTACAAAGTTGGCCCGGCGGCCGCTTTTTTGCCCGCTATAGGCGGACAGGCGATTTCCTTTGCCGGCGGGGCGTGATATAATAAACATACTATGGTCATTATGCCGCCGCAGACGGGCCCCCCGCCCGCGGCCCGTGACAACAAAGGAGGAACCCCCGATGACCGACCTGCCGCATTTTGTCAAAGCCCATGAGTTTCTCGTCTGCGTCGATTCGGACGGCTGCGCCATGGACACCATGGACATCAAGCACGAGCGCTGTTTCGGCCCCTGCATGGTGGAGGAGTGGGGCCTGCAGCCATGGACCGGGCCCATCCTGGCGCGGTGGAACGAGATCAACCTCTACACCATGACCCGCGGGGTCAACCGGTTCAAGGGCCTGGCGATGGCCCTGACCGAGATCGACGCCCGCTATACCCCCATCGAGGGCCTGGCCGAGTTCCGGGCCTGGGCCGACACGGCGCCGGAACTTTCCAACGACGGGCTGGCCCGGGCGCTGCCCGGGGCGGCGGGGCCCTGCATGGCCAAGGCGCTGTCCTGGTCCCGCAAGGTCAACGCGGCCATCAACGCCCTGCCCGAAACCGCCAAGCGCCCCTTTGCGGGGGCGGCCGAAGGGCTGGCCGCCGCCCACGGCCGGGCGGATGTGGCGGTGGTGTCCAGCGCCAACCGGGAAGCGGTGGAGGAGGAATGGGCCCGCTGCGGCCTGCTGGACTCGGTGGATGTGCTCTGCTGCCAGGACGCCGGCAGCAAGGCCGCCTGCATCGCCCAGCTGCTGGCCAAGGGCTATGCCCCCGACCATATCCTGATGGTGGGGGACGCGCCGGGGGACAAGGCCGCGGCGGAGAAAAACGGCGTCTGGTTCTACCCGATCCTGGTGCGGCATGAGGCCGCCAGCTGGGCCGAGCTGATCGACACCGCCCTGCCCCGGCTGCTGGCCGGGACCTACGCCCCCTACGGCGCCGACTGCGCCGACCGGTGCCCCCGCAACCTGGGCCAGGGCTGCCCCCCCGGCCCGGCACACACGGCAAAACACGGCAAAACAAACCACCGCCGCCGGCTGGTTCAGCCTGCCGGCGGCGGTTTGCTTTTTGGATCGGGTTCAGGGACGGGGCGATCACTTCTTCTGGACGTACTTCAGGCAGTCGAGCATGACGGCGACCAGGATGATGATGCCGGAGAACACGAACTGCAGGTTGGTGTCGATGCCCAGGGTGGTCAGCGAGTAGGTCAGCGCGGTGAAGATGAAGACGCCGACCACCACGCCGGAGATCTTGCCGATGCCGCCGGTGAAGGACACGCCGCCCACCACGCAGGCCGCGATGGCGTCCATCTCCCAGCCCTGGCCGTAAGCGGCCGAGCCGGAGCCCACCATGCGGATGCATTCCAGCCAGGAGCCGAAGCCGTACAGGATGCCGGCCAGCACGAAGGCGCCCACCGTGACCGCGAACACCGAGATGCCGGACACGGCCGCCGCCTCGGCGTTGCCGCCCACGGCGAAGAGGTTCTTACCGAAGGTGGTCTTGTTCCAGATGAACCAGACGATGACCACCGCCGCCACGGCCCACAGGATGATGGTGGGGAAGCCGCCGATCTTGGGGATGATCATGCTGGGGATGGTGGTTTCGATGGCGCCGAAGGAGACGCCCTTGGTGGAGTAGGTCACCAGGCCGAAGATGACCAGCATGTTGGCCATGGTGGAGATGAAGGGGTGCATCTTGAACTTGGCGGTGAAGAAGCCCGCGATGGTGGTGAACACCGTACACAGCACCACGCAGACCACCAGCGCCAGGAAGACCCGGACCAGCACCGGCAGGCCGGTGAAGTCAAAGGTGACGCCGAACACCGAGCCGGTGTTGATGCCCTGGTGCATGACGATGGTGGCGGCGGTCATGCCCATGCCCACCATACGGCCGATGGACAGGTCGGTGCCGGCCAGCAGGATCAGCCCGGCCACGCCCAGCGCCAGGAACATGCGGGGCGACGCCTGCTGCAGAATGTTCAGGATGTTGTTCACCGTCAGAAGCTGCACGTTCTTGACGATGGGGGTGATGATGCACAGCGCAATGAAGATCAGGATGATGGCGATGTACAGGCCGTTTTTCAGCAGGAAGTCCCGGGTGTTGAAGGTGTACTTGTAGTTTTCCCACCGCTGGGCGATGTTTTCGCCCACCGTGAACTTGGACAGCCGCAGCATGTCGATCAGGTGGTACTTGTAGTCAAAGGCGGCGTGGCGGCGGTCCTTGATGGCCTGCAGCTCCTTGTCGCGGGACATCTTGGCGTCAAACAGCCGGTTTTTGTGGACGTACTTTTCGTCCTTGAGTTCCTGCGGGTCGCTGATCTTGGCCACGGTGGCCTGGTGTTCCTTTTCCAGCTCGGCCACCGCCTGCTGGTAGCGGGCCTGGGCGGCGGTGCGCTCCTCCTTGCAGCTGGCCACCACATGCTGGTAGTATTCGGTGTCGTAGTGGGCTTTCAGGTAGGCTTCGGCGTCGGCGATCAGCCGGGCGATCTGGTCCTTGTTCTTGGCCTCCACCGCCTTGGCTTTTTCCAGGTCGGCCTTCATCCGGCTTTCCCGGTCGGCCTTCTCCTGGGCGGTGTAGATGCGGTCCCGCTTCAGGTTGTCCAGGTCGTTCTGGATGTTCACCACCTGGTCGGTGCCGTCCAGCCGCAGTTCGTTGATCTGCGCCTGGATCTTGCCCACATACTCGTCAATGGGTTTGCGGAGCTCCAGTTCCCGCTCCGCCGTAAGAATCGTGCTAGTTGCCATTTGTCAATCCCCCGCTCACAGATATTTCGCACTCAGTCGTAAAAGCTCTTCCTGGTTGGTCTCCTTGGTGTTGACGATGCCGGACAGATGCCCGTTGGACATCACCCCGATGCGGTTGGTGATGCCCAGGATCTCCGGCATTTCGGAGGACACCACGATGATCGTCTTGCCCTGCTTGGCCATCTGGATGATCAGCTCGTAGATCTCGTACTTGGCGCCCACGTCGATGCCGCGGGTGGGTTCGTCCATCATGAAGACCTGGGGTTCCCGCTCCAGCCATTTGCCGAAGATGACCTTCTGCTGGTTGCCGCCGGACAGGCTGGTGATCATGTCGTCGGGGCCCATGCACTTGGTGTGCATGATCTTGATCTCCTTGTTGGTGGCCTTGACCATCTTGGGTTTGGACAGGGCGAACCCCGACTTGTACTGCTCCAGGTTGGCGATGGTGGTGTTGAAGGTCAGGTCGCCTTTCAGGAACAGGCCGTTGGCCTTGCGCTCCTCGGTGATCAGGGCGAAGCCGTGTTCAATGGCCTCGTGGGCGTCGGAAAAGTTCATCAGCCGGTTGCGGAAGTACACCCGCCCGGCGGCGCGGGTGCGCACGCCGAAGATGGTCTCCAGCAGCTCGGTGCGCCCGGCGCCCACCAGGCCGTACAGCCCGAAGATCTCGCCCTCCCGCACATCGAAGGAGATGTCCTGCAGGTGGGGCGCGTATTTGGTGGACAGGTGCTGCACCGACAGGATGGGCTCGCCGGGGGTGTTGTCCACCGGCGGGAAGCGGCTTTCCAGGCTGCGGCCCACCATCGCGGCGATCAGCTCGTTCATGTTGGTGTCCTTGGTGTCCTTGGTCATGACCAGGTTGCCGTCCCGCAGCACCGAGACCTCGTCGCAGATCTCAAAGATCTCGTCCATCTTGTGGGAAATGTAGATCAGCGCAATGCCCTGGGACTTGAGCATCCGCATCATCTCAAAGAGCTTGTCCACTTCCTGCACGGTCAGCGAGGAGGTGGGCTCGTCCAGCACGATGACCTGGGCGTTGTAGGAGATCGCCTTGGCGATCTCGCACATCTGCCGCTGGGACACCGACATGTTGCGCATCGGCTGGGTCAGGTTGACCGTCATGCCCAGTTTGCGGAACAGGTCGGCGGCCTTGCGCTTCATCTGCCCTTCGTCCACGACCCCCATGCCGTTCACCGGGTACCGCCCCAGGAACAGGTTGTCGATGACGCTGCGCTCCAGGCACTGGTTCAGTTCCTGGTGGACCATGGCGATGCCGTTTTCCAGCGCGTCCTTCGGGCCGGAGAAGCTGATCTCCTTGCCGTTTAAGAAAATTTTGCCTTCGTCCTTTTGGTAGGTGCCGAACAGGCACTTCATCATGGTGGATTTGCCGGCGCCGTTTTCGCCCATCAGCCCCATGACGGTGCCCCGCTTCACATCCAGGTTGATGTGGTCCAGCACCCGGTTGCGGCCAAACGACTTGCACATACCGCGAATCGACAGGACAATATCATCTCTCGCTTCTGCCATTCTCGTTACTCCCGTCTGTAAAGATTCATCCTTACCCCCGGCGGGGCGCCGCAGCGCCGGGCCGGTCCTCACAAAAAAGCGCTATCAGGGAGAATGTCTTCTCCCTCGACGGAGAACTTCTCCTCCCTGATAGCGCTGTGTTTTACTTAGCCCACAACTCGACTGAAAGCCGGGATCACTGGCTCAGCAGAGAGGTGTAGGAAGCGGCGTTGTCGGTCTTGACCATGTTGATGGCAAAGGCGTCGTAGGCGCTGGGGTTGCTCAGGCGGTTGGTGATGTTGGCCTCGGTCTGGCCGTCGCCGCCGATGTACTCGACCTTCAGGTTCAGCAGGTCGTCATAGTTTTCCAGCAGGGGCTGGTAGGTGGCGCTCAGGAAGTTGTCGGCCGCATTGTAGATGTCCAGCCAGACAGACTTTTCGGGGTGAGCGGTGGCATCCAGCTGGTTGGAAACCGGCGCGTAGGTCTTGGTGGAGTCGGTGAACTCGGTGTAGTTGTCCGCCGTGACCGCCACGTTCAGCGCGTAGTAGGAGCGGGCTTCCTCGTCATAGTAGTACACATCCTCGCTCAGCACGTTGCCCGCGTCGTCCGGGGTGGAAATGCCGGTGTTGATGTCCACGCCGTCCAGCGCGTTGCGGATCAGGCGCAGGGTCAGGTAAGCCTGCACGTCGGCATGCTGGCTGATGGTGCCGCCGTAGCCGTTGGCGATGGCCGCCACGGCGTCGGCGTTGGCGTCATACCCGAAGGTGGGCACGCCGTTGGCCTGGGACCAGCCGTTGAACATGGACATGCCCATGCCGTCGTTGTTGGACACGACAATGTCGATCTCATCGCCGAAGGAAGCCGCCCAGGTGTTGATGGCGTTGCCGGCGGTGGCGGCGTCCCAGGTGGCGCCGGCGGAGTTCTTCATCTCCTGGCTGGCCAGCTCACGCACGGTGAAGGTCTGGCCGCCGGCCTCGATGGTGCCGTCCTGCACGGCGGTGGCGGTGCCGTCGGTGTTGGTGCCCACCGGGTCGGACACGATGCCGTTGTCCCCTTCCACCGCGGTGCCCAGCGCGCTGCGCACGCCGCGGGTACGGGCGATGGAGTCGTTGTGGCCGATGTCGCCGATGGCCAGCACGTAGCCGATCACGCCGTCGCCGTTGCGGTCGATGGCGTCGGCATTGGCGGCGATGTAGTCAGCGACCATCTGGCCCTGCAGCTCGGCGCCCTGGTTGGCGTCAAAGCCGACGTAGTAGGTGTTGTCGTTGAAGCTCAGGGCGGCCTGGTCCAGCTCGCCGGTGGTGGAGTTGGAGGGCTGCCGGTTGAACCAGATCAGCGGCTTGTCCTTGTTGGCAACGGTGCCGGCTTCGGCGGTGGTGTCGTCGGTGGCTTCCGAGCTGGCGGCAGCCTCCGAGGTGCCGCCCGAAGCCGCGGTGCTCTCCGAAGAGGTGGTGCCGCCGCAGGCGGCCAGGCTCAGCGCCATGGCGGCCGCCAGGGTCAATGCAAGTGCTTTTCTCATCGTGTACTCTCCTTTGGTGTTAAGAATGCGGGGCTTTCCAGGCCGGCCCCGCCTGACACTTTTATGCTACCGGAAAATCGGGGCAAAAACAAGGTGAAATTTCACCGAAAGTAGGGTAAAAAAATATCCAAACCCGTCAAAATGCCGACAGGTTTGGATAGGGTTTTGTGCAGTTTCTACAAGGCGCCCTCACTGAAAGGCGAACAGCGCCTTCTGGCTGTCCAGGGTAAACATGTTTTCCGGGTCCACCACCCGGGTGGTGGTGTCCACCGTTTCCTCCACCCGGCCGCCCTGGCCGGTCAGCAGCCGGTAGGCGCTTTCCACCCCCAGGTAGCCCATGGCGTAGGGGTTCTGCACCACCAGCGCGTCCACCGTGCCGGTCTGCAGCCCTTCCACCGTGGCGATGTTGGAATCAAACCCCACCAGGTAGACCCCTTCCGCCAGGCCCAGCGCGTCGATGGCCGCGGCGGCCCCCACGCTGGTGGGCTCGTTGAAGGCCAGCAGCACGTTGATGCCGGGGTGGGCGGAAAGCAGCGCGGCGGCGTCGGTCTGGGCGCGGCCGGCTTCGGCCAGGGTGTTGATGACCGACTCCACCCGGGCGCGGCCGCTGTCGGCAAAGGCGTCCAGGGCGCCGCGCTCCCGCTCCTGGCCGTTGGCGCTGCGGGCGTCGTAGTTCACGATCCCCACCCGCAGTTCCCCCTCCACCCCGTCCAGGGCGGCCCGGGCGGCCATCTGGCCGGCGGCGTAGTTGTCGGTGCCGATGTAGGTCTGCACCGCGTCGGAGTTGACCGGCGAGTCGATGGCCACGATCCGCACCCCCCGGGCGGCGGCTTCGTCGATGGCCTCGGCGTTGCTCTCGTAGTCGATGGCCGAAAACACCAGCGCCTCGGCCCCGTCCTCCACCGCCTCGGCCACCATCCGGTTCTGGCTGTACCAGTCCTCCTCGGTCTCGGGGCCGGCGACGGTCAGTTCCAGGTTGTACTCGGTGGCGGCGGCCTCCGCCCCGGCAAAGACCGAAAGCCAGAACTCGGTGGTGGTGGATTTGGCCACAATGGCCACCTTGTGCCGGGCCCCTGCCGGGGCCTGGGCCGCGCAGCCGCCCAGCGCCAGCAGCGCCAGCGCCGCGGCGCCCAGCGCCCGGCGGGTCTTATTTGGTCTCATAGCCGTCCTCCTGTCGCACCTTCGGCATCCGGATCTCCACGCAGGTGCCCTCGTCGGGCACGCTGTCGATGCGCAGGCCGTACTGCTTGCCGAAATAGATCTTGAGCCGGTCGTTCACATTCTTGATGCCGATGCCGGTGCGGTCGCTGGGGCCTTTGTTCAGGATGGCCGCCACCTGTTCGGGGGTCATGCCCACCCCGTCGTCCCGCACACGGAAGAGGATGTCCTGCCCGTCGGGGCAGACCTGCACCGTGATGTGCCCTTCCTCCACCATCAGGTCCAGGCCGTGGTTGATGGCGTTTTCGATGATGGGCTGCAGGGTGATCTTGTTGCACAGGTAATCCAGGCACCCGGGGTCCACCTCGAACCGGTAGGTGAACCGGTTCTTGTACCGGTATTTCTGGATCTGCAGGTAGCTTTCGGCGTGTTCGATCTCCCGGGCAATGGGGATCAGCTCATGCCCTTTGCTGATGCTGATGCGGAACAGCCGGGCCAGGGCGTGGACCATCCGCACCGCGTCGGCGTTCTGCCCCTGCTCGCACATCCAGGCGATGGAATCCAGGGTGTTGTACAGGAAATGGGGGTTGATCTGGGCCTGCAGGGCCTTCAGCTCGGTCTTGCGCAGGTTCACTTCCTCCTGGCGCACCGTCACCATCAGCTGCTGGATGCGCCCCACCATGTGGCTGAAGGAGGCGGAAAGCTCCTGCACCTCCCGGGTGCCGCCCACCGGGTGGTAGGTAAAGTGATCGGCGTCCTTCTCAAAGCTCTCCATCGCGGCGGCCAGGCCCCGCAGCGGCCGGCCCAGCAGGCGGGAAAGCAGCCAGCTGGTCAGCACCGCGCCGCCCAGCACCAGCGCCCCCAGCAGGGCCGAAAGCTGCATCATCTCGGCCATGTTCCGGTCCACCAGCTCGTCCACATAGCTGACCCCCACCACCCGCCAGCCGCTGTCCTCCACGCTGTTCACGCAGGTGATCACGGTGCCGTTGTCGTACACCCCGTCGTCCAGGGCGGCCAGGGCGGCGGTGTCCTCGCTTTTCAGGCCGGAGTAGATCAGCTGCTGCTGGGGGTGGTAGATGATGTTGCCCCCCGCGTCCAGCAGGAAGCAGTACCCCCGGGTGCCGATGCCCACATTGTTGATGTAGCTGGACAGGCTGGAAAAGCTCAGGTCCAGCGACACCCAGGCCGCCTCGCCCCCCTCGTCCAGCCGGGCGGTCATGGTCACCACCCAGGGGTAGTACCGGTCAAAGATCGTCTCCACATGGGGGGCGGTCATAAAGCTGTCGGCGGTGCGGCGGGCCTGGTCATAGTCAAAGGAAAGGTTGACCGCGATCTTCTCCTTGGGGTCGCGGCCCTGGGCCCAGCAGTCCAGCAGGTTGCCGGCGCCGTCGTAGCTGGTCACCGCCACCACGTCGGGGCGGAAGTTCAAAAAGGCTTCCAGCATGCTGTCCCGGCGGGCGGCGCTCTGGCCCAGGGTCTGGGTCACGCTGTCCATGGCCTGGTCCATATCCTCCAGGTAGCTGGCCACCGTGTTGGAAACCTGGGTCACGGCCTGGGCGCTGCTGGTGCGGGCGTTCTGCACGATGGCCCGGCGGTACCGGTCCAGAAACAGCCCGATGCAGCACACAAGGATCACCGCCACCATCCCCACCACCATCGTGACCAGGATGGTGGTGATCCGGGGCCGGCGGCTCATGCCCCGGCCTGCGGCCCGTCGGCCTGCAGGCGGCGGCGCAGCGCGTTGGGGCTTTCGCCGGTGTACTTTTTGAAACAGTAGCTGAAATAGTGCTGGTCGGTGTAGCCGCAGCGCCCGGCGATCTCCTGCAGCCGCAGGTCGGTGGTCTGCAGCATCCGGCGGGCGGCCTCCATCCGCTTGCGGATCAGGATGTTGATGAAGGTCTCGCCGGCATACTTCTTGATGCAGGCGCTCAGGTGGTTGGGGCTCACGTCCAGCATCCCGCTCAGCGACACCAGCGACAGGTCGGCTTCCATATAATGCTGGTCGATGGCCTCCAGCGCCCGGTCGCACAGCCCGCGCCCGCCCCGCACCGCCGGCTGCAGGTCGCTGATGAACCGCACGCCCCCCTCGGCCGGATCGGCCTTGAGCAGCGCCTCCATCGCTTCCCGGTAGGCGGCGTGCAGCCGGCTGAGCTCGGGGGTCATCCGGCTGACCCCGATGCGGCACTGGCAGCCCAGCACCCGGTCGGCCATCTGGGGGATCTCGTCGGCCAGGATGTGCAGGTACTCCTCAAAATCCGACCGGTTGCCCAGCAGCACGGTGATCACCCGCCCGCCGGAAAAAAAGCTCACGCTGCGCAGGTACTTGGCCGCCAGCTTGTCCACCGCCGCCGCAAAGGCCGGGGTGGTGCAGCCGGCGCCGGCGGCGTCCTGCAGGGTGGCGGCCATCAGGGTGTACTGGGGCTTGTCGGCGGCGTCCTGCAAAAGCCCGCAGTCGATGGCGTACTGGGCGGTGCGGGGGTCGGGGGCGGCGTACTCGTCCAGCACCAGCGGCATCAGGAACACCGCCCGCTTGTCCTGCCGGTCGGGGGCGGTGTCCGCCGGCTGGGACGCCTGGCGGAACATCGCAAACTGGACGTCGATCTTCTGGTGGACCACCCGCAGTTCGGCGGCCAGCCCTTCGATGGTCAGCGGCTTGAGCATGTAGCTGATGATGTTGTACTGGATGGCCTGTTTGGCGTACTCGAAATCGTCATAGCCGCTCAGAAAGGCGATGTTCATGGCCGGGCGCACCTCCCGCACCTGGCGGGCCAGCTCGATGCCCGAGATAAAGGGCATCCGGATGTCGGTCAGCAGCAGGTCGGGCTCCAGCTTTTCAACCAGCTGCAGCGCGTCCAGCCCGTTGCTGGCGCTGCCCGCCAGCGAAAAGCCCAGCTCGGCCCAGGGCACCATCGTGCAGACAGCCTCCCGCAGCACGTCCTCGTCGTCCGCCACCACCACGGTGTAGATGTTCTTGTTGGGCATCCTCTCTCCTCCTTGACGGGCGGCTCAGAGACTTTCGCAGGGGTAGCGGACGGCCATCTGGGCCCGCAGGCAGTCCATCTCGGCCATGATGTGCAGGGTCTCCCGGTGGGGCATCGAGGGGCACTCGGTCAGCCCCCGGGCAATGCAGTCGGCGGCTTCCAGCAGCTCGTACTCGTAGCCGGTCAGCTGGGGCGGGCGGGACTCCCGGCGCACCAGCCGGTGGTCGGCGTCATAGACCCGCAGCCCTTCGGGGTTGTTGATGTTGTCCACCACCAGCGTGCCGGCGGTGCCGTAGATCACCCCCAGCCGGTCGGAGATGCCGGTGGCCGCGGCGGTCAGGTGGGCAGCCCGGCCGTCGGCCCAGGTCAGGGTGATGTTGTCGGTCATGTCCACCCCCAGCTCGTTTTTGGTACACACCCCCTGCACCCCGTCGGGGTGGTCAAAGACCATCTCGGCAAAGTTCAGCGGGTAGACCCCCATGTCCAGCAGCGCCCCGCCGGCCAGCTCGGGCCGGGCGATGCGGGGCACCTGGGCGTTGTAGTAGCCGAGGTTGGCGGTCAGCAGCCGGGGGGTGCCGATCTCGCCGGACTCCACCACCTCCCGGATGCGCCGGCGCATCGGCTGGTAGCGGGTCCAGATGGCCTCGGTCACCAGCAGGCCCCGGTCCCGGGCTTCCCGCAGGGCGGCTTCGGCCTGGCGGGCGTTGACGGTGAAGGCTTTCTCGCACAGAACATGCTTGCCGTAGGCCACGCACATCCGGATCTGCCCGTAATGGTGGGAGTGGGGGGTGGCGATGTACACAAGGTCCACCGCCGGGTCGGCCAGCATCGCCTCGTACCCGCCGTAGGCCCGCTGCACCCCGTTGGCCCGGGCGAAGGCTTCGGCCCGGTCGGCCTGCCGGGCCGCCACCGCGTACAGTTCGATCTCCGGGTGGCCGTTCTGGTTCAGCAGCCGCACGGTCCCGGCCATCACGCCGGCGATGGACCCGGCGCCGAGGATTCCCAGTTTCATAGCGTCTTCCCTCCGTCTCGGGGGCGGCGGCTGCAGCCCGGACAGACACAGGGGGAAAAGTCTGCGGGGCCGCCGGAAAGATCGACAGCCCCGCAGACTTCTGAC
>ERZ1090869.1062-NODE-1063-length-13211-cov-5.596078_pt1 | contig 13211 bp, 9 predicted proteins | sample MGYA00478474_ERZ1090869 | MGnify/ENA primary metagenome ERZ1090869 (study PRJEB33644, sample SAMEA5815748) | chicken gut metagenome | biome: Chicken; feature: Gastrointestinal Tract; material: Caecum | place: Ireland | collected 2019-01-01 | study: A study of the... | reverse complement strand
TTCTTGATGCTTTGATCCTGAACACCGACCGCCACAGCGGTAATTTTGGGGTGCTCTATCAGAACGATACCATGCAAGTTCAGAAAATGGCTCCGGTGTTTGACAACAACCGAAGCCTGCTATTTGATCTGGACGATGACCAGCTGAAGAACACCGAATGGTGCATCCGGCATTGCTCCCCTCGGCTGGGTGTGGACTTTATCGCTACAGCCAAAGGCCTGATGACGGATGCCATCCGTAGTGACCTGAAGAATCTGCGAAACTTTCGCTTTGAGCAGCATCCGAATATCCCAGCGCCGCAGGAGCGGCTGGATCGTTTGACTGAAATCGTGCAGCGGCAACTACAGGAGATTCTGACATAGAGTTATAGATTTTTGAATTTTTCCTTTCCTCCCAATCATACCAAAAGGCACCTGGCTCATTTCAGAATCAGGTGCCTTTTCATTTGTTTCTTCCGACGCTTACTTTTGCAATACATACATCAGCTGACTTGCTAGCATAATTTGTTCTTCAGCCTCTCTTCTGGAATACTCTATATTTTCATGTGCACTTGGATTTCGATACGCCGCAAACATTCCTTCAACGAGAGACTGAATACCTCTCCGATAATCTTTACCACTTGTTGTTGAGGTATCAACAAAATGATAGGCTCCATTTTCACTCAAAAGTGCCCCAATGATATCTCCGATCTTAGAGGGAACCGTAGCCGTTGGTTTTAGTTCTCTAAATAATTCTCTTAAACGAGTTTCCACTTCTTTAACTGCCTTTTCTGCAGATGCCGAAAAGTGGCCATCGGCATATAACTGCTTGGATATTTTACAAATTCTAGGATGTATGTTATTCCAAAACTGCAAATCAATTGGTCGGTTATATAAATGCCATTCAATTACACACAATTCCCCAAATACTGCTGGGTTTAATTTAGGCATAACCATTGGATTTCCCAAATATACAAATAGCTTTTGAGCTATTGCATTAAGATAGCTTTTATAGAATGGATACTCAACCTCAAAATCATCCGCAACTTGTTTAATCCATCCAGATATCGATTGGACGTCAGCCGGAGTAACAAAGACAGCTCCGAGATCGGGCGTATTTTTCACCCTATTCATCCATTCATGAAGCGCATCCAATTGGTTGTTTTTCATTTCTATCCTCATTTCATTTGCTTTTGTCTATTCATGTAAACAGGTAGCAAGAGAGTACAGACATCATTGAAGCATTTGTTTCAAATATTCTACAATTAAACCACCGGTCACATTTGCTCCTGAACTGATAAGAAATTCCTTCAATCCTATCAATGCCGCTTTAATAACCCTTGGCTTTGCTTGAGTCGCAAGTTTACTCTCCACTTCTACAATTAATTCATCTGCTACATCTCTATCTTCACCACATGGTAACTCATCCTTGATTGTATCCTTAACTTTTTTTATCAAGTCATTTGCTTGACCATAGTTAAATGAGATCGAATTTTGATTTCCAGAAACAACTTGTGACTGTTTTACTCCTCCATTGATGACGGTACCATAGTAATAATTGATCGTCTGCGGAACTTTTTGAGCCATAGCTGATTCTTCCTGACTAAACCGCATATCTTCCCCCAAAATCCCCGCGCTTTCAAGTTTTATCGTCCATTCCAACAAGCAGTTTGCAACTTTATCTACGATTGTCTTTAACTGATGTGTGCCAACATGAAGCTCATAATTAGTTGGAAATGGGACGGTGGAGTTTTTTTCTAAAAAAGCTATAAATTCTCCCGGAAACTCAATTTTAAAATTACTTTTTGATGTTTTATGCAATTCAATGATATCACTAAGCGACTGCCAAAGAAATTGTTCGCATATTTGAGTTTCTATGTTTGGATTTGCAATCTTGACAGGAATCCAACCACGATATGGATTCATTGCCATCAGCGAGCCATAAACTTTGCGATACTCTGGCACATCTGTTTTGCTGCCGTCTGGATAGCCGTTTAATTCGTGCATAATCCAAGCATCAAATTCCTGTAATTTAAGTTTGGAAGCAATTACATGAGCTTTTCTGAGCGCACTTAAAATATCGCACTCAGGTTTTAATACTTCTTGCTGCAACTCCAAAACAATGCTGCTCATTTTTTCACCTCATTTCGCCCATTCCTGTTTGTTCACCAGCTTAGCTAAGAAATTTCATACAGCTTTACAGGGAATTCATTCCTGTGTTCCCTTTTTCAGATCTCAATTCAGGTTTTTCTCCAGAGGGAAAAACATCTTCCTTTCCTTACAATTATGCTAACTGACCCACAACGGAGGAGATATAGTAGTAGATGGCAATTGTCTTTTTCCAATTATACTGATGGAAGTTCAAGGCAAAGCACTTAATACTATCATTTTTAAAAGGATCATCCGTCTCTCACAGCCATTTACATTTAACTATACGCTTGTATAATAGTGTACTGCAAAATGGTACATAAATCAACAAGCCAACAACAGTCTTATCTTTTCTTTACTTTAGCCACAGATAAGGCAATTCTTCAATCAAATAAACAAATATACGGAGTCGGCCGAGAACGGACCTAAATTTTGCCAACTTAACAATTAAAGCAACAATTTTGCTTTCAGCTCTCTTATCATTTTCATTGCAACATTCACAACTTTGATAAATTTGAGTTTTTCCTTTCTAAGACATAAAATTTTTTGCTGCAATTGCCAAGTTTTTGTATTCGGAACGACTCCATAATAATGCAGAAAACCTTTTTACCTTTCGGTTGTTTCACAGGCTTCTTTGCTCTGTTCCAATGGTTTTTCGGTTTTACAATGGACTTCCCGGTGCCGTTTATAAAGCTGCTCCACCACCGACTGCTTGCCTTCTGTCTTGTCCAGCACTTCCATCTGCTCCGGTTCCAGAACCCGACCAACCCAATAGCGGATTTCGTTCAGCGGCTTCAATTCCGCCTGCACTTGTTCCAGCTGCCGGGCAAAGGCTGTGTGATCTGCTTGCAGCTTGCTGTACTCTGCTTCCAAGGCATCCAGATTCACATTCAGGTCAACGTGCTGTGCTTTCAAGTAGCGGTAAGCCTTGTTGTAGGCTTTTAGCTCCTCCTGATGACTCTCGGCAAAGGCGGCCTGTCTCTTTTTCCAGCCGATCTTCAGATACTTGTCATGGATGGGTTTCTGCTCTTGGCAAACCGCGACCGCGCTCTGAATACCCGCGATATCCTTCATCCGCTTCTCGGCCTTTCTCATACCGGTACGGGCCTGGCTGGCTTTCTGTTTCACGCCGGCCAGGACGGTATTCAGCTGCTCCAGGGTCGAGATCTTATGCTGTTGGAGATAGACAACAGCCCTTGCCACATCCTTCAAGTCCTTCAGGTCGCCCTTCTGCTGCCCGGACCAGGACCAATCGCTCCGTTCCACCTTCCGTTGATTCAGGTAATCATTGAGAAGCACTCCAAGGTCTGTAGCGGCTGCCCCCTCTTTCAGCGATTCTTTTTCTGATTGGATCAGTTCTTCAATCCAGTCCAGCAGGCCACGAATGGTTTTACGAATGGCGGACAACATCTGATTGGCGGCCTTGATATCCCGATTGAGATTTCCGATGTTGGTCTGGATACCGCGCCGCTCCATCTGAACCACCGCAGGCCCCATGTGAACGGTGGGGATCACGTCCAGACCCTGCCGCTCGTAGGAGCGCAAGTCCAATCGCTCCGGTCGGTCTGCTGCTTCCAGGTAATGGTTGACCGTATCAGCCCAGCCCTGCCGCCAAATCTCCGCATACTTCTGGTCGTTCCAATCCACGGTATCTTCTTTGTGGCTTTTCCAGTTCCCCGACGGGAGCCGGACGCGTTCACCGTTCTCATCCAGGTCGTATACCTTCCGGCTCTTGGGGAGCCACTTCCCATGCTCGTCCATAGCTCTGAGGGTCAGCATCACATGACAGTGAACATTGTGTCCGGGCGGGGCCGGATCATGGATAGCAAAGTCAGCGATCATCCCCTTGGAAACAAACTGCTTTTCGCAGTAGTCCCGGACCATCTGCGGGTACTGTTCCGGCGGAACTTCTTTGGGTAGGGCCAGCACAAAGCGCCTGGCCAGCTGGGCGTTCCATTGTTTCTCGGCAGCCTCCACCGAGTTCCAGAGGGTTTCCCGGTTAGCGTATTCCGGCGGAGCGTGAGATGGCAGCATGATTTCCGTGTACAGGATGCCGCGCTTGCCGGAGTAGTTTTTGGTTTTCTGATCGTATTCCGAAAACAGCTTCTCCCCGCTCTGGTAGGCGGCACCGGCCACCGCCGACTGCCCCTTGCTGCGTTGGGTGATCGTGATGTCAAAGTGCGGGTTGGGCATAGCTGTTACCTCCTTCTGGACAAAAAGAAAAGCAGGAAACCATTTCTGATTTCCTGCTCGGTGATGCTGCTGGTGTGCGAAACTATACGTTTTCTCGAATTACTTTTTCATATAAAAGGCTTCCATTGCCCGGCCAACAAACTCCGTTGTTCCCTCTCCATACATCTTGTCCTGTGCCGCCTGGATTTCTGGATTTGACCGAAATGCAGACGCCATATCCAAAATCATTTTACTGGGATCTGGCATCTGAAACAACTCCTTTGCTACGGAATCATATTCAATCATCAATGCAGTCACTGCAGGGGAATCCACATCCTGCTCTTTCTTCCCAGCCAGCTTTTGCATAATCTCATCCAGTCGCTTCTGATTTTCTAAAATGCTTTCTGCACTCGTTGGTGCTTTGGCTGCATTCAGTACTTTTTCCTTACTGCCATACCATTCCACGATCTTCTGAAAATTCTGCTGTGCAGTCTCTGTAGAAGCATTTTCAATGCTCTTTTCTTTCCATGTTTTCAGATCGCCGTACCGTTCCCGGAAAGCAGCCGCCTGTTCGTCGGTCATATTTTCTACCATAGTGTCATACATATTTTCCAGCTCTGTCTTGCTAAAAACATCAAAGTCCATCATCTGACCTCCATTCAAAAAACGATCGATGTTCTCAATCAAGCGTTCCATACGTTCTTTCTTCGCAACCAGCATCTTTCGCTGCATTTGTAAAATTTGATTGGCTTCAAGCGTTGAATCTTCCATAATGGCCTTGATCTGTCTGAGGGGAATATCAAATTCGCGAAAGAATAGAATTTGTTGCAACTTCTCCACCGTTTTATCATCGTAAAGTCGATACCCTGCTCTACTCTTGGCGGTCGGCTTGAGAAGTCCGATTTGATCATAATAATGGAGTGTGCGCACACTGATCCCTGTCAAATCCGATATTTCCTTTACTGTCCTCATAGCTGCCTGCCTCCCGCTCCCGATATATTTACTTTAATCTATTACGTTCCGTGAGGGTCAATAGGTAATTTCAATTTTTCTTTGAGTATATCACTTTTTGTCTGCTTCGGAAGAAAAAACGTAGACTGACATATAACTCGTTGGATAGAAACAGCTTGCAGTGCAAGGCTTTCTGATCGGCAAATCTGCAAAGGGGTAGCTGGCATAGCCTGCGCAGGGGAAGTGCAGCTTTCCCTGGATGTTCCGCACAGCTCGTGCGAAGATCATCTGCTTTCCGCAGGAAGCCCCCGGCAGGGCGCAACACACCGGCTCAACCGGTGTATAGTTGCGCCCTTTATCCTAAAGGGTTTGGATCTCCTCGGGCTTCCTGCAAATCGTGAATCATTTTTGCCAAGGCCAGCACAACCTCCTGCTGACGGAATGAGAGTTTCAGCAGTTCCATTACCTGGTCGTCGGTCAGCTCTCCCGGGCAGATCAGAAAACTTTCCAGCATCCCGCCGCGGGTGCAGAGGCGATGAGTTCGGGCTTTGCGGGTCAGTTCCGGTATCCGGTGCTCCAGCATTTTCTCCTGGTGCTGGTAATACCGAAGTTTCTGTTCGGCCTTCTCTTTTTGTTTGTGGAGATAGTCAAGGTCAGTTTTGGGTTTCGTCATGGCATTCCTCCTTCAACCATTCAGCAGATTACAAAAATAGGCCGGTGCTTGCATTGCTCTCTCTAAAGCAGATGCGTTCATCGGCCTATCTGTATGTTGTTCTAATTTAGTGTTACTCCGGCAAGCTCAAGAAGCCCTCCAGAAGTGCTCCCGGAAACGGAAATTTCTTTTCAGCATTTCCAAACGCGACAACAATCACACCATGGTCAATTCGATTAACCACTCCCATCCCAAAGGCTTTGTGTCGCAGTCGGCAGCCTACCTTTACCAGGGAAAGATCAACTTCCTTTTTCGGTGCAGGTGTCACCGGTTCAACCTGCTTCGATGCAACTACTGCTACAGTAAGTCTTTCAGGATTCTTATAAGGTGTCGGTTCTTTTGCCGCCGCTGTGGGTTTCTTTTCGCTCAACGGTTTGGCAGCTTCCATAAAGCTCGACACCGGATTTTCCGGTACATCATTTGCTGCGGGTGCTGGCGCTTCCATCGAAGCCTGCTGCAGCGCGAACATCTTATTGTAATCGGCATCGGTGATGACCGTATCCCAGCCGCCACGGTTTTCACCTTCATGGCGGTTGATGCCAGTATAGCTCAAGCTGGCGTCTTCATATCGTTTGAACTTATAAACAGCGTCGTTCATAAGCGAGTCATTGAACACTCCAAGGGATACCAGAAGTTCAAAATCGCTCACATTCAAGCCAGTTACCTTTTTGAAAAGGCCCGGCTCCAACTGGGTGATCACATCCTTCAGACAGCGTTCCCGGTAATCGGTCAGATACATGAAAACTGGAATGCGCGTAGCAAACTTGATCAGCTTCTCCTGAATCTGTTTGCGTTTGGACTTATACTCTTTTTCTTCTTCACTCAGCTCCTTTTTCTCTTTTGGGCTGAGTTTTTCTGTTCCTTCCTTCTTTACCTTTTTCACGGCCTCAGACTTATTGATAATGGTCTGAATATCTTCGTTCAGGCTGCGGAAGCCCTCTATTTTCATCAGGGCCTCCATAGCCGCTGGGTTGGCCATCAACCGTGAAAGAGTATCGTTGTCTACATTGACAAGCAGCGCACTTTCCCAGCGCTTGGCCAGCAGCGTGGCCGAAGTTCCTGCCATCGCAATATCCAGGACTTCGCCGGCATTGATCTGCCGCATGGTACTGCCATCGTAGGCAATGACCGGCAGGAAGTTAATGAACTCTGCCACCTTCTTTTCCGGGTTGCCCTCATTGATATTCAGCCGGCAGCTGTAATCAGAAATTTGTTTGAGCGCCCGGTCCAGTGCAAAGTCAAAGACATAACATTCCCTTTTAATGATTTCTTTTTTGCCGTCATCCGTCGTGATCTCCCACGGACTCTGTACCCGGAATGCAGCCTGGAAATAGGTTTCCGGGCTGGACAGGTTGCGAAGCATGAAGATGCCGGTCCATGGTTTGACAGTAACGCCTGTTGTCAGTTTGCCGCAGGAAAGCGTGATGGTCTTGCTTTCCAACGGGTCCCGCATGGATTTCAGAACTGGTTCCAGCGCCGCTGCACCAATTCCGGCTTCCGCACCTGCACAGACATTGATGGTATAGTCATGATAGAAAGTATTCTGCTTTTGCATCAGCAGATTTTTCATGGCATAGCAGGAGGCCACGTTCGGCAAAAACCACAGCGTATGCTGCAAGACATTCAGCAGACGTACATCCGCATACGGCAGCGCAGGCTTTCTGGCACCGAGCTTCAAATCATCCACGCTGGTTTCTAGGTAAGCGCCCCGAATCAAATCCAGCCACTTCTGGACCTCATTTTCATAGACAAAGTGAGCATCTGCGCCTTTGCCTTTGGCTGAGAAAAACACATTCAGATCAAACTCATTGAACTCTCCCTGCATGGCAATCCGGCGGATGCTGTCTGGGATGCGGTAGGTCATCATCACCATCCGGGGCAAGGCTGCATAAGGGTTCCCGTCACCTTCCCAGTTTTCCTTGGCTCGCTGCTCATCGGAGTAGGTCCAGTTGTAAATCTGATCCTCAATGAATTCGCCGGAGTTGAGTGCTCGAAACGGCGTGCCGGACAGATACAGATAGTACATGGTGGTGATGGGCAGGAACGTTTCATCGCAAGCATTGCCGCGATCATACTTGTCCAGATCCTCGCTGTCGTAGCTGTCCTCGTCCTCCTGCTCAAACAGTTTCTTGGCGTTTTCTTTCCAGGCACCGAAGTGGTACTCGTCAAAGATCACCAAGTCCCAGTTGGTTGTATGTACCCATTCATTTTTTGCCTTGATGCCGCCGGTCTCCTTGTTCACTCCCAGATAGTCCTGAAAGGAGCCAAAGCAGACAATGGGGCGGGACTTATCTGCCGTTTCATAGGTCAGCTCTGTATTCCGGCTGATGAATTGCCAGCCTTCAAAGTCAATGTGACTGTTCAAATCCTCTTGCCAGGCACTGACCACCGCAGGCTTGAAGGTCAGAATCAGAATTCTTTTGAATCCCATTCGCTTTGCAAGCTGATAGGATGCAAAGGTTTTGCCGAACCGCATTTTGCAGTTCCACAGGAATTTCGGGTAGTGGGTTGTGTCCTCTGCATAAGCGCTTTGAAAGTAGGCCGCTGTTTTGTCCACGGCTTCCTTCTGCTCCGGGCGCATGGTAAAACTGTTGACCCGATTCTCTACATTGGCAGTACGATTTCTCACTGCCAGCACTGCTGCTCGCACATCATTCACGGTACAGCGGAACCATTCACCGCCTACGCTGGCAATATGTTTTCGCTTCAAAACACGGTGAACATCATGATCTGTAAAGGAAGAGCCGTCCGGGTACATGGCACTTTCCCGATAAACAATTCGATACGGTACGCTGCCATCCGGCCTCTTGGTAGGATACTGCTGAGCAACCCGTTTATCTACATCAATGGCGGTATACCCTACTTTCAAAAGCCCTTTGTACTGGGGGTTGGTATCTTCATAGGCGTATATCATTGGGTGAGCCTTTGGGCGCTGCGGGAAGAATTCAGTTGCCATCGCCATCACATCCAATTATAAAATCTTTATTAACTGGTAAATACATATACTTGTTTGATTCACCATCAAATATAATGTTCTTTTTGAAGTGGGTGTACCTTTTATCTTGTGGGATACAAATTACCAAACGAACTTCTTCTTCGTAACTGTGTTTTTCGCTTTTGAAGAAAGCGTCATATAGTGAAAACATCTGTTCTATTCTGTACACCGTATCCTCGATGCTTCCCTTAGTATTTGGGTCTTGATATTGGTCGTAAATAGAACGTAGTTTTCTTTGAATTATTGAAGATTTGGAAACTTTATCATATTTAACACTTCCAAACATTGACATCAAATCACATTCTTTTAAGACAGAATAAGGCTCTATCCGTGGATAATACGATGATTGTACAAAATTGAATCCATTATTACACACACTACCTTGATATGGATTAGAAAAGGCTATATTGAAAGATAAACGTATCGGTGCGTGAAATAACCGCATAATACTTTCATTATCCCTATTGGTAGAAAAGCAAGCTACATAATAATCCACTTTACCAAATCCCAATTTAAGTTCATTTCCCAGTTCAGGATCTTTCTTTGCTAATTTTATAGCGTAGTTTCGCTTATCTGTTGCCCCAAAACCATTCACCATATCGGCAAATTCTTCGCTTATTAGTTTATTTTCCAACAACTCATTCGCAGCCTCTTTAACTGTGTCACAGATATGGCGGCGCTCATTATCATCATTTTTAGTCATGCTGGATATTTTAGTAAGTCGTAATGCAACGCAATTTTTAGGTAGTTCAATTTTTTCCCCACGAGTATTATGCGGGTCAAAAATACCATCACATCCTTTTTTATCTGTGTAATGGTAAAGTTTTCCTTCGTATTTAAGTTCATCAGCTACAAAATTCCAAGGATTGTCATGTTCCGGTTCCAAAAAATCAATCATTACTCATAACCACCCAACTCTATTAGTCCAATCATACTTTCGATAAAATAAAATTCCTAATCTTTTCTTATTTTATATATTATCAGCCCATTTGTCTTTAAAGTAAAGATGGAGCATCCCTTCTGATTATACATAGTGAAAAATTCAGTTGTCATCACCGCCTTATTCCATAGGACGCATTGTAGACTCAATCAATTCAATTTCAGCATCATTCAAAGCGTATTTTTGGTAAAGTAAATCATCAGTCCATTCCTTTGTGAAGTCCTCTAACGGAACAAAGCAGAAATTGTCTTTCGACACATGAACTGACGAATATGTTGTCCGCAACAAGAACCGGACAAATTTGCTGCTCACATACTTCACAAGATTTTGAGCCTCAGCCTCTGTTTCAAAAAAGCCAATGTTCAGATACGAGAAAGAATCAACCTGGCCTGGAGGTAAAATCTGCGGAGTCGAAATAGAACGATACCCATTCTCCGGCTTTATACCGACTTCTCCACCTTGGGGCACCATTATAGAAATTTTAACCTTATATTTGTCAATAAGGTGATGATTTTTCTTCACAGTGTCCCTTGAAATGAAACTAATCCCCTGGGAATTGTATCCTTCGGTGTGCAATAAGGAAATATCACCATCAGCCTTCTCTTTATGTCCCTTTTCTTTCGATGGGATTCCAAAAGTATCAATTGGAGAGACTATTTCATTCATATAATGCGTAGTTTGTCTCTTTACTTTTTTGATTATATCAATCGCAGCATTTGAGCGGATAAAAAGTGTTTCAAATTCATTAAGTGAACGCATTTCCGAATTTATAGAGTCACCAGAAATATTGACAACCTCGCATTTCTCGTTGGGATGATCTCTATCCCAGAGGAAATAGCATATTCCACCAGCAATATCTACACCTTGAAAACAATCCTTAGAATTTATGTAATCAACCAGTTTAATGATGTGATGATCATTCAACATATTACTTCGGAATTGATTTAATCCCATGCCTCCTGAATACCATCGTGCCGGAATAATCATTACTATATATCGTGGATTTAATTTTTTGGCCTGTTCAATAAACTTGTGATATATCGGTCGCGCTTGCGTTGCGGACTTATTTTCTTCAGTTCCACCACCTGTTGCTAATTGATAGGGCGGATTGCCAATTATCACATCGAATTTCATTTTAAATATTTCCTCCGGCTTAGCCGTATGTATCCATTCATAGGCGTGGGTTTCAAGCTCATCTCCACGTTCGTACTCGCTTTGGGAAGCACCGCAGAACAGGCATCTTCCATTCTGCCAGCGGTGCTGTATCCGCTTGTATCGGATATTGCCGCTGGTATCCTCAAAATGAGAAATTGAATACCGACTGTTAGGATATTTGGAACAGTACACGCTTCTTCTGGAAAGGAGACTGGTCAGTTCTGTGATCGCGATTCCATACAGCTGCTTATGAAAAATGTGGTCGATGCGTTCCTGAAGATCTGGAATTTCCTCTTTCAGTCCCTCAATCAGTCGCTTGGCAATCTCTCTTAGAAAAACACCAGACTTGCAGGCCGGGTCAAGAAAGGTTGCGCTGCTGTCATGCCAAAGTTCTTCCGGCAGCATATCCAGCATTTGATTTGCCAGCTCAGGGGGTGTAAAGACCTCATCGTTGGACAAATTGGCCAGACAGGTCAGGACATCGGGGTTATACATACTGCTGTAGAAGTCACTCATAGTCCTGCACCCTCCTGTAATCGGTCAGAGGATATTCCCGGATGGGTTTGGGAACAGGGTTATGTGTTTCCGGATCAATTGTCCAGTTTCCTTCACTGTTGGCACTGTCTCCAAACAGCGACATCTGTGCCTCATACAACTGGTCATCCGGGTTTTCATTCAACAACGCATCCAGCCGGAAATCACGGCGTTTCATGTGGTTGCCGGAAACCAGACTCCACTCTGCGAACACAATCGGAGATCCGTCCGCCTGGAGCATGGTCAGCGCATCTCCACACAGAATGTTTTTGCGGAAAATAAACCGCACCGCCTCCCGGCACTGCTCACTGGCCTGGTCCTTGACGTTGGCACTGTATTCCTTGTTCCAAATGTCAAACAGCCTATGGCGGCATTCCGCTGCGTTGTCCGGCATAATGTCAACACCGTACAAGCTGGTGACCGCCAGCACAGAGTACCGTTCATAGTCAAACGGGCTCTTGCTGTAACGGCTTTTGACCACAGCTAACTTGCGGTTGAGGACTTCTGCAAGGAAGTTCCCATTCCCGCAGGCCGGCTCCAAAAAGCGGCTCTCAATTCGTTCGGTTTCCTGCTTTACAAGGTCGCACATGGCCTTCACTTCACGCTCGGCGGTAAAGACCTCTCCATGCTCCACCACGCGCTGCCTTGACTTCACTTGTTGTTCTGCCATTCCTTATACCTCGCAGATCCAGGCACTTACAGAAAGGCAGTTGATGCAAAATGGTGTACCTTTTCGCAAGAGAATTTTCAGCCCTTTTTAAGAGGTCAGCAGCACACGAAATCATAGATTTTGTATAGAAAAAGCCTTTGTTCTGTGGTATCATTTTCTTAGAAACAAAAAGCAGGCATTTTACAGAAAAGTACACATTCCTGTAAAATAGCCTGCTTACAACAATTTGGCTTTTTCGTAAATCTCCGCACGATAGCGAAATGTGGAGAGGGGCATCCCGCACAGCTTTGCGGCAGCTGTGCCGGTGATTTTGCCATTCTTCCATTGCTGGTACAACCCGTGGAAGTTTTCGGGCAACGGTTTGGGGGGCCTGCCGAAGCGGACACCCCTGGCTTTGGCAGCTGCAATCCCTTCTGCCTGCCGCTGCCGGATGTTCATACGCTCGTTTTCTGCCACAAAGGAAAGCACCTGCAAGACGATGTCACTTAGAAATGTCCCCATCAGGTCTTTGCCACGTCTCGTATCCAGCAAAGGCATATCCATCACCACGATGTCAACGCCTTTGTCCTTCGTCAGAATCCGCCACTGATCCAAGATCTCGGAATAGTTTCTGCCCAGACGGTCAATGCTCTTGATGTAGAGCAGATCGTCCTTTTTTAATTTTCGTACCATCTTCCGGTATTGAGGACGCTCAAAATCCTTGCCGGACTGCTTGTCCACAAACAGATTCTTCTCCGGGATGGCCAGTTCTTTCAATGCAAGAAGTTGTCGGTCCTCATTCTGTTCTCTGGTGCTGACCCGGATATAGCCATATAAAGTTCCCAAGGAATCGCTCCTTTCTTCTAAAGTTGCCAGGTTCCATTTATGTAAAACGACCAAAGCATCTCCATAGATACTTTGGTCGTAACCGCCCCATAATCCCCCGTCTAGCAAAGCGGCGGAAGAAGTGAGAGAAT
>ERZ1090869.1061-NODE-1062-length-13230-cov-8.365769_pt1 | contig 13230 bp, 11 predicted proteins | sample MGYA00478474_ERZ1090869 | MGnify/ENA primary metagenome ERZ1090869 (study PRJEB33644, sample SAMEA5815748) | chicken gut metagenome | biome: Chicken; feature: Gastrointestinal Tract; material: Caecum | place: Ireland | collected 2019-01-01 | study: A study of... | reverse complement strand
CCCCCTTTTATCCCCTGCAAGCTTTTTGAAAAAAGCTTGACCAAAAACTTTACTGCGTTTTGGCCGGGTAAAAATTTATTTCTTATTTAATGTTCATGACATTCTGATCCTTGAGTACCACGTCGTGCGCGCCGCCCTCCACAATGCTGACGGAGGACACCAGCGTGAGCTTCGCCTTCTTCTGCAGCTCCGGAATCGTGAGCGCGCCGCAGTTGCACATCGTCGAGCGCACCTTGCTCAGCGTCAGGTTCACGTTGTCCTTCAGGCTGCCTGCATAGGCCACATAGGAATCCACGCCTTCTTCAAACGAAAGCTTCTTCGCACCGCCCAGATCATAGCGCTGCCAGTTGCGGGCGCGGTTGCTGCCCTCGCCCCAGTACTCCTTCATGTACGTGCCGTTCACGTTCACGCGGTTCGTCGGGGATTCGTCAAAACGGGCAAAATAACGGCCCAGCATCACGAAGTCAGCGCCCATCGCCAGCGCCAGCGTGATGTGATGGTCGTACACAATGCCGCCGTCGGAACACACCGGCACATAAATGCCCGTCTCCTCAAAGTATTCGTCGCGCGCCTTCGCCACCTCAATCACAGCCGTCGCCTGGCCGCGGCCAATGCCCTTCGTCTCGCGCGTGATGCAGATCGAGCCGCCGCCAATGCCAACCTTCACGAAGTCGGCGCCGCATTCCGCCAGGAACCGGAAACCGTCGCGGTCGATCACGTTGCCCGCGCCGATCTTCACGCTGTCGCCGTACTTCGCGCGCGTCCATTCGATCGTGCGCTTCTGCCACTCGCTGTAGCCTTCCGAGGAATCGATGCACAGCACGTCCGCACCGGCTTCCACCAGCGCCGGGATTCTCTCCTCATAGTCGCGCGTGTTCACACCGGCGCCCACCACATAGCGCTTGTGCTTGTCCAGCAGCTCGTTCGGGTTTTCCTTGTGGTTCGCGTAGTCCTTGCGGAACACCATGTATTGCAGGCAGCCGTTCTCGTCGAGCACCGGCAGGGAGTTCAGCTTGTGATCCCAGATGATGTCGTTGCACTCGGAGAGCGTCACGCCCTTTGGCGCGGAAATGATCTTCTCGATCGGCGTCATGAAATTGCGGACCTTCTCGTCCGGAGACATGCGGCTGATGCGGTAATCGCGGCCCGTCACAATGCCGAGCAGCTTGCCGTTCGGGCTGCCGTCCTCCGTGACGGCAACCGTGGAGTGACCCGTCCGGGCCTTCAGCTCCAGAATGTCGGCCAGCGTCTTGTCCGGCGTGATGTTCGAATCGCTCACCACGAACCCGGCCTTGTATGCCTTCGCGCGCGCCACCATGGCGGCCTCGGCCTCCACGCTCTGGGAACCGTAAATGAACGAAACACCGCCCTCCTTGGCAAGAGCCACAGCCATCTTATCGTCGGAAACGGACTGCATGATGGCCGAAACCATGGGGATGTTCATGCTGATGGCCGGCTCTTCCCCCTTGCGGAACTTCGTCAGGGGCGTCTTCAGGCTCACGTTCGCCGGGATACATTCCGCCGAGGAATACCCCGGGACCAGCAGGTATTCGTCAAAGGTATGACTGGGTTCGCTGTAGAAATAAGCCATTCTGATTATCCTCCATTCTGAAAGGTAAGCCCGAGCGTCGACGCAGGCGGACGGGAAGGTGAATGATTCATTATAGCATTTTTCGGCCTGTTTCGCCAATAGGAAAACAGAAAAAGATTGCCCGGAAATGACGCGCGCTTTCTGGTGGAAGCGTGCAACGCCCTGTTAGCAGGGCAAAGCACTTCACCGCAGCAGCATGGAAAAGCTCAGCCCGCGTGCATGGTAGCCCTGCACCAGATAGCCGTTCTCCGTCTCGCCGCCGCGCAGCGTCAGCTCCTCGCCCAGCAGTGCCTCGCTCACATAGTCGATCTGCATGCCTGTGTAGGGCCGCTCCCGCCATGCGTCCGGCACCACGTCCATGGCAATGTCAGCGTAAACGGCGTTGTTCAGGTGGTGGTTGTAGTCAATGTCGGAATAGCGGATCGGCCGCCGGCCAATCTCCGGCAGCTCCGGGTGCTCCGCGATCCGCACATTGCGCTCCTCGCGCGGCGTGCGCGTGTCCTCAAACACGCCGTAGGAAAAGAACACCTTCGGCCGCAGCAGCTTGTGCGTCTCCGGATCCACGGAAACGGAATCCTGCATCACGCGCACCAGCAGCTCCTCCCCCGCCCACAATTCATAATCGCGGTAAAAGCTGGCGCCCATTGTCCCGCGCGGGTGCGTGCGCAGGATGAGCTCCTCGCCAAGCTCCGGCAGGCGGCGGATCTCCGCCCGGTTCGAAATGATCAGGAACACAAGCCCTTCCCGCTTCATGCGCGTGTAGCCCATGTCCACCGATTCCAGATGGCGTTCGCTCGCCTCCTGGCAGTAGCGGCACAGAGCCGAAAAGCGCAGCTTCGAATCCGGCCCCACGTCGTAGGTATCGACGCGCTGTTCCATGCTGTATTCGCGGATTTGTTCGATTGGATAGCCCATGGGGGCCTCCTCCTTTCCGAAAAAACAAAGGATGATAAAAGCGGAAGAGCCGGGCGTTCTGCGGCCCGGCTTTCCGTTTCATTCTGTCCGTGGGCAGAACGCTGTTTATTCGGGGCGGATCACTTCCTGGCCGCCCATGTATTTGCGCAGGACCTCCGGCACCGTCACGCTGCCGTCCGCGTTCTGGAACTGCTCCACAATCGCCGGCATTACGCGGCTCGTCGCCAGGCCGGACGCATTCAGCGTGTGGCAGAAATGCAGCTTCTTGTCCGCCCCGCGGTATTTGATGTTGCCGCGGCGCGCCTGATAAGCGCGGGCGTTCGAGGCGGAGCTGACTTCCTTGTAAATCCCCATGCTCGGGATCCACACTTCAATGTCATACGTGCGGGCCATGGAGTAGGAGCAGTCGCCGGCGGCGAGCTTGCTCAAGCGGTAATGCAGGCCGAGCTCGCGCACGAGACGCTCCGCCTTGCCCACGAGCTCCTCAAACGCGGCGTCGGAGCCCTCCTCTGTGGTGTACTGCACCATTTCGACCTTGTTGAACTGATGGCCGCGGATCATGCCACGCTCCTCGGCACGGTAGCTGCCCGCCTCGCGGCGGTAGCACGGCGTATAGGCGATAAACTTTTTCGGCAGATCGGCCTCCGTGAGGATCTCATCGCGGTAAAGGTTCACGAGCACCGTTTCCGCCGTGGGCAGCATGAATTTCTTATCCGCGGAGGTGGGGTTCTGAATCCAATACACCTCGTCGCCGAACTTCGGGAACTGGCCGGCCACATAGCCGCACTCATAGTTGAGCATGTGCGGCGGCAGAATCAGCTCATAGCCGTCCGCGAGATGCTCGTTGATGAAGAAGTTTAGCAGCGCCCATTCGAGGCGCGCGCCGGCCCCGCGGTAGATCCATGCGCCGTTGCCGCCCACCTTCGCGCCGCGCGGGTAGTCGATCATGCCGAGGCCCTCGCACAGATCCACATGGTTCTTCGGCTCAAAGTCAAACTTCGGCTGCTCGCCGAAATAGTGCAGCGGCACATTCTGCTCCTTGCCGCCGGCCACAACGTCCTCGTCCGGCAGGTTCGGCAGGCTCAGCATGAGCTGCTTCTGCTGCTCTTCCAGCTCGCCCAGATCGGCGTTTGCGGCCTTAATCTTTTCGGAAAGGGCCTTCATCTCCGCCATGATGCCGGAAACGTCCTCCCCCGCCTTCTTCATGGCCGGGATCTTCTTCGTGCAGGCGTTCTGCTCCGCCTTCATGGACTCGGTGCTGCCGGTCAGCTCGCGGCGGCGGGCGTCGATTTCCAGGATCTTGTCCACGGTTTCGTCCAGGTTGAGCTCGCGCTTGTGGATCGCGGCCTTGACTTCGTCCGGGTTCGTTCGGATCAATTTCAAATCCAGCATGATAGTGTTCCTCTCTTTTCTTGATATTCCAGCATTTGTATGCGTTTGGCTCAGTCGTCTCCGAAGAGCTTGAGCAGCTCCGCCAGATCCTCCTGGCCGTAAAACTCAATCTGCAGCGTGCCCTTTTTCTGGCTTCCCTTCACGGACACGCGGCGCCCCAGGTGCTCGTGCAGCGCAAGCTCCACCTCGTCATAGTAAGGCAGGCGGCGCTTTTCTTTCTTGGGTTTTCCCTCCGCAGTCTCCCCGCGGGCGGCCTGCGCCATCTTCTCGAGCTGGCGCACGGAAAGCCCCTGCTCCACCGCAAGGCGGGCGGCGCGGCGCATCCCCTCCTCGTCCGGGAAGGCGAGCAGCGCGCGGGCATGCCCGGCGGAGAGCTTTCCCTCCTGCACGAGGGCGCGCAGGTCCTCCGGCAGGGCGAGCAGACGCAGCGCGTTTGCCACGGCCGGGCGGGAGCGGCCCACCGTGCGGGCCACGTCCTCCTGCGTGAAGCCGTATTCCTCCATGAGCGCCTGGTACCCTCCGGCCTCCTCGAGCGGGTTCAGGTCCTCGCGCTGCAGGTTTTCAATGAGCGCGAGCTGCATGACCTCGCTTTCGGAAAGATCGCGCACCACGGCGGGCACTTCCTGCACGCCGGCCATGCGGGCGGCGCGCCAGCGCCGTTCCCCGGCCACGATCTGGTAGCCGCCGCCGATCAGCGGCCGCACCAGCAGCGGCTGCAGCACGCCGTGCTGGGCAATGGACTCGGCCAGATCGGCGAGGGAAGCGTCGTCGAAGTTCTTGCGCGGCTGCGCGCGGTTCGGCTCAATCTCGTTGATGTTGATCGCAACGGCAGCGTTGCGGTCCTCCATGTCATTTTCAGAAAAAATGGCGTCCAGGCCTTTGCCCAGCCCGCCCTTTTTTGCCGCCATCAAATCTCCCCTTTCCCCTTGCGGGCGTTGTTCAGCCGCGGCGCAGGATCTCGTCTGCGAGGCTGTTGTAGGCCGCGGCGCCCTTGCAGTTCCTGTCAAAGTATTGGATCGGCTTACCGAAGCTCGGCGCCTCCGAAAGGCGCACGCCGCGCGGCACCACCGAGGAAAACACCTTGCGCGGAAAGTATTTTTTCACTTCCTCCACGACCTGCTGCGTGAGGTTCAGGCGGCCGTCATACATGGTGAGCAGCACGCCCTCGATCTCGAGCCTGTCGTTGTACTGCCGCTTCACACGGCGCACGGTGTTCATGAGCTGAGAAAGGCCCTCGAGCGCGTAGTATTCGCACTGGATGGGAATGAGCAGCGTGTCGGCCGCGCAGAGCGCGTTCGTTGTGATGATGGAAAGCGAGGGCGGGCAATCGATCAGCATGTATTCATACGTTTCCCGCAGCGGCGCCAGCGCCGTGCGAAGAATGGCCTCACGGTGATCGCGGTCGATGAGCTCCAGCTCCGCGCCGGCCAGATCCATGCTGGAGGGAATCAGATCGAGGCAGGAAAACTCGGTGTGCACGATCACGTCCTTCGTTTCGGCCTCGCCCATGAGCAGCGTATAGGCTGTCTGCTGCTGCTTACGCCGGTCCACGCCGACGCCGCTCGAGCTGTTGCCCTGCGGGTCCACGTCCACAAGGAGCGTTTTCTTGCCCTTGAGGCCGAGCGCGGCCGCCAGATTGACGGCAGTGGTGGTCTTCCCCACGCCCCCCTTCTGGTTCGCAATCGCAATAATTTTTCCCATAGTTTGCCCTCCACGCCTGCGGCGGGCCGTGTCCTGCCAGAGGAACGGCCCGCGAAATTCGTTTGCACGTTTTATTATATCATCTTTTCAGGGCGGAAAAAAGAGTGAAATCCGATTTTTCACGTTTCACGTGAAACAATGTGGAAAACAGAAATAGGAACCCACCAGCAAAGCTGGTGGTTCTTCAGAAGCGGGCAAAGCCCTAAGATACTGGCCACGCCTAAAGGCGTTGGTACGGTCTGCCACCTGCAAAAAGATTATTCCTTGCTACCCGTAAACGGGTCTATGTATTCTTTAATTGTCATCTGGTCTTCAATCTGATCCTCTTTGAGCTGGTTTTGGATATACTCTGCAATCTTTTTTGCATTCTTACCTGCTGTGTCGACGTAGTATCCTCTGCACCAAAACTGCCTGTTTCCGTATTTGTATTTCAAATTGGAGTGCCTCTCAAATATGATCAGACTACTCTTTCCCTTGAGAAAACCTACGAAACTGGATACACTCATCTTCGGCGGTATCTCTACCAGCATATGAATATGGTCGGGGCATACTTCTGCCTCCACTATTTTCACCTGTTTCCAGTTGCATAATTCTCTCAGTATTTTCCCTATTTCCACTCTATTTTCTTTATAAAAAATCTTTCTGCGATACTTCGGCGCAAATACTATATGATATTTGCAGTTCCATGTCGTATGTGCTAAACTATTGTTGTCATTAGGCTTCATGCCTCTTGTCCTCCTTTTGATACTTTAGTGCAGTTGGCAGACCGCATCTTTATTGTATCAAAAGGAGTTTTTATTTCCTATGCAACGCTAAAGCTTTTTGAGAACTCCCCGGCACAGCCGGGGGTTTTCGTGGGACAAAAAAGATGCGCCGCCTTCCCCGCACGGAGCGGAAAAAACGGCGCGTCTTGGCGCATGCAGTCCGGCAAACCTTGGGCAGAAGCACCTCCGGCGTGAACAAGGCCGGGTGCCGGGGCGTTTTGCAGAAAAATGCGGCGGGTGCTGATGGGCTTTGCTGCGTGGCACAGCGTCGAATGCACGAACGCAAGTCTGCTGCGACAAGCGCGCGCCGGTTTCCCGGCTCCCGGCAAACTTCACAGCAACACCGCTTCACGCCGGGCGCAGCACACTTGAGGCCTGAAAACGGCTGACATCACTCCACCCGGCACGTCCCGGCTTAGTTCGCGCGATTTTCTCAGCGCCCGCAGGCAAACGCTTGAAGCGCGCTCGCCGCGCAATCGTCAGCAAGTGCGCGGTTAAAACCAACGCGCGGTACCGTGCATTCGGCGGAAAGCGCGGCACAGGACGCAAGGCCTGCCTCTTTCCAAACAGCGGCACACGCGCGCAGTCTGCCGCAAACAGCGCGCCGTTTCCCGGTTCCCGGCAACTTTACGGCCGCACTGCTTTCATGCTGGGCGCGGCACAGACGCAGCCTGCAAATTGGCGGATCACTTGCCCGATATTTCCCGGTTTTGTTTGCGCGATATTCTCAGCACCCAACGTAAATGTGAGCCTGAAAGCGCGTCCCTGTTCAAACGGCAGCCAGCGTTTTGCTCAGACCAACGCGCGGCACCGCACCTTCGGCGGCAAAGCGCGGCGCAGAATGCAACACCCGTCCCCTTACAAACGGCAATGCGCGAGCGCAGTCTGCCGCATCCCCACCGCGCTGCCCGGCATGCTTGGGGTGTTCCTCTGTGCAGCCGTTCACGGCGTGCGCGCGGCGCGGCGGCGCTCCCCTTCGCGGCGCGGGATTTTCACGACATACTCAAGGTAATCGTCCGTTTCCGTCCACTCGCTCTCGGCGCGAATGCCGTTCTGCTTCATAAGATCAACCGCGTGCCGGATCGTGTTCACAAAGATCCGCACGTCGCGCACCAGCACGGTGCGCTTCGGCTTCTCTGCCGGGGATTCCTCCCCCATGAGCTGGCGCAGATACGTCTCCGTCTGCGCCACGTTCAGCCCGCGCTCCACCACAAGCTTCAGCGCCGCCGCTCGGCGGGCCGGGTCTTCCAGCCGGAGCAGCGCCCGGGCGTGCCGCTCCGTGAGGCCCGCGTCCAGAATCTGCGCGCGTTCCTCCGGCGTGAAGCGCAGCAGCCGCAGCTTGTTGGCCACCGCGGACTGGCTCCGCCCCAGCCGCTCCGCCGCTTCCTCCTGCGTGACGCCCCATTCCTCCACCAGCCGGCGCAGGCCCTCCGCTTCCTCAAAGAGATTCAGGTCGCGCCGCTGCAGGTTCTCGAGCAGCGCCAGCACTGCGCTCTGCCGGGCGTCGCAGCCGCTCACCAGGCAGGGGATCGCTTTCATGCCCGCCATGCGGCAGGCGCGCAGCCTCCTCTCCCCCGCGATCAGCTCATAGCCGCCCACCACCTTCCGCACGCACACGGGCTGCAGCAATCCGTTTTGTTTGATGCTCTCCGCCAGCGAACGAAGGCCGTCCTCGTCAAACGTGTGCCGCGGCTGCGCGCGGTTCGGCCGGATCTCGTCCGCCGGAATCTGCACAAGCTTCCTTTTCTCCTGATTTTTCCACATAGCGCTCCCTCCTCGGTGGAAATCTGTTTCTTTGTTCCTATTATAGAAGGGCATGCCCATGGAATTTGTCAAACGGCGGGCGGCCGCTGAAAAAGAAAGAATGTTTCACGTGAAACGCCGCGCTCTGCGGGGCGGCAAAAAAAGAAGCCCCGAAGGGCTTCTTTCCGGGACAGCGCCGCTCATGCTTTCAGGCTGCCCCGCTCGATATTCTTCTGCAGAATCCGGTCCGTCACCTCATACAGCGTTTCGGAACCGAGCTTCGTCTTGGCCTGCCGGCCATACACCTGTTCCGCCGTCACCTGGTGTTCTACCCAGTCGCCGCCCCCGTTGCTATCGTTCAGCAGAAGCGGCTGCAGGTTATCCATAGCATGGGCAAACTTCGCTTCCGCCGTTTCATACGCGTTGAACTCGTCAAACAAAGCCATCAGATCCTTCGCCTGATCCTCCGGCAGAATCGAGAAGATCCGCTGCTTGGCCGCTTCCTCCCTCTCGTTCTGCGTCTGCAGGCCCCCGTTGTCATAGGCGTAGGTGTCGCCCGCGTCAATCTCCACAATGTCGTGAATGAGGCACATCGCCATCACCTTCGCAATGTCCACGGTCCCGTTCGAGTATTCGCGCAGCAGATACGCCATCAGCGCCATGTGCCAGGAATGTTCCGCGTCGTTTTCATTCCGCCCGTGGTTCGATAAATGCGTCTGGCGAAAAATGTTTTTTGCCTTGTCAATCTCCAGGCAAAAGGCCAACTGCTTCTGCAAACGTTCTTCCATCCCTCTTCCCTCCTGAATCAAAACAGTGTTTGTCCGCCTCCGGCGGCCAAACGGCGTAAACTTTAATGAAACAGCTCATCTGCTGTTCCATCAAAGTTCAGCCAGCCCGGAGGGAAATTGCGGACTGTTTCTCCTCCCCCTCCTGAGCCTGCTGACGCTAAAGCTCTTTCGCAGCCTGCGGGCTGCGACCAAAGACGCCGTATTTGGAATCTGCGATTTTTTGAAAAAAATCGAGTAAAACTTTCAAGTAACAAGCGTGTGTTCTTTTAAAACATAGGAAGATCGCTTCATACATAAAAATAAAATTATAATTTAATTATCTAATCCTCAAAAAACATTGATTTTTCAAGGCTTCACGCCTGTTTTTCGTTCAAACCTTATCTGTTTACCCTTGTTTTTGCCCTTACGAGCCGAAACAAGAACTTTTATTTATCCGAATGCCTAACTGCTTTCTCGGGAAGTAAAAGTCTGCGGTATTTAAGAGCGAAATACACCCCTCGCACAAACCTGCGGTTTGTGCTCAGAACATCTGATATTTGAGTCAAAGATTAAATTGCTTTTTTATCATCTGCGCAACAGTCTCTGGCGCAAGGTTCGTATTGTCTATTTTCATGTAGTTATCAAAGGAGATTTCTCCATCCATGCTTTCCAATCGATATTGCGTGTCATCGCTGATAAGTATCTGATTTGATAGCTCAACATTCCTTTTTGATGCTTTGTGTAAAAGACGATTTTCCGTTGCGTTTCTTTCCAAGCGCACTTTGCGGGATGCAACCAGCTCTACGTAGTAGAATTCCGTACCGTACGGTTCAAAAATCCTTTTGACCTGCTCAACATAATCCCAATCTGCCTGCTGATCAAACGCCCACATATAAGTGAAAATCATTCCGTAGTTATCAGTTTTTGCAAACTCCTCAAATACGACCTGACGAAGTTTGTTTATAACTGCGCCGTTATACTGTCCGAAGATTTCAATGACCGGTTCAATGGTCATATGATTGTGGAACAACCGTAAACCGGTTATTTTCATCAGCTCCTGTCCGACTGTCATTTTGCCAACAGCAGCATTGCCAATCATAAATAATAATTTCATATTTTTCTCCTCCCGTTCTTTCTATCGTCTTTCCCTTGCTTTTGCCCTTATGATGTGTGGAGGAAAAGAGTAAACTTGTGTGAAATCGTATAAAGAGATAAGGCGGACACATTGCGATAAATCCTTTGTTTTCAAGCGTTTGGAAGGATTTTATTAACTCCCCATGAGGGGTAGTAACCATTTATAAAATCTTGGTTTTCAAATTTGTATTTACGTCAGCGGTTCCTTCCTGATCTTTCCTCCGTGCCGCGGATAAAGCGATTTCAGCTCGCCCGTCCGGGCAATCAGGGCAACCGCCCTCTCCCCTTCTCCGGGCAATTCATACTGCGGCACGCCGCGCACCGTCCCGCCCAGCTTCCGGATCGCGCCCTCCGCCTGCGGAAGCTCCTCTTTCAGCTGCGGGCCTTTCATTGCCGCAAACACGCCGCCCTTTTTCACAAACGGCAGGCAATATTCGCACAGCACATTCAGCCCTGCCACCGCGCGCGCCGCCGCAGCGTCAAACTGCAGCCGGTACCGCGCGTCGCGGCCGCCTTCCTCCGCGCGCAGGTGCACGAGCTCCGCCTGCAAACCCAGTTCCCCGCACACTTCATTGAGAAATGTGAGCCGCTTCTGCAGACTGTCGAGCAGCGTCAGCTCCATGTCAGGCCGCAGAATCTTCCACACGACGCCCGGGAACCCGGCTCCCGTGCCCACGTCGATTACCTTGCCGCCCGCAAGGTTCGCGCCCGCCGACTCCACACACCGCAGCGCCAATGCGCAGTCGAGAAAATGCTTCACGCAGATCCCCTCGTCGTCCGTGATGGCCGTGAGGTTCATCTTTTCGTTCCATTCCTTCAGCAGCGCGGCATAGCGATCCAGCTGAAGAATCTGAGTTTCCACCAAAAGCAGGCCGTTCTGTGGAAAAAGCACCGACAGCCGCTCCGTCACTGCGCTCACGCCTGCCCCTCCTTTCGTCCGCGCTGCTGCGAAAGCCACACCAGCAGCACGGAAATGTCGGCCGGGCTCACGCCGCTGATCCGCGAGGCTTGTCCCACCGAGGCAGGCCGCACCTTTTTCAGCTTCTCCCGCGCCTCCATGCGCAGGCCCGTGATCGAGGCATAGTCCGTGTCGGGCGCCAGCGCGCGGTTTTCCAGCCGGCGCATTTCCGCCACGGCCGCCCTCTGCCGCTCGATATAGCCCGCGTATTTCAGCTCGATCTCCACGTTTTCAAACACAGCCTTCGGGTAATCCGGCCGCGTGGGGTCAACGGCGGTCAGGCTGTCATAGTGCACCTCCGGGCGGCGGAGCAGATCGGCCAGCCGTGCGCCCGTGCGGATCGGCGAGGCCCCGCACGCTTCCAGCGCCCGGTTCACCTCGTCGCTCGGCGGCAGCACCGTTTTCTCCACGCGTTTGCGCTCCTCCTGCTTCTGCTGCTCCTTTTTCTGGAAACGCGCCCAGCGGTCGTCGGAGATCAGCCCCAGCGCGCGGCCCATGGGCGTCAGCCGCTCGTCGGCGTTGTCCTGCCGCAGAATCAGCCGGTATTCACTGCGCGACGTCATCATGCGATAGGGATCGCTGACCCCCTTCGTCACGAGATCGTCGATCAACGTGCCAATGTAGGAGCTCGCGCGGTCGAGCACAAACGGTTCCTTGTGCTGTGCGTGCAGCGCCGCATTGATCCCGGCGATCAGCCCCTGCGCCGCCGCTTCCTCATATCCTGAGCTGCCGTTAAACTGGCCCGCACCGTAAAGTCCGGGAAGATCCTGGAATTCCAGCGTGGCGTTCATCTGTTGCGGATCCACGCAGTCGTATTCGATGGCGTAGGCGGAGCGCATGATCTCCACATGCTCCAGCCCCGGAATCGTGTGGTAAAACGCAATCTGCACGTCCTCCGGCAGACTGCTGCTCATGCCCTGCAGATACATTTCCTCTGTATTCATGCCGCACGGTTCAATGAAAAGCTGGTGGCGTTCCTTGTCCGCAAAACGGACAATCTTGTCCTCAATGCTCGGGCAGTAGCGCGGGCCGACGCCCTCGATCTTCCCGCCGTAGAGCGGCGAGCGATCGAGGTTCGCCAGAATTACGCGCTTCGTCTCCTCATTCGTCCACGAGACATGGCACACCGCCTTGTTCTGCACCGTGCCCGGCTCCGTGTCGTAGGAAAACGGCTCCGGCGGCTCGTCCCCGTGCTGCACCTCCAGATTGGAAAAGTCTATGCTCGAGCGCAGCACGCGGGCGGGCGTCCCGGTCTTGAACCGGCGCAGCGAAAGGCCAAGTTTGCGCAGAGAACCGCTCAGAAACGCCGCGGGGAACAATCCGTCCGGCCCGCTTTCATAGGAGACGTCGCCCACATAGATCCGCCCGGCCAAAAAGGTGCCTGTGGCAAGGATCACGGCCTTCGCGCGGATCTGCGCCTCCATGCGCGTGGCCAGCAGCCACTCTTCCCCGTCACGTTCCAGGGAGACGATCTCCGCCTGCCGCAGCAGCAGGTTCGGCTGCAGTTCGAGCGTGTGCTTCATGATCTGGCTGTAAAGCCTGCGGTCGATCTGCGCGCGCAGGGAATGCACCGCGGGACCCTTGCCCAGGTTCAGCATACGGCTCTGAATGGTGGCGGCGTCCGCAGCGCGCCCCATTTCACCGCCGAGCGCGTCGATCTCGCGCACGAGGTGTCCTTTTGCCGTGCCGCCAATGGAAGGATTGCACGGGCAGTTTCCCACAGCGTCCATGTTGATGGTGAATAGTATGGTTCGGCAGCCCAGCCGCGCCGCGGCAAGACCGGCCTCAATCCCCGCATGGCCCGCGCCGATCACCGCCACGTCACAGCTTCCCCCGAAGTATTTCATCCTGTCACCTGCTTTACGAAAAGTATGATATCAATAACATATAATGATTTGTATAAGATATTTTATCCGGTGTTTGTCCGGTGTTTGTCCGCCTTTGGCGGCCAAACGGCGTGAACCTCCATTTGACGGTTGCGTCCCGTCAAATGAATGTTCAGCCAGCTCGCAGCGGCCCGAGGCACTTGCCTTGCCCCGGTGTTTGTCCGCCCTTGGCGGCCAAACGGCGTGAACTTCAATGAAACAGCTCATCTGCTGTTTCATCAAAGTTCAGCCAGCCCGGAGTGGCCCGAGGCACTCGCAGCGCCCCGAAAAAGAAAACTTTGCCCGCAGCGCACCCCGGGGAGCGAAGCCGGTGTTTGTCCGCCTTTGGCGGCCAAACGGCGTGAACTTCAATGGAACAGCTCATCTGCTGTTCCATCAA
>ERZ1090869.1052-NODE-1053-length-13349-cov-38.650444_pt1 | contig 13349 bp, 12 predicted proteins | sample MGYA00478474_ERZ1090869 | MGnify/ENA primary metagenome ERZ1090869 (study PRJEB33644, sample SAMEA5815748) | chicken gut metagenome | biome: Chicken; feature: Gastrointestinal Tract; material: Caecum | place: Ireland | collected 2019-01-01 | study: A study of... | reverse complement strand
CCGATCATGAAGGTCCTGGAGAATTTCTATCCACGCTCCCCGCGAGGGGAGCGACGAGCGATGGGACTGAGCCGGTGGCTTTCAAAAAATTTCTATCCACGCTCCCCGCGAGGGGAGCGACGTATACCGGGATGTAATTACATTATACCACATTTAATTTCTATCCACGCTCCCCGCGAGGGGAGCGACTTGAAGCGGGGTTAGTAAAGGGCAAACGTAAAAAATTTCTATCCACGCTCCCCGCGAGGGGAGCGACGCGCAGTTTTCGTCAGATGCTCTTATAGATGAGCTATTTCTATCCACGCTCCCCGCGAGGGGAGCGACTTTTCCAGGATGTCCACCAGTGACGGGGCCACGAACATTTCTATCCACGCTCCCCGCGAGGGGAGCGACTATCAGTACCGGCGCTGCTGCCGCCAACGGTATAATTTCTATCCACGCTCCCCGCGAGGGGAGCGACACGTTTCGGCCGGCTCGTTGTCCTAGGCCCTGCCATTTCTATCCACGCTCCCCGCGAGGGGAGCGACTGCTGGGACACCTGCAGCCACTCCCGGCAGACGTAATTTCTATCCACGCTCCCCGCGAGGGGAGCGACCGGCGCGCCGTCCTGCGTGCTTTTGCCGTACACTGTATTTCTATCCACGCTCCCCGCGAGGGGAGCGACGGCTGACGTCCAGACCAAACGGGTCTCTCCCGCTATTTCTATCCACGCTCCCCGCGAGGGGAGCGACAGACAAGCGACAGCAAAACCCTAAGCCCCCAAGATTTCTATCCACGCTCCCCGCGAGGGGAGCGACCCTGGGCGATGCCATCAGCCAGCGAGACGATCAGCATTTCTATCCACGCTCCCCGCGAGGGGAGCGACTGCAGGTGCATGGCGGCTTCGCCCCGACTGCCCCAACATTTCTATCCACGCTCCCCGCGAGGGGAGCGACCGGGGGCTTTCTTTTTTTGGTGCTTCTGATTCGATTTCTATCCACGCTCCCCGCGAGGGGAGCGACGGAAAGTGAGGTACATCCATGCTCAGCAAAAACATTTCTATCCACGCTCCCCGCGAGGGGAGCGACGCGGTGGGCGCCCAAACGTTGTTGTCGATGGTGATTTCTATCCACGCTCCCCGCGAGGGGAGCGACATCTGCACCACGTCCCGGCCGTCCGGGCCATAAACATTTCTATCCACGCTCCCCGCGAGGGGAGCGACAGTGGGTGCGGCTGCTGAAAGAGCGCCGGGCGCTAATTTCTATCCACGCTCCCCGCGAGGGGAGCGACTCACCAAGTCCTGATGCAGGGAGGGCAAACGCCGTATTTCTATCCACGCTCCCCGCGAGGGGAGCGACCAGGGGGCCCTTGTCGGGCCGGGAGAAGTGCAAATTTCTATCCACGCTCCCCGCGAGGGGAGCGACCACATACGCGGTTTTCGATAGCCACACATTCAAATTTCTATCCACGCTCCCCGCGAGGGGAGCGACCAACAGCCTCTATCGGGATAACTGGGTCGTGCAATTTCTATCCACGCTCCCCGCGAGGGGAGCGACGGGCATTGACTGACTCTGTTGTCATGTCCTACCGATTTCTATCCACGCTCCCCGCGAGGGGAGCGACGGGCGCGGACGGCGCTCCCCTTGGCTGGTGCAGCAAATTTCTATCCACGCTCCCCGCGAGGGGAGCGACGCCGCCCTGACCTTCCAGGCCAACGTCAACACAATGATTTCTATCCACGCTCCCCGCGAGGGGAGCGACAGTGGACGCCAGGCCAGCAAACACCGACCCCAGCATTTCTATCCACGCTCCCCGCGAGGGGAGCGACCCTTTACGGTCACGACTTCCGGCATCACGTTTGGATTTCTATCCACGCTCCCCGCGAGGGGAGCGACGCAGGGGGCCCTTGTCGGGCCGGGAGAAGTGCAAATTTCTATCCACGCTCCCCGCGAGGGGAGCGACGCCTGCAGGATCTGGGACTGGTTTGGGGCATCATCATTTCTATCCACGCTCCCCGCGAGGGGAGCGACCAGGCGCTGCTGCAGATGGTGGTGGACGCGCAGATTTCTATCCACGCTCCCCGCGAGGGGAGCGACCTTCGACATTTTCGCCAACGCCGGCAACATAGAATTTCTATCCACGCTCCCCGCGAGGGGAGCGACTTGTCTGCGCCAGCGTCCTGCTGATCGGCCTGGGCATTTCTATCCACGCTCCCCGCGAGGGGAGCGACCAGCGGCGGCAGACACTACCACCCACAGCGCACTATTTCTATCCACGCTCCCCGCGAGGGGAGCGACGTATACCGGGATGTAATTACATTATACCACATTCAATTTCTATCCACGCTCCCCGCGAGGGGAGCGACCATCGTCAATGGCAGCAACGCGCAAGATGTGGACATTTCTATCCACGCTCCCCGCGAGGGGAGCGACCTCTGTCCCAGGAGATCGACACCTACGAGGACCTATTTCTATCCACGCTCCCCGCGAGGGGAGCGACCTGCGCCGCCCAGGGGTCAAGCTCGGTCTTGCTGTATTTCTATCCACGCTCCCCGCGAGGGGAGCGACGCTGGGTGTGCCCATCCGCCCCGTTACCGCGCAATTTCTATCCACGCTCCCCGCGAGGGGAGCGACGGGACGCTGACCGACGCCACCGCCTGCAAGGTGACGATTTCTATCCACGCTCCCCGCGAGGGGAGCGACCCTGCATTTGTGATCTCTTGTGGATACTCAGGAATTTCTATCCACGCTCCCCGCGAGGGGAGCGACGGTTTCGGGCGTATGATCGCCAGCGCATAGTCCCGATTTCTATCCACGCTCCCCGCGAGGGGAGCGACGCAGCCGTTCACCCGCTGCGGGCAGAGGGACCAGATTTCTATCCACGCTCCCCGCGAGGGGAGCGACCAGGGGGCCCTTGTCGGGCCGGGAGAAGTGGAGATTTCTATCCACGCTCCCCGCGAGGGGAGCGACTCGCCCGCCTCGATCAGGCCGGTCAGCCAACGGAATTTCTATCCACGCTCCCCGCGAGGGGAGCGACTACGGGAGGCGTTGACAACTCCCAGCAGATCAAATTTCTATCCACGCTCCCCGCGAGGGGAGCGACTGGCGCGGGGCATCCGCCTCAATACCGGCGTGCTGATTTCTATCCACGCTCCCCGCGAGGGGAGCGACATCCCCACTTTGGTGGCCAACATCCCGGAAATCTTATTTCTATCCACGCTCCCCGCGAGGGGAGCGACCAGTCCCAGTTTGCGGATACCGTATCTGAGAGCATTTCTATCCACGCTCCCCGCGAGGGGAGCGACGGGATTGCCATGCGGACAAAGTCAGGGCTGTAAATTTCTATCCACGCTCCCCGCGAGGGGAGCGACAGCCCTTGCTTGTGGATTTTTAACCACGTGTCGGTATTTCTATCCACGCTCCCCGCGAGGGGAGCGACACCTTGTTGTAGGGTGAGACCATGCAGAAGCCCACATTTCTATCCACGCTCCCCGCGAGGGGAGCGACACCTGCGAGACGGTGCCCGCAAATCCCAAAAGGATTTCTATCCACGCTCCCCGCGAGGGGAGCGACAGCCGGAGGAGGACGAGCCGTGAAAATCGCCATGATTTCTATCCACGCTCCCCGCGAGGGGAGCGACGCAAGGCCAATGCGGTTCTGGTTGACCAGTGCGTAATTTCTATCCACGCTCCCCGCGAGGGGAGCGACAGCCGGTGTTGATGTACTGCAGCACGATCTCGCGATTTCTATCCACGCTCCCCGCGAGGGGAGCGACCTGGCGCTGGGGTTTTCGTCCCGGCAAAGCCTGCTATTTCTATCCACGCTCCCCGCGAGGGGAGCGACGGGCGCTCATGCACAGCACCGGCAGCAGCCGCTCCAATTTCTATCCACGCTCCCCGCGAGGGGAGCGACCGGCCGCCGTCCGGCATGGATACGGTGGGGACGGTATTTCTATCCACGCTCCCCGCGAGGGGAGCGACCAAGGCTGGCGTGTAATTACATAAAGCCAAAATCATTTCTATCCACGCTCCCCGCGAGGGGAGCGACATGCGGGCCAGGGCCTGGGCGTAGTTGGCGTAGTTATTTCTATCCACGCTCCCCGCGAGGGGAGCGACGGGTGGGGGACAACACAGTAGCCGACCTGTTCATATTTCTATCCACGCTCCCCGCGAGGGGAGCGACCGTCGCCACCGTGTGGCCGCGCCCGTCGGTGATGATTTCTATCCACGCTCCCCGCGAGGGGAGCGACTGGCGCCACCTACTACGGCGACCCGGATAGAGATCATTTCTATCCACGCTCCCCGCGAGGGGAGCGACTCTCCCACCTGTGCGTTACTTTTTCGAGCAGGACATTTCTATCCACGCTCCCCGCGAGGGGAGCGACGCGTTGGAAACCGTCCCTTGCAAGGTAGGACCCTGCATTTCTATCCACGCTCCCCGCGAGGGGAGCGACATGTTCACAGCGGAAAACCAGTCCGCCTACTCCATTTCTATCCACGCTCCCCGCGAGGGGAGCGACCCTTGCCACCGAGACCATCTACGACTTCCTGATATTTCTATCCACGCTCCCCGCGAGGGGAGCGACCGCCGCCGTCGGTCATCGTCTTGAGGTTGGGGAAGTATTTCTATCCACGCTCCCCGCGAGGGGAGCGACTGCCTACCAGTGGAAATTACCCAGCGCATCACCTGCAAATTTCTATCCACGCTCCCCGCGAGGGGAGCGACCGGCGGCTGACCCCGTTTTTCGTTGCCTAAAAAAATTTCTATCCACGCTCCCCGCGAGGGGAGCGACGTTCATGGTCGACAAGGGCAAGGAGGCATACCAATTTCTATCCACGCTCCCCGCGAGGGGAGCGACTCTGGACGGTCGCCGCCGCCCTGTGGGGCTACTGGAAATTTCTATCCACGCTCCCCGCGAGGGGAGCGACACGCCCATCGTGAACGCCGCCAGGCCGAATTCACCATTTCTATCCACGCTCCCCGCGAGGGGAGCGACTTCCATTGCTGTGACCGCGCTCACGGACCCCGAATTTCTATCCACGCTCCCCGCGAGGGGAGCGACGCCCAGCAGCTGGAGGCTTCCCATTGGACAGGCGGAATTTCTATCCACGCTCCCCGCGAGGGGAGCGACCCAAACGGCCCGGACACGCTGACCAACACATGGCTATTTCTATCCACGCTCCCCGCGAGGGGAGCGACGTATGTCATGCTGGAGCGGGTCTCCCACCGATGGATTTCTATCCACGCTCCCCGCGAGGGGAGCGACAGTTCAAGATCCGTGCCCTTTCGCAGGAGGAAAATATTTCTATCCACGCTCCCCGCGAGGGGAGCGACATGCGGGCCAGGGGCACCAGCTCGTCCATCTTGACATTTCTATCCACGCTCCCCGCGAGGGGAGCGACGATCAATATCACCCCGGCGATGCAGGCCGAGACACCCATTTCTATCCACGCTCCCCGCGAGGGGAGCGACGGCCAAAAACCCTTACAGCCGGGACCCGCGGACGGAATTTCTATCCACGCTCCCCGCGAGGGGAGCGACCGGACAATATCTGGGAGAGGATTCGCTGGTGTCGATTTCTATCCACGCTCCCCGCGAGGGGAGCGACTGGGCTGGCAGGCGGATGGGCATCCACTGGCGGCCATTTCTATCCACGCTCCCCGCGAGGGGAGCGACCCGGTTACGGGGTACGGGATATGGTGCGGCCGCCTGATTTCTATCCACGCTCCCCGCGAGGGGAGCGACGCGAGGTGCTGGACTATCAAGCCCTGTGTCAAGCCATTTCTATCCACGCTCCCCGCGAGGGGAGCGACCTTGGTGTGCGGGTTCAGAGCGGCGTAAGCCTCCAGAATTTCTATCCACGCTCCCCGCGAGGGGAGCGACTAGTCCCGCCACTCTTTGAGCGTCAGGTCGTAGTAATTTCTATCCACGCTCCCCGCGAGGGGAGCGACCAGATGAATGCAGGGCGAGATTGGAGGCGAAATCTTATTTCTATCCACGCTCCCCGCGAGGGGAGCGACGCTTGGAGGTGCCTTTGCAATGACCGATTACACGCAATTTCTATCCACGCTCCCCGCGAGGGGAGCGACTCAAAAAGCTGCAGGCAGACCTGCCCAACGTTATATTTCTATCCACGCTCCCCGCGAGGGGAGCGACCCGCGCAGGAACGGCTGGAAGCCCAGCGGGCCAGAATTTCTATCCACGCTCCCCGCGAGGGGAGCGACCAACAGCCTCTATCGGGATAACTGGGTCGTGCAATTTCTATCCACGCTCCCCGCGAGGGGAGCGACGGGCATTGACTGACTCTGTTGTCATGTCCTACCGATTTCTATCCACGCTCCCCGCGAGGGGAGCGACGGGCGCGGACGGCGCTCCCCTTGGCTGGTGCAGCAAATTTCTATCCACGCTCCCCGCGAGGGGAGCGACGCCGCCCTGACCTTCCAGGCCAACGTCAACACAATGATTTCTATCCACGCTCCCCGCGAGGGGAGCGACAGTGGACGCCAGGCCAGCAAACACCGACCCCAGCATTTCTATCCACGCTCCCCGCGAGGGGAGCGACCCTTTACGGTCACGACTTCCGGCATCACGTTTGGATTTCTATCCACGCTCCCCGCGAGGGGAGCGACCGAGCCCTACCACAAAAACCGTGTGATGCGGCTGCTATTTCTATCCACGCTCCCCGCGAGGGGAGCGACCCATGTGCTTGTCGTAAGCCATGCGCACGCCATCCATTTCTATCCACGCTCCCCGCGAGGGGAGCGACGGGCGGTCGCTGCTGCGGTAGACCCGGCAGGGGACAATTTCTATCCACGCTCCCCGCGAGGGGAGCGACCTGCGGCCGATGTAGTTGGATCGCTGCATATCCTGATTTCTATCCACGCTCCCCGCGAGGGGAGCGACCGCTGGAACACGCTCACGGCTTCGCCCACGGCGTAAATTTCTATCCACGCTCCCCGCGAGGGGAGCGACGGTATTCCGTCGCCTCCAACGGCGACTGTGACCCATTTCTATCCACGCTCCCCGCGAGGGGAGCGACCGTCCTCTTTGCGGTATACGTTCTCACTCTCGCTATTTCTATCCACGCTCCCCGCGAGGGGAGCGACATGTTGCGATACATGACGCCGCCGCACAGGCGGGATTTCTATCCACGCTCCCCGCGAGGGGAGCGACCGGTGGAGTCTGTGCCGTCGTAGATCAGCACGTCATTTCTATCCACGCTCCCCGCGAGGGGAGCGACGCCTACGACCGCCACCACCCAGCAGCTCACCGTGCCATTTCTATCCACGCTCCCCGCGAGGGGAGCGACTTGGTGTGCGGGTTCAGGGCGGCATAAGCCTCCAGAATTTCTATCCACGCTCCCCGCGAGGGGAGCGACCTGGAGGTCCAGCAGGTAGCCGACGATCGCTTTCTTATTTCTATCCACGCTCCCCGCGAGGGGAGCGACCTTTGACGACAGCCCCGAGGGCGAAGCGCGTATCATTTCTATCCACGCTCCCCGCGAGGGGAGCGACGACTTGTGCTTCTGGAAGGTGGCAAAGGTTTTTGATTTCTATCCACGCTCCCCGCGAGGGGAGCGACCCAGTCAGACGCCTGTCATCACCATCAATGGGCAATTTCTATCCACGCTCCCCGCGAGGGGAGCGACCGCTGGTCATTTGAAAGGAGGGCTGGCCGTGAACTGATTTCTATCCACGCTCCCCGCGAGGGGAGCGACCTGGAACACGCTCACGGCTTCGCCCACGGCGTAAATTTCTATCCACGCTCCCCGCGAGGGGAGCGACTCCATCGGGTGTCCTCCTTTCCGACGGCAACAAAATTTCTATCCACGCTCCCCGCGAGGGGAGCGACAGCAAATGTGCTGAAAAATAAAAGATTACCATCAGCGGCATTTGTTTAATAAGCTGCGGCTCACCAAAAATGTGGGCTGCATTTGTGCAGGATGCGCTATCTTGGAAGCCTGGTCTTCCTATTTGACCAAAGCAGCCAGGTGCGAGGGAACAGGGGGTTTTCTGTTCGCTGGACTCTCGCACCCGTTGTGGATAGCATACCACAAACGAGCGCATTAAACCAGCAGGACCTCATCTTGCGGCCATGGAGGCGTGAGGCCGATGTGATCCACTTTGGTTTTGTAGCTGTTGCCCAGGCGGTAAAAGCGCAGACTGTCGGCCTCCGGGTCGATCAAAGCGGCCAGCTCTGCTTTGAACAAAGCGTACTGCGCGGCATCCAGGATGCACTCAAATACGGAATTCTGCACGCGCTGGCCGTGGTTGACACAAGCCTTTGCAACCTTACGCAGCCTGCGCCGTCCGGCTGCTGTTTCGGTGTTGACGTCGTAGGTGACCAAAACCAACATAGACGCTCTCCTTATTTCCAGAAAAAGGGGGGATAGCGATCCAAGTCGCCCCGCATGGTACGGGCCAGCAGCAGAGCCTGCACATAGGGCACCAGTCCCCAGGGGATTTTTTCACCCAGAAAGGGGTGCTGGATGGTCTGCTTCCTGCGCTGCTGCCATGCCTGCAGAAAGGCCCGGCGGCCCTCATCGGTCAAAAGGACGGCGCCGCTTTCCTGCTTGACACAGTGCTTGGGCAGAATGGCCTTTTGATTGATGCAGGTCAGCACAAAGCGATCGGCAAAAGAGGCGCGCAGTTCTTCCATCAGATCCAGCGCCAGGCTGGTGCGGCCGGGCCGTGGCTGGTGCAAAAAGCCGACATATGGATCAAGTCCGACGCCTTCCAGTGCGGCGGCGCAATCGCGGGCCAACAGCGTGTAGGCAAAGGAAAGCAGGGCGTTGACCGGGTCCAGCGGCGGGCGGCGGGTGCGCTTGGTGAAGGCAAAGGTTGGACGCTGCTGCAGGATCAAGGCATCAAAGCCGCTGAAGTAGAGTTGTGCCGCTTCGCCTTCGATGCCGCGCAGTTCTTCGGCGGTCATGGCATCTTCAACGCGGGGGAGAGCTGCGGCCAGCTGGCCCGACAAGGTTTTCAGCCGCTCGACGGGGACGCGCTGTGGATGGTCGCGCGTTGCGCGTTCCAGCACCCAGCGGGCGTTATAGATCTTGCCCAGCAGGAACCCTTTGGCGTAGCGGCAGCTGACGCCGGGATCGTCCGCCGCGCGGAACTGCTGCTGGCGGAGTAAAACGTTTCCCTTTGTCTCTCCGACAGAGCGGGCCAAAAACCTCCCGCGCGGCGTGAAGAACGCCAGGTCGACATTCCGCTGGGCGCAGGCGCCCATCAAAGCAGGGGAGGCGCCCGCGTAGGAAAAGCAGAGGATGCCTTCCAGGGTGTGCAGCGGAAACCGCGCTGCTTCGGCGTCCCCCTGCTTGACCACAACGGTTTCGCCGTCCAGGGTCAGATAGCTGCTTTCGGTCAAAACAAATAAAGTATTCAGCAGCTTTCGCATGGCGCATCTGCCTCCGTTTCTTCCAGGTGGGTGCGGATGTAGCCTGTCGGATCGGCCCGCCGGCAGAGGACGGGCAGGCACAATTCTTTCAGGGAGCAGGCATTGCAGTACTTGCCGGGTTTGACCTTGGGGGTGTAGCCACGTTCAAAGTAGTCGTTCATCTCGCCGGCCACAGCCTGGGTTTTCTGCCGCAGTTCCGGGGTCAGGTCCACCCATTCACGGCGCCGGGTCTCTGCATAGAAAAGAGCGCCCCGTGGGATTTCACAGACCAGCATTTCTTCCAGCGCCATGGCCTGCGCGCAGAGCTGCAAACGGTCGGCATCGCTTGATTTGGGTGCGCCGTGCTTGTATTCCACCGGCAGAGGCAGCCACAGCCCGGGATACCCCTGGAGCGGCACCCCTGCGGGGTCGGCGTGGAATTCCACCACGTCGCAGATGCCGGACAGATGCAGCCGGTGGCTGACCACTCGCAGGCCCCGCACGGTCAGCAGATTGCCGCGCTTTTCGTGAAGCGCTTCGTCGTGGCAGCGCTCGTGCAGGAGATGCCCTTCGGCGGTGCGCAGGTTTTCGGCCCATTGCTGTTCCAGATGGATGAGCGCCCACTGGCGGCGGCAGAAGCAGAAATGCTGGATGCCGGACATCTGCAGATCACGGTCGGGGTCCATCAGGTCAGCCTCTGGCAGGTGACGCCGGCGGGCAGATCGGTGTCGACGGTCACCCGATAGTCGCTGTACTTGCGGGGGACGGTCACGCCCTCCACACGCTGGACATGGACCGCGTCAAACAGCTTGTAGGCGGGGGCGTTGCCCAGCTCAGAATCATGCCGGAAAACGATCAGCTCGCGCACGGCCATTTTGCCGCGGGCCGCGCTGTGGTCGTTTTCAAACATATTCAGGATCGCTTCCCACAGGAGCTGCAGATCCTCCTCCGAAAAGCCGGTGACCTTGCGGGCCAGGTTGGCCGAGACGAAGCCCTCTGCCCGGTACAGGCCGTAGGGGACGATGTACTTACGGCCCATAGTGCCATTTTTCTCCGTGTCCGCCTCGGGAGCGATGGCGATGCGGGTGATGGTGATCTCCTGGGGCAGGATGGGGTCGATGCTGCGGGCAAAGCCCAGCTGCACCGGGCCCCGCACCTGGCCGCAGTTCAGCGCGCCTTTGACAAAGGTGGTCATCACCGCGCCGAAGGTGCGGATGTCATAAAAGTTCCGGCACATGAAGTCGCGGATCTTGCCGTCCAGGGTCGGATCGTCTTTCTTGGCGGCTTTCAGGTCCTTGTCCACGCCCAGGTAGTGCAGGGCTTCGGCGTCGTTGCGCTGGAGGGGCACCTGGCCCCGAATGTAGATGCGGTAGCCCTCGGCGTCCTCTTTGGCGTCCTCGATGTAATTGCGGATCTTCCGCTTGAGGCAGACGTCCGTCACCAGGCCGCAGCCGGTCTCGGGATCCACGCGCGGCATATTGCCGGCGTCAGGGTCCCCGTTGGGGTTGCCGTTTTCCACATCGAACAGGATGACAAAATCGTAGCGGTTCTTGATGGCTTCGGACATGATTACTTTTCCTCCTTTTTGGCGTAGCGGTTCTGGGTCTCGTGGTAGTATCCGATCTGGAAGGCGCTCTGCTCGTCCAGGGTCATCCGGGCGGGCAGGGTCTCGGTGATGCGGCTGTGCAGCTCAGTAAGACGCTTTTCATAGTAGGCGGCGAGCCCGCCGCCCAGTTTGTTCAAATGCTTTTGCGCGAGGTTGATGAGGGTGGGGAACACAAGGGCCGGGGTGGCCGACGCCGCGTTGAAATAGCGGTTCTTGATGGTGGTGTTGATGTTGGGGTTGGCGCTCCGCTGGATCGCCTCCAGCACTGAAAACAGCCGGCCCAGCACATAGGGCAGATAGGTGCTCTGTTCGTTCAGTTGTTCCATGGTCATGACCTCCTTGAGTTGTTCGTCGCGGGAATTGCGGCTGTAATAGGCTTTGAGGATGGCCGCCTGGCCCCAGGTGATGTCCTGCTGGGCGCGGATGCGCAGCTGGACGCCGTTCAGCAGGGTGGCGGGGTAGGGGGCGTCGTTCAGGACCGCCAGCAGCAGGTCGCCTGCCAGGCGCTGGGCCGGCTCGGGGGCCCTGGAGCCGGGGGCGGGTTTGCGGACCGTTTCAAGGGCCATGCGCCAGATGGTCAGCAGCGTGTTCCGGGCGTACGCGGGGCGGATGATGTTCAGCCGCTCGTAATGCTGGGAGAGGTTCTTCGCCAGATCGCCGAAGCTGTTCTGCCAGAAAAAGCGCACCGACAGGCGGGCGGCATTGGGGGCAAGCCCCAAAATGTAGAACCGGGTGCCGGGATCCAGGCGGCTGCCGTCCCAGTCGACAGGCGTCCCGCTGGACAGCTGCTTGAGCACGTTGAAAAGATCGTATTCCTGATAGGCGGCGCTTTCCTCTGCCCCGCCGCCAAACAGGGCAAACATGGCGCAGTCCTGATAAGCGCTGTCGGAGCCGTCGGCCCAGAACACGATGGTGGTGTCTCCCACCCGGCAGACGTGGTTCCGGTCGGCCAGCAGGGTGTTGAGCGCGGTGGTATACGCAAACGCGGCGTATTCGCTGGTGGGCGCATTGCTGCCCTGTTCATGCTCGTAAGAGCAGAATGCCGGCCCGTTGAAGGAAACCAGCGCCGCGCCGGTGGGCTGGGCCCCGGCGACCCCCTTGATGTTGGGATGCAGCCGGGCAAGGGGCGCGTGGCGGCCGGTCACCAGGCAGAGGATATCCTCTGCGCCGTCGGGACTGCCTGCGTCGTAATGGTTTTGCCAGGCGTCGCGGACGGCGGGGTCCTCCGCAGCCGGGTGCCCGCCGTAATAGAAGGTCAGGTTGCCGCCCTTCATCAAATCGTCCCAGTCCTCCTGCAGCAGGGGGCAGGCGGATGCCTGAGCGGGGTCCCAGCGCGCAAAAAAGCGGACGATGGCTTGGGCCGCCGGGGAGGCGGCATCCTGCAAAAGCTCGGTGTGCAGGGCCTTTGCAGCGGCAAAGCAGCCGGCGGTGCGCTCCGGTTTGCCCTTGCTGTCTGCGCCCAGCAGGTAGCCGCTGTTGTCGCACAGGAAGTTGGCCGCAACGGCGACGCTTCGCTTCACCTGTGCGGGCAGCAGGAGCTCGAGGGGGGCCAGGGCCTTCTTTTTGCCGCGGGTGACTTCCTGCTGCAAATGGAGCAGCTGGACAAGGTTGCCTTCCGCATCCAGATCCAGCCCGTAGGCCACTTTGACCTGGCTCCATCCGGGGCGGCCGATTTTGCCTTGTTTCACCAAATCCTCTCGCTTCAACAGATCTTCATAACAATGGGTCAATGCCTGCAGGATCATCGGAACACCTCACAATTCCGGACGTCGAGGACGCCGTTTTCCAGCCTGGCGCGGAAATAGGTGGGCGTAATGTTTTGCGGGTCGGTGTAATCGAAGTCGTACAGCATCAAACCAAGGTCTCTGGTCTCGTTGATGGTTTCGATCGGCCCGCCCGGCCAGCGGCGGAACGAAGCGGGAAACTCCTTGCAGCCCAGATAGGGCGTCGTAAAACACTGCCCTTTTTCCATCCGCCGCGTCACAATATCCTGGAACTTGCCGGGGTTGTCCGACGGTGCGGCCTTGCTGGTCATCTCAAAGTGGGCCTCGATGACGTAGTGCACATCCTGCAGCAGCAGCGAAGAACGCTGCACGATCTCCTGGGGCGTGGCGAGGTACAGTTCCTGCCGCCCGCCCTGCGCGGCCTGCCGGACATTGCGGGCGGAGATCTTGCTTAAAATCTCGTTTCGGCGTATACTGGTAAAGGAAATTGGGTTCAGGACATGGATGCGGTCGATGCGCCAGCGCAGCCCGGGATGAAAATAGACAGCTTCCACCATGCCCCGCGCCGCAGAGGGCGTGGGGACATCGTAGGACACTTTTTCCACTTTCAATTCCGGCCTGCTGAACAGGGCGTAAGGCCCCCAGACCTCCAGTTGGATCACA
>ERZ1090869.1051-NODE-1052-length-13364-cov-6.236907_pt1 | contig 13364 bp, 14 predicted proteins | sample MGYA00478474_ERZ1090869 | MGnify/ENA primary metagenome ERZ1090869 (study PRJEB33644, sample SAMEA5815748) | chicken gut metagenome | biome: Chicken; feature: Gastrointestinal Tract; material: Caecum | place: Ireland | collected 2019-01-01 | study: A study of... | reverse complement strand
ATTTTTAACTAAGTTCCAATAGTGTACTCCCAAGGCTGTTAATTTACAAGATTTGCTATTCATTGCCGCATAGTACATATGTCTTTCGCCTATAGGAATAACTAAATTTACATGAACCATATTTTGTAGAATTCCAAATATTTTTGTGTGATCTGCTTGCGCATATTCACAATCCGGTTCGTATGACGGATCAAGTGCAAATTCTTCTGAAGGATTTTTAAATATGTTTGTAATTTGTCTCAAATCTGTATAACTGATAGAAGGAAAGGTTTGGCGCAAACAAACAAATTGCTCAACATTTGTTTTAAAAACTGGACGCTGTGACCAAGCTCCCAATGACTGATCAATATGAGCGTAAACACTTCCAGGAGTAATTTGCCCCAAGATATTAGCGCCACTTCCATTTAAGGCATCAACCAGTAACTGGGTAAATACACCATGATGGGTATTTTCAAGTGCATATTGACCTTTGGTACAAGCACTTAAAATTGTAACGCCTTCACCAATTATTGAGTTCCCACTAAAATATTTATCGTCTCCAGCAGCCCCGGCATGGCAACAATCAAAAATTAGTATTTTGTTTTTTACTTTAGATTTATTACACCATAGCATAATGTCATCCATTTTTATTCCATTACGCCCAGTTAATTGTGTATCAGAAGGGATAATATATCCGTTATTATCTTCTGTATATCCATGTCCAGAGAAATAAAATAACGCAATTTCATCGTCTCCTGAAAAAAGCTCTTTTATTGCTTCCTCTAATTCGTATTTACGTACGATATTATTCTCCGATGTTGCAGTCATTATTTTTGCTTCAAAATTTAATGAACCGTCCGCGTTTCGAGATAAAACATTCGCAACAGCATGTGCGTCATTTACACATCCATTTAGATCCGAGACTTCTTGATAATTGTCAATTCCCACTATTAGAGCTTTCTTCATTAGATTTTTCTCCTTAACTTTTCCTATAAATTTCATCCAACGTTTTGCCGTCAGCGTTCTTCCATTCAACCCAACCGTTTTGACTACCGCCTAATACAAAACAGGCTGCGCCGCTTGGTGTTGAAAACTCAATTGACTTTTTCAATATATAAATACCGTTTTCCATAACAATGTCACCGTTTTTTAATGCTTCATTGCGTTGGTTTGCTAATTTGGCAAACGGAACTTCTTTTAGCATATTTATTTGTGAATCCTCAATGACAAGAAACTTATCACCGTCATATACGCCGTATGCCTTAATACCATTGCGAGTTGTGTGAAAAACGGAGGCTTCATTTAATTTTGATTTTGCATTGTCCATTTTATAACCCTGTGTCGCCATAATAAATTGAATTTCTTCGTAAACTTCCTCGATGAGAGGAAGATCGTACTCGTCAATTTCGTATTTAGGTTTTACAGAGTTTTCGACCGCATAACGCTTGGCTTCGTGTGCCTTGACAATGGCATATTCTTCAAGACCGCTGATCATATCAAGGGTAAAAGTTTTGCTATCAGCAAGAAACATAATCGCCTTATTCCAGAAATCTTTGGAACGGTTATGATCATCGAGCCGAATTACGCCGTTACGCGTTTGTCCGATATAAATTTGGGCAATTTTATTATCGTCGCTTTCATTGATAAGGTAGTATATACCGGGGCGGTTGATGCCAGTAATTTTCTTTGCTTCGTTAAGTAAAGGGCGTGGAATTACATAGGTGGTCATTGTAGATAAATGCTTGCGAATGGAACGAATTCCGTCCGGCTGTCCGTTATAATAAATAATTTCGAGTTTCTTGCTCGGCATATTAACCTCCGTAAATACAATGTCAATATCGGCTTATCTGTATTTTAAGTTTTAATTTTATCAATTACCTGCATTCAAGCCTTTTGTAATCTCCGTAAAGAACTCCGTGTTCCAAATGTCCAACTTTGTTTTGTCTTTGATAAAGGGGATTACGTCTTGTTTGGCTTGTTCGTAGTCAATTGCCGAGAAGCGTTCGTTCAGCATGGAAATCAGGGCTTCGCGGGTAAGGTTGAAATCCTTGTCGATAAATCCAGAGTCCACAAGCCGTGCTTTCAGGTGCGGCATATTGACTGAGACGTTTCGTGAGAGATAGAAAATATAGTCGTATAAGTCCCTGCCTTTGACACGGGTTTTCCATGCGCGGCAGATGACGGCGTGAAGTTTGCCTGCGAACAGCGAGGGCATATCGTACAGTTTTACTTGATAGGGCGACGGCAGCAGTCGGTATTTATTTTCAAACGTCGCAAATGCAGGGGGATTGGTATCGACCTCGAACTTAATCTTGATTACCTCGGACGGATTGATTTTCGTCGCGTTCTGCTTGTCGTTGTAAACGCTTAAAATGTGTTCCTTGGTGTTGCCTTTTAGGAAAGCCGATTTGATATTGGAATCAGCCGTCTTGACTTTTTCTTCCACCTTGAAATTCAGTCCGACGGAATGCAGTTCGCTCTCTAATACTGAAAAATATTTTTTTAATTCAAAATCGGCGTCGGGTGCTACCAACGAAAAGTCCAAGTCTTCGGAAAATCGATCAAGTCCGTAAAATATACGCAATGCCGTTCCGCCGTAAAATGCGGCGTCTTTGAAAAAACCAGCACGGGAAAGTCCGCATAGCGCGACTTCTTGTATGACTTCGGTCAGCGCGTTTTTTTCATCGCTTTGCGACTGCGTGGGGTATAGGGCAAGCATTTGGCTTAAAATTGTCTGCATTTATTTTCCTCCGTCGATCAGCTTTGCAAGATACTTGTGGTTTGTCGATTTGTAAAGCGGCGTAAGTTGTTTGATGTCTTCCAAGTTCAACTGCCAGAAGTCGCTCTCATCGACGCGCAAATCGTCAAACAGTAACGCCCGCATTGCTTTGACCGATCCGACGGGCGATATTGTGTACAGTTTGTCGCACAGTGCCTTTTCGGGCGTGGCAATCTGATAGGAATAACCGTTCTCTTCCCGAATTTCCACGCCGAAATGATAGACCGCGGCAGGAACGTCCCTGTATGTGAATACGCCGAACGCATTGTCGTACTGCTTTGCTTTACCTTTGCGGAACGTTGCGGACGTGTAAGTGCGGAAAATCGCTTCGGGAATCAGCGAACACATCGATAGCACATAATCAAAAGAAAGATAGGACGGGCCGTATATTGCGCCCGCAAGATATTTGCCGTCCGCGCGCGCATCGGTTTCGTATAATCCGCGCGTGATTTGCGTCAATCGTCCCGATTGTACTTCGCGGCGAATCTTTCCTTTTACGTCGGTATAATCCTTGAATTGTAATGCCAAACTGTCAAATGTTAAAATCATTGTTTTCTCCTGTTGGTTTTATTTTATCAAACTTTTCGGCGAAAATCAATACATTTTGAAAAATTGTTATAAATATTTTGCTAAAAAGTAAGAAAGGAGATAGTATCGGGATTATTGACGCCTTTGTATTCGATAAATTTAAGGTGAAGAGCAAGTTTTTCTTTGTATTTTTTTCCTGAAATGTGCCGCAGGCAGGTCGGCTGATACTCATCAAAAATGCCCTCATACCGCCTGAAACGCTTTAAAAAATCAAAATGGTGGTAAATGGTAGTAAAAGCGGAAAAAAAACGTTACTACCATTTATTTTTGAATTGTGGTCAAATAATAAAAAACGGCCGAAAAGCACAAGATACAGTGCATTTTCCGCCGTTTTTATCTTTTTAGAGCACTTTCTCTTTTTGGAGTAGAGCACGTCCTTGGTAAGGAATATCGGGGCGAAAAACGGGTAAGCTGAATTCCCTTTAAAATCGGCGCAAAACTCAATATGCTGATATGGCTCAGTAGGTAGAGCACGTCCTTGGTAAGGAACAAACGGCAGTAAAACGGGGCAGCCGAACCCCCTCAAAAATCGGTGAAAAACTCAATATGCTGTTATGGCTCAGTAGGTAGAGCACGTCCTTGGTAAGGACGAGGTCGCGGGTTCAAATCCCGCTAACAGCTCCACAGGAAAACCACAAGATATTGTGGTTTTTTCTTTATTTTTGGCACTGTTTTACACAATCAAGGAAAAACACAAAATCAATAGCAAACACGGTAGCAAACATTTTTTGCTATTTTTATCAGTTCTTAATTCCACTTTCTGCGGAATTTGAAAAGCCGTTTTTCAGACGGTCAAAATCGCTTTGAAACTGCCTTTTTCGGGTTCGGTAGCAAACAATAGCAAACAGCTTTTTATTCCTTTTGAATATGATGAAAGCCACCGCCTTAACGGGCGATGGCTTTTACTTATTTGCTACATTTCAAAATCTTTTGTTCGTCGCGGTTTCGGATGGTCGTCGTCCATGGCTTCCATAAGTTCGTCCAAAGTGGATACGCCATACTCGTCCATAAGCCGCGCTACATTTTGCAGGAATTGGTCGCCGTGGCTTTCTTCGTTTTCGTCTGAAATCGCAGCAAACGATTTTTCAGACGGTTGTGCCGCCGTAACTTGTTGCTCGCTCGGAGCATACCGCTCGTCAAACACATCGACCGCTTTCTGCAAATATTTATTTGTCGTAGCGGTGTTGTAGATCATCGTCGTTTCTACCTTTTTATGCCCCATGAGCGTTTGGATAACTTTCGGATTTTCCTGCGCTTCAAAAAGCGTATTGGAAAAGGTATGTCGCAACTTATAAAAATGAATGCCCGCATCTTCTAATCCGTGCTTTTTCAAAAGCCGCATAAACATTGTCCGTGTGCCGTGGTAGGAACGCATTTCTCCGTTGTTGTTGGCAAAGATAAAATCGTCAGCCTTGCTCACGGGAGCTTTGGTCATCAGCTCCTGCATTACGCGCAGTTTTTTCCATTCTTTCAATGCTTCGACAAGTAAATCCGGAATAGGCAGAACGCGCACGCTGCCTGCCGTCTTTGTCTTACCGACGACGTATTCCCGCTTGGTAATGTTTCCGTTTTCGTCAAAGGTCGGCTCTACCGTCTGTGTGCGGACGACGGAAAGCGTCTTGTTCTTTTCATCGAAGTCTTTCCATTTGAGAGCAAGCACTTCTCCGATGCGCAAGCCTGCAAACATAGAAGTCAGGCAAAGCGGTTTGAACAGTACGCTTGTACCGATTGCCTGTAAAAAGCGGTCGCGCAGTTCTTCGGGAATTGCTTTGTATTCCTGTTCTTCAGCGGCGTCTTTTGTCTTTCGTTCCCGTGATTGCAGGCGTACTTTGTTCACGGGGTTCTTGTCTATGATTTCCTCATCAATACAGTATTCAAAATATTGTCCGAGCTGGTACTTGATATGCTTGACTGTATCGAGCGCATAGCCGTTATCGAGCATACCGCCGAGAAAATCCTGCAACAGATTGGGGGAGATATTCTGCGGCAAGTAATTCCCCATATACGGGTAAATATATCGTTTCGCATTCACTATGTACCGCTCAAATGTGCGCGGCGCGATTGTTCGCCTTTTGTACTTCATCAACCAAAATTGCATATGATTTTGGAGAGACATATTCTGTTGTATCAACTGTTTGCGGGCGCCGTTTTTGGGAAGATAAGGGGCAAGGTTGGCAATGGCTTCCGCACGCGTTTTGCCTGAAACGGCTTTGCGTATCTGTTTGCCGTTTTCATCATAGCCGATTGTCGCCTGCGCCACCCAAAGTCCTCGCTTGTTTTTATAGACGCTGCCTTCGTTGTTTGCACGTTTTGATGTGGCTTTTTTACGCGGCATAATTGTTGCCTCCTGCGTTTTCGCTCATCTGCCATGCGACAAAATTGAGTATGCTCACGACCTGTCTTTTTCCAACTTTGGTAACAGGAAAACGCCGGCTGCGCATAAGTGCCCGTACATTGTCCCTGCCTAAACCCGTAAGTTTGATGATGTCATCGCAATCGAGAAAACTCTTTCCGAACTGAGCTGAAAGCCGTTTTACCTCGTCTGCAATGAGATGTTCAATGTTGACTGCCGAATTGTTGCTGTAAATATACACATTACCTCCATATCATATTTATTTGTTGCAACAACGCCGCAATAAGTCTGTATCTGCGCATGAATTCGCTTGTAAACGACGGGAAATACTACTTTGATTTCCTGACCGATGCGCGCAATATAAGGCTTACAACGGCATTTTTGCAAGCTATAAATTTCACCCTTCAAAGGACGGAAGCGGGTATCCCGCCTTGCCGTGAGAATGTAAGTGTGGCGCAAACTGCGTCTCACTTCTTATCCTGTTCCAAAAAATAGGTCTTTTTGCTCCATTTTTGTTTGAACCGACTTCACCCCTCAACGTGTTGATTTTATCCTTCGTCCGTTTTTTGAGATTGCCGCTTGCGGCTGCCCGTATAGACGATTATGTTTCCGTTTTGCCGGTGCAGAGAGTTATAGCTTGGCGTGCGCCTGATTTGCCCGAACGCTTCCAACAAAGAAAGGTCGTCCTGTATCGTCCGTTCGCTTACGCCGAACTCTTTTGCCATGACCGCCACGGTAAACCGCCGCCCGCTCCGCCTGCGGATGAATCGCAAAAGCCGTTCTTGTCTTTCGTCTCGTTTACTCATAAATCACCTCCATGTAAAAACCCCCTCACTTATAAGGGAATAAGAGGGGGTAAAAAGTTAACCTGTTTTGGGTGTTCTGGCAAAAGTTTTACAAAACTTTCACAAACGAAAAATCAGCCCGATAACGGACTGACTTTTCAATCTCTATTCAGTTTTGAGAAAAGTCCCTTCATAATATAGCCATAAGGGGCGAAAAAATCGTACCCCTATAAAACAGAGCCGAAAATCGCTTCCAACAGCTTGACCTCTTTATCGTGCGCCAATTTATACTCTTGCAAGTTGGCTTCGGCTTTTTTAATAAGTTTCCTGACCGCGCCTTCGGTTACGTTCATACTTTTTGCGATCTCGGTTTTCTTTATATGCAGGTATTTATGCCGAAAAAATGCGTCGGCTTGCCGATAGGTAAGCAAGGAAAAGATTTCCTGTTTCTTTCCGTCAATATTATGTCTGCGGAACTTTTCCTCTTTCCATTCGGATTTTTCTTGTTCTTCCTTATCGAGGATATCTAAAATGTCTTCGCTCTCGTCAGGAAATTCAAATCCGCTATCCAAAAGTTTGTCATAGGAAATATGCCGACGGGTTTCTTTGCGTTCAACTTTCTTTTCGTACTTTTCCAACTGTTCAAATGCTGCCGCAACTTCATCCGTCACTTCAATTTCTTCCGTATGCCCGTCGGCAAATTTATAAGTTATAATAGCATAATAATAATCAAGAAATTCCGAAAAACCTATCAAAGAACAGCAGCATTCTTTGAATGACGGTATCCTTTTTCTTATCCCTTGCGCCGTCAAATCTTGACATGGCGGGCATGATTTTATCGATGTCTGTTCCTGTCGTTTTCATAATTCCGTCGCGGAAAGAACGCTCGACAAATTTTCTCGTTTCCTCGTCTTTCAAACCTTCTTCCGATATGATGGCGGCAAGTTCGATTTCTTTCTGTTTTATCACAAATTCACGCCATTCAAGCAGTACGTCGTCCACATCGTTGATACCTGCAATAAAGTTTTCGATAAGTGCCTTTTTGCTGCGCAATTCCAAGCTGGAATCAATGGCTTTATGAATAGAAACAAGAATTTCTTTATCTTCCTGATGTCCGTCGTGATACTTTTTGACAAGCAGCAGAATATAGTCTATATTGATTTCAACCTGCTTAATTAGTTCGATTTCAAAAACAATATCGTCTGTAATATCCTCTTTTTCCGCGTCTTTGCGGCGAGTACGCCATTCGTCATAGAGATCGTTGTATCTGCCCTGATAATCCTGCATATCGCGCTCGGACAAAATTTCATTGCCGATAAACTCATCGAAAGAGGACAGGATATTCCTCATTCGCAGAATCGCCCCGAACAGCCCGATAAAATCTTTTTGTGCCTGTTCACCGATAATTTGCGGCTCGGAAAGCGGATACTTGGTTTGCAGTTCTTCTATCAGGTCAACATAGCCGGCTTTGCCGTCGTAACCGTAATAATAGTCTTTGTAACCTTTTAATAAGCAGATGCCGCCTGCGTCTTTATCCCCGAAAAGTGAGATGGCATCGTCTGTGCGCTTTTGCAGATTGCGGAAACAAACAATATTGCCAAATGTCTTGATAGAGTTCAGAATTCTGTTTGTTCTCGAATACGCTTGCAAAAGTCCGTGCTGTTTCAGGTTTTTGTCCACCCAAAGCGTGTTGAGCGTAGTGGCGTCAAAGCCCGTCAGGAACATATTGACGACAATCAGCAAATCGATCTCGCGGTTCTTCATGCGGAGCGATATGTCTTTGTAGTAGTTTTGGAATTTATCGCTCGAAGTATCGTAATTCGTGCGGAACATTTCGTTATAATCGCGGATCGCGCTTTCCAAAAAGTCGCGCGAGGTGCTGTCGAGTGCCGAAGTGTCTTCCGAATTTTCTTCCCCTAAAAGTCCGTCGCTCTCTTCTTCGTTGGCGGCGTAACTAAAAATCGTCGCTATCTTTAACTTTCTGCTCGGATTTTCACTCATCTGGCGCTTAAATTCGTTATAGTACAGTTTCGCCGTGTCAATGGAAGAAACGCAGAAAATAGAGTTGAATCCCGAAAGGCGCAATTTCTGTTTGATTTCTTCCACGGCTTTTGCGTCTTTCGCCGTAACAACTTCCGATATGTTTGTGAGCGCGTTGAAAGAATAGCTTTTTTCGTTGCGATAGGTCTTGCGATTGAAGTTATCTAAAATATAATCGACGATTTTGCGGATACGTACAGGCGCATTGAATGCTTTTTCGCGGTCAATGTCGGCGACCTGTTTATCGTCTATATCAGGCTCTTTGTCCATCGTCTTGATATAATCGATGCGGAACGGCAGAACGTTTTTATCGTTGATTGCGTTGACGATGGTATAGGTGTGCAGTTTTTCTCCAAACGCCTGTTCGGTTGTTTTCAGGTTGGCGTGCTTTGTTCCCGCGTTGGCATTGACGGCAAAAATCGGCGTGCCCGTAAACCCGAACAAATGATACTTTTTGAAAGCCTTTGTAATGGCGACGTGCATATCTCCGAACTGACTGCGGTGGCACTCGTCGAAGATAATGACAACGTGCTTTTCAAAGACGGGATGTCCCTTATATTTTTTGATAAATTTATCCAACTTCTGAATGGTCGTGATAATGATCCGCGCATTCGTATCTTCAAGCTGTTTTTTGAGGACGGCGGTGGAAGTGTTGCTGTTCGCCGCTCCCTTTTCAAAGCGGTCGTATTCCTTCATCGTCTGGTAGTCGAGATCCTTTCGGTCAACCACAAACAAAACCTTGTCGATATACGGGAGCGCGGTAGCAAGCTGCGCGGTTTTGAACGAGGTCAACGTCTTGCCGCTGCCCGTCGTGTGCCAAATATATCCGCCGCCGTCGATCGTACCGTACTGTTTGTAGTTATTGGAAACCTCAATTCGATTTAATATCTTTTCCGTCGCCGCAATTTGGTACGGGCGCATGACGAGCAGCATATTTTCCGAAGAAAATACGCAGTATTTCGTCAGGATATTCAAAAGCGTATGTTTGGAAAAGAACGTTTTGGTAAAGTCTATCAGGTCGGGAATAATGCGGTTGTTCGCGTCCGCCCAAAAGGAAGTAAATTCAAAACTGTTGCTCGTCCGCTGTTTTTTTGCGCTCTGCGATTTTTTCGCGTCGCGGATATGGTTGTCGCGCGTGGTATTGCTGTAATACTTTGTATTTGTGCCGTTGGATATGATGAACACTTGCACAAACTCAAACAAACCGCATTCCGCCCAAAAACTGTCGCGCTGATAGCGGTTGATCTGGTTGAATGCTTCCCGTATCGCCACGCCGCGGCGTTTGAGTTCGATATGTACGAGAGGGAGACCGTTGACAAGCACGGTAACGTCGTAACGGTTTTTGTAAGTGCCTGCATTGTTTTCGTATTGGTTGATGACTTGCAGCTTGTTGGCGTGAATGTCCGCTTTGTCGATCAGCGCTATATTTTTGGTCAGACCGTCGTCCCTCTTGAAATTGATACGGCTGTCGCCTTCTTGGATTTTGCGCGTTTTTTCTGCAATGCTCTCTTTGGCGTTTGCGATATGTACGGAAAAAAACCGTTTCCATTGTCGTCTGTAAACTGTATGCCGTTCAAAACTTCCAACTGTTTGCGCAAGTTGGCGATCAGGTCGGCTTCCGTATGGATAGGCAAATATTCATATCCCTGCGTTTTTAACAGCGCGATAAATTCGCGCTCCAAATCGGATTCGCTCTGATATGCGTCGCTGCGCACGGGACTTGCCGTATATTCCGCCACGACCGTGCTTTCATTCGATTGTGTTACGATGTTATAGTAAGCCATATTTTTATCCTCGGTTATCAATCTAAACTTTTCTATGCCTGATATAGAGTACAATAGCAAGGACGATTACGATTGCAAGCAAAAAACCCAAACCAATGACGATATAAAGCAAATAAGTTTCCAACAGCATTACGATATAGCAGAGAATAAAGGAAACAAGTGTAGAAATTATGAAATAGACGAATTTCATAACATCGCTATCAAACCACCCAAGTGCATGAAATATCATGCCAACCGCAGTATAGGAAATAATCCACGCCGCTATTTTAACAAAAATTTCTCCCGCTATTGATATGTTGCTTTGCGTCATATTCAAGGTAACAAGCCAAGTGAGAAAGTTGACAATGCCTTCAAACAATCCGCTTGTAAAAATGAATATAAAAAGTAAAAATGCAATAATAGCGGCAATTCTTCCTTTCATTGAGCGATTTCCTCAAACGTAAGCAATTTATCACGATAGTATTCGTATTGCTTTTGTCTTGCATCGATCTCCGCGGGCAAACCTTCGGAAATATCGTTGCAGAGTTTATCAAAACGGTCAAGGATAGCGACAATGCGCTTTTGTTCTTCAATAGGGGGAACAGGTACAACAAATTTTCGAATTTTCTCCATCGGAATATTTTGCATTGAAGAAGCCTGTATTAAACGCAATATCTCTTTTTTGTAAAATATATTACTTTGACAATAATATCGCAAATAATCAGGCAACACGCCCTCATTAGTTATTCTAATAAGAGCAACATTAGGCGCCAAATAAAATTTCTCATCTTCATTTATCAATGCTACCTGACCAACCGTACCAACATAGGTAAACAACAAATCACCCTTTTTAAGTTTACTTCTATCTAATTTGGACAAATCACTTTCATCAATATATTTTACATCTGTCAAATCAAGTTGTCCGTTTTTTACATTTAATCCACGTAAAGCGATTATTTGACCTGAGTTTGAATATTTAACATACTTGGTAAATTCAAATCCTGCAAGTTTTGTCACTAACGCTAAATCTCCAAGCCTTACCCATTTTACTTGGCAATTTAAGAGGTGGTTATACCCCCCCCCAGTACGATTGTTTGTAGTATCATTTATACTGTTAAACGATAACAGTTGATCCCTGTAAAACTCATACTGTTTTTTTCTCGCCGTGAGTTCCGCCGTGAGTTCCGCCGTGAGTTCCGTAAACTTGTCCAGAATCCGCACGATTTCTTCCTGCACCTCAATCGGCGGCACAGGGACTTTAACTCGTGCCATTACATTGCTCATTAGTTTCGGGTTGCCCATACCCTTATTCACATAGGGCTTTACAGATGTTTGTAAAACATAAAATAAAAATTTTGCCGATATATTATTGTCTTTCATCTCTAATACGCCACAAACATTTGTAACACTGAATTTACCATTTCTATAAAATACAGAACCTGCATTTGCTCCGTCCGTTGTCCATGTCAAATACTCGCCGTCAAAACTGTATGTATTGATTTTTCCAAGCTCGCCGTTATTTTCAGTTTGCGAAGAATACACGGGATATGCTCCTACATTATCACGGATAAAGTCTTTTGAGATTACAACACCGCGACAAATATTGCATATATCTCCGACCGTTCTATATTTCACCCCGTTTGGGCAAAGTTCTTGTATCAATTCTTCAAGTTTATTCATTTTTTAATCCTCTGTACAAATCAATTGCGGTTTTTGACATCTGTTCTAAACGATTATATAAGTGCTTTATATACGCAAAGCCTTGATTCATATCAAATACGACAATTGACTGATTGATCGTCGTCAAATATATAAACTCAAACTTTCTTGCTTGGGTATTTAATTGTGTAATGCGAGATGAAAGTTGCGATAGCGTTTTCCATACTCTTGTTGAATCAGCAATATCCAAAGCAGAATTTACAAAGAGGTCATAGCTATTCAAATTTGCATAGTTTGCATTTTTATCATTCAATTTCTCTATTTTGTGAGCAACGGCTTTTATGAATTCTTTAATAGGGGAATTGTCTATATCGTCATTTATATATGAGCCTTGTTCCCATATAAGTGACCCACCTTCAAGATGTACGGTATCCTTTAATTGTTCCAACCGTTCAAGAATGCGCGGCGGCGTTTGCTCGCCTTGCTTTGCTACTCTGTGCCACAAATTAAACGCTTCGGCGGCTTCTTTCGGCATACAATTTGTTACTTCAATACCGATTGCATTACCGCACCGTAAGTCTGGTTTGTCCGCTATTTGCAAATCAGTAAAGCGTTTTGGGAAACAATACTCTAAAACAACTTTTGCAAAATATTCATCAAATCGTTTTTTTGCCATAATTATATCATTCTTCAATTTTAACTTCACTGGTTTCAGTATCAATTTTGATTGTAATATGGGGCTCTTTTTCAATTTGCTTAAAATATTGGTTACGCCAAAATTGGTTGACTTCTTTTCTATGTAAGAATTCTTTTGACAACTCATAATTACTATCGTGACGTATCTGTGCCTTAGGCATAAAAAAATCACCATATGCTTTTAACCAAGCAGTATAATCACAAGTTCCCGCACAATAAATGCAGTTTTTGTTTTTACCTTTTTCATCTCCAAGGCGCAACCTTAATTCTCTTATGGCAAGTTTTCTGAACCCTTTTTCAAAAAACAAAAAATTAACACCACCTTCCCTCGCGACAGACCAGTAGGCAAGGCAATCAGGTTTTTCTGCTTCTATTTGGGAAATAAGTTTTTTATCTGCTTTTGATAGTGGAATACCGTTATCATCCTTTTCCAATATCTCGTGAAATCCAAGCGCACGTCCGTCAATTATCCGCAAAACGTCTCTGTTTTTTGTGAGAGTTGGAAAACTTGCCGTTGCGTCATCATAAGCAAAGAAAGTAAGTAAATTATGTCCTTGTCCATGTTTTTGCATTTCAGCATAGGCAGTTTTTTTACTATCAGCCCAATAAGATACTTTTTTACCAGAAAATAGCATAGAATAACGATTCCAAGATTGACGGCTACGCAAATTTCCTTGATGTAATTCGCTGACAGTTTTGCCATAGAACATATCATTAAATGG
>ERZ1090869.1047-NODE-1048-length-13373-cov-47.485358_pt1 | contig 13373 bp, 7 predicted proteins | sample MGYA00478474_ERZ1090869 | MGnify/ENA primary metagenome ERZ1090869 (study PRJEB33644, sample SAMEA5815748) | chicken gut metagenome | biome: Chicken; feature: Gastrointestinal Tract; material: Caecum | place: Ireland | collected 2019-01-01 | study: A study of... | reverse complement strand
CGCTCAATTTCCCTGTATGTGTCCCGTCCATCCGCACATGTCGGCTGGACGGGACGTTTTAGGAATAAGTCGTTTGTTGGAAATGCGTGTGGAATTTACTTCTTGGCCAGGTACTTGCGGATGTCGATGGCGACGGCCAGGATGATGACAAGGCCCTGGACAATGTAGGTGTAGGAAGAGTTGACGTTCATAAACTGCAGCGCGACCTTCATCAGCTCAAAGACCAGCACGCCGACCAGGATGCCGGGGACGGTGCCCACGCCGCCGGTGGTGGAAACGCCGCCGATGGTGGCAGCCGCGATGGCGTCCAGCTCGTAGCTCTGGGCGGTGTTGACCGATGCGCCGCCGGACTTGGCAGCCAGCAGGCAGCCGGCCAGGCCGAACATGCAGGAAGCCAGGATGTAGATGCGGATCTTGGTGGCAGCGACGTTGACGCCGGCGACCTCAGCAGCGGACTCGTTGCCGCCGATGGCGTACATGTACTTGCCGTGGCGGGTCTTGTTGTACAGGAACCAGAAGAAAACGGCCACGATGACGGCGATCCAGATCAGGATGGGGACGCCGAGGAAGTTATCGATGGCGATGGAGGTGAAGCCCGAGTTCAGGGAGCCGATGGGGGTACCGCCGGTGTAGACCAGGCAGATACCGTACACCACCTGCTGCATGCCCAGGGTGGCGATGAAGGGCTGCACCCGCAGGTACGAGACGACCAGGCCGTTGCACAGGCCGACCACCGCGCAGATGGCCATGACCAGCAGGAAGACCACGATGGTGGGCAGGGTGGGCAGGCCGGGATAGAACTTGTTGGGCGCATCCGCGTTCTGCGCAAAGATGCAGGCCAGGCAGGCGGCAAAGCCAGCCAGACGGCCGGCCGACAGGTCGTTGCCGGTGGTGATCAGACAGCCCGAGATGCCCAGCGCGATGATGTAGCGGATGGACACGTTTTTGAGCAGGTTGATGATGTTGGTCGGGCCGAAGAAGTTGGGATGGATGATGCCGACGATGAGGGATACAAGGATCATCAGCACAACGATGGCGTTATTGCCAAGCCAGCTCTTGATGATCTGGCCGGTCGATTTCTTGGTAGCTTCCACGATTAGACTGCCTCCTTATTCACTGATTGGCCGCAGCCTTTTCCGGTGCGGTCTCAAACTGGGTGGCGAGCGCCATGATGTTTTCCTGGGTGGCGTCCTTGCCGTCGATGAAGCCGGTGATGCGGCCGTCGCACATGACCATGACCCGGTTGGACATACCGATGATCTCGCTCATTTCGGAGGAGATCATGATGATGCTCTTGCCCTGTTTGGCCAGTTCGGCGATGATGCAGTAGATCTCATACTTGGCGCCGACGTCGATGCCGCGGGTGGGCTCGTCCAGGATCAGGATGTCGGGGTTGTTGGCCAGCCACCGGGCGATCAGCACCTTTTGCTGGTTGCCGCCCGACAGGCTCTTGATCTGGGTCTTGGGGCTGGGCACTTTGATGGCCATCTTGTCCTTGTTGGTCTGGACCAGGTCCAGGATCTTCTTGTTGTCCAGGAAGATGGGGCCCTTGCGCAGCGCGTCGAGGGAGGCGATGGAGATGTTGTCGGCGACGCTGAGCACGCCCATGATGCCGGTGGCGCGGCGGTCCTCGGTCAGCAGGGCGACGCTCTTGGCGATGGCGTCCCGGGGCTGTTTGATGTGCACCTCTTCGCCCTTGATCCACACCTTGCCGGAGGTGTGGGCGCGCAGGCCGAAGATGCCCTCCATCAGCTCGGTGCGCTGGGCGCCCACCAGGCCGGCCACGCCCAGGATCTCGCCCTTGTACAGCTCAAAGCTGCAGTGGCGGAAGGAGCGGGGATGGATGGAAGTGAAGTCTTCGACCTTCAGCATGACGTCCTTGGAGGGACGGTTCTCCAGCGGAGGGTACTGGTTGGACAGCTCGCGGCCGACCATCTTGGCGATGATCTCTTCCTTGGTCATGTCGGCGACGTTCCATTTGCCGATGTACTGGCCGTCGCGCATGATGGTGATCTCGTCGGCGATGACCTTGATCTCGTCCATCTTGTGGCTGATGTAGACCAGCGCGACGCCCTGGCTCTTCAGCTCCCGCATGATGCGGAACAGAGACTCGACCTCGTTGGCGGTCAGGGACGAAGTGGGCTCGTCCAAAATCAGCACCTTGCAGTTGGCCGAGACAGCCTTGGCGATCTCCACCATCTGCATCTGGGCGATGCTCAGGCTGCCCAGCTTGGCGCGGGGGTTGATGTCCAGTTTGAGGCGCTTGAGCAGCCCCTCGGTGTCCTCGTACATTTTGGCGTGGTCCACCATGACGATGGGCCCGTAATGCTTGGTGGGGTAGCGGCCCAGCCAGATATTTTCGGCGACAGTCCGGGCCGGGATGGGCTGGAGCTCCTGGTGCACCATGGCGATGCCGCGCTTCAGAGCGTCCAGCGGGGTGGGGATGGTAACCTTCTGTCCTTCGTACTCGATCTCGCCTTCGTCCATCTTGTAAATGCCGAACATACATTTCATCAGGGTGGACTTGCCGGCGCCGTTCTCGCCCATCAGGGCCATGACCGAACCGGGGCGAAGCTCAAGCCGGGCATGATCCAGAGCTTTGACGCCGGGGAAGACCTTGACGACGTCTTGCATGACCAGACGGTACTCTGCCATTCCGTAGAGCCTCCTTTATCGTAAGATAACAACACACAACAGAAAGGGCGTGCGCGAGAAGCCAACTGTCCGCTCCCACGCACGCACCTCTCATTCGTTAGGGATCAAAGGAAATACAAATTCCGTTCAGGCAGCCGTGACATCAGAGGTAGTCGGCGGCGTTCTCCGGGGTGACCTTGACGTAGTCGACCCAGTAGTACTGCTCGACGGGCTCGCCCTCGACGTACAGGCGGGTGGCCTCGGTGGCGGCGGTGGCCTGGCCCACGTCGTCGTTCAGCACGGTGCCGGTCATGTTGCCGTCCAGAACAGCCTGGACTGCGTCGGCCAGGGCGTCAACACCCACCAGGTAGATGTCGGTGCCCACGGTGCGGCCGGCCTGCTGGATGGACTGCAGAGCGCCCAGAGCCATGGCGTCGTTGTTGCAGAACACGACCTCGATCTGGTCGCCGTACTGTGCCAGGGCGTTGGCCACGTCCTGCTGGGCCAGGGTCTGGTCCCAGTTGTCCAGGTACTCGTACAGGCAGTTGACGGTCTTGCCGGCATCCTCCAGGGCCTTGATGGAGTACTCGGTGCGGTACTGGGCGTCGATGTTCTCGGGGTCGCCCTTGCACATGATGTAAGTAATGGTGCCGTCGCCGTTGATATCGCCCTGGGTGTCGGTCTCCAGGATCAGCTCGCCCTGGTAGGTGCCGGACTGGCGGGCGTCGGCGCCCACGTAGCAGCACTTGTCGGGATAGCTGTCCAGAACGGACTTGTCGGGCTCACGGTTGATGAAGACGATGGGGATATTGGAGGGCGAGACGGTGTCCACGATGGTCTGGGCCGAGGTGGTCTGGACCGGGTTGATGATGAGCACGTCCACACCCTGCTGCAGGAAGGTGTTGATCTGCTCGGTCTGGGTGGACTGGTCGTTCTTGCCGTCCATGATGGTGACGCTGTAGCCCAGCTCGCCGAGGTACTCCTCCAGGTCGGCGCGGTACAGGGTCATGAAGTTGTCGGCGAACTGATAGATGCAGATACCGATGGTGGCGCTGCCGGAAGCAGCGTTCTCCGCGCCGGACTCAGCCGGGGCCGAGGAAGCGGGAGCGGTGGAAGATGCGGACGATGCAGTCGAGCTGGAATCGCCGCCGCCGCAGGCAGTCAGGGCAGCAGTCGCGCCGACAACGGCAGAAGCCTTCAGAAAGTCGCGGCGAGAAATCATTTTCATAATAGCATTCTCCTTCACTGAATACAAACTCGATAACGGGCCGGCCCTCCACACGCTTAAGGGACAGACCCTGTCTAACACCTATTATACCTTTGTTTCGAAACGATGTGCAATAGTAAAGGTTGACAACTTTGCGGCAAAAGTTTTGGACACATTTTACAGAAAAAGTTACAAGAAACGTAGATTTTGAAACATTTAATACAAAACTGCATTGCCCTGCATCATATGTACAAAAGTTGCAGGCCGCCGCTTGCCCGCACACGCAGAAAACCCCGCCTTTCCGCAGCGGGAAAAGCGGGGCTGATTCCTCAAAAGCCGTCTCTGGATTTGGAAACCGGATCCACTCCAAACAGGTCAGGACTGGGCGGGCACCACGGCGGCGGTCCGGCTGCCCCGGCGGCGGGCGGCGGGGCGGCGGTCCACAGGCTCGTGGGCGGCGGCGGGCGGCGCAGGGGGCGCGCTGTGATCGTCGCCGCTGCGGTGGGCGGCCGCTGCCTGCTGCTTGGACTTCTCGGTCATGATGAGCATCTGCAGGCGGTTTTCCAGGTTGGCGAAGCTGACGTCGGGGTCGTAGTCCAGGGGCAGGATCTGGGCGTCGGGGTACATCTCCTTGAGCCGCTTGGCCACGCCGCGGCCCACCACATGGTTGGGCAGGCAGCCGAAGGGCTGCAGGATGATGAAGTTGCGGCAGCCCTCTTTGGCGTGGTGCAGGATCTCGGCGGGGATCAGCACACCCTCGCCGGCGTCGAAGGTGTGGTGGATGATGGGGTCGCTGGCCCGGACGATGTCCTGCATCCGCGCGGCCTTGTGGTACAGCGGGTGCCGCCGGGCAATGGAATCGGTCAGGGCGTGGGCCGCGTTGAAGGCCTCGTCGGCGGTGCGGTACCACAGCTTTTCGCCCAGGGGCTTGGCGATGCGGTATTCCTTGATCTGGGCGTCCATGTAGAAGTAGGTCTTGCGGATGACGTCGGTCATCCGGGCCTCGATGATCTCAAAGCCGTTGGCCTCCAGGTATTTTTCGATGTCGTGGTTGGCGCCGGGGTGGAAGTTGAGCAGGTACTCGCCCACGATCAGGACGGTGGGCCGGGGGACGCTGCGGTCGTACTCCACCGCCTTCATCCGGTCGATGGCCTGTTCAAAGCCCTTTTTCAGGCCGGGGATGCCGCGGCGGGTCATCCCCTCCACGATGGCGTCCATGCCGGCCTCAAAGGCGGCCTCGGCGGAGCCGGGCACCTTCTCGTAGGGGCGGATCTTGCGCAGCAGCTCTTCCATGACGTCGATTATGGGCAGCGAGAACGCCAGGTTCAAAGAGGACACCAGGTTCATCTTGAAGCCGGGGTGCATATGGTGGCTGTCCTTGTCGTCGTTGGTCAGGATGGGGACGTCTGCAAAGCCGGCGTCGTCCAGGGCTTTGCGCAGCAGCGCGCCGTAGTGGGTCAGGCGGCAGTCGCCGATGTACTTGGCCATGGCCACGGCGGTGTGGCGGGTGTCGTACCGGCCGCTGCGCAGGGCTGCCAGGGCCTCGCCGATGACGATCTGCGCCGGGAAGCAGATGTCGTTGTGGACGTACTGTTTGCCCAGGCGGATGGCCTCCTCCCGGCCCAGGTCCATGGGCACCGCCCGGATGTGCTGGGCCGCAAAGGCCGCCGACATCACCCGGCAGAAGGCGTGGGAGGTGTTGGGCACCAGGACCACGCGCTCCTTCACATCCGCTTTGGTGAACTTGACGGGGTAGGGATCGGGCAGGGGCCTGACTTCGGCACGGATGCCCCGGGCCCGGCGGATGGCCGCCGTCTCCACAAAGGAGCGGACCCGGATGCGGAGGGAGCCCTGGGCGTCGCTCTCGTCCAGCTTGAGGATCAGGGGGCTCTTGCCCGAGATCTCGTGCATCATGCGGGTGATCTCGTCCGACAGGTAGGCGTCGTGGCCGCAGCCAAAGCTGACGATCTGGACGTATTCCAGGCAGTCGTCCCGGGCGGCCAGCACCGCCGACGCCAGCATCCGGGCGTGGTAGTTGTTGACGATGTCTAGCCGGCTGCGGGAGAGGTCCACCTTGTTCACGTCGGGCAGGGAGTCGTTGGTCAGCACCGGGATGCCCAGGCTGACGAACAGCTCGGGCAGGGCGTGGTTGACCAGCTCGTCGTTCTGGTAGGGGCGGCTGGCCAGCACCACCGCATAGCTGTTTTGGGCGTGGCAGCGGTCCAGCACCGCCTGCCCGGCGGCCTTCAGTTGGTCGGAGAAGCTGGCCTGGGCTGTGTCGCCGGCGGCGATGGCCTGACGGGTGAGCTCGGGGCCGATGCCAAAGGCGGAGGCCATGTAGTCGGCCAGCTGGCGGTCCCGGTCGGCGTGGTGGTGCCAGTGGAACAGCGGCGCGTCGAAGGGGATGCCCCAGCGGCGCTGGGGGTCGTCCGAGTTGCGGATGACGATGGGGTAGCCCTTGACCACCGCGCACATGGACTCGCTGGTGGCGGCGGCGCCGTCGGGCTGGACGGTGGTGATGGAGGGCATGAAGATGCGGTCCACCTTCCGCCGGGCCAGGTCCCGCAGGTGGCCGTGGACCAGCTTGGCCGGGAAGCAGACGGTGTCCGAAGTGACGGCGGACAGGCCCTCCTCGTACAGGGGGCGGGTGCTCTTGCCCGACAGCTGGACCCGGAAGCCCAGGCTGCGCCAGAAGGCGTTCCAGAAAGGCATGGTCTCCCAGAAGGAGAGGACCCGGGGGATGCCGATGGTCACCCCGCGGTCGGGGGCCAGGGCGGGGGCGTCGTAGTCGGCGAAGAGCAGCTTTTCCCGCAGGGCAAACAGGTTGGGGACGCTCTGGATGGACTGGTTGGTCTGGCGGACCCTGGCCTGGACGGCCTTGTCGCGGGGGTCGCCCAGGATCTCGCCCCGCTCGCAGCGGTTGCCGGTGACAAAGCTCTCCCCGGTGGGGAAGCGGATGACCGTCCGGCTGCAGTGGTTCTGGCAGAAGGGGCAGGGCTCGTTCTGGGTCTGGGTGTAGGCAAAGGCGTCCAGCGCCTCAAAGCCGATGAAGTGGCTGGCGGGGTTGCCGCTGGCCTCGGCCTGGCGCTTGGTCAGCAAAGCCGCGCCGATGGCACCCATCTCGCCGGGGTAGGGCGCGCGGGTGACGGTGCGGCCCAGGTACTGCTCCAGCGCCCGGAGCACCGCGTCGTTTTTGAAGGTGCCGCCCTGCACCACGATCCGGCTGCCCAGCACATCGGTGTTGGGGATGCGCACCACCTTGGTAAAGACGTTTTTGATGATGGAGCGGCACAGCCCCGCCATGATGTCGTCGGGGGTGCGGCCGTTTTTCTGCTCGGTGATGATGCTGCTGTTCATAAAGACGGTGCAGCGGCTGCCCAGCTCGGCGGGGTTTTGGGCGCGGAAAGCCGCGTCCGCGATGCCCTCCACCGGGATGCCCAGCGAGGCGGCGAACTCCTCCAGGAAGGAGCCGCACCCTGAGGAGCAGGCCTCGTTCAGCAGCATGTTGGTGACCACGCCGTCCTGGATCCAGATGGCTTTCATGTCCTGGCCGCCGATGTCCAGCAGGAAGGTGACGTCGGGCAGGTAGTGGCAGGCGGCCGCCGCATGGGCCACCGTCTCCACCGTGTGATAGTCCCCGCCGAAGGCTTTGCTCAGCATCACCTCGCCGTAGCCGGTGGTGCCAAAGCCCAATACTTCCAGTTTTACGCCCATAGCGCTGTACTTTTTGTACAGCTCCTGCAGGCCGTGGCGGATCACCTCGATGGGGTCGCCCCGGTTGCTGGCGTAGAAACGGTCCAGCACGGTCTCGTTCTCGTCCAGCAGGACCAGTTTGCTGGTGGTGCTGCCGGCGTCCACCCCGATGTAGACCCGCAGGGTGTCGCCGGGCCGGACGTCGGGGGTCTGGAGGGCGGGCAGGGCGTGGCTGGCCCGCCAGGCGTCCCGCTCGGCGTCGGAGGCAAAGTAACGCTCGGCGTGGTGCTGTTCGGCGGCGGGGGGCTCGGCCGAAAGCCGCTCCAGCGCCTGCTCGGGGGTCATGGGGGCGGCGCGGCCGGTGGGCAGGGGATACAGCTCGTCCATGGCCAGGGCCGCGCCCAGGGCCACGATGGTGTCGGCGTTGCCGGGGCGGATGATCTGGTCCTCCCGCAGGCCCAGCCGCTGGGCGAACACCTGGATCAGGGTGGGGTTGTAGGTCAGGGGCCCGCCCTCAAAGATCACCGGCGGGGTCATCTCCAGGCCCTGGGCCAGGCCGCCGATGGTCTGCTTGGCGATGGCGTGGAAGGCCGACAGGGCGATGTCCGCCCGGCTGGCCCCCTGGTTGAGCAGGGTCTGGATGTCGGTCTTGGCAAAGACGCCGCACCGGCCCGAGATGCTGTACACCTGCTTGCCCATCCGGGCCAGGGACTCGAAGGCCTCGGCGGGCACCCGCAGCAGGGCGGCGATCTCATCGATGAAGGCGCCGGTGCCGCCGGCGCAGCTGCCGTTCATCCGCATATCGGAGGTGGTCAGGGCGCCGTCCTTCTCCTGGCGGAAAAAGATGACCTTGGCGTCCTGGCCGCCCAGCTCCACGGCGGTGCGGGCGGCGGGGTAGAGGGCCCGGACGGCGGCGCCGTTGGCCACCACCTCCTGGACATAGCAGGCCCCCATCTGGTCGGCCAGGGGCCGCCCGCCCGACCCGCAGACCGCCACCCGCATGGGCAGGCCGGCAAACTTGTCCCGGATCTCGCCCAGCAACTGGCAGAGGGTGCGGCGCTGCTCGGCGTGGTGGCGCTGGTAGCGCCGGAACAGGATGCGGCCGCTCTGGCGTTCGGTCAGCACGGCCTTGACGGTGGTGGAACCGATGTCGAGGCCGAGGTTTACATATTTCATGATCTCATTCATTGCTTTACCAATCTACGTGTACCGTCTATAAAAAGGAAGGCAGAAGCCTTTCGGGCCGAACAGCCGCCTTGCGGCAGGAGGGGCGGCCCCCTGGCCGTCCGGCTGTTCGATATCATACAGAATACCACGGGATTGTGAACATTTCAATCTATAATTCAATATTTTGAACTAATTTCGCGCTTTTTGTCGCTTTGCTTAGAATTTACGATGGAAAAATATATTTTTTGGGCTGGATGCGGGCGCATGGGGCGGGATTTTACAAAGAACGCGGTTTTTTTACATTGGGCGCAAAAACGGGCTGCTATTTTTTACCAAAGCTTTGCGCGGACATGGTTTCACCCCGCGGGCCGGCCGAGTACAATAAAACCGTCCCAAGCGAGCAAGATTAAAGGCCCGCGAGGCGGGCCGCGGCGCTGCCGCAAGGCCGCGCACCATATTGGGTATAAGCTAGAAGAGAGAAAGGAATTTTGGTATGAAGAACGTGAAATTTTCCCGCCGCAGCTTCCTGAAGGCCGGCGCTGCCGCTTCTGTGGCCAGCCTGGTAGCTGCAAACGCCGCCGCTGCTTCCGCTGCCGAGCCCAAGGCCCCCGCCGCTGACGAGAACGGCCTGCTGGACGGCCTGTTCGGCGGCAAGACCCCCAAGTACATCTTCCTGTTCATCGGCGACGGCATGGGCCTGCCCCAGATCCAGTCTGCTTCTTTCTACAAGGGCACCGTCGAGAACAACGGCGCTGTGATCCCCGCTGAGCTGAGCTTCATGAAGTTCCCCTTCACCGGCAGCGTCACCACCTATGACTCCACCTCCTTCTGCCCCGACTCCGCTTCCACCGCCACCTCCATCGCTTCGGGCGAAAAGACCGAGTCCGGCGTCATCAACATGACCCCCTGGACCCGTGACGTGCCCTTCGAGACCATCGCCGAGAAGCTGCACAGCCAGAAGGGCTACAAGGTCGGCATCCTGAGCACCGTCAACATCGACCACGCCACCCCCGCCGCCTTCTACGCCCATCAGGCCAGCCGCAAGAACTACTACGAGATCGGCGAGGAGCTGGCCAACAGCGGCTTTGAGTACTTTGCCGGCGGCGACTTCCAGGACCCCCGCGGCGGCGCCGTCTCCAACTACGACATGGCCATCGCCAAGGGCTACAAGCTGGTCACCACCCAGGCCGGCGCCGCTGCCCTGAAGGCCGGCGACAAGGCCCTGGTCATCGCCGAGCAGCGCGCCGACGCCGCCGCCATGAACTACTCCATCGACGCCGCCGCCGGCGAGTGGCAGCTGTCCGACTACGTCCGCAAGGGCATCGAAGTGCTGGACAACCCCAACGGCTTCTTCATGATGGCCGAGTCGGGCAAGATCGACTGGGCCTGCCACGCCAACGACACCGCCGCCTCCATCCACGATGTGCTGGAGATGAGCAACGCCGTCCAGGTGGCCGTCGACTTCTACAACCAGCACCCCAACGACACCCTGATCCTGGTCACCGCCGACCACGAGACCGGCGGCATGACCATCGGCTTCACCACCACCAACTACGACACCTATCTGACCAACCTGACCAAGCAGACCATGTCCTTTGTCAAGTTCGACAGCATCATCGACACCCTGCGCGCCCAGGGCGCTTCCTTCGAGGCTGCCATGGCCGAGGCCAAGAAGGCGTTCGGCCTCATCACCGCGAATGATGCCGACGCCGCCAACCCCGAGTACGAGAACCTGATCCTCACCGACTACGAGCTCGAGGGCCTGCGCACTGCTTACGAGCGCAGCATGACCGTCGGCGCCGCCGGCCAGGGCGACATGACCCAGCGCGATTACGAGCTGTACGGCACCTATCAGCCCTTCTCGGTCGAGCTGTGCCATGTGCTGAACCACAAGTCCGGCATGGACCACACCACCTGGAGCCACACCGGCGCCCCCGTCAACCTGTACGCCATCGGCGCAGGCAGCGACAAGTTCACCGGCGCCTTCGACAACACCGAGATCTTCCACAAGCTGGCTGAGCTGACCAACGTCCAGTAAGGCCCCGGCCGCCCGGCAACACAAAACTCTTTCTTTACCTTCTTTTCGAGCTGCATTCAGGCAAGCAGAGCCCCCGCCCACCACCGCGCGACACGGTGCAGGCGGGGGCTTTCGTTTTTTCGGGCAAGGGGGCGGCAGACGCTTCCTTTTTTCACACTTCCGTGGTATGCTATAGGTATCATGTGGCATCCTACTTTCAGGATAGGAACAGGAAGGAGAATCCCCGCTATGAAGTTCAGTGAAATGCCCTACGCACGCCCCGACATTGACGCCATCCTGGCACAGTGCAGGCAGTTTGCCGCCGATGCGGCCGCCGCCCCCACCGGCGAAGCCCTGGCCAAAGTCTACTACGACCAGAGCGCCGCCATGGGCGCCTTCAGCACCGCCGCCAACCTGGCCAGCATCCACTACACCTGCGACACCCGCGACCCCTACTGGCAGGCCGAGCAGGACTTTTTCGACCAGAACAGCCCCGCCGTCTCCAACGCCCAGGTGGAGATCTACCGGGCCATTCTGGCCAACCCCCACCTGGACGCCCTGACCGAAGCCTTTGGCACCACCTGCGTGCCGGGGATGCGCAACGCCGTCCTCGCGGTGGACAGCCGGGTCACCGCCCTGCAGCAGGAGGCCAACACCATCTCCAGCCTGTACCAGCGGCTGTACGGCGGCGCGCTGGTGGAGCTGGACGGCAAACAGCTGACCATCCCCCAGCTGGGCCCCTACAAGCAGAGCCTGGACCCCGCGGTCCGCCGCGCCGCCTTCGAGGCGGAAGCCGGCTACTTCGACGCCCACCGGGCCGAGTTCGACGAGCTGTACGAGCGGACCGTCCGCAACCTGAACCAGCAGGCCGCCATCCTGGGCTACCAGGACTACAGCCAGCTGTCCTACGCCCGGATGAACCGGATCGGCTACGGCCCCGAGGAGGTCCGCGCCTTCCGGGAGCAGGTGGCCCGGGACGTGGTGCCCCTGCTGGCCGAGGTGGTGGCCCGGCGCGCCCGGCGGGCCGGCATCCAGCACCCCACCTTTGCCGACCTGAACGTGGCCTTCCCGGACGGCAACCCGGTGCCGGTCAAGGGCTACCAGGTGCGGATGGACGCCGCCCGGAAGATGTACCATGAGCTGAGCAGCGAGACGGCCGAGTTCATCGATTTCATGCAGGACAACGAGCTGTTCGACGTCCTCAGCCGCCCCGGCAAGGCCAACGGCGGTTATATGACCATCCTGCCCGACTACAAGGCCCCCTTCATCTTTGCCAACTGGAACGACACCGCCGGGGATGTGGATGTGCTGACCCACGAGGCCGGCCATGCCTTTGAGGGCTATCTGGCCGCCCGGGACGACGCCATCCCCGAGGACCTGAAGTGCCCCAGCATGGAAAGCGCCGAGATCCACTCCATGGCCATGGAGTTCCTCACCGCGCCCTGGCACGAACTGCTGTTCGGGGCCGACACCCCCAAGTACGCCCTGACCCACGCCGAGGAGAGTTTGATCTTCCTGTCCTACGGCTGCGAGGTGGACGAGTTCCAGCACATCATGTACCAGCACCCCAACCTGACGGCCGACCAGCGCAACGACGTCTGGCTGCGGCTGGAACAGAAATACCGCCCCTGGATCGACTTCGACGGCCTGCCCTTCTACGGCCGGGGCGCGGGCTGGCAGCGCCAGCTGCACATCTATGAGTGCCCCTTCTATTATATCGACTACTGCCTGTCCACCATGGCGGCGCTGCAGTTCTTCCTGCTGGGCGAGGCCGACCACGCCGATGCCTGGCAGCGGTACCTGAAGCTGTGCCGCAAGGGCGGCACCGCCAGCTACACCGAGCTGTGCGCCACCGCCGGCCTGCGCACCCCCTTTGAGGAGGGCAGCGTCAAGGCCATTGCCGGGCCGGTGGCGGACTGGATCGCGGCACACCAGGTCTGAGAAGCCGGCCGGCAGCGCTTTGCACAAAAGCGGAGACGAACTTTTGGGAAAAATGTCGCCCCGGCGTCTTGCGCCGCGCCGGCAAACGGAGTATAATACGGGTGGGACGGGCCCCGGCGGGCCTGTCCCGCGTCCGCCCCGGCAGGACGGGCGGCCGGGGGGAGCGATCCCCCTTGCTTGAAAAGATCAACAGAGTAAGGCTGTGCGCGTTAAGTGCCGCATCAACGGGGAGTTGTGCTGCGGACGAAGGCGAAGTTTTCCCGCGGTGCACAGCCTGCATCCCGCTGCTGCATGGACTTGGGCGCGGGCCGAGGTGTGTCCCGCGGCCCGTGTGTGGATACTGCCGGTTTTCACGGCCCTCCTTTGTGCGGTTTGTCGCATGGGGGAGGGCCGTTTTTGTGTCCTCCCGCATCTGGATTCAGAAAAGGAGGCACTGCCATGAATCCAAATCATACCCATAGATCCCTTCGCATCCTCACCTTCTGCGCCCTGCTGGTGGCCATGAGCATCGTGTTCAGCCGGGTGCTGAGCATCTCCACCGGTTTTCTGCGCTTCAACCTGGGCAGCCTGCCGGTGGTGCTGGCGGCGGTCCTGTTCGGGCCGGGGGCCGGCTTTGTGGTGGGGGCCCTGGCCGACGCCATCGGCGGCGTGCTGGCCGGGTACGCCCTGTCTCTTATACACATCTGACGCTGCCGACGATCGCATAAGTGTAGA
>ERZ1090869.1043-NODE-1044-length-13406-cov-19.484158_pt1 | contig 13406 bp, 9 predicted proteins | sample MGYA00478474_ERZ1090869 | MGnify/ENA primary metagenome ERZ1090869 (study PRJEB33644, sample SAMEA5815748) | chicken gut metagenome | biome: Chicken; feature: Gastrointestinal Tract; material: Caecum | place: Ireland | collected 2019-01-01 | study: A study of... | reverse complement strand
GCGCGGGCTGTTGCCCCGCGCGGCGCGCTTTAAATATAAATTAATTTCAGTGCTCGGCAATTAATTGAGGCGCACATATGCGCCTATCAAGTCAAAATTCAGTCTGCCTGTCTGCGCTACACTGCAGGCTAAATTTCCACTTCGCCCGTGAATACAAGTGTTGCGGGGCCCTCCATATACACAGTCTGGTCGGTATATGTTATGCGCAGTTCGCCGCCGAGGAGGTATACCGAAATTTCGGTATTCTTATCGCAGAAGCCGTTGAGTACGGCCGCCACCGCCGAGGCGCACGCGCCCGTGCCGCAGGCGAGCGTTTCGCCGCTGCCGCGCTCCCACACGCGCATTTTAAGCCTGTAGCGGTCGATAACGCGCACAAATTCAACGTTTATGCGCTCCGGGAAGAGCTTGTGATTTTCAAGGAGCGGGCCGTAGTGCTCAAGCCCCACCGAGTCGGGGTTTTCGAATATGACGCAGTGCGGGTTGCCCATGGAAACGAGGGTGGCGCCAAAAGTCCTCCCGTCCGCCTCCACGGGAACGTTTACCACCGTTTTGCCCTGAATAAGGCTGGGAATGGCGCTGCCTTCAAGCACGGGCGCGCCCATATCCACCTTTGCAGAGCACACCTTGCCGCTTGCGTCCTTGTTGAGCGCCAGCGTTTTTATGCCCGACAGCGTTTCTATGCGCACGCTGTCGCCCTTTACGTAGCCCAAATCGTGCGCAAGCTTGCCCACGCACCTTATTCCGTTGCCGCACATTTTGCCTTCGGAGCCGTCGCGGTTGAACATGCTCATGCGGCAGTCGGCAACCTGCGAGGGGCGCAGCAGAATAACGCCGTCGCCGCCTATGCCGAAGTGCCTGTCTGAAAGCCTTACAGACAGCTCTCCCGGGTTGGGTAAGTCCTCGTGCATGCAGTCGAAATAGATATAGTCGTTGCCTATTCCCTGCATCTTATAAAATTTTCTCAGCATAGATACACCGCCCTTATTTTATTAAAGCATTAGCGGCATATATGCCGCCCTTTTGAATTTTTACTGTATTTTAAAGCAATTGAGCGCAGCCAGACCCCTTGATGCTTGTCGCATTAAAGGCGCTCCAAATGCGGTTTGTCATTTCGACTAAGCGAATATACTGAGCGCATGGAGAAATCTCAAAAAAATCCCACCGACCCGCCCTTGCAACGCTCGTGCGTGTCACCTCCCTTATTAAGGGAGGCACGATTAAGGAAATATTTTTCTAAAGTAATTAACGTTTCAAGCAAGGTTTACTTGCGCAGAAAGCCCCTATTTGCTGCGGTCAGCACGTTCTGCCGTTTCCCAAAGGGAACCCTCGGCAGGGCAGCGGGCAAAGCCCTCGCGCAGCAGGGTGAATTTGCGCAATTATACACTTCGTGGGCACTAAAGATTGCGCAAAGAGGGACGAGCAACACATTTCTGCAAACAGCACATACGCGCTGTTTGCGTGGTGCGAGATGAGCAAATGCATATTCAAGGCATTTGCGGTGACCGAGCGCGGCGGTAATTTACCGCACGCCGCGCGAGAAGGCCCCTCAAACTCACGAAATTTTTCGTGCGCGGCCCGCACGAAAAATTTGTGAACCCTTTCAGTTATTCGTATACATCTGCTTATACGGGTTGGCGCTGTTGGGGGTAAGCACAAAGAAGTTATGCCCAAGCAGTTCATCTGCGTTGTATTCGGGGAAGAAGTTGCACCAGTCGCGCACCAGCTCGCATAATTCGGGCATATCTGCGCCCCATTTGCCTTCGGCAGCCACCTGTGCGGGCAGCGAGCGGGGGATCTTGTCGCAGCGGAGATATATGGTTCCGCCGTGCATGCCTGTGCCGCAGAAGTTGTTTATTATGGGCAGGCCGTCCTTGTTCTGGCCGAGCACGACGATCGTGCCGCCCGCCTGGTATTCGCCGAGGAATGATCCCGCCCTGCCGCCTATCACGATTGCGGGCTTGAAGTCCATATACGCCTTCATGTGGATGCCCGCGCGGTAGCCTGTGTTGTCGCGGATATATATTCTTCCGCCGCGCATGGCGTACCCCGTGGCGTCGCCGGCGTTGCCATAGACGACTATTTTGCCGCTGTTCATTGTGTCGCCCGTGGCCTCCTGCACGTTGCCGTGCACTATCACCTCGCAGCCGTTCATATAAGCGCCCAGCGCATTGCCGGGCACGCCGTTTATTACTATGCGCTTGCCCGAAAGCCCGTCGGCTATATAGCGCTGGCCCACCACCCCGTTCAGGGTTATATCGGCATCCTTACTTTCGCGCACAATGCGGTTGAGCGCCTGAAAGTGGACGTTTTCGTCTACCTTTATTTCCATATAAAACTCCTTTCACAAAATTCTGCGGGCAGGTATCGCCGTAAAATTTTGTAAGGTAAGGGGAAAAGTCTGCCCCGTTATCAACGGGGATACAATTATACCGTGTTCCCGAAACTTACACTCTTTGCGCAAGCTTGTGTTTGCGCGCGTCCTTGCCGAATGCAAGCAGCTGCGGGCAGTGTTCAAGCAGTTCAAGATCGACCTCTTCAAGCGGGGTCTTTTCTCTGACGAGCGAGGTGTATATCCCCGCGCGCAAAAAGTCGTTTATGAGAATAAATCCTGCCAGCCTGCCGTCCTTTATAAATAATTTTTTGTATTTATCGGGGGTTATTTCGGCGATGACTTCGCCCTCATACGTCCCCGCCGTAAGCACATTCGTTTCAAAAAAGCCGATGGCGTTCATGGGTATGGCGTCGTCGTGAACGGCCATGCCGCCCGCCATGTTCACGCCGGCGGTATAGCCCTGGAAATATGCGTTGGGAAGCAGTGCCAGCACGCGGTTGGCGCCTATGGAGCTATCGTACCCCTCTGCGCAGTCGCCCGCGGCATACACGTCTGCAAGCGTGGTATGCATGCCCTTATCCACCACTATTCCGCGGTTTACTTCGCCGCCCGCCTCCTTGACGAGTTCGGTGTTGGCGCGCACGCCCACCGCCACTACCAGAATATCGAAATTTATTGCCGCGCCGCTGTTTTTTAGACAGGCGGTGTTGCCTTCAAAGCGGGCGGCGCTGTCTGCAAGCACGAACTTTACGCCCTTTGCCTCCAGCCCGCGCTGAACGAGGGCGGCGCCCTCCTTATCGAGTATAGAGGGCAATATCCTGTCCGCCATGTCTACCACGGTGACAGACTTTACCCTTGCAAGTATTCCCTCAACGCACTTGAGCCCGATCAGGCCCGCGCCTATCACCAGCACATTCTTTTCGGGCGAAAGCGCGCCTTCGAGGGCGAGCATGTCGTCCATGGTCATGAACGAAAAACAGTCCTTTACGCCTTCAAGCCCCTGCATGGGCGGCACGAACGGCCTGGAACCAGTTGCCACGAGCAACCTGTCGTAGGGCACCTTTTCGCCGCTGCCCAGAAAAACTGTCTTTGCGGCGGCGTCTATCTTTTCGGCGCGCACGCCGTACAGCACATTTACGCCGTTCTTTTGGTAAAAGTCTGCGGGGCGGTAGTTCATGTTCTCCCGCTTTACCCTGCCGAGCAGGCAATATGATATGAGCGGCCTGCCGTATACCGGGTGGTCTTCTGCCGAAATTACCGTAATTTCACCCTTTTTATCTGCGCAGCGTATGCCCTCTATGCAGGCGGTGGCGGCTATTGAATTGCCTATTATCACGTATTTCATGGTCTGTTACCTTTATTTAGTTGCGCGCGGCGGCAATTTACCGCACCCCCCCCCGCAGCCACTATTCTCAAATAAATAACGTTTCAAGCAAGGTGTCTCCACGGCACACGAACAGCGGGTGTCCGCTGTGCTATGAAATGGCTTGTTCGTCTTTACACAAGGGCGCCAAAGACGCGGTCAAGTCCCCCTTACTAAAGGGAAAATGACAAAGGGGGATTTAAATCCCACCGCCTTAACTTCATTTTATTCACTTAAGGCACCTCCCTTATTAAGGGAGGCACGATTGAGGAATAGATTTTTCAAATAAATTATGTGCGCAAGCAGGGTTCCCCTGCGCCAGCGCGACACAATTTGCCGCGCAAGCGGGCTCACCGGAAGCGAATTCGCGCGACTATACAATCGTGGGCACTTAGAGGTCGCGCGAAGAGAAACTCGGTTTCTTAAACTCACGAATTTTTTCGGCCGCGGCCCGACCGAAAAAATTGTGAACATATATTTTCACCTCTCTTCAAAGACGATGGCGTTGTTGGGGCAGTTTTTTACGCAGTTGGGCTCGCCCATCATATTATCCGTGCACAGGGCGCACTTTTGCGCGGCCTTGCCGTCGGGCGCGGGCATTATTGCGCCGTAGGGGCAGACGAGCACGCAGGTATAGCAGCCCACGCACTTGTTTTTATCTATGCGCACAATGCCGCCTTCGTCCTTTGAAAGGGCGCCCGCTATGCAGCTTTTAACGCATACGGGGTCTGAGCACTGGCGGCAGTTGACGGCAAAATGTACATCGGCGCCGTCCTCTCCCTCCACCTTTATGCGGGGGATAAACTCGCCCAGCCTGCCCTTGAGCTTGAACATTGCGTCCAGCCCGGAGTTGGCATACATGCACTCGTATTCGCACAGGTGGCAGCCGAGGCACCATTCTTCGTTGACATAGATCCTTTTCATTAAAAAGTCCTTGCGCGCCGCTGCGGCGCACGCGCCAAAGTTATTACGCTCAGCGCGGCGCATAAGTGCCGCGCTGATTTATCAATACATCTTTATGCACGCTTCGCGTTCGGCGCCCACCGAAACATAGCGTATGCGGCAATCGCACAGCTTTTCAAGCAGTTTTATGTAGTCGAGCGCCTCTTTGGGAAGGTCTTCGGGCTTTCTGCACTTGCTTATGTCGCAGTGCCAGCCCTTTACCTTTTCAAACACGGGCTTGCAGTAGTCGAGCACATCGGTGAAGGGGAACTCGTCCAGCCTTTTGCCGTCCAGCTCGTAGTGCGTGCAGATCTCTATCTCTTCATAGTCGTCGAGCACGTCAAGCTTGGTGAGCGCTATCTCGTCCGCTCCCTGGCAGCGTATGCCGTAGCGCGAGGCAACTACGTCGAAGGGGCCCACCCTGCGGGGCCTGCCCGTAGCGGCGCCATATTCTCCACCGAGTTCGCGCAGCTTTTCGGCCTGCTCGCCGAAGTATTCGCAGGTGAAGGGGCCGGCGCCCACGCAGCTTGAATAAGCCTTCATTATGCCTATGGACTTATCCAGCTTTAAGTTGGGCACGCCCGCGCCTATGGGCGCGTAAGCGGCTATGGTAGAGGAGCTTGAAGTATAGGGAACGATGCCGTAGTCGATATCGCGCAGGGCACCCAGCTGGGCTTCGAACATTATCTTTTTTCCCGCCTTGTGCGCCTCGTTGAGGTATACGCCCGTATCTGTTATAAATTCCTTTAAAGGTTCGCCGTAGGTGCGGAAATAGTCCTCCATGTCCTCCACCTTTACGGGGTCGTAGCCGTATGCGGTGACGGTGAGGTTTTTCCATGCGACTATATCGGGCAGACGCCTGAACATGAGCTTGGTGTTTAAAAGTTCGCCCATGCGGAAGGCCTTTTTCATGTACTTATCGGCATATACGGGCGCAATGCCGCGGCGCGTAGAACCGTAGGGCTTGCCCGTCGCCTTTGAAAGCCTGTCTTCTTCCATAACGTCCTGCAGCACGTTGTAGGGCATGGTGATTACAGCCTTGTCGCTTATCTTCAGATTTTCGGGCGTGATCTTTATGCCTGCGCTGCGCAGCTTTTCAATTTCGCCGCACAGGTGCTTGAGGTCGATGACCATGCCGCAGCCGAGAATGTTTACCACCTCTTCGCGCAGGATGCCCGAAGGAAGCAGATTTAAAATAAACTTACCCCTTTCGTTGATTACGGTGTGCCCGGCGTTGTTGCCGCCCTGATAGCGGCAGACTATGTCGAAATCGCGCGAAAGCAGGTCAACCATTCTGCCCTTGCCTTCGTCGCCCCAGTTGATACCACAGATACTTGTAAGCATAGTTAAAAATCCTTATGATTATATTTTTTCCCTCGGCTCTCTAACGAGGGTTTGATTGCAATTTACGCGGCAATAAGCCGTAACTGTTTGTATTTTTGCAACAATGAAAACACGGCGCAAAAAATTTGGAGATGCGAGCACAAATCCCACCGGGTAGCCCTCGCTAAAGTTCGTGCTACCCACCTCTCCTATCAGAGGAGACTGTATTGCGGAATAGATTTCTCCACTCGCTGTCGCTCGGTCGAAATGACAATTATTACATAGAACAATTTACGTTTGCAAGGCGGGTTTCCCGCCGCCGCAAGACCCAATTTGCTGCGGTCAGCAGGCTCACCAAAGAGGGAATTGCCCCGATTATATTATCGGGGGCCCTTAAAAAATCGGGGCAAGGGAGAGCTGGCTCTCCCAAACTCACGAAATTTTTCGGGCGCGGCCCGCACGAAAAATTTGTGAAAACTTTTTTTATTCGCCGGCGTGCTTGATGCCGAGTATCCTCAACTCCGTCTCGTTCAGGCCGACGCCGCGGAGCATGAGCCTGTTGCCGCGAAGGGCCTCTATAGAGTTGATGCCCATGCCGCCCATCATCTCCTGGATCTCGTGCGTCCAGGCGTGGACGAGGTTTACAAGGCGCTGTTTGCCCACGTCGGGGTTGAGCCTTTTTACAAGGTCGGGGCGCTGGGTTGCTATGCCCCAGTTGCACTTGCCCGAATGGCAGCTGCGGCAGAGGTGGCAGCCGAGTGCAAGCACTGCCGCTGTGGCTATGTAGCAGGCGTCGGCGCCGAGCGCTATTGCCTTTACCACATCTGCGCTGGAGTGTATAGAGCCGCCCACCACCACGGAGACGTTGTCGCGTATGCCCTCCTGGCGGAGGCGTTCATCTACCTGGGCGAGCGCAAGCTCTATGGGAATGCCCACGTTGTCGCGTATGCGCGTGGGAGCCGCACCCGTGCCGCCGCGGTAGCCGTCTATGGCGATGATATCGGCGCCGCTGCGCGCTATGCCCGAGGCGATGGCCGCAACGTTATGAACGGCGGCAACCTTTACTATTACGGGCTTTGTATATGCCGTTGCCTCCTTAAGGCTGTATATAAGCTGGCGGAGGTCTTCTATGGAATATATGTCGTGATGGGGCGCGGGTGAAATGGCGTCTACGCCCTTGGGGATCATACGCGTCTTTGAAACGTCGTCCGAGATCTTCATTCCGGGCAGGTGCCCGCCTATGCCGGGCTTGGCGCCCTGGCCCATCTTTATTTCTATGGCGGCGGCGGTCTTTAAATACTGTTCGTGCACGCCGAACCTGCCCGATGCCACCTGAACTATGGTGTTTTTGCCGTATTTATAAAAGTCGCTGTGCAGTCCGCCTTCGCCCGTGTTGTAGTATATGCCCAGCTCCTCCGCGGCGCGGGCGAGAGATTCGTGCGCGTTGTAGGATATGGAGCCGTAGCTCATGGCGGAGAACATTATGGGCGTGGTAAGCCTGAGCTGAGGGGGAAGGTTGTCCACCAGCATGCCGCGGGCGTCCCTCTTTATCTCCACGTCCTTTTTGCCCAGGTATACCGCCGTTTCCATGGGCTCGCGCAGCGGGTCTATGGGCGGGTTGGTCACCTGCGAGGCATTTAAAAGTATCTTGCTGAAATATATGGGATTTTCGGTGGGGTTGCCCATGGACGAGAGCAGCACGCCGCCCGTTGCGGCCTGCCTGTATACCTCGTTCATAGTCCTCATCGGCCAGTTGCCGTTGAGTTTGTAGGTATCGTCGCTCTTGACTATCTTTAATGCGTGCGTGGGGCACATGCACACGCACCTGTGGCAGTTTACGCACTTTGTGCTGTCGGCTATCATCTTGCCGAGGTCGCTGTCGAACTTATGCACCTCGTTGGCGCACTGCCTTTCGCATACCCTGCATGCTATGCACAGGTCGGGGTTGCGCACCACCTCGTACTCGGCGGGTATAAACATATCTTTCATATTTCGGCGCCCTCCCGCAGGGTATATATTACGGGCTGCCCGCCCGCAGGCGCAAAAATGCTGTCAAGTTCGGGCTGGATGACCCTTATGCCGCACTCTTCAGAAGATACAAAGGCAAGGTCGCCCTTTTCCGCGCACACCATAGAGCGCAGCTTGAGCCTGTCGTTGAGCGCCATCATACCGCCTTCGTACCCGAAGATTATGGAGAACGGGCCGTTTATGAGCAGCGAAGGGAAGGCCTTGCGCAGGAATGTCTCCTGACGCCTGTCGTCTTCGCTCTTGTCATCTATGGTAGACCAGAACGAGGCAGAAATCACCTTTGCCACCTCTTCCAGCGTCAGCTTTTTAACGCGCAGCAAAAAGTCGATTATGTAGGTTATTACCTCGGTATCGGTCTGCAGGTTGCACTTGTAGCCGAACATCTCTATGTAGCGCCTGTTGGCGTCGTAAGAGGAGATCTCGCCGTTGTGCACCACCGAATAGCTTAAAAGCCCGAAGGGGTGCGCGCCGCCCCACCAGCCGGGGGTGTTTGTGGGGTACCTGCCGTGGGCAGTCCACATGTAACCTTCGTACTCCTCGTCCAGAAGGTAAAACCTGCCTATATCTTCCGGGTAGCCCACGCCCTTGAATATGCCCATGTTTTTGCCGCTGGAAAATACAAATGCGCCCTTTATGTCGGTATTTATTCTGTTTACGCAGCGCACCACATACTGCTCTTCATCGAGCAGGGAGTTGGCAAGGCGCTTTGAAAGCGGGTATAAAAAGTAGCGGAATATAAGCGGTTCGCCCTTTATGCCCGCCACCTTTCTGGTCTTCATCTCCGATGAATACACCACCTCGAAGTGGGCGGCAAGGTAATCTTCCGTCTCCTTGCGCGCAATGCGGTCGTCGAAGAACAGGTGAAAGGCGTAATAGTCCTTATAGTCGGGGTATATGCCGTAGCCTGCAAAGCCGCCGCCCAGGCCGTTTGACCTGTCGTGCATGGTGGCGATGGAGCGTATTATCTTTTCGCCCGTCATTCTGCCGCCGCTGCGGTCTATAATGGCGCTTACGGCGCAGCCCGAAGGTATGCGCACCTCCCCTTCAAGGGGAAAATTGTTGGTATCAGTAAACATAACTTTTGTTCCGTGGCGGAAGCTCCGCCAAAATTGATCGAGTAGCCGCAATTTGCGGCCCGTTCAGGCCATCGGCGCCCCGACACGCCTCAAACGGGAAAAATTACAGTTCTATGATATTATATAAAAAACGCCCTTTTAAGTCAAGCGGTTATATTTGCCATAAGGCAATTATACGCCCGCGCGGCATTTGCTATTATTAATAGTGAATATAACCTGAGCTTATAATTATAAGTCGTAATGCATAATTAACCAAAAAATAGAGCTCCTTACAGGGCATATATCACACACCATATGCCACTGTCAATCCCACTGCCTTAACTTTACTTTGTTCAGCTAAGGCACCTCCCTTACCAAGGGAGGCCATGTTGTTATTTGTCATTTCGACTAAGCGAATGCAATGAGCGCATGGAGAAATCTCAAAGCCCCCTGTGCAAGCGCTTACCTCTGGCTTTACATCCCCTGCAAAAGAGCGGCATATATGCCCCGATCAACGCATATATGCGCGGCAGCCCGTCATTTACCGTCGGGCGCGCAGACTATGTCCGCAAGGTATTTTTTCACGTCCTCTTCAGAGGCGGCCACACATTCAAAGGTTATTCTATCGCCCGCGGAGAGCACCGTTTTGCCGTCCGGCACGAACGCCTGCCCGCCCGAGGGGAGCACCTGCGTTACCATGCCGCCCGCCGGCCACAGCACCGAGCGGATGGCCCTGCCCGCGGCGTAGCTGTGCCGCTCTACCTCAAGCGTGACGCGGCGCTTTGTTGCGCCCGTATTTATGTTGCCCTCCTCCACCATAAGGTCGAGGCACTTTTCAAATACAGACTGCGTGCGGAACAGCTCGCCGACAATAAAACCTATGCCCACGCCGAGCAGGGCGGGCAGAAGGTTGGCAAACTGCCCTGTAAATTCAAACACGAGCACAAGCGAAGTTATGGGCGCGCGCACCACGGTGGCAAAGTACGCCGCCATGGTAATGATTATTATATAGTCCGCGGCGGCAGCCTCCATTCCCAGCCCTTCGAAGCCGACGCACAGCAGTGCGCCCAGCCCCGCGCCCGTGGCGAGCAGCGGCACGAATATGCCGTACGGCATGCCGCATCCCACGGCAAGTATGCAGGAAATAAAGCGGAATATCACCACTATTGCAAGCGTGGCGGCAACGGATATGCCGAATATCGTCTGCAACCCTTCGCTGCCCGAGCCGAGCGACTGAATAAACTCGTGCCCGCCGCCCATGGAGTACGCCGAAACCAGCCCGAATGCGCCCGCAACAAGGAAGGGTATTATATACCTGCCCGCGCCCTTTAAAAAGGTGAGCTTTGAAAAGCCCCTTCTGCACAGCAGCATGAGATGGTAGAACGCCACGCCCAGCAGCGCCGCGACAAGCGCGGCTACGGCGGTATACAGATAGCCCATGGCGGGCATATCGGCAAACGTGAACGTTGTGAACGTAAAGCCCGTGGAAAAGCCCATGGCAGAGCGCATGAGATTGCGCACAGTGAGTGATATGAGCACGCTGACCGCCGAGCAGGTGAACACCTGCGCCGAAAACGAGCGGAAGGCCTCCTCCATGGCGAACACAAGGCCGGTGACGGGGGCGTTGAAGGCCGCCGCAAGACCTGCCGAGGCGCCCGCGGCCGTCTGAAGCCTGCGCACCATGAGCGAACGCCTGAAGACAGACGCCACGCCGTCGCCCGCGCACCCGCCTATCTGCAGGGAAGGCCCCTCGCTGCCGGCGGGCAGCCCCATGAACACGCACGCCACCGAGGCGGCGAACATGGAGCACATTACCGTATACCATTTGAAGCGCAGCAGCCCGCGCGCCGCGCCCTCGGTCTGCGGAACGCCGCTGCCGCGTATCATGGGAACGAGCCGCGTGAATGTGCCGATGACTATTGCGCCCGCCGCAAGCCCTGAAAACAGCAGCGGAACAAACGCGGGGTTATCGCACACCAGCGCATATAATTTTACCGAAAGGTTCTCCCCGTAATAGGTGACAATGTTGTATAAAGTTACCACCGTGCCCGAAAAAAGACCCGTGAGTATGCTTAAAACAATAAGGTTCAAGCCGTATTCGCGCAGGGCGCGCAGGCGGCCCCTGCCGCCGTTTTTTTCAGCCATAAAAATTCCCCTGAAAATTGCCCTTGCGGCAGCGCCCCGCCGCAGGTCAATACCGTAGTTGCCGCACGCATTTTGCATGCGATATATGTTTCAGGTAAATTATACCCCATTTAAAGGGCTATGTCAAAAAAGTGTCCGCAAAACGGCATATAAAAAATGAGCAATTTAAGCGCGCGGCGCGCGGGGAGGCCTGAGAGAAACGCGCAATATAAGCGCGAAAGGCCCCGCGCACTGTAAAGCGCGCGGGGCCCTTCGGTATCTATGAGAGAGCGGTGTGAACAAGTATTAAAAACATTTTATTTTGCGGGTGAAGGTTCCGGCTCGTTGGTGAGCGCGCTCACGCCCGTTTCGCCGGTGCGCACGCGCATGACGTTTTCAACGTCGGCAACGAATATCTTGCCTGCGCCGTACTTGCCGTCGTCAAGCACATGCTGTGCAACGGCAACCACCAGCTTGGGATCTACCGTGCTGACCACTATATCCACCTGAACCTTAGGGATGAGGTGCATGGTAGTTTTAACGCCCCTGTACTGGCCGGTCTTGCCCGCCTGCGTGCCGCAGCCCATTACGTTGGTAACGGTCATGCCGGTCACGCCTATCTTGGCCATTGCGTCCTTTAACGTGAGGAACTTATCCTGGCCGGTGACTATGGTAATTTTGGTATACCTGCCCGCATGTGTGGGAGCGAGGTCGATATCTGCGGGGGCCACGCCCGAAATATCTATGTCATCACCCTCGCCGTCGTACGAGGGTACGGATGCGACAAAGTCGGGGTAGGAAGAGGTGAGGCCGTGTTCGGATATATCCAGACCGATAAGCTCCTCCTCCACGTTGGCGCGCAGGCCGTTCCACGTTTTGGCATAGGCAAATACTTCGGCAGGCTTTACCGTCTTGTACTTTACCATTACGGGTATGTACTTTATAGCCGCAAAGAAGATGGTCATCCATACGATCGTCCATGCAACTATTGTAAGTATGCCGAGCAGCTGTATGCCGAGCAGTTCGAACCTGCCGGTGTAAAACAGGCCGTTTTCCACATCGAACAGACCGACTGCGATTATGCCCCATACGCCGTTTGCAAAGTGCACGGGAACGGCGCCCACGCAGTCATCGAGGTGCAGAACGTGCTCCAAAAGCCACGTTGCGCCCATTACAAGGAAGCCCGAAACTATGCCTATGCACAGCGAACCGATTATATCTACATTAGAGCAACCCGCCGTTACGCCCACAAGGCCTGCAAGCGAGGCGTTCATGCTCATCACAAGGTCGGGCTTTTTGTTGCGTATCCATGTGTATATCATTGCCACGAGCAATGCAACCGAGGGGGCGATAGTTGTGGTGACGAATATGCGGGCAAGCTGGCCCGTTTCGGTAGCGGCGGCGCCGTTGAAGCCGTACCAGCCGAACCACAGTATGAGCACGCCCAGCGCGCCTATCGTCATGTTGTGGCCCTGAATGGCGTTCACCTTTATTACTTTGCCGCTTTCGTCGCGCTCGAATTTACCGATGCGCGCGCCCACGAACATTATGCCTATCAGCGATGCGGTGCCGCCCACCGAGTGAATGGCGCCCGAGCCTGCAAAGTCGACAAACCCTACGCCCAGGTTTGCAAGCCAGCCTTCGGGATTCCATACCCAGCCGGCCTCTATCGGATACACTATCAGCGAGATCATTGCCGAATAGATACAGTAGGCCATAAAACGGGTGCGCTCTGCCATGGCGCCCGAAACTATAGTCGCCGCCGTGGCGCAGAACACCAGGTTGAAGGTGAAGCTCGCCGCAGTGTTTATTGCAGCGTCGTACGCCTCCTGCCCCGCAGCCTCGGCGCCGGAAAACAGTGTGTTGAAGCACCCGAAGATGTCAAGGTTGGGCGCCCCGATAAATCCGGCAACGTAGTCGGTACCCATCATCAGGCCGAAGCCCAGAAAGAGAAAGCATACGCAGCCGATGCAGAAATCGACGAAGTTTTTGAACAGAATGTTGCCCGTGTTCTTTGCGCGCGTAAAGCCGGTTTCCACCATTGCAAAGCCGCACTGCATGAAGAATACGAACGCCGCGCCGATCAGCAGCCATGTAGTCCATGTTAACTCCATAAAATTTATTCCTCCATGGAAAATTTTTGTCAGCCGATGGTTGATGCTTTATATCTTCTGTCACCTATTCGCTCTCTCTTCCGACATTGAATATAAAGTTAGAAAAATATAATTTATTGTTGTAA
>ERZ1090869.1042-NODE-1043-length-13415-cov-9.683458_pt1 | contig 13415 bp, 8 predicted proteins | sample MGYA00478474_ERZ1090869 | MGnify/ENA primary metagenome ERZ1090869 (study PRJEB33644, sample SAMEA5815748) | chicken gut metagenome | biome: Chicken; feature: Gastrointestinal Tract; material: Caecum | place: Ireland | collected 2019-01-01 | study: A study of the... | reverse complement strand
ATATCGTATAATACCCATGTATACAAATTACGAAAGGTGGAAATGATTATGAGATTATCAAACATGAGAGTAAGAGACGGTTTTACGCTTGCAGAAGTTTTAATTACGTTAGGTATTATCGGGGTCGTAGCTGCAATGACTATGCCTACATTGATGAATTCAACACAAGGGGCGCAATACAAAGCGGCTTATAAAAAAGCTTTATCTGCAATATCACAGGCTGTGACACTTAATGTGGCATTGGATGACTGGAATTTGGCAGATTCTACTGCTGCAAGTACTTGTGCTTATCCTTCAAATTCTATAGCTGCTCTGTTTAATTCAAGAATGAATATTGTCAGATGTGAATCCGGAGCATTTAAAGGTTCGGACGGAACAAGTAATTATGCAGTATCCGGAAAAGCAGGCGGTGTTGGAGGAACAGCACAAACTACTACAGGAACAGCAAATAATATTACACTGTTTTTTAATGATGGTATTATGTTTACATTTCCTGCAAACAATACAGCGTGTACCCAAGATGAAACAAAATCTGGTGGACCTTGTTATGGTTTCATTGATGTGAACGGGGTTAAGGCTCCTAACAAATTTGTAAAATGTGATAATTCAGGTGCTGCAGGTGATAATTGTCAATCAAAAAGTCCTACTGATGTTTATCCTGTAGTATTTTATGATCAGACAATTCTGCCAAGTTCTGTTGCGGCAAGAGCTGTATTGTATGCTAAATAATTAACAGTTTTATAAATCGAATCTTTTTGTAGACCGGAAAATCTTTTCACGCCGGTCTTTTTTTTTTGCAGCGTGCCGCTGCATCCGACAATTAAATTATCTATTTCTCAAAAACTCAAGCACTTTTCTTAGTGCTCTGCCTCTGTGAGATATTTCATTTTTTTCTTCTTCAGACATTTCGGCCATTGTTTTTTTATATTTAATTTCTTTGACAAGAAATACAGGATCATAACCGAAACCATTTGTACCCGATTGTTTATAAGCAATTTCGCCATGGCATTCTACGCGCGTCTGAAACAGAATATCTCCATTGGCATCAACAAGTGTCATAGCACATACAAACTTAGCCTTGCGATTATCAAAACCTTCAAGTGCTGCGAGAAGCTTATCAATCCGTGCCTGCGGTGTTTGGGCATATCTTGCGGAATGAATTCCGGGTGCTCCGTCCAGAGCTTCAACACATAAGCCAGAATCATCTGCAAGTGATATCATTTTGCTTACGCGTGCCGCTTCTTTAGCTTTAATATATGAATTTTCTTCAAAAGTTTCACCGTTTTCAACAGGGTTAAAACCGTCTGACGGTAAAATAAATTCAATTCCTGTATTACAGGCTATTTCCTGTATTTCTTTTAATTTATGCGCGTTGCCCGTTGCAAAAACTATTTTCATTTTACTATTTCCCAAATCTTCTCTGTCTGTTTTTGAATTCCTCAACCGCTTGTGCAAGCGAGTTTCTGTCAAATTCAGGCCAGTACTCTTTTGTTACAAGAATTTCCGAATATGCAATCTGCCATAAAAGATAATTTGAAATTCTCTTTTCACCGCCTGTTCTAATCAGCAAATCAGGGTCGGGAATTCCGCTTGTGTAAAGATTATTTGATATTGTTTCTTCCGTAATCTCATCAGGATTTATGCCCTTTGAAACTATAGATTTAACAGCGTGAACGATTTCGTCTCTTGCGCCGTAATTAAATGCAATTTGAAGATGAACTCCGCTGTTATTTTTTGTTGTTTCAACGGAATTTTTAAGGATTTTTTGTAATTTTTCGCTTAATTTTGTTGTATCGCCAATGAATGAAATTACAACACCTTCCGAATGCATTTCTGCAAGCTCGTTTTGTAAAGTTATTGCAAGAAGTTCCATTAAAAAGTCAACTTCTTCTTTTTTTCTGTTCCAGTTTTCGGTTGAAAATGCATATACCGTAAGATATTTTATCCCGAAATCTTTGCACGCCCTAAGAGTTGCTTTTAAAGCATCTACTCCTTTTTTATGACCCAATGCCGACGGTAAATTTCTCTCTTTTGCCCAGCGGCGGTTACCATCCATTATTATCGCAATATGTTTTAAATCCGTTTCTTTTACAATTTCAGCCGTGATTAAATCTTTTTCCTGTGTTTTCATAATCCTAATTATATTGCAAATATGTAAAATATCAACAAATCCATTTGTAAAAATATTTGTTTGTGTGATAATTTTCATGAGGCTAAAATTATAATAGCGATGTACACAATATAAAAAGGAAAACAAAAAAATGGCAAGAAAAACTCCATTAGAAAAAATCAGAAACATTGGTATTGCCGCTCACATTGATGCCGGTAAAACCACTACTACTGAACGTATTTTGTTTTACACAGGTAAAACTCATAAAATCGGTGAAGTTCACGATGGTGCTGCTGTTACTGACTTTATGGAACAGGAACGTGAAAGAGGTATTACAATCCAGTCTGCTGCTGTAACAGCTTCCTGGAAAGGACATCAGATTAACGTTATCGATACTCCGGGACACGTTGACTTTACTATCGAAGTTGAACGTTCTTTACGTGTATTAGACGGCGTTGTCGCAGTATTCTGTGCTGTAGGCGGTGTTCAATCTCAATCTGAAACTGTTTGGAGACAGGCTAACAGATATGAAGTTCCGCGTATGGTATTTGTTAACAAAATGGACAGAACAGGCGCTAACTTCTATCGTGTAGTTGACCAAATAAGAAACAGATTGGGCGGAAATGCTCATCCTATCAGATTACCTATCGGGGCTGAAGATCAATTCAAAGGTCTTATCGACTTGTTTGAAATGAAAGCTTACATTTATACAAACGATTTAGGTACTGATATTAAGGTTGAAGATATTCCGGCTGATATGGCTGATCAGGCTAAAGAATACAGAGAAGCTCTTGTTGAAGCTATCTGCGAAAATGATGATGCTTTAATGGAAAAATATTTTGAAGATCCTGAATCTTTAACAGTTGAAGAATTAAAAGCCGGTTTAAGAAAAGCAGTTTGCGATAACAAAATCGTTCCCGTAACCTGCGGTACTGCTTTCAAAAACAAAGGTGTTCAATTATTGTTAGATTCAATCGTTGAATTAATGCCTTCTCCGGTTGACGTAAAAGCTATTGAAGGTGAATTGGAAGACGGAACTAAAGTTGAAAGACATTCTTCTGATGATGAACCGTTCTCAGCTCTTGCTTTCAAAGTTATGACAGACCCTTATGTCGGACGTTTAACATTCTTGAGAATATATTCAGGAAAATTGACTTCAGGTTCTTACGTTCTTAACGCTACTAACGGCAAAAAAGAACGTATTTCAAGATTGGTTCAAATGTATGCTGACCAGAGAATTGAAGAAAATGAAGTTTATGCAGGCGACATCTGTGCGGCTGTCGGTTTGAAAGATACAACAACAGGTGATACATTGTGTGATGAAAAATCTCCGATTATCTTGGAAAGAATGACTTTCCCTGAACCTGTAATTTCAGTTGCTATTGAACCGAAAACAAAAGCTGATCAGGATAAAATGGGTATCGCTCTTCAAAAACTTGCAGAAGAAGATCCTTCATTCCGTGTTAAATCTGATACTGAAACAGGTCAGACAATTATTTCCGGTATGGGTGAACTTCACTTAGACATCATCGTTGACCGTCTTTTAAGAGAATTCAAAGTTGATGCTAACGTTGGTAAACCTCAGGTTGCATACAGAGAAACAATCCGCGGAAATGCTGATCAGGATTCTAAATTCATCCGTCAGTCAGGTGGTAAAGGTCAATACGGTCACGTTAAAATCAGAATTTCTCCTGCTGAAGAAAATGCCGGATTTGTATTTGAAAACAAAATTGTCGGCGGTGCTATTCCTAAAGAATACATCGAACCTGCAAGAAAAGGTATGGAAGAAGCTCTTGAAGGCGGTATCTTAGCAGGCTTCCCGATGATTGACGTTAAAGTTGAACTTTATGACGGCTCATACCACGAAGTTGACTCTTCTGAAATGGCATTTAAAATCGCAGGTTCTATGGCTATCAAAGAAGGCTGCCGTAAAGCTAAAGCTTGTATTCTTGAACCGATGATGAAAGTAGAAATCGAAGTTCCGGAAGAAAATACAGGTGATATTATCGGCGATATTTCTTCTCGCCGCGGCCGCGTAGAAGGTATGGAACCTATTGAAGGAACAGGAATTCAAAAGATTAATGCTATCGTTCCTCTTGCAGAAATGTTCGGTTATGCAACTGATATCCGTTCAAAAACTCAGGGACGCGGTACATTCTCTATGGAATTCAAATGTTATGAACAAGTTCCTGCTAACATTGAAAAAGAAATTATCGAAAAATCTGGCGTTGTTGCTAAAGATTAATCTGATAATAAAGAATAAAAAAGACCTCTTAATTAAGAGGTCTTTTTTTTAACCGAATATTTTAAATGAATTTTCTACGTTTTTATCAACTACATTTTTAACTGAATCATACTCTGTCTGCAATGCGCTGTGTTCTGTATCTAATTTTTTCAATTCAAGATCTAATTTTTTATCTTTACTTTCAAGAGCCTGCATATCTTGATTATATTTGGATTCTGCCTTTGCTATTGCTCTTTCATCGGCAACTTCCTGAATACAGTTGTCTTCTGAAATAGTTGTTGTTTTAAAGCTTTTATCTGTTGTTGAATAATATTCTAACCTCAGTGAACCATCTCTTAAAGCATCTTCGAAAGTTGTATTGTCTTCAAGCGGAGATTTTTTTACGGTTCCTTTAGTTCCGGTTCCTTCATTAATGTAAATATGATTGTCATCTGCTTCAGCAGGTGTATTTGTATAGGTAAAGTAACCTGATGACTGCATTTTTGTGAATATGTTTTTGTAGTAATTTAACACTGACTTGTTATCACTGTTTGCTGCGGTGTTATAATCATCTGCATTAAATTCTGTACTGAAATTATTTTCTCCGGGTCTGTTAACTCTGAGGTATGATTCTGTAATAGCCATTGCATAATCGTATAATCTGCGAGATTCATCGGTTGTTCCCTCATAGTTGATCGGACCGCTGATATCATTTCCGTGTTCATCTTTGCCTTTATAACCGACATATCCGCATCCTACAGCTGTTACACCTTGACCGGCTTTGGCTTGATCAGCCGTAATTACATTACCGTTTTTATCAATGTATTCGCCGTTTTCATTTGTAACGTAAAGTTCATTCCAGCTGAAACCGAAATCATGTTCTTCATCGCCTAAATTTATTCCTACGGTTGCAAAATAAGCGTCCCAAGCCTCATGGATTTTTTGTTTTGCTTCTAATGTTTTGCTGTTTGTGTCGTAAGCATCAGGATCATTCGGATCTGCATCAATCTCATTTCCATTACTATCCAGTTTTTTCCATGTTTCATCGTTTCTGTTAACGCTTAAATCTGACTGTGAATATGCTTTACCGTTTTGAGCAACGGTTGCACCTGTAAGATTTGCGAGAAACTGGTTATAATTTCCGTTAGATTTTTCGTATGCTTTTGCAATATCAGGTGTAACAAGAATTCTTCCTTTTGTATCTGTTACAACATATTGTTTTGTGTTTTGAGCCATTTGCAAGCCTGTCATAAGGCTGTATGAAATATCGGAATAAGTCGCTTCGGCTCCGTTGAAACCTGTCAGTACAGTTAATTTGGTAGCTTCAAGCGCTTCATTGTATTCGTTTGTAATCTGTTGTGTCTGATCGGATAAACGTTGTTTTGAATAGGAAATACTCTGACCTGTATTTTCGTTATTGGTCAGTCTGGCTGTTATGCTTAGTAATCTAGCTTGTGATGCTGCCATTCCCATAATTTTACCCTTTCTGTAGGTTTTGGTATCGGAACCTTAGTTTCCTTTCAAATAGTACTTGTAATCATGGTTACGGCAGTATTTATTTAAATCTTTAGTATTTGAAAATAAATGTTAACAAATTGTAATAAAAAAAAGAGCCTTTATTTAAAAGGCTCTTTTTACTTACTTAACAGCTTCTTCGCATTCACAGCAAATGCCGTCTGCATCAAGTTTTCTGTATTTCCAACAGCGTTCGCATTTTTCGCCTTCTGCATGTGTTACCCAAACAGTGTAGCCTTCTTCTGTATATTCATTTAATACATTTTCCGGTTTTTCACCTGATACATAAGCCTGTGAAGTAATGAATATATTGCATAATTCAGCCTCATTCGCTTTTAGAACTGTATCATTATCCGCCTTTACATATACTGCAACTTCAAGCGAACTTCCGACTTTTTTATCGGCGCGAAGCGGTTCTATAGCTCTTGTTACGACTTCTCTTGCTTTTAATATTTTAGAAAAATCTTCTTCGAGCTTTTCATTATTCCATTCAGGTTTAGCCTTAACCCAATCCGAAAGAAGAATACTTTCAAGTCCGTGTCTCTGGCATTCTGGCACGCTCATCCAGATATCTTCCGCCTGATGAGGCATTACTGGAACAAGCATTCTGACTAAAGTTTGTAACGTTTCATACAATACTGTCTGACAGGCGCGGCGTGACAATGATTTTTTACCTGCCGTATAAAGTCTGTCTTTTACAATATCAAGATAGAATGAACTTAAATCAACAGCGGCAAAGTTTTGCAATTGCTGAAAATATTTATAGAATTCGTAATTGTCGAATGCCTCTGTTACACTTTCGATTAAGTGATTTAATTTATGAAGTGCAAACTTGTCGATTTCTTTTAAATCATTATATTGAACATAATCTGTTTTCGGATTAAAATCAAACAGATTACCGACCAAAAATCTTGAAGTATTTCTTGTTTTCTTAAAAATTTCAGCAAGCTGTTTAATTATGTTATTTCCGATTTTCGTATCATTTCTGTAGTCAACGGAAGCAGCCCACAATCTTAAAATATCAGCCCCGTAAGTTTTTATAATTTCATCGGGTCTTATGTAGTTTCCTAATGACTTTGACATTTTTCTTCCGTCCTCGCCGAACACAAATCCGTGAGTAAGAACAGATTTATAAGGAGCAATTCCCTGAGTGGCGATTGACGTTAAAAGTGATGACTGGAACCATCCTCTGTGCTGATCTGAACCTTCAAGGTACATTTCAACAGGAGTTGTGCCGAGTTCATCAGAGCGTTTGTTTACAACGGCGCGCCATGTTATGCCTGAGTCAAACCATACGTCCATGATATCATTTTCTTTACGAAAATGATTTTTACCGCATTTAGGGCATTTAAATCCTTGAGGTAATAATTCTTCTGCTGAGTATTTAACCCATGCATCTGAACTTTCTTTTTCAAAAATTTTGGCAACATTTTCGATTGTTTCTTCTGTTACGATAACTTCTCCGCAGTCCTCACAGTAGAATACAGGAATTGGAACACCCCATGCACGCTGACGGGAAATGCACCAGTCTGTACGACCTGCAACCATGTTTGATATTCTTGCTTCGCCGCTTGCGGGAATCCATTTTACACCTTTAATAGCTTCTAAAGTTTGTTCTCTGAATTTATCAACTTTAACAAACCATTGAGGAGTTGCTCTGTAAATTACAGGATTTTTACATCTCCAACAGTGAGGATAACTGTGGTTTATATCTTGCTGTGCCAGTAATGCTCCGCAATTTTGAAGTTTTTCAATTACAATAGAATTTCCTTTGTAATACGGAACACCTTCTAAATCTTTATCTTTAACTGCATCAGTCCAAACACCTTTGCTGTCTAACGGAGAGAATACTTCAATACCGTATTTGCATCCGACTTCATAGTCCTCAAGACCGTGTCCCGGAGCTGTATGAACAGAACCTGTACCGGCATCAAGTGTAACGTGTTCTCCTAAGATGATTGGTGATTTTCTGTCAACAAGCGGATGTTTTGTATTTAAAAGTTCTAAATCCTGTCCTTTGCAAGAGCCGAGAACTTTAATATCTGCTTCATCCCATTCCACATCTTTTAAGAAACTTGCTAAAAGTTCTTGAGCGGCCACATATATATCTCCTTTATATTCAAAGAAAGTATATTCAAATTTCGGGTGAACACTTATTGCCATATTTGAAGGAATTGTCCATGGAGTTGTTGTCCATATTACTGCATAAATATCTTTTCCTTTAGTACCTTCAATAATATTGTTTATTTTGTTTGAGCTTTCTTCATCGAACTTAAATCTTACATAAATAGAAGTTGATGTATGATCTGCATATTCAACCTCAGCTTCTGCAAGGGCAGTTTCACATGATGCACACCAGTAAACAGGTTTCAATCCCTTTTCAACATATCCTTTCTTGTACATTTCACCGAAAACTCTTACCTGTTCGGCTTCAAAATCAGGGTTAATTGTTAAATAAGGATGCTCCCAATCTCCGAGAACGCCCAAACGTTTGAATTCGCTTTCCTGACCTTTTAAGTTTTTATGGGCAAATTCACGGCATTTTTGTCTTAATTCTACTGGAGTTAAAGCATTTCTGCCGCCTTTAATATTTTTTACAACAGCATTTTCAATAGGAAGTCCGTGACCGTCATAACCCGGGACATACGGAGTATAGTATCCTGCCTGTGCTTTGTATTTTAATAAAATATCTTTAAGAATTTTGTTAAGCGCAGTACCAACGTGAATTTTTTCTGAGCTTAAATAAGGAGGTCCGTCATGCAAAATGAATTTATTTGTTTTATCACGCTGATTAATAATTTTATTATAAATATCATGTTCTTGCCAGAACTTTTGAATTTCAAGTTCTCTTACTGTCGCATTAGCTCTCATTGCCAGAGTAGTTTGAGGCAGGTTTAAAGTATCTTTATACTCTTTTTTTGTACTTGTTTCGTTACCCATACTTAATTATCCTTCTTTTATTTTTTCAATTGTATGCTGTATATCATTTCCAAGACTTTCCTGCTTGGACTGTTCCACAAATTCATTCATTTTATTGTAATCAAATTCTTTTTCCCAGCGTGCAATAACAACCGTGGCAACGCAATTCCCGACAAGGTTAATTGCAGTTCTTCCCATATCAAGAATTTGATCTATGCCTAAAAGTATTGCAACTCCGAGGATAGGAATGTTAAAGCTTGCAAGAGTTCCGGCTAGAACGATTAAAGCAACACGCGGAGCCCCTGCAATCCCTTTACTCGTAAGCATTAATGCAAGCATTATTATTACCTGCTGATTTAAATCAAGATTTATTCCGACAATCTGTGACGAGAATAAAACACCCATCGCAAGATAAATAGTACTTCCGTCAAGGTTAAACGTGTACCCTGTCGGCATTACAAAACCTACAATATTTTTCGGAACTCCAAAACGCTCCATAATTTCCATAGCTTTAGGAAATGCTGCTTCCGAGCTTGCCGTTGTGAATGCAAGAAGTGCAGGTTCCTGTACGGCTCTTAACAGATTTCTGAATGAAATTTTCACAATCTTACAGGCAATAAAAAGTACCAGAAGCACAAATACCGCTAACGCAAAATACATTGCACCGATAACTTTAAAGTAACTTTTTAATACCGATAAGCCGTTAGCTCCTATTGTAGATGCGATTGCCCCGAATATCCCTAAAGGCGCAAAATACATTACGTATTCAGTAAATTTAAACATTATTTGAGAAACAGAATTTAAAACATCAATAACAGGTTTTGCGGCTTTCCCGACAGCAACCATTGCGAGTGCAAAGAATATTGAAAATACTACAATCTGCAATAAGTTACCCTGTGCCATAGCATCAATTATGCTGGTCGGAAAAATACTCGTAACCATTTCACTTATTGACGTATGCGCCTGTGTGGCAGCCATAAGTCCCGCTTCCTGCATGTGAATGGCATGCGGTGTGTTTCTCGTTACAAATCCTACTCCGGGCTTGAATATATTTGCCATTGTAAGCCCGATTATAAGTGCAAGTGTTGTAACCACTTCAAAATAAATTATTGTTTTAAGTCCGATTTTACCTAAACTTTTAGCATCTCCGTGTCCTGCGACCCCAACAACAAGTGTGGCAAAAAGCAAAGGTGCAATAATCATTTTAACCATTCTTAAAAATATAACTGCGAACGGTCTCATCTTAACTGCAAAGTCCGGGGCAAAATGACCTACAATGACACCTAAAATTAGCGCTAAAAATATCAGGGCTGTAAGTTTTGAATGTTTCAATGTAATACCTCTTATAAAATTATATTATAAACATAGACATGTGTATAATTTCCTGTAACGTTTCGTAAAAGTTTTGTAACAAGTTTACCCATGCCGGTATTAAATTGATGTAATATTGTTGAATAGACATGTTGAAAGGAATATAATAATAAATATAAAGTAAGGGGAGGTTAATGTGACAGATACCACATGTATGGAAAAGTTGAATTTATCGGACAATGCAATTAAGGTTCTTGAAAAAAGATACTTAAAGAGAGATAAAGAGGGAAACTGTGTTGAAACTCCTGCGGATATGTTCAGACGAGTTTCTGATACTATTGCGTCAGGTGATTTAAAATTCGGGAAATCACAGTCGGATGTTGATAAATTATCTGACAGATTTTATAAAGCTATTACTAACAGATATTTTATGCCTAATTCTCCGACATTAATGAATGCCGGCAGAGAATTGGGGCAATTGGCGGCTTGCTTTGTTCTTCCGGTAGAAGACAGTCTTGAAGGTATTTTTGAAACAGTTAAAAATACTGCGTTAATTCATAAATCAGGCGGCGGAACAGGATTCTCTTTCTCGAAATTAAGACCTAAAAATAGTGTTGTTCGTTCAACTATGGGCGTTTCATCAGGCCCTGTTTCATTTATGGAAGTGTTTAACGCAGCAACCGAAGCGGTTAAGCAAGGCGGCACAAGACGCGGCGCAAATATGGGTATTTTAAGAGTTGACCACCCTGATATTTTAGACTTTATCGAATGTAAAAGCGATAATAATAAATTAAATAACTTTAATATTTCCGTTGCAATTACTGACAAATTTATGGAAGCTTTAAAAGCGGGAACAGATTATGAATTAATCAATCCGCAAAACAATACCGTTGCAGGTAAATTAAGTGCTAAAAAAGTATTTGATATGATTGTTGACGGCGCATGGAGAAACGGTGAACCGGGTATTATCTTTATTGATAAAATGAACGGTGACAACCCTACACCGCTTGTCGGACAAATCGAATCCACCAACCCTTGCGGTGAAGTTCCTCTGCTTGCGTATGAAGCTTGTAATTTAGGCTCCATTAACCTCGGCAGAATGGTAGAAAATGGAGAAATTAACTGGGATTTACTTGCAGAAACAACTAGAACTGCAATAAGATTTTTAGATAACGTAATCGCTGTTAATAATTACCCGCTTCCTCAAATATCCGAAATGGTTCAAAATAACAGAAAAATCGGTCTTGGTGTAATGGGATGGGCTGATATGCTTATGAAACTCGGACTTTCCTATGCATCAAAAGAGGGTACCGCACTTGCAGGACAGGTTATGGAATTTATTGATTACGAATCTAAATGTGAATCAATCGAACTTTCTAAAGAAAGAGGAAGATTTAATAACTTTAAAGGCAGTGTTTATGACGCTCCGAATTATTTATATAACAAATACAAAGGTAAATCTGCAGGTAAAATTTCAGATAATCAATGGAAAGAACTTGATGAACAGATTGCAAAATTCGGTATCAGAAATGCTACAACAACTTGTATTGCTCCTACGGGAACAATTTCAATGATAGCATCGGCATCAGGCGGTGTTGAACCTCTGTTCGGTCTTGTATTTTCAAGATTAATTATGGACGGAACAGAAATGCTTGAGGTTAACCCGATATTTAAAGATTATGCTGTTGAACATGGCTTCTATTCCGAAGCTTTGATGAAAGAAATTGCAAAAACAGGTTCAGTCGCACATGTTGACGGAGTTCCTTCTGATGCAAAACAGATTTTTGTAACAGCTCACGATGTATCTCCCTACTGGCATGTTAAAATGCAGGCTGCATTCCAGCTTCACACAGATAACGCGGTTTCTAAAACAGTTAACTTTGAAGAACATGCTACGCGCAAAGATATTGAAGAAGCTTATATCTTAGCTTATGAAAATAACTTAAAAGGTATAACTGTTTACAGAAACAACTCACGCCAGTTCCAGCCGATGAACCTCGATGACAAAAAGAAATCGGAAGAAGCAAAAGTTGAAGAAACTGTTGCTGAAGAAGTTTTGGAAGAACCGACAGGAGAAATTAAAACGGTAAAATGCCCCGAATGTGGAAATGAAATTCAAATGGCAGAAGGATGCTTTATTTGTCTGAAATGCGGATATTCCGGATGCTCATAGCGCGAGTGAGCTGAGGGCGATGGCTTTGCGGTGTCGGCTTGCGTGAGCAAGACGAGCAGGCAAAGACAAGACCCGTTAAATGCGAACGAGTAAGAGCCGCTCCACCTGCCGCGCAGCAATAGCTAAAATACTTATCCAAAATAAGATTGAGAGCTTAAATACTACCCCGAAAATAAGGGGTAGTATTTTTTGTAAATATTTGTTAATATTTGATTAAAAATTGGCATTTTTTTTCTTGACGTGTTTTCATGAAGGCATAACAAGTGTGTAAATTTTGAAAGGTAAAAGTTTATGGCAGACAACATGACAATCGGACCCGCATTAGCAATAGGCGGTAACAAAGTCGAAATGACCCAGCAGGGTAAAATTCAGGTTACTAATCCTCAAGGTAAAATTAAAACTTTATCTCAGGATGAATTCAAAAAACAACTGGTTAAAAATGCAGACAAAATTGAAGCAGGACAGGATTTTGAATTCAAAAAAGACAATAAAAATGTAAAAGCCGCAGTTGGTGCTGGCGGACTTTTGACAGCTGCTTATGTCGGTTTAAGCCTTGCAGTAGGTAAAGGTAAATTAACAAAAGCCGTTGCTGAACAAGGTAAAAAACTAGGCTTTATGAGTCAGGTAAAAAATGTATTCGTTGCAATCGGTGAAAGCGGTGTTAAACTTTGGAACAGTATTACCGGAAAAGCAGTTAAGTTAAAAGACAAATTAACTGGTAAAACTGAAAAAGCAGCTGAAGAATTGCAGAATAAACGTTATGCAACTTACTCAAAAGAACAGGCAGCAAATGATGCTCACAGACATCATGCAGCTACTTTTGATAAATCTCATTTAACTTCTCTTCAGCGTGATGAAATGATTTCAGATGCACAGCATGCTTTTGCTGATTACGATCCTGTTAAATTCAAAAAATCAAAAGTTTTAGAAAATGCAGGCTTAAATAATAAACAATATGATGTGGTTAAAGAATATGCAAACTCTGCAGAAAATGTAAAATTAACAAAGGAACAAAAAGAAATTCTTCCGCATTGGATACAGGATAAAGAATCTTGCCAGAGATATGTAAATTCTATAGAAGCAAGTTTCGCTAAAATTGATAAGCAGTTTGCTCAATAGAATAATCACTAAAAATTTTAAAATTTACTCTATCATAGCAACTG
>ERZ1090869.1040-NODE-1041-length-13422-cov-18.841700_pt1 | contig 13422 bp, 9 predicted proteins | sample MGYA00478474_ERZ1090869 | MGnify/ENA primary metagenome ERZ1090869 (study PRJEB33644, sample SAMEA5815748) | chicken gut metagenome | biome: Chicken; feature: Gastrointestinal Tract; material: Caecum | place: Ireland | collected 2019-01-01 | study: A study of... | reverse complement strand
ATACTATATGTCTTAATAATTTGATTAAATAAGTGGCGGAGCCGCACGATTTTGCGCGGCTCCGCCCCTTTTCCGTTTCAAAAATATGCAGTAAAAGCGTATTTTTACCGTACACCTTAAAATTTAGTCTTACGATAAACATTTTAACACATAATCTGCCTTTTTGCAATATAAAACGTCAAGAAAATTAAGTCAAAAAAAGTACACGTTTACAAAAATTTGATTGTGAGGCGTGGATGGTAAAGTATGCATATGCGCGCGCAACGAACGGCTGACAGAGCGTTTTGCGGCAAATTCAAAGCTTTTCGCAGTTCGGCGTGGAAAAGTCGGCAATTTATGCAGATGAAAAACTGAATACGCGCACAGCTTACGGCGAGCTTTTGCAGGTTCTTAAAGAGGGCGATCTGCTCGTTATAAAGTCGTTGGCGGCGCTTGCCGATGGCTATGACGGCATGGCCACCGAGTGGACTAGAATAACTTCGCTCGGCGTGGATATCTGCGTGGCCGATATGCCGGCGGTGGATACCCGCCGAGGCGAAAACCGCAGCGCGGTGATTGCGGCAGTTGCCCAGATGCTAAGTTTTTGCGCCGAAAAGGAGAGGGCGCACAGCGCCTTGCAGGCCAAGGGTATAGAGGCTGCAAAACAGCGAGGCGTAAAGTTCGGACGCCCTGCAAAGCAGTACAGTGAAGAGTTTATCAACGCTGTTAAGCGCTTCAAGGCGGGGTAGATAACGTTAAAGCAGGCCCTCGCCCTCACCGACATGAAGCAGTCGAGCTTTTACTATCATGTTCATAAGTTGGAAATGCAAAGATTTTTTGGATAGGATTAAAAATAAGAGCATCATAGGAGAAATAAATGGGTTTAAATTTTAATAATACAGAAGAGAATAAGGGTGCATTAATTGTTGGCTGTGGGGGGATTGGTGCTCATATTGCCATGGCAATACGGGAAAAGTTTCCTGAAAAAGTATAGTTTATTAAGTAAAGTAATAAGTATTTTTAATAATATTCTATATTGTCAGTTTAAAGAAAGGCGGGTTTTATGTTTACTATAAGCAAACCTAAGATTTTAAAAGATAATTGGCGGGGCGGCAGATTGCCGCCCCGCTTGCATATGGTTTTACAGTAAATAGCTGCGCGGTTCTTGCTATATCCGTTCGCTTATGATATACTGCATTAACAATGTAATTGCTTGTTTTTGATGCGATGAATGTATGGGATACTGGTATTGGCGGCAGACTGTTATTATGCCTATGATTTACTTGTTCAAAATGGGTTTTAATCTGTAAAACGTAGCTTTATTCTGTAATTCGGCAAATAAAAATATGCGTCCGGGTATTGACATTTGTTGCCTTTTGGGTTTAGAGTAGATAACGTATAGAATTTTCTGCCCGTGATTGTTGTTATGCCAGGGTTTAAAATTGGGGGTTGCGCCATGGAAATAAACATTTCGATAGTTGATGATGAAAAGGTGATTACGGATATGCTTGTATCGTATCTTGCCAGATTTGAGCAAGAGCCGGATATAAAGGATGTTCATTTTAAAATCAATATCTATTCAGACGGGCTTGATTTTTTGGCTTCATATCCCGCAAATGCCGATATCGTGCTTATGGATATAGATATGCCGCGGCTTGACGGCATGAAGGCGGCTGAAAAACTGCGTGCTATGGATGAATATGTGACCATAATTTTTGTTACCAACTTATCGCAGTTTGCAGTAAAGGGGTATGAGGTCGGCGTGCAGGATTTTTTGGTTAAGCCTGTAAGCTATCCTAATTTTGCGGCTAAAATCAGGCGGGCGTTAGAGCGGCTTGAAAATGTGCGGGACGAAAAAATTCAGGTGGCGGTAGGCGATGGGGTAAAAATTCTTTCCCGCAGAACAATCAAATATATAGAGGTAATGAAGCACGATATAATATACCATACAACAAATGGTGATGTTCGCACGTACGGAAGTCTTAAGCGTGTGGAAGCAATTCTTGGGAAAGGATTCATTCGCTGCAACAGCTGTTACCTTGTAAATTTAGCATATGTTGACGAGGTGGGTACGACCACCGTTACGATAGGAAGCGAGCAACTGGCAATGAGCCGTCATCGCAGAAAGGAATTTATGCAGGCAATGGCAGATTATTACGGGGGAAGGATATAATGTACGAGTTTACGCCGTTTTTTCTGTATAAATTGCAGTTTATGGCGGAATTGCTGCTTGCGGAAGGCATGATAATTTTCAGGTTCAAGCGCAGAAACTACTTTTTTGCGCGCATAATCGGCGCCGTCCTCGTCTGTTTCGGGCTGGCGTTTGCCATTCCCATAATAGCTTACAATGCGTTTTATTGTACGGTGGTATTTATAGCTTTATTTGTGGTATCGTTGATTGCAATCAGGTTCTGTTTCGATGCAGACTGGATAACAATACTTTTTTACGCGTTAACAGGTTACGCCATACAGCATCTCGCTTACGAAATTTTTGATCTGGTCGTAGTGCTCACGGGTGTAAACGGCGGACTGCCTATGGGCAATTACGGTGACCAGTTCGGAAATTCTTCCGGTGTTGACCAAAGCGGTGTAAACGGAACGATTTTTACCTCTAATATTTACGTCATAGGTATTTGGCTGCTCATTTATTTTACAATTTATCTGTACGGATACCTTTTTGTTTCGTATAACATACCAAAGTACAACAATCGTGAGCAGAAAAATTTTGAACTTATAGCAGTGGTTGTGGTTATTATTATAAGCAGCATAGTATTTTCTGCCATAACCACTTATTACAGCGTAGATAATTTTGATAAGGGCTACATAATCCTTTCGTATGTATATAATATTTTCTGTACTTTGCTTGCCATATATATTCAGTTTGGTTTTTCCCGCAGGAAAAAACTTCAGGAAGACTACAACACGGTAAGCAAACTGTGGGAACAGCAGAAAGCACAGTATGAGCTGAGCAAGGCTAACATTAACTTCATAAATCTTAAGTGTCATGACCTTAAACATCAGATCCGCTCTATAGGTCGCAGAAGTGAAATTGACAGCGATACTTTAAAAGAGATGGAAAACGTAATATCCATATACGACAGTAACGTAAAAACGGAAAACGAAGCACTGGATATAATCCTTACTGAAAAAAGTCTTCAGTGTGCACGGCACAACATACAGCTTTCCTGCATAGCGGCCGGAAAAGAACTATCTTTTATGGCAAATGCCGATCTGTATTCTTTGTTCGGTAACCTTATAGATAATGCCATAGAGGCTGTTAAAGACCTGCCCGATGATAAAAGGATTATAAGCCTGTCCGTAAAAACTGTAAAGGCCTTTGTTTATATCACAATTTATAACTACTATAAAGGCGAACTCAAGTTTGACGGAAAGATGCCTGTAACAACCAAACCGGATAAAATAAATCACGGTTTTGGCATGAAGAGCATACAGTTTGTATGTGATAAGTATGGCGGAGAAATAAGCATATCAACACGTAACAATATTTTTACGTTGAATATGATTTTGCCCGTAAATAAGACCAGTTGTGTTGTGTAAAGCTCAATTATGTAAAAATTATTGAAAAAATTTGTGCGTCTGTTACAATTGACGTGCAAATTTTTTTTATGGCTAACACTGTCGGATACGTTATGTCCGACGGCAACAATGTGTGCAAATAAGGTATTTATTATGTTTTCGGTAACCGTAAGGAAAAGGAAAAAATTGTTCAGAACGGCTTTCACTTTGCTTGCAAGCGGAGTTTTGATCTTTGGCGGAAGCTTGTTTTCTGCATGTGCAGACGATGCACAGCGCCATTACGGGCTTCTTTGTGATATTTATTCTGATTATTTTAAAATCGGTGCAGCAACGTCGTCTGATATGCTTAATCATGAAAAGGATTTGCTTGCAAATTTCAACAGTATAACGTCCACTTACGAAATGAAGTGGGGCGTGATTGAACCTCAAAGCAGCAAATATAATTATGGCGGCGCCGACAGATTGTTGCAATGGGCGTCGGAGCAGAACATCTCCGTACGTGGGCATTGCCTTGTATGGTACAGAAACGTACCCGATTGGGTTGCGGAGACAGCGGTGAACAAAGAAACCGCGTTGGCACTTATAGACAGCCACATACGCAAAACGATGACGCATTTCGGCGGCGAAAATATATATTGCTGGGATGTTGTTAATGAAGCCCTGCACGACAGTATCACCAAAGAACAGCTTGAAAGCGGCAACATATACCGCAACGCCAAAGACGACGAGCGCCATTTTGCCCGCGATGGTGTATTTGACTGGTATGCCGCATGCGGATCTGACTATATCGCCCGGGCATTCAAAACGGCGGATCAGGTGTGTGATGAAAACGGTTATACCGGAATGCAACTTTTTTATAACGACTATCTTTTAAATCAACCGCTTAAGCGCGATGCATGTATACAGATGGTAAAAGAGTTGCGGGCGGAAGGCGTGCGGATAGACGGCATAGGCATGCAGGCGCATTATTCGCTTTCTTCATATACGTCAGACAAAAGGGGTTGGATAAAGGATTTTGAAGCAGCTGTAAGAGCGTATACGGAGCTTGGACTTGATGTTAATATTACTGAACTTGATATAGATACAGGAGAAAAAAAGCTTTCGGAAAAAACTGAAAAATTACAGGCGGAAATGTACGGCAAAATTTTTTATATCTGTAGAAAGTATTCAAAGCCGTGGAAAAACGGCGCGGGCTGTATAACCGGCGTTACCACTTGGGGCGTTAAGGACAGCGATGGTAATTGCAAATACCTTTTCGATTCAGATGGCAATCCCAAAGCCGCTATAGATGAGATTACTTATTTTTAACCCAAATTTTATGATCGCAGAGCATATTAACATATGTATATGCCATGAATTATGTGCTAAATATTATAAAAAATAATGTTCGACAGAACAGGAGGAAAATAAGATGTTAAACAAAAAGACAGGCGTTTTAAAGCGCATCGCCATATCAGGTTTGGCGATTACTGTGCTTTGCACGGCTTCGGGCATGTTTGCTGCATGCGGATATGCTGAGACCGACAGTGGCTACAAGGTAGAAGATATTGATCTTGCTGAAGTTGACCGTGACGAAGGCGAAGCTGTTTTGCGTGAGGGAGGGCTTGCTGAAATTTACAAGGACTACTTTGTTGTAGGTGTAAGCGGCAAGGGCTCTACGTTTGAAAATCAGAAAAGCATTATTTCCAATTTCAACAGTGTATCGCCGGAATATGATATGAAGTGGAACAGAACGGAATATCCTGAAGGCGAATACCACAACACAAGCGTAAACAACTTTATCAACCTTGCTTCACAGAACAATATGGGGGTGCGTGGACATTGTCTTATATGGTATCAGAGTACGCCAAAATGGGTTCACGATAAGCTTGGAAATAAATGCCGGATGGATGAAAACGGCAACCCCGTAACACATACCGTAAACGGAAAGGATCTGAGGATAGGCGAAACCGTTGAAAACAGAGAGCTGGGCCTTGAAGTAATGCGTAACCGTATTTATTCGGCTATGGAACAGTACGGCAATGAAACGGTTTATTGCTGGGACGTTGTTAACGAGGCGCTTATTCCTTGGGACGACGCAGAAAAACCGCTCACCAAACAGATGATTGAAGCCGGAGAAATTTATCGTAACGGCGAAAATGATGCAAGGCATTTCGGAAAGGATCAGGAAGATCCCGGCACAGGCGAAACTGTGTACTGGCGTCTGGACTGGGAAAAGGTTATAGGCGAAGATTTTATTCAGCAGGCGTTCCAGATGGCAGATGACGCCTGCCGCGAATTCGGCTATGACAATATGGATCTATTTTATAATGATTACGACCTTACTAACCCCATGAAGCGAGATGCCTGCCTGAGGATGATACACGATTTGCAGCAGGGCGGCATACGTATAGACGGTATAGGGGAACAGGCGCACTACACGCTTGAATCTTACACCAGCAACAAAAAGAAATGGCTTACAAACTTTGAAACGGCTATACAGGCGTATACAGGACTAGGTCTTGATTTCCAGCTCACCGAACTTGAAATAACGGTAAAAGGCGCAACGGGTGGCAAACTTACCGAACAGCAGGAAAAGGATCAGGCGGAAATGTATAGCGAAATATTCAAAATTTGCCGCAAATATTCAAGGAAGCTTCCTCCCTGGAAAGAGGGTGCCGGCTATGTAACGGGCATAACTTTCTGGGGCGCGGCTGACGACAGTTCTACGACCAGTCATATTTTCAATCAGAATCTTACACCTAAAATGGCTTACGAGGCAATAGCAACATTCGGCGATTTCGAGTAAGCACATCTGGTTGCAATAATCATTGCTCGTGCAGGAGGATAAAATAATGAAAAGCAGACAATATAATTTTGTAAAAATATTGGCCGTATTTTTTGCGGCAATAGTGATGTTCGGCGCGATAAGCGGCGTTTTTTCAGGCTGTGCTTCTACTCCTGAAGATATAACGCTCAGCGATTCAGAGATAGCTTTGTGCGTTGGCGACAGGTACGACTTAGCTGTTAAAGAACTTAAAGATGGTGAATCTGTAAGCTGGTCGACCAGTAACGGCGATGTGGTTTCGGTAACACAGCTCGGTTGCGTAACAGCTAAAAAGGCCGGCAAAGCTACCATTACTGCGAATGCGGGAGGCAGAAAGGCCACCTGTGATGTAGAGGTGGGTGAAAGGGAACTTATACTCAGTGCTTCGGAAAAAACTCTTATAAACGGCGAAGAATTCACCCTTGAAGCTACTGTAAAGGAATTTGATAAAGTGGTTGAAAATGCCGATGTGGAATGGAGTTCAGATAATTCGTCCGTCGTTACCGTATCCGATAAGGGTGTTGTAAAGGCAGTGGGTGAAGGCGCGGCAACGGTAAAAGCAAGAGTAAGCAATACCGAAGCTGTCTGCACTATCAGCGTAAAGGCAAAACCTGTAGAACTTGAAATTATCTCTGATATTGCCAATATAAAAAATGCGGGCGTATGGGGCTTATATACTGACGCTGCTGAGGGTGAGTACGCCATAACGGACGACAGTGGTAACAGTGGCGGAGTGGTGACATTAGCTTTCACTGCAATGGCTGCCGATAAAGATTACCGCCTTGTTTATCTGCCAGACGTACCCAAAGGCGGGAAATATACTTTCAGCTGCAAAATAACTTTCAGTGCGGCAAGTACTGCCGAAAATACAACCCTCTGGATATGTGCCGGTGATAAGTTTGTCCCGGTTGTAACAGAGGCAGGCGCCACTATAGACTACGTGTTTGACGGCGAAATAGACGGTGGAGTTGCCATGGGCTTCAAGATTGCGCCCATACAAATTGCTCAAGGCGAAAAGTACACTCTTACCGTAAGTGATTTTATTGTTTCTGACTGCAACGGCTACGAACTTCAGAAGATTACAGACCACAATGTGCCTACGGCTTCGGCAACGTGGAACTATTGGCTTAAAGGAGAAGGATCCTCTTACGATATTTCTGTAAAGAATTATAACTTCGGCGCGCTTAATTTTTCAGCAGCTAAAATCGGTTCAGAGCTGCGCCTTGTATATCTTCCTAAAATAGAGGCAGGCAAAACTTACAAACTTACGTTCATTATAACTGTAAACAAAACGTGCGGCACCGCTGAAGGCAGCAAGATAATTCAGTTTATGAACTTTGGTGCAAACGGAGCGGGAACTGAATGGATGACGCTTGAAAGCGGCGTTGAAACTGTAAAAACTTACGAAATTTCTTATCCTGCGGGCGCTACTGTAAAGCCTTTGAAGTTTGCAATTCAGCCTTGCAACGAATTTGAACTTAAAGTTACGGGCTTTACTTTAACCGAGACCGAACCGGAACCTCCCGCTGATCTATACAGGCTTGAAAAGCTTTCCGACCAGAATAATCCCGCCGAAGCGGGCAAATGGTATTACTATACCGATGCCGAAGACGGACAGTACGAAATTGCCCGCGCAGAACATGCCGACGGAGCGGTAACGATTTCGTTTTCCAAAATGCAGGGCGGCAAGCAGTACAGGCTTGTATATATGCCCGATATTGAAGAAGGAAAGCCTTTTACGTTAAAGGCTGCCATAACGCTGAACAAAGACTGCAACGATTCCGACAATAAAAAGGTGCAGGTGCTCAACGCAACTTATGGTCAGTCTGCATGGCTCACGCTCAGCGCCAATCAGACTGTCGAATTTACTTTCAACGGAACGGTCCAGGCAGGTAAACCCGTCAAGTTCGATTTCAATCCATACATTTCGGCAAGTGCGGAAAATTTATTTACTTTTAAAATCAGCGACATAGAAGTTTCTGAAAAGCAAGATCCCGAAGAACCGCAGGAACCTTCGGCAGACAGCTATAATCTTGAAAAAATAGCTAATCAGAATCAGCCCCCCAAAGCAGGCGTGTGGTATTACTATACCGACGCGTCAGCGGGAGTGGCCGAAGCAGTTTACAACGGCGGAGCGGTATCCATTACTTTCGATAAACTTGAGTCCGGCAAAAACTATACACTTGTATACTTGCCTGAAGGCACGGGCGATTATACGCTTACCTGTGATGTAACAAGCAATCGTTCAGGGAAATGGGTACAGTTTAAAAATGCCACATTCCCTTGGCTGCCTGATTTTGTGGCGGATCAGCCCCAGCAGTTTACCTATGACGTGAAAAATACAAACAGGCTGCTACGCTTTACGCTTAACACATCTCCCAGTATAACGGCGGATAATACTCTTACAATCACAATAAGTAACATGGTTTGCACGCCCGTTGTATAAACGCTAAAATTTCAAATCAATCGGCTCAGCGGGGGACTTCTTCCATAAATATTGTTCAAGGGTCCTCCGCTGCCGAATGCAGCTTAAGGCAACATTGCGCTGCAACCATTTTTTGAGAGGTATACTTATGAAAATTAAAAGGGGCTTAACAGCATTTTTTGCGCTTGCTGTTGCGGCGCTGATAAGTATAAGCGGTTGCAGCTACGAGCCTGTGCCTTACCTTTGTGATGTGTACAGCGATTATTTTCCCATAGGAACGTGTTGCAAAAAAAGTATAATAGAAAGTTACGGTGATATATTGAATCACTTCAACAGCATTACCCCGGAATACGAGATGAAGTGGGGCATAATGGAGCCTGGCGAAAAGGGCGAATATAATTATGCGGAGGCGGACAATATCGTTAACTGGGCAAGGCAGAATAATAGAATTGTACGCGGGCATGCGCTTATATGGTATCAGAATGTGCCTTCCTGGTTTGAGGAAGAGGCAACAGATAAAGAGCGTGTTCTGGAACTTATCGACGAGCGTATTGAAAACACAATGACGCATTTCGGTGACGATGTTATATATTGCTGGGATGTCGTTAACGAGGCGCTTGTAGATGATCCCTCTGAAGAGCAGCTTGCCTCCGGCGAGTTTTACAGAAGCAGTGAAAACGACCCGGACCGTTTTGGCGACGGACATTCTACCATACGCTATGATTTTTACGGCATGTGCGGCCGCGACTATATCTGGCGCTCGTTCAGCACGGCGGACAGGGTCTGCCGCGAATACGGCTACGACGATATGCAACTGTTTTATAACGACTGGTTTATGCATATTCCGGCCAAGCGCGATGCGTGCGTGCAGATGGTAAAGGATATGCAGGCCGACGGTGTGCGCATAGACGGTATAGGTATGCAGGGGCATTATTGGCTGAACGACTATCAAGAAGATAAAGCTGCGTTCATAAAAAATTTTGAGGACGCAATAAAAGCTTATACAGGGCTTGGCCTTGACGTGCATCTGACCGAAATTGAAGTAATAGTCGGTAAATCGTTGTTCGGAAAAGAAAGTGAGCAAGCCGAACTTTACGGTAAAATTTTTGATATATGCCGTAAATACTCAACTCCGTGGAGAGAAGGTGCGGGCGCTGTTACAAGCGTTACGCTGTGGGGAGCGGTGGATACCTCCGGCAGCAAGAATTTTATTTTTAAATCTAACCACAGACCCAAAAAAGCTTATTACGAAATTACAGATTTTATTTGATAGCAGGAGCGTAGAGTGAAAAGATTATTTTCTAGAGTATTGTGGACGGTTCTTACGGCAATATTCTGCATACTTATGGTTGCGTTGATAATAGGTACCAGTATAGCATTCAAAAATGAGAACGCAATAAACATGACTTTCGGCGTTGGAACAAAGAAAGCAGTTAATGCTTCCGATGATGTGTACTTTTCATCCGATTATGATAAAAGCAAACAGAGCGGCGAAGAACGTTACAAAGAGGACGCTGCCATGATAGAGGAGGCAGCGGGGGCCGGCACTGTTTTGTTATGGAATAAAAGCAGTGCCCTGCCCCTTGGCGGAGGCGAAAAGATAAGCTGTTTTGGTCACGCTTCGGTAAGTCTTGTAGAATCGGGTTCCGGTTCGGGCTGGTCACGCACTTACGATGTTCTTAAAGGTGACGACAGAACTGTAACTCTTAAAGACGCGCTTACATCCCGCGGATTTGAAGTAAACGAAACGCTTTGGAACGTATATGAAAGCGGGGCGGCAAAAGATTACAGAATGACTCACCCTACGTGGCAGTGTGTTCCATGGCAGCAGTGGAAAGTGAATGAGGCCCCCTGGCAGATAATTGAAGCCAATGCGGACAAGTCCTTCGTCAATTACGGCGACGTTGCCATAATTACGTTATCGCGTCTTGGCGGGGAGTATTCCGACCTTCACTATAACTACAAAAACAAAGATGACTTTGTCGGCGATAACGACAACAACAATATGGAAAATACTTCTGCGGAGGGCGGTTATCTAGGACTTTCGGATGAGGAAGATGAACTTCTAACCAATGTGGTGCGCCTTAAAAACCAGGGTACTTTCAAAAAAGTGGTTCTTCTTCTCAATACGGGCAATCCTGTGCAGATGAAGGACGTGGCGGCTTATTACGACGGCATAGATGTTTGCATGTGGATAGGCCAGCCCGGTTCTACCGGCATCAATGCTGTTGCCGATATACTGAAAGGTGAAATCAATCCTTCAGGCAGATTGCCCGATACGTGGGCATACGACCTTAACAGTGCGCCCGCAACAGTAAACGACGGCAATTATCTTTATGGCAACGATAGTCTTCTTAACGGCGAAGGCTACGGCGACAGACCTAACGCCAAGCAGGATTACTACGGCAGATACATGGTTTACCAGGAAGGGATTTACGTTGGTTATCGCTATTATGAAACGCGATATGCCGACTGCGTGAACGGCGAAGGCGATGCAACCTCTTCTGCCGGCGCAAAAATGTCGGAAGACGGCTGGGATTATGCTTCCGAAGTCGCTTTCCCTTTTGGTTACGGACTTTCTTATACTACTTTTGAATACAGTGATTTCAATGTTTCTGAAAGGCTTCGCGGCAGCGACGGAGCATATTATTACAACGTAAGCGTAACGGTAACGAACACTGGTGACGTTGACGGCAAAGAGGTGGTGCAGGTTTATCTGCAGAAACCTTATACCGGCTATGATAAAAAGAACGGAATAGAAAAATCTGCCGTTGAACTTGTTGGCTATGCAAAGACGGACAACCTTAAGGCAGATGGCGGTCATCAGACCCTTACTATTAAGGTAGAGGAAGATAATTTTAAAACTTACGACGCAAACGTGCAGAAAACCTATATACTTGAAGAGGGCGATTATTATATTACCGTAGCGGCAAACGCACACGCCGCGCTCAATAAAATTCTTGGCACGGAGGCCGATCAGCTTATGGGCGGAAACCCTTCTACAGGGTGCGTATCCGACAAAACTTCAACTGCCGCAATATATTGTAAAGAAGATTTTTCAACTTATTCCGTATCTGAAGTTACGGGTGAAAAAATTACAAACCATCTTGACAGCGGCGATATAAATAAGTACAAAAACAGGGGAACAAACGCCGTTACCTATCTTTCCCGCAGCAATTGGGGTGAAACTTATCCTAAGCAAGCTGCTAAGCTTGTACTCAACAAGGAAATGGCGGAAGACCTCAAGCGCGATACGGTACCTGACGATACCGGTTACACTATGCCCCAATATCAGCAACTTAACGGCACAAAGTTATCTCAAGGTGTAAAAATTGCCGACGTAAAAAGCGGTGACAGGGTTGCATTCGATTTTATCAATGCACCCTTGGACGAGCGCAGTGCTGACTGGAACGCCGAATGGCAGACCGCTTGGGACGAACTGCTTGACCAGATGTCCCAGGGCGAACAGATCACAATGGTTTCTTCTTCATTCCATAAAATACATGGCGCAGTATCTATCGCCCTTCCAGAATCATATCAGGAAAACGGGCCTGTGGGTATAACCAAGCGTGAAGATACCAAATATATATTCTCTGTGCCTAATCAGGAGCTTATCGAAGAAAACGGTTTTGTGTTTGTTGCTTATCCCTGTGCGGGGATACTTGCCGCTTCGTTCGATACAGATATAGCCCGGCGCGTGGGCGAACATAAGAGCGAAGATATGCTCTATCTCGGCTACAACGGTATTTACGGACCGGGAGTAAATATGCATCGTTCGCCTTTCGGCGGCCGCGCGTTTGAATATCCATCGGAAGACCCCTATCTTGCAGGCGTATGCGAAGCTTACGAAACAATAGGTATACAGTCAAAAGGTTGCATGGCGTATGCCAAGCATTTTGCCCTCAACGATATGGAAACCAACAGAATTAATTGCGGGGTATGGTCTAACGAACAGGCCAGCAGAGAAATTTATCTGCGCGCGTTTGAAATAGTATTCAAAGACGGCGGAGCAAACGCAACGATGAGCGCATACACCAGGATAGGTACAAAATGGAACGGCGCCTGCAAAGAAATGATGACGGATATTCTCCGCAGTGAATGGGGATACGACGGTATAACGATATCCGACTGGGTAACAAAGAGCAGCGGTATGTCGCTTCTTGATGGCGTAATGGCGGGAACAGATTCTTTTGATGCCAACAACGAATTTGCTGCCGAGCTTGAAAAATATAAAGACAACGCAGCCGTTATGCAGGCAGTAAGAAATGCTACAAAGCGCCTCATTTATAATGTTGTACGCACTAATGCAATGAATAATTTTGATAGGGACACCTACGTTATAAGCGTAACGCCATGGTGGAAGACTGCTATTATTGCTATCGACGTAACTATCGGCGTACTTGCGGCGATAAGCGCAGGCATGTTGGTTGCTTCGTTTGTAATTCATGCAAAGCGCAAAAAAGCTGAATGTGCGATAAACAAACAATCTTAAGATGAATAAAATTAATTATAAAAATTGTTGAAGTAATTTCTGCATTGCCGGCATGCGGCGAGCCGTGTGGCCCTTGGGCCCGGGCGGCCGGCAAGCTTTTTTGCGGGGCGGCAAAATTCAACCCCACAGGGAGACGCCCTGGCGTTTTACTTAAACGGTGACTGTGCGCCAAATGAAAGATTT
>ERZ1090869.1039-NODE-1040-length-13437-cov-7.478329_pt1 | contig 13437 bp, 6 predicted proteins | sample MGYA00478474_ERZ1090869 | MGnify/ENA primary metagenome ERZ1090869 (study PRJEB33644, sample SAMEA5815748) | chicken gut metagenome | biome: Chicken; feature: Gastrointestinal Tract; material: Caecum | place: Ireland | collected 2019-01-01 | study: A study of the... | reverse complement strand
CATCAGTGGAAAGACAATGGAAATGAGAGTATGTATTCCTATTACCAGGCGTTGCTGCAGACGCTGAACACTCTGGGCCAGTATGAAAATTTCAGTCTGGCGAACGGGATTTTCTATCAGCTTTTTCCATCTTTTCGCATGTTTTTGAGGCAGCTGGATATGGCATTGAAGCAAGCAGAAGAAAACCGGGATAATAAAATGCTGGAAAAGATCAAAGAGTCTGTATGTCAGTATCTCGAATCTGTGAATTCGGTTATGTATCATACGACACATACGGATCAGATGTTTCTGATGATACCGGGGTGCAGCGGAACTACATTTTCGATTCCTGTTAAACTGAGTTTGTTGTATTCATGGTTCTGCAGCCGTGTAATCAATATTTTGAACGACAGTAAAGAAAATTATGAGTATCAATGCCTCATTACGCCGGCTATGGAAGCGAAACCGGGGACAGAGCCGATCGGATTTGGACTTGGACATGGGAACCGACTGGTTCAGGTGAAGCTGTCTCAGAGATCCTTATATATGCCGAGAGCGCTTATGATCATACTAGCACATGAGCTGGGACATTATGTGGGAGAGGAAGTCCGCCAACGGAAATACAGGGCGGAAGAAATTATACGCGCTCTTGCAGCTCTTTTGACAGAGGGGATAATCCCGGAGGTTCATGCGGATAATACAGAAATCATGGAAAAATTCGGCGATATGTACCGGGAAAAAATGCAGGTTTATATTGCGGAGAGGCTCGCGGAAAAGCTAAGAGTAACTTGTAAAGTAAACGGATATCATGCGTCACATATAGCAAATGAATTGCTTACAGGATGTAAAGAAATTCTGGCTTCGGAGGGAGCGGGACTGGAACAGATTATTTATAAGGTTCCTGCGGAAATAAAAAAAGATATTAAAAGGAACGATGAAAGCAGTCTGAGGAAGATGAAGCACCTGAGACTGTTCCAGGAAGAGTGCGACAAGAACAGGAGGCTTCTTCTTGTGACAGCGGCAGATAATCTGGACAGGATAGTGAATGAGCTGATTGGTATCTGCAGGGAGGTATTTTCGGATACGGCAGCATTTGCCATATTAGGATTTGATCTGGATATTTTCGGAGAGGCATTTGACATATCAGAGGGCGTGGCGAATGAAGAAAAGTATGATGAAAGGCAGAGCATCAGAAAAGAAGTCATGGAATATCTCATCCTGGAATGTGCTGATGCCGGTGAGAAAACTCCTGCGGGTATAAGCGGATATGCTGAAGAAAATAACGCGGGACCTAAGGGAGACAACGGGATTAAAGCGGGGACACTGCGGTATAATCTGTTGGCGTATGACTGCACGAAGAGGCTGCTGAAACGTTATGCGAAGCGATGTTATGAAAAATTGAAAATAAGGGTTGCTGAGAAACAAAAGGAAAAAGACTCGATTACGGACGTATTTAATATGTTTGTTGAGAAGGATTCATATAGCTGCAGCCAGATTTTTGAGGCTATATATAATAGAACAAATGAATATATCCGTGAAATTGAAGCGTCCCGCACACCGACGTAAATAAATACAGGGATAAATGGAAAAGGAAAAGGGTACTGCTGCAAAACGAGCTATCAGATAGCGGAATGCAACAGTACCCTTTTAAAGTTCTATATTGATTTCGTAGAGTGAAGAATCGGTAATCTGTATTGTATTGTGCGGTGGGCGATATTCATTATGCGTCATACGTGAAAATGCATTTCCGTGGGAAAAAGCTTCGGAATATGAAGCGTGTTCGTTGACAACTCTGATTTCTGAAGCAGATCTTCTGCTTGTAAACATTTTTTCCATTAAGCAATCCTCCTTAAAAGTCAACACCACATACTAATTATATGGAAGTGAGCGCTATGTGTCAAGTGGAAGAACAATACATTTTTCAAGGAGTTTAGACAATTATGAATGTGGATGATGTCCGTTTTAAAGGAAATATGTCGAAAACAGCTAAAATGATTCTGTGGCTGCATAATGAATAAAATTCTTGACATACTTAATGAACTGTGCTATTTTATATGAGCAACTGCCGAAGACAGTAGGTGCTGTGAAGCGTAAGGAACCATCCGCCTACCGAGGAGAGTTAGATTTATTACGTAAGTATGAATTAACAAACCTCTGTGTCTTCAGGCGCAGAGGTTTTTATATGAAAAACTTTGGCAGTACACGCAGAATATATAAGGAGGTGTACCAGAAAGTGGCAAAAGTTGAATTAAAACAGCCGATCGTACAGGCAATCGCAGAAGAGATCAAAGACGCTCAGTCAGTTGTGCTTGTTGATTACCGCGGACTTACCGTTGCTCAGGACACAGAGCTGCGTAAACAGCTCAGAGAAGCCGGCGTGGTATACAAGGTATACAAGAACACGATGATGAAGAGAGCTTTTGAAGGAACTGAGTTTGAAGGCCTTGAGAACTGTCTGGAAGGACCGAGCGCTATGGCCGTATCCAAAGATGATGCGACTGCTCCGGCAAGGATCCTGTGCAAGTTTGCTAAGGATGCTCCGGCGCTGGAACTGAAGGGCGGCGTTGTAGAAGGAAACGTTTACGATGTGGCAGGACTTACAGAGCTGTCCAAGATCCCGTCAAGAGAAGAACTTCTCTCCAGACTTCTTGGAAGCATGCAGTCACCGATCGCAAACTTTGCTCGTGTCATTAAGCAGATTGCTGAAAAAGGCGGCGAGACAGCAGAGGCTCCGGCAGAGGAAACAGCGGAGGCGGCAGAGGCTCCTGCAGCAGAGGCGGCGGAAGCTCCGGCTGCAGAGTAAGCAGATATTTCGTGAGAGACACACATTGAAATGTGCGTGAACGCACAGGCGGCGAGACCGCAGAAAAAAGAAAATCGATTGTAAAATAAAAAATGGAGGATTTGAAAAATGGCTAAATTGACAACAGCTGAAATGATCGAAGCGATCAAAGAGTTATCAGTATTAGAGTTAAACGAGCTTGTAAAAGCTTGCGAAGAAGAGTTCGGCGTATCTGCAGCAGCAGGCGTTGTAGTTGCAGCAGCAGGCGGAGACGGAGCTGCAGCAGCAGAGGAGAAGGATGAGTTTGATGTAGAACTTGTATCTGCTGGTTCTTCCAAGGTTAAGGTTATCAAGGTTGTACGTGAGATCACAGGTCTTGGCCTGAAAGAGGCAAAAGAGCTTGTTGACAACGCTCCGAAGGTAGTAAAAGAGGGCGTTTCCAAGGCAGAGGCTGAGGAGATCAAGGCTAAGCTCGAAGAGCAGGGCGCTGAAGTCAACATGAAATAATCATTCTCCGGAGAATGATCCCGACCGCAGAAGATAAAAGCTTCTGCGGTCTTTTGCGTATCCGGGAAAAGGCGTTCCCTTCGGACTGAGGGCTGCGGAGCAGATTTGGTTCGGGGGAACAGCCTCATATCATATATAAATGCAAATGTCAAGAAAAATGTTAAAAAATGTGAAAAAGTTTGTTGACAATGGAAAGCGTTTCATGGTATAGTAAAAAATGCTCTATTATGGAAAGCTGTACCATAAAAGCGGTGATCCGCCGATGGATATGCTTTTCATCTATGGATTTGACAGAAGTTACACAGGGCTGTCTGTGCCCGTAAATCAGACTGTTTACCTATACAGACCCGGCGGACGTTCCGGGTATTGTTTTGACCGAGCAGTCGCAAAAAAATATATGAGGAGTGAAACGTCAATGGAGAAAAACAGAATTCGTCCCATCACAACCGGAAAAGGCTTCCGCATGAGCTATTCCAGGCAGAAAGAAGTATTGGAGATGCCCAACCTCATTGAAGTTCAGAAAGATTCCTACGAGTGGTTTCTGAAGGAGGGACTCAAAGAGGTATTCGACGATATTTCCCCGATCGCTGACTACAGCGGACATTTGAGTCTGGAATTCGTGGACTTTACGCTCTGTGAAGATGATGTGAAGTACACGATCGATGAGTGTAAGGAACGCGATGCGACCTATGCGGCGCCTCTGAAAGTCAGAGTGAGGCTCTATAATAAAGAGAACGACGAGATCAACGAGCACGAAATCTTCATGGGTGATCTTCCCCTGATGACGAAGACGGGAACCTTTGTCATCAACGGTGCGGAGCGTGTTATCGTAAGCCAGCTTGTACGTTCTCCGGGCATCTATTACGGAATCGCCCATGACAAGCTGGGTAAAAAACTGTATTCGGCGACAGTCATCCCGAACAGAGGTGCATGGCTGGAGTATGAGACAGACTCCAACGACGTTTTCTATGTACGTGTAGACCGGACGAGGAAAGTGCCGATCACAGTGCTGATCCGCGCCCTTGGCATCGGAACAAACGCGGAGATTATAGATATGTTCGGCGAGGAGCCGAAGATCCTTGCCAGCTTTGGAAAGGACACTGCTGAGAATTATCAGGAGGGTCTGCTTGAGCTGTACAAAAAGATCCGTCCCGGCGAGCCGCTTGCAGTGGACAGCGCAGAGAGTCTGATCACGAGCATGTTCTTCGATCCCAGACGCTATGACCTGGCAAAAGTGGGACGTTATAAATTTAATAAAAAGCTGATGCTGAGAAACCGTGTGAACGGACGCATTCTTGCAGAGAATGTAAAGAGTGCGGTTACAGGCGAACTGGTTGCGGAAAAAGGAACAAGGATTACCCGCGAGATCGCAGACGCCATCCAGAACAGCGCGGTGCCTTACCTGTGGGTAGAGGGGGAGGATGAGACAAGAAATATCAAGATTCTCTCCAATATGATGGTAGATCTTCAGGCTGTTGTGGACATTGATCCGAAAGAGGTCGGCGTGACAGAGCAGGTGTACTACCCTGTGCTGGCAGGCATTATTGAGGAGGCGGCAGGCGACATCGAAGAGATGAAGCATATGATCCGCCGTGACATCCACGATCTGATTCCGAAGCATATTACGAAGGATGACATTTTTGCATCCATTAACTATAACATGCATCTTGAGTATGGCATGGGTAATGATGACGATATCGACCATCTGGGCAACCGCCGTATCCGTGCGGTAGGCGAACTGCTGCAGAATCAGTACAGGATCGGTCTTTCCAGACTGGAGAGAGTGGTGCGTGAGCGTATGACGACTCAGGATCAGGAGGGGATTTCTCCGCAGTCGCTGATCAACATTAAGCCGGTGACCGCAGCGGTGAAAGAGTTCTTCGGATCTTCCCAGCTGTCTCAGTTCATGGATCAGAACAACCCGCTGGGCGAGCTGACTCACAAGAGACGTCTCTCAGCCCTTGGACCGGGCGGTCTTTCCAGAGACCGTGCGGGATTTGAGGTCCGAGACGTGCACTATTCCCACTATGGAAGAATGTGCCCCATTGAGACCCCTGAAGGTCCGAACATTGGTCTGATCAACTCACTTGCATGTTATGCACGGATCAACCAGTATGGATTTGTCGAGGCGCCTTACCGCAAGATCGACAAGAGCGATCCGGAGAATCCGCGCGTAACAGACGAGGTTGTCTACATGACTGCGGATGAAGAGGATAATTACCATGTGGCTCAGGCGAATACGCCTCTGGATGCAGAAGGACATTTCGTTCATAAAAATGTATCAGGACGTTACCGCGAGGAGACCCAGGAGTATGAAAGAAATAAATTTGATTTCATGGATGTGTCTCCGAAAATGGTGTTCTCTGTCGCTACGGCTCTGATCCCATTCCTGCAGAACGACGACGCGAACCGTGCGCTGATGGGATCGAACATGCAGCGTCAGGCGGTGCCGCTGCTCACCACAGAGGCTCCGGTAGTCGGTACGGGAATGGAAGTAAAAGCGGCTGTCGATTCCGGCGTGTGCGTTGTGGCTGAAGAAGCCGGAGTTGTGGAGAGTTCTACTTCTACAAATATCGTGATCCGGCATGATGACGGCACAAAGAAGAATTACAAACTGACCAAGTTCCAGCGAAGCAACCAGAGCAACTGCTACAATCAGAGACCGGTAGTTGATAAAGGCGAGCGTGTTGAGGCAGGACAGGTTATCGCGGACGGTCCGTCCACGTCAGGCGGCGAGATGGCTCTTGGGAAGAACCCTCTGATCGGATTTATGACATGGGAGGGTTATAACTACGAGGACGCCGTACTCTTAAGCGAGAGACTGGTTCAGGACGACGTATATACTTCCGTGCACATTGAAGAATATGAGGCGGAAGCCAGAAATACTAAGCTCGGCGACGAGGAGATCACGAGAGACATCCCGGGCGTGGGCGACGACGCCCTCAAAGACCTGGATGAGCGCGGCATTATCCGCATCGGTGCGGAAGTCCGTGCAGGTGATATTCTTGTCGGCAAGGTAACACCGAAGGGTGAGCAGGATCTGACCGCAGAGGAGAGACTGCTGCGCGCGATCTTCGGTGAAAAAGCCCGCGAGGTAAGAGATACTTCTCTGAAAGTGCCTCACGGTGAATACGGTATCGTTGTGGATGCCAAAGTGTTTACAAGAGAAAACGGCGACGAGCTGTCTCCTGGCGTGAACCAGGCAGTGCGCATCTATATTGCGCAGAAGAGAAAAATCTCTGTGGGTGATAAGATGGCCGGACGTCACGGTAATAAAGGTGTAGTTTCCCGTGTGCTTCCGGTGGAGGATATGCCATTCCTGCCAAATGGACGTCCGTTGGATATCGTGCTCAACCCTCTGGGCGTGCCCTCCCGTATGAACATCGGACAGGTGCTTGAGATTCATTTAAGTCTGGCTGCAAAAGCGCTTGGCTTCAATATTTCCACACCGGTGTTTGACGGCGCAAACGAAAATGATATTATGGACACTCTGGATCTGGCAAATGATTATGTCAACCTGGAGTGGGAAGAATTTGAAAAGAAGCATGGCGAAGAGCTGCTTCCTGAGGTGCTCCAGTATCTCTCCGACAACAGAGAGCACAGAAAACTCTGGAAAGGAGTGCCGATCTCAAGAGACGGAAAAGTCCGCTTAAGGGACGGACGCACCGGAGAGTTCTTCGACAGCCCGGTAACCATCGGGCACATGCATTACCTGAAGCTGCATCACCTTGTAGACGATAAGATCCATGCACGTTCCACCGGCCCGTACTCTCTCGTTACGCAGCAGCCTCTGGGCGGAAAGGCTCAGTTCGGCGGACAGCGTTTCGGAGAGATGGAGGTATGGGCACTGGAGGCCTACGGCGCATCCTACACCCTGCAGGAGATCCTGACAGTGAAGTCGGACGACGTAGTAGGACGTGTGAAGACATACGAGGCGATCATCAAGGGCGAAAACATTCCGGAACCCGGTATTCCAGAGTCATTCAAGGTACTGCTTAAAGAACTTCAGTCACTGGCGCTGGATGTGCGCGTGCTCAGAGATGACAATACAGAAGTCAAGATCATGGAGAACGTGGACTACGGCGAGACAGATCTGCGCCACATCATCGAGGGCGACAGACGTTACCGGGACGACAACGAGCGGTTCCAGGATCACGGATTTACCGAGCAGGAATTCGTGGACAACGAACTCAAGGATGTTGAGCCGGAAGAAGAGGAGCCGGATGACAGCGACTTTGATGAGATCGGATTTGATGAGTACCTGGACAACGAGGAAGAATAGGAGGAGCCATATTTATGCCAAATAATAATGAACAACAATACCAACCGTTAACATTTGACGCGATCAAGATCGGGCTGGCTTCACCGGAAAAGATCCTGGAATGGTCCAGAGGCGAAGTGACGAAACCGGAGACGATCAACTATCGTACACTGAAACCGGAAAAGGACGGCCTTTTCTGTGAAAAAATATTCGGACCCAGCAAGGACTGGGAGTGCCATTGTGGAAAGTATAAGAAGATCCGCTACAAAGGCGTGGTCTGCGACCGCTGCGGCGTTGAGGTCACAAAGGCCAGTGTGCGCCGTGAGCGTATGGGGCATATCGCCCTTGCCGCTCCGGTCTCCCACATATGGTATTTCAAGGGGATTCCCAGCCGTATGGGACTGATTCTCGACATTTCCCCGAGAACACTGGAGCGAGTGCTGTATTTTGCGTCTTATATTGTACTGGACAAAGGAGAGACTGACCTGCAGAACAAGCAGATCCTCTCCGAGGCAGAGTATCAGGAGCAGAAGGAAAAATGGGGAGCAAAAGCCTTCCGTGTCGGTATGGGTGCAGAGGCTGTCAAAGAGCTTCTCGAGTCCATCGATCTGGAAAAAGAATACAATGAGCTGCAGAGCGCCCTGGAGAATTCCACGGGGCAGAAGCGTGCAAGGATCGTAAAGCGCCTGGAGGTCGTGGAAGCATTCCGCGAGTCTGGAAACAGGCCGGAGTGGATGATCCTGACGGCGATTCCGGTCATCCCGCCGGATCTGCGCCCCATGGTGCAGCTGGACGGAGGCCGTTTTGCCACATCTGACTTAAACGATCTGTACAGAAGGATCATCAATAGAAATAACCGTTTGAAAAGACTGCTGGAGCTGGGCGCGCCGGATATCATCGTGCGCAATGAAAAACGTATGCTTCAGGAGGCGGTAGACGCCCTGATCGACAACGGCCGCCGCGGCCGTCCGGTCACAGGTCCGGGAAACAGGGCTCTGAAGTCTCTGTCCGACATGCTGAAAGGTAAGTCTGGACGTTTCCGCCAGAACCTGCTCGGAAAACGTGTTGACTACTCTGGACGTTCTGTTATCGTCGTGGGACCGGAACTGAAGATTTATCAGTGCGGTCTCCCGAAAGAGATGGCGATCGAGCTGTTCAAGCCGTTTGTTATGAAAGAACTTGTAGCCAACGGCACGGCTCACAATATAAAAAATGCAAAGAAGATGGTGGAAAGGCTGCAGCCGGAGGTATGGGATGTTCTTGAGGAAGTCATCAAAGAACATCCGGTTATGCTCAACCGCGCCCCCACGCTGCACAGACTGGGTATCCAGGCATTTGAGCCGATCCTGGTAGAAGGTAAAGCCATTAAACTGCATCCGCTTGTTTGTACGGCATACAACGCGGACTTCGACGGAGACCAGATGGCTGTCCATGTGCCGCTGTCTGTAGAGGCGCAGGCGGAATGCCGTTTCCTCCTTCTCTCACCCAACAACCTGCTGAAACCGTCAGACGGCGGTCCGGTGGCGGTTCCCTCCCAGGATATGGTGCTGGGAATCTATTACCTGACTCAGCTGAGGCCCGGAGCCAAGGGCGAGGGAATGTTCTTCAAGAGTGTGAGTGAAGCGATCCTTGCTTATGAAAACGGATATATCACTCTGCATTCTAAAATAAAAGTGCGCGTTTCAAAGACAATGCCGGACGGAACCGTGAAGACCGGAGTGATCGACGCAACTCTTGGACGCCTGCTCTTTAACGAGATCATCCCGCAGGATCTTGGATTCGTAGACAGAGAGGTGGAAGGAAACGAACTCGCGCTTGAGATTGATTTCCATGTAGGAAAGAAGCAGCTCAAGCAGATTCTGGAAAAAGTTATTAACACCCATGGCGCGACACAGACTGCTGAAGTGCTGGACGATGTAAAGTCTATCGGATACAAATTTTCCACCCGCGCGGCCATGACAGTATCTATCTCAGATATGACTGTGCCGCCGCAGAAACCACAGATGATCGAAGAAGCGCAGAATACCGTTGACCGGATCACGAAGAACTTTAAGCGCGGTCTTATCACTGAGGAAGAGCGTTACAAAGAAGTCGTAGAGACATGGAAGGCTACCGATGACAAACTGACAGAGGCGCTGCTTTCCGGTCTGGATAAATACAATAACATTTATATGATGGCTGATTCAGGAGCCCGTGGTTCTGACAAGCAGATCAAACAGCTTGCTGGTATGCGCGGACTTATGGCAGATACGACAGGACGTACCATCGAGCTGCCTATCAAGTCCAATTTCCGTGAAGGTCTGGATGTACTGGAATACTTCATGTCCGCCCACGGCGCGCGAAAAGGTCTGTCTGATACAGCCCTCCGTACGGCCGATTCAGGATACCTGACGAGACGTCTTGTTGACGTTTCCCAGGAACTGATCATCCATGATCCCGACTGCGTAGAGCCGGGGCAGGAGATCCCGGGTATGTATGTGCGTGCGTTTATGGACGGCAACGAGGAAATCGAGAGCCTGCAGGAGCGTATCACAGGACGTTTTGCCTGCGAGGATATCAAAGATAAAGACGGAAATGTGCTTGTAAAAGCAAATCACATGATCACCCCGCACCGCGCAGAGCGCGTGACAAAACGCGGTGTGGATGAGAACGGCAATCCGCTTGAAAAAGTGAAGATCCGTACCATTCTCACCTGCAAGTGCAAGAACGGCGTGTGTGCGAAGTGTTATGGAGCCAACATGGCGACCGGCGAGGCGGTGCAGGTCGGCGAGGCGGTCGGTATCGTGGCTGCACAGTCTATCGGCGAGCCGGGTACACAGCTTACCATGCGTACCTTCCATACCGGAGGAGTGGCCGGCGATGATATCACGCAGGGTCTTCCCCGTGTGGAGGAGCTTTTCGAGGCAAGAAAGCCGAAGGGACTTGCGATCATCACAGAGTTTGCCGGACGTGCGACGATCAGTGATACGAAGAAGAAACGGGAGATCATTGTCACAAACGACGAGACGGGAGAATCAAAGGCTTACCTTATCCCCTATGGTTCCCGTATCAAAATCCAGGACGGAGCAGAGCTTGAGGCCGGCGACGAACTTACAGAGGGTAGTGTGAACCCGCACGATATCCTGAAGATAAAAGGGCTGCGTGCAGTGCAGGATTATATGCTCCAGGAAGTACAGCGTGTATACCGTTTGCAGGGTGTTGATATCAATGATAAGCACATCGAAGTCATTGTGCGCCAGATGCTTAAGAAAGTCCGTGTGGAAGAGCGGGGCGATACAGATCTTCTTCCGGGAACGATGGTAGACGTCCTTGAGTTCAACGAGATCAACGAGCAGATGGAGGCAGAGGGCAAAGAGCCTGCAAAGGGAGAGCAGATCATGCTTGGTATTACAAAGGCTTCTCTGGCGACAGATTCCTTCCTGTCGGCAGCATCCTTCCAGGAGACGACGAAGGTTCTGACAGAGGCTGCGATCAAAGGCAAGGTTGACCATCTGGTAGGACTGAAGGAGAATGTAATCATCGGTAAACATATCCCGGCAGGAACGGGTATGAAGAAATACCGTGATGTAAAGATCAATACGGACATTCAGCCGGAGGAAGTGCTTGAGCTGGATGACGAACTTCTTCAGGAAGAAGAACTGAATCAGGAGACGGTTCAGACAGAGGATGAGGTTCAGATCTCAGCAGACGAACCGGTATTGATTGAAGAATAAAAGATATGATCGGGGACGTAGTAAAATCGCATTTTACTACGTCCCCAATTAAGTTTTACCCTGTCCCTTTTCAGGGCTTACGATTAGGCAGGAAAACATAGCACAAGTTAATAATACGGCGAAATTTCCGTGTAGGCGCTCTGTCTGCCTGGATTTTTACGTTGTAAAGAAGGCTGAAATATGGTATGATTCAGAAGTGGTGATTAAATCTTTTCGGAAACAGGAAAGGTTTTTTCGCCTTTTTTATTTTTAGGGAATTGTTCCTGCGGAAAAGGGGATAAGCTATTGAAGCACAAAATGAAGAAGATATCAAAAGACAGCAGCGGTCTTTTGTTTAAATGGATCAAGTTATTTTATATACCAAATGCTATCTGCCTTATAGCTGCTTTTTCTCTGGATTGCTGTAAGGCAGACTATTACAAATGGGCGGAAAAATTTTTTGATTACTCAGAGGATATAATGATCTCATCCCTGTTAGTCATATGGTCCCTGATAGCTGCAATCCTGGTGTATTATCTGGGGAGAAAGGACGAAAAATTTTATGGGCTGAGCAGTTGGGAAGTAATTTCAAACGGGCTGTGTAAGTGGGAAAAGAGGATAATTTGTATCATTTTATTTGTGGAGCTTTGGCTCTGCCTGGCGGCTATTCCAGCGGACTATCCGATTACACTGGTGTGTATAGCAGTGTTTCTTTTGATTTCACTGGCGTATTCTTTTCATATTGTGTTTAGAGGCACCAAGCCGGAAATTATTACATACCATTTAAAAGAATTACTGAAGAAGAGTGTCCATAATGTGCAAAAGGGCGCGGAGTGCCGGGAACTGGATATTGTTTTAAGAAATATCGACTTTTCGGTGGAAGAACAGCAGGATTTTCTGCTTAGTATATTGAAAGAGTGCTTTTACTCAGACGTCTCCAAGAATAAGCGCGGAAGAAAAGAGAAAATAAATATCCAGGGAGAGAAAGAAGAAGGCGAAGAAGACAAAGCAGATCAGGGCGTTGGAGAAACCGGGCGGTTTTGCACCTTGTCAGTTTTGTATAGAACGGTCTTGTTTGTTATTCCAAAGTTGGACAGTAAAGACGCTGCTCAGCATTTTTTCAGAAACATGCTTACGGCGACGAAGCATTTGAATGACTGGACAGCGATTGTTTTTCCATTGCAGGAATTTCAGGATCAGGATTCTGTGTCTGATATCAGAAGTATTGTTTCAGTTATAGCGAAACCGGAAGATTTCGTTTATGAGGAATCAGGGAACGGGGAAAGTAACGATATTTACAGAAGTTTGCTCTGTAGGATGGTCGTCTATGAATTCTGTCTGGAAGAGCGCAGCGGGAGGCAGTGGCGAGGTTTATATTTTCAGGAATGTATCAGGTTACTTGGCGGGATGATTACAAGAAAAGATATAGAATATATGCTGGATTTCTGGACAAAGTTATATAGAGTATTAAAGAACTGCGAAGAATGGAAAAATGAAGATGAAATTCCTGCTGAATTGATAATGAAACGGGTTCTGGAACTGGAAGGATAAGGAGAGAAAGAGCGATGGAAGAACATAAAGATGTCAGGATACTGACATTACAGAAGCAGCATTATTTTGAAGAATATGTGGGGCACATGTCCTGCCAGTATACATGCTGGGGCTATTACGATGGAATCAGTATTGAAGAGATTTCCTCTAATAAAAGCAAATTGTTTGAGAAGGAGTCGGATGCACCGGTATCGCAACTGTGGTACGGCTCAGGTGAGAGTACGAATAAACTGGAAGGCACGTACAGTCGGCAGAATATAGGGATTTTCCGGTGCCTGTCCGACGAAGCGGACAGAGATAACACAGCTTCTTTTTGGGAGAAATATAAGGTCAGCCCGTATTTTGCTGTTGGATTTGCAAAGCTGGGGAACGCTGCTCTGTATAAAGAGGTCAGCGGTATGCTGGACAAGATTTATTCCTATGAGAGAGACAAGCAGGAAAATGATAGGAAATATGTAAAAACATCTACCTATTATACGTTTGATAATGCAGATATTATCATTTTGATTCTGAGCAATAGCCTGAAAGAACTGGGGGAGTTTCTTGAGAAAATTGAAGGTATGTCTGAAATCGCATATATGTATTCTGTAATGAGTGTCAATGAGGCCTATCTGGAAGAATGTAAAAAAAGAAAAGGCATAATTGGCGAATGGGAAGGCATTCCC
>ERZ1090869.1034-NODE-1035-length-13456-cov-5.840460_pt1 | contig 13456 bp, 12 predicted proteins | sample MGYA00478474_ERZ1090869 | MGnify/ENA primary metagenome ERZ1090869 (study PRJEB33644, sample SAMEA5815748) | chicken gut metagenome | biome: Chicken; feature: Gastrointestinal Tract; material: Caecum | place: Ireland | collected 2019-01-01 | study: A study of... | reverse complement strand
CAGTGCGCCTACCGTTGCAAGGTGGATGGAGGAGCACTGTTTTTTGCCTGCCTTTAATCCGTATAAGACCATAGTGGATCTGGAGGAAAAGAGCTGTGTGCAGAATGTGGGTGCGCGGGTGGATCTCGATGGCCGCAGGCGTCAGTTTTACCGGATCACGGAAACGGGAAAAGATGTGCTGGAAGAGATGCTGCATACTGTGGAACATGTGTCGCATCGTGTGCAGCAAATAGCTTTCGCTTTAGAGGGGGAAGAGGCATGAAGAGGGACGGCAGGAAATATCTGCGCCGGGCAGTGCGTGTCTCTACCTGCAGCCCGGAGGCTCGAAAGGTTCTTTTGCGGCGGTTAACCCGCCAGCTGGAAGCTTTGGAGAAGGACGCCCCGGAAGCGGATTACAAAGCGATCTGTTCCGCTTTGGGAAGTCCGGAAGAGGCTGTGAACGCTTATGAGGCCGCTTTGCCGGAAACGGACAGGCAAAAGGCATGCCGCCACCGGAAGCGCGTCCGGGTTGCCGCTGCAGCGGCGGTTTGTGTGGTTCTCGCGGCGCTGGTTGTTATCTTCTGGTTCCTGTGGGAATCGAAGGAGACATTCTATATCCTTCCGACTCTTACTATCTATTCCTCCGAAGAGGAACCGGACTACTGGGACGAGGTTGAGAATGGGGAAACCATTGAGATACCTCCAGAATATTGGGAAGTCTCTTCTCAGAAAGAATAAAGGGGTGGACAAAGATGAAAAAAGTGTTTTCTCTCGTTACAGCGGTGATGTTGATTTTTTGCCTTGCATTGCCGGCCTTCGCCTCAGAACAAAAGGAGAAACAGATCCTCCCGTTTGAAGATGGCTCTTATATTGTGGTTACCCTGTGGGCGGACAACCGGACAAGGGCAACGACGCCAGCATCTACAAAAACTTACACCTACTATAACAGTGAGGATGAACGGCAGTGGTCGTACACGCTGCGTGCCGTTTTTACCTATGACGGTATCAGCGCGGATGCGATTAGTGCGGAAGCCAGAGCTGCTATTTATAACCGTGAATGGAGATTGACAGAATCCGATCCCCATTGCCAGGGCGCATATGCCATTGCCGACGCCACCTTTGAGAGCCCTTCGGACGGCAGCCGTTCCATTACGGTGCGCCTGTACTGCGACGGCCATGGAAATATTACCTGAAGCTCCCTCCCCAAAAGGGCGGCACGCGGCTCTTCCGGCACATTTATATCAACAAACCCCTGCGGCCCGGGCTGTTTTGACACAGCCGGGCCGCAGGGCTTTTCTTTGGTTATATTTCAGGGCAGGCTTAGAAATCCAGCGTCCACAGCGGGCGGCCGGTCTCGCAGCCGCAGGCAAACGGGCCGGGCAGCACGTTGGCGCCGCGGTGTTCGCCCAGGTAGTCGCGGTCGAAGGTGATGGCCGTCCCGTCCGGGTTTTCATAGCGTTCCTCGGGCTCAAACGCGCAGCCGAGCGTGTCGCTGTTCACCATGGAAACGGTGTGCGCCTTCAGGAACTCGTACACATTCGTTTTCAGCACGGGCTTGCCGTCCTGCTCCACAAGCTCCACCTCGACCTGGTGCTCGCTGTCCACCAGCGGGTTTTCCTCCTTCTTCCACGCCTTCGCGCCGTTGAAGTAGACGTTGCCCTTGCACCACACGGGCAGATGATCCTCGTGCGCCGGGGCCAGTTTGGCCATGTCGGGCGTGTCGGTGTCCATGTCGAAGCGGGCGATCCACTCGTCGTACGTCGGGTACTCGTCCCACACATGCGTGCCAACCTCACGGTTCTCCTCGTCGGTGCGGTCGTCGCTGTCATGGCGGACCACCAGCGGGTCGGCGGGCCATTTCTGCACGAAGATGTTGTTGTAGTAGCGGTCGTCGCCGTGCAGGATCGTCATGAAGCCCATGACCTCCGTGCGGTGCGGGATGTGGTACGGCGTGTAGCGCGTGCCGGTGCCGCCACCCACGCAGGTGAACGCGCCGCAGATGAGGTTGTGCACCATGGCGATGCCCTGCGTCGCGATGCGCAGCGAGGCGTCGGAGAGCAGGATGTTGTTGTCGATGAGGGTGGGGCCGTGGCCGACCTCCACGAAGATGTCCATGCTCATCATGCCGCCGGGCAGCTGCTTGGCGAAGGAGGGGCGCTGGTTGTCGTGCAGCAGGTTCTGCGTGATGCGCGTGCCCTGGGCCTCCCAGTCGCACCAGATGCCCATGGTGCAGTTGTGGATGTGGTTGCGGCGGAAGATGACGTCGATCGCGGCGTGCAGCTTGATGCCGGCGATCTCGGCGCCGCCGAGCTCCATCATGTTGTTGATGTGGTGGATGTGGTTGTCCTCAATGACGGAGAACACCGCGCCCATGCGGCCGATGATGCCGCCCTGCTCGCAGTTGTGGATGTTGCAGCGGCGCACGATGTGGCTGCCCACATTCTCCTTCAGCCAGCCGTGATACTGGCCGCGGCACACGGCGTCGCGCTCCATCTGGGTGGGGCTCTTCACGTGCTTCACGGTGAAGTAGTGGTCGTTGTCCGGGTCAAGATACTTGCCCAGCGAGATGCCGGCGCACTTGCTGTTGCTGATCTCGCAGTCCTCGATGATCCAGCCCTTGGACCAGTGCGGGCCGATCATGCCGTCCTGGTAGGCGGCGGGCGGCGCCCAGGTGGTGGCGGCCTTGTTGATGTTGAAGCCGCTCACGGTGATGTAGCCAACGCCCGTCTTGGAGGGCATGAAGCACTCGCGGCGCACGTTGATCTCCACGTTCTCCTCGTTCGGGTTCTTGCCGTGGAAGTTGGCGTAAATCACGGTCTCGCCGCCGTCCTGTTCGGCGTACCACTTCCAGCGGGACGCCTCCGGCTCCCAGGAGTAGGGGTACACCTCGGCCTTCAGGCATTCCTCGACGCTGGCCGCCTCATAAAGCGCCTTGTCGTTCAGATACACCGCGCCCGTGTGCTTGCTGCGGCCGGCAAAGTACCAGTCGCCGTAGACATAGGTGGTGTAGGGGTTGTAGCTGCCGAAGATGCCGTTGTCCACACGGCACACCCACACGTCGCCCTCATAGGGCTTCCAGCTCTTGATCTGCTCCGCGCCGGTGATCACGGCGCCCAGCGGCTCCTCGCTGCGGTAGGTGATGCGCGCGTCCGGCGTGCCGGCGTTCTGCGGATCTACATACTCGCGGTAGATGCCGGGGGCCACCACGACCTCGTCGCCCGGGCGGGCAACCTGCGCCGCGTCGCCGATGCGCTTGAACGGCGTCTCCTTCGAGCCGTTGCCGTCACGCGCCGCTTTTGCGTTGACGTAAAGAATCATTGCTGTTTCCTCCCTTTTTCCGGCCGGCCGCCTTCGCGCGCCCGGCTGTTCAAATTCGGTTCGATTATACATGATTGCGGGAGCCCAGTCAAGGGAATGGGGCCTCTTTCCGGCCTTCTTTCCGCCTGATTTCAGGAGTGCGGAAAACTTCCTTTTTTCCGGCAAAAACGCACAAAATGCCGTTGCCAGAACGGGAAAAATGAAGTAAAATGAGAACAACGCTGAGGCGCCGCGCCGCAGCAGCAAAGGACAGAAGAGGGAGGAACGCTTGATGTGGAACCAGATTAACGTCAACGCATATGAGGGCATGATCGCCGAAACCGTGTCCTACGGCGGGGAGGATGGCCGCGAGGTGCGCGCTTACCTTTCGCGTCCGCTGGGCGCCGGGCCCTATCCGTCGCTTGTGCTGATCCCGCACATGCCAGGCTGGGATGAATTCTGCCGCGAGACGGCGCGCCGCTTCACACAGCACGGCTACGCGGTGGCCTGCCCGAATATTTTCCGCGGCTTCCCCGGCGATACGCCAGAAGAGGCGGCCGCCTCCGCCCGCGCGGCCGGCGGCGCGAAGGACAGCGACGTGATGGCCGATTGCGCCGCCTCGCTGCACTTTCTGCGCAGCCAGCCGTATGCCAACGGCAAGGTGGGCGTCATCGGCATGTGCTCCGGCGGACGCCACGCTTTCCTCGCGGCCTGCACCGTGGAAGGCTTTGACGCTGCCGTGGACTGCTGGGGCGGCGGCGTGGTGGCCGCGCCGGAGGAGCTGACTCCCCAGCGCCCCGTTGCGCCCCTTGATTACACGGCCCGGCTTTCCTGCCCGCTCATCGGCATTTTCGGCAATGAGGATTTCTCCCCCACGCGCGCGGATGTCGACCGGCTGGAGGAGGAGCTGAAAAAGTACGGGAAACAGTATGAGTTCCACCGGTACGACGGCGCAGGCCACGGCATCTGGTATTATTTCAACCAGTTGTACAGGCGCGAGCAGGCCATGGATTCCCAGGAAAAGGTCTTTGCCTTCCTGGAAAAGCATCTGCGCATATGACGGCGGAACACGCACAGCGGCGGAAGGCCGCCGCCCCCTTTGTGCTCATGGTCAAGCCGGTGGGGGCGCGCTGCAACCTCAGCTGCCGCTACTGCTATTATCTCGGCACGGACGTGCGCCTCGGCCAGCCCGCCGAAGGCTGCATGAGTGAGGAAACGCTGGAAGCGCTCATCCGCAATTACATGGAGAGCAGCCCCGGGCCCGTCGTCTCGTTCACCTGGCACGGCGGCGAGCCGGCACTGGCCGGCCTCGATTTTTACCGCCGGGCAGCTGCGCTGCAGAAGAAATACCTGCCCGCGGGCTTTTCCTGCTGGAACAGCCTGCAGACGAACGGCGTTTTGCTCGACGACGACTGGTGCGATTTCCTCGCGGCGGAGCGGTTTGACGTCGGCCTGAGTGTTGACGGCACGGCGGAGCTGCACGATGCCTGCCGCCCGCAGGCGGGCGGAGGGGGAAGCTGGGAGGGCGCGATCGCGGCGGCGGGGCGGCTGCTGCGCCGCGGCGTCAGGCCCGATCTACTCTGCGCCGTCACCTCGGATACGGCGCGGCAGCCGCTTGCCGTTTACCGCGCGCTGCGCGATCTCGGCACGGGCTGGATGCAGTTCCTGCCGATCGTGCGCCGCGCGCCGGACGGGCGGGTTACGCCCGATTCCGTTTCGCCGGAATCGTACGGTGCGTTCCTCTGCGACGTGTTCGACGAGTGGGTGCGGCACGACACAGCGCACACCGGCGTGCAGATCTTCGCGGAGACGATGCGCGCGCTCGGCGGCGGCGAGCCCACGCTCTGCACGATGGCCCCCGTGTGCGGGCGCGCCCTCGTGGTGGAGAAGGACGGCTCCGTCTATTCCTGCGATCACTATGTGCGGCCGGAGTACCGGTTGGGGAACGTGTGCACGGATCGGCTCGCCGATCTGGCCGACGCGCCGCGCCAGCTGGCGTTCGGCCGGGCAAAGCGGGACACGCTGCCCGTGCGCTGCAAAGCGTGCCGTTTTCTGCTGCTGTGCGGCGGGGGCTGCCCGAAGGACCGCTTCCCCGCGGAAAACGGGGAGGGAGCGCCCTATCTCTGCGAAGGGCTGCTGCACTTTTTCTCCTGCGCGGAGGGGCGGCTGCGCGAGCTGCTCCGCCTGCAGAAGAGCGGCCTTTCCCCGCAGGAGGCGCAGCGCGCCCTGTGCGAGTGGGAGCGCCGTCTCTGGCAGAATGTGGGACGCAACGATCCCTGCCTCTGCGGGAGCGGGAAAAAGGCGAAAAAATGCTGCTGGAACCGCCGGCCCTGAAGCTCCCGGGGCGCGGTGTTCCGCGGCCGAAAGGTTGATCCATCATCGTTGACGGTTCATCGTTGCACCGTCAACGGAAAGGGGGAAGGAGATGGACATTTCAGATCGGGCGATCTCGCGCATCGCGCGCAAGGTCTCCAAATTTACAAACAAAGCCATGCGGCGGCAGGGCGTGGGCCCCGCCGAGTTTGACCTGGTGCAGACGGTGCGCTGCCATCCGGGGCTCACGCAGGCGGAGCTGTGCCGCTTTCTGGAGATTGACAAGGGCGCGGCGGCGCGGCAGATCGCCAATCTGTGCGCCAAGGGCTTCCTGCGCCGGGAGCCGAACCCGCACGACAGGCGCAGCCTGCTGCTCTACGCCACACAGAAGGCGGAGGAGCTGAAAAATTCGAAGGCCCACCTGGAGGAGCTGTTTTACGAGTGGCTGCTCGAGCCGCTCGGCGAGGAGGAAAAGCAGGCGTTTGCCCGCACGCTCAGCCTGCTGGGCGAGCGCTGCCGCGAGGAGTGGCGCGCGGGCTTCCCACATGTGCGGGAACGGCTGGACGAAGAGCAGCTTCCCGCGCAGCCGGGCGGGGAACCATAAAAGGGGAGGAATGTCGCTTTGCGCTTGATTTTACGGTACATGAAACGATACAGGGGGCGGATCACGCTCTCCATGGGCATCAAGCTCTCGGGCGCCGTCACGGAGCTTTTGATCCCGTACATCCTGGAGTACATGATCGACGACGTCGCGCCGCTCGGGCGGATCGACCTCGTGCTGCTGTGGGGCGCGCTCATGGTCCTCACCGCCCTGCTCACGCGCCAGCTCAACGTGTGGGCGAACCGCATCGGCGTGGACAACGCCCACCGCGTTTCCTACGACGTGCGCCAGGATCTCTTTTCGAAAACGGCGAACCTTTCCGGCACGCAGTTTGACGCGTTCGGCCTGCCGAGCCTCATCAGCCGCATGACGAGCGACAGCTACAACGTGCAGGGCTGCGTGCAGTCGCTGCAGATGATGTGCGTGCGCGTGCCGATCATGCTCGTGGGCGGCATCGCCGTCACGCTGCTCATGGATGCGGCGCTCGCGAGCATCCTCTGCGTCATCACGCCGATCCTTATTGTGGTGGTGCTGGCCGTCTCGCGGCACGGCATCCCGCTTTACCGCAAGGTGCAGGAAAAGCTCGACGGCGTCGTGCGCGTCATGCGCGAGGACATCACCGGCATCCGCGTCGTGAAGGCGCTCTCCAAGACGGAGTACGAAAAGCGCCGCTTTGCCGGCCACAACGAAGCCATGACGAAGGCGGACATCACGGCCAGCACCGTGATGGCGATCCCCGGCCCGTTCATGCAGATGTGCCTGAACATCGGCCTCACGCTGGTGGTCTGGGTGGGCGCCGTGCGCGTCAACGCGGGCGACATGCAGCCGGGCGTCATCCTCGCTTTCCTCACATACTTCAACATGGTGATGCAGGCCGTCATGGGTGTGAACCGCATTTTCATGATGCTCAGCAAGGCCACAGCCTCCGCCAACCGCATCGAGCGCGTGCTCGCCACCGAGCCCGATCAGCGCGTGCTCCTGCCCTCCGAGGCCGGAAAGCCGGCGGGGGAGGAGTTCATCCGCTTTGAGCACGTGAATTTCAGCTACAACGGCGTGGCCCCGGGCAGCGAGGATTCCTTCGCCGGGGAAGAGCGCGAGCAGTGCCTCTATGATATCAATTTTGCGCTGCGTCGCGGCGAAAGCCTGGGCATCATCGGCCCCACGGGCTGCGGCAAGACGACGATCATCAACCTGCTCATGCGCTTCTACGATGTGGAGGACGGCGGCGTCTTCATCGACGGCCGCGATGTGCGCACCTATGAGAAGGACGAGCTGCACCGCAAGTTCGGCGTCGTGTTCCAGAACGACATGGTGTTTTACAATTCGCTGCGCGAAAATATCCGCTTCGGCCGCAACCTCGGCGAGGGTGATCTCATGCGCGCCGTGGAGGATGCGGCGGCGGCGGAATACATCTCCTCGCTCGACGAAGGGCTCGATTACCAGGCCGACATCGGCGGCGCGAACCTTTCCGGCGGCCAGAAGCAGCGGCTGCTCATCTCCCGCGCGCTGGCCGGAGACCCGGAGATCCTCATTCTGGACGATTCCTCCTCCGCGCTTGATTACAAGACGGACGCGTCCCTGCGCAGGGCGATTTTTGAGCACCACCGCAATTCCACCACCATCATGGTGGCGCAGCGCGTGAGCTCCATCCAGCAGATGACGCACATTCTGGTGATGGACGAGGGCCACTGCATCGGCTACGGCACACATGCCGAGCTTTTGGAGACATGCCCGGCTTACCGGGAAATTTACAAGGCGCAGATGGGTGCGCTGGCGTAACGGAAAGGGGAGAGCAATCATGCCGCCGGGACCAAGAGGCAGAAGGGAGAAGCCGAAGGACGCGAAGGGAACGCTCCTGCGGATTCTCAAATACATTATGGATTTTCGAGTGGTGGTTTTCACACTGCTCCTGTTCACATTCGCAAGCAACATCGGCAACCTGCTCGGGCCAACGTTCGCCGGCAAGGCGATCGGCGCGGCCTCGGGCGCGGGGCAGGTGGATTTTGACACCGTGGGCCACTATGCGCTGTGCATGCTGGCCGCCTATCTGTTCAGCAACCTGATGTCGTTCCTCGTCAGCCTGGGCATGATGCGCGTCGGCCGCCGCATCGCGAACCGGATGCGCCGCGACGTGTTTTCAAAGCTCATGACGCTGCCGGTGAGCTATTTTGACCGCAACCAGGCGGGCGACATCATCAGCCGCGTCTCCTACGACGTGGACGTCGTCACGATGAGCATCTCCGCCGATCTCGTGCAGATCCTCACGAGCATCGTCACGGTGGTGGGGTCGTTCGTGATGATGTGCATCATCTCGCCGCAGATGACGATCTGCGTGTTCATCACCGTGCCGATCTCGATCTACTTCACGCGCTGGATGGGCAAGCGCACGCGGCCGCTGTATTCGAAGCGCAGCGCCGCCTACGGCGAGATGAACGGCTACGTGGAGGAGATGTTCTCCGGCCAGAAGACGATCCTCGCCTACGCCTATGAGGACGACGTCTGCCAGGATTTCAGCGCCATCAACCGCAAGGCCGCCAAGGCTTACCGCGACGCCGACACGCTCGGCACGCGCACCGGCCCCACGATCAACATGATCAACAACCTCGGCCTCTCGATCGTGGGCATCGTGGGCTCGGTGTTCTATGTGCTGGGCATGGTGGGCCTCGAGCAGATTTCCTCGTTCGTACTCTATTCACGCAAGTTCAGCGGGCCGATCAACGAGGTGGCCAACATCATCAACGAGCTCTATTCCGCCCTTGCGGCCGCCGAGCGCATCTTTACGCTGCTCGACGAGCCGGAGGAGACGGCCGACCTGCCGGACGCCCTGGCGCTGCAGGACGCGAAGGGCGACGTCGAGGCGCGCCATGTCGCCTTCGGCTATGTGCCGGGCCGCATCGTGCTGCACGACCTGAGCCTGCACGCGAAGCCGGGCCAGACGTTCGCCATCGTGGGCCACACGGGCGCGGGCAAGACGACGATCATCAACCTGCTCATGCGCTTTTACGACGTGAACAGCGGCGAAATCTTTGTGGACGGCCATGAGATCCGGCATCTCACGCGCGATTCGCTGCGCCGCGCCTATGCCATGGTGCTGCAGGATACCTGGGTGTTCCAGGGCACGATCTATGAAAACATCGCCTACGGCAAGGAGGGGGCCTCCATGGAGGAGGTCGTCGCCGCCGCGAAGGCCGCGCGCATCCACCACTATATCATGCGGCTGCCGCAGGGCTACAACACCGTCATCAGCGAGGACGGCGGCAACATCAGCAAGGGGCAGAAGCAGCTGCTCACGATCGCCCGCGCCATGCTCTACAACACGCAGATGCTTATCCTCGACGAGGCGACGAGCAATGTGGACACGAACACGGAACGCGAGGTGCAGCGCGCCATGCAGGAGCTCATGAAGGGAAAGACGTGCTTCGTCATCGCCCACCGCCTCTCCACCATCCAGCACGCGGACAACATCCTTGTGATGGATCACGGCGAGGTGGTGGAGCAGGGCACGCACGACGAGCTCATGCAGAAGCACGGCGCATATTACAGGCTGTATGCCGCCCAGTTTGAATGACAGGCGGAGAGGGAGGAAAACAGGAATGGATCTTGTGACAATGGGGGAGACGATGGCCGCTTTTGCCCCGGAGGAGGACGGCAGGCTGCGCTACGCCTCGTCGTTCCGGCTGCGCGTGGCGGGGGCGGAGAGCAACGTCGCCGTGGGCGCGGCCCGGCTCGGCTTTTCGGCCGGGTGGATCAGCCGCGTGGGCGCCGATGAATTCGGGCAGAAAATCCTGCGCGAGCTGCGCGCGGACGGCGTGGACGTTTCCGCCGTGGCCGTGGACGAAGACCGGCGCACGGGGCTGCTGTTCAAGGAGACGCGGCCCGGCGGCGAGACGGCCGTCACGTATTACCGCGCCGGGTCGGCCGCCTCCGCGCTCTCGCTGGACGGGCGCGCGCGGGAGCAGCTGCGCGGCGCGCGGATCGTGCACCTCACCGGCATCACGCCCGCGCTCGGCGAGAGCTGCGCGCAGGCCGTGCGCGAGGCCGTGTCGATCGCCCATGAAAGTGGGGCAGCCGTGAGCTTTGACCCGAACATCCGCCGGAAGCTGTGGGGCAGCCGCGATTTTGTCTTCCCGCTGCGTTCCCTGGCGGAGCAGGCGGAGTATGTGCTGCTGGGCCGGGAGGAGGCGGAGCTGCTCTACGGCCCGCTTTCCCCGCGTGAGCTCTTCGGCGCGCTGGCGCGCTGCGGCAGGCTCCGCGCCCTGGCCCTGAAGGACGGCGCGCGCGGCGCCCTCGTGCTCTCGCGGGAGGAACTGCACGAGATCCCGCCCTTCCCCTGTGCCTGCGTCGATCCCGTGGGCGCGGGCGACGCCTTTGACGCCGGGTTTCTCTGCGCTTCGCTCGAGGGGCTGCCCCTGCGGGACTGCGGCCGGTGGGGCGCCGTGCTCGGCGCAAAAGCGACGGAGACGCGCGGCGACACGGACGGCTACCTCTCCCGCCGGGAGCTCGAGGCCTGCCTGCGCCGCGAAACGGAAATCACCCGATAAGGAGGAATCATTTCCATGAGAAGCATTCTGGCCAAAAGCCCGCTCATCGCCATCCTGCGGCATATCCCGCCGGAGCAGGCGGAGCCGTACGCCGCGTCGCTCCTGCGGGCCGGCGTGCGCGCCGTGGAGGTTGCGCTCAACTCGGCGGGCGCGCTCGAGGAGATCGCCCTGCTCAAGAGCCGGTTCGGCGATGCGCTCGCCGTGGGCGCCGGCACCGCCGTCACGGTGAAGAAGGCGCAGGACGCCGTGGCCGCGGGAGCGGATTTCCTGCTCTCACCCTCGAGCGACGAAGACGTGCTGCGCTGGTGCGCGGAAAAGGGCGGGCGGCTGCTGCCCGGCGTGCTCACGCCGAGCGACGTGAGCCTCTGCCTGCGGTGGGGGTTCTCCCTGCTCAAGCTTTTCCCGGCGGGGGATTTCCCGCCGCACTACATCCGCAGCCTCAAGGGCCCGTTCGATGAAACCGATTATGTAGCCGTGGGCGGCGTGAGCCTGCAGAACGTGCGCGCCTTTTTTGAGGCGGGCTTTGCGGGCGTCGGCGTGGGGAGCAACCTGGTGCCGAAGGAAGCGCTGCGCAGCGGGAACTGGGAGCAGGCCGAGCAGTCGGCCCGCGCCTGGGTGGAGCAGATTCCCTGCCTTTCGTGAGGACGGGAGCACACAGAAGGAGGAATTTTCATGAAAATCACGGAAGTCAACGTTTACCTGGTGCGCCCGCGCTGGTGTTTCTGCGAGATTGTGACGGACACCGGCTTCACCGGCTGGGGCGAGCCCATTGTGGAGGGCAAGGCCTCCACCGTGAAGGCCTGCGTGGAGGAGATGAGCGGCTACCTCATCGGCAAGGATCCGCTGCGCATCGAGGACATCTGGAACACGCTCTACCGCGCGGCGTTTTACCGCGGCGGCCCTGTGCTCATGAGCGCCATCGCCGGCATCGATCAGGCTTTGTGGGACATCAAGGGCAAGTTTTACGGCGCGCCCGTCTATGAGCTGATGGGCGGCCGCTGCCGCGACAAAATGCGCGTGTATTCCTGGATAGGCGGCGACCGGCCGAACGACGTGGCGAAGGACGCGCTCGAAAAGAAGGGCTTCGGATTCTCCGCCATCAAGATGAACGCCACCGAGGAACTGCAGATTGTGGACAGCTACGCAAAGATCGACGCCGTGCTCGAGCGCGTCGCCGCCATCCGCGAGGCGGCCGGCAAGGACTTCGGCATTGCCATCGACTTCCACGGCCGCGTGCACAAGCCCATGGCGAAGGTGCTCGCCAAAAAGCTCGAGCCCTTCGACATCATGTTTATCGAGGAGCCCGTCCTGTGCGACAACATGGAGAGCTTCCGCGACGTGGCCCGCGCCTGTAACATCCCGATCGCCACCGGCGAGCGTCTCTTCTCGCGCTGGGACTTCAAGCGGCTGCTTCAGGGCGGCTATGTGGACATCGTGCAGCCCGATCTCTCGCACGCGGGCGGCATCACCGAGGTGAAGAAAATCGCTTCCATGGCGGAAGCGTATGACGTCGCCCTCGCCCCGCACTGCCCGCTCGGGCCGATCGCCCTTGCGGCCTGCCTGCAGGTGGACGCCACGTGCTACAACGCTTTCATTCAGGAGCAGAGCATCGGCATCCACTATAACACGGACGCGAGCGTGCTCGACTACGTGAAGAACAAGGAAGCCTTTGTCTACAAAGACGGCTTCGTGGATCTGCCGAAGATCCCCGGCATCGGCGTGGAGATCGACAAGGACGCCGTGCTGCGCCAGCAGCTCAACGTCCACAACTGGAAAAACCCGGTGTGGCGTCACGAGGACGGCTGCATTGCCGAGTGGTGAGAAAGGGGGAACGGCCATGGCGGATTGGAATGCGAGGCAGTATCTGAAGTTTGAGCGGGAACGCACGCTGCCCTCTGCGGATTTGATCGCCCGCGCGGCTTCGTCGCTCGGCGGACCGCCCCGGTCTGTGCTGGACATCGGCTGCGGCCCGGGCAACAGCACGGCGGCGCTGCGCCGCGCCTTCCCCGAAGCGGAGCTGCTCGGCGTGGATCGCTCGCCGGACATGCTTGCCCGCGCCCGCAGCCTGCACCCGGATCTGCGCTTTGCGCCCTGCACCGTGCCGCAGGGCCTGGCGGAGCTGGGCCGGTTCGATCTCCTCTTCTCCAATGCGTGCCTGCACTGGATTCCCCACCACGAGACGCTGCTGCCCGCCCTGGCCGGCAGCCTGAACCCCGGCGGCCTGCTCGCCGTGCAGATGCCGCTCACGCAGCGTTCCCCATTTTACGCCGCTCTGGGGGAGCTCATCCGCGAGCCGCGCTGGCAATCGCTGCAGGAGGTGCGCCTATTCCACAATCGCCCGCCGGAGGAGACGTATGACATCCTCGTCTCGTCATTCGCATCCGTGGAGATGTGGGAAACGGTGTATGAGCATGTGCTGCCCGGCCCGGAGAGCGTGCTCGAATGGTACCGCGGCAGCGGCCTGCGGCCCTATCTGGATCGGCTTCCAGAAGCGGAGCGGCCACCCTTTGAGGCGGCGCTTCTCGGCCGGATCAGGGGCCTGTTCTCCCCACGGGCAGACGGCAGCATCCTGCTGCCCATGCCGCGCCACTTCTTCCTCGCATGGAAGGAGGAGAAATAGGGAAGGCCTGGCAGGAGGATCTTTAGCGGGAAAAGCGGCGGAACTCCGCACGCACGGAAATCAATTTTGAAAAAGTATTCTGAGAATCATAGAGCAGTCAAGCAA
>ERZ1090869.1033-NODE-1034-length-13468-cov-21.826139_pt1 | contig 13468 bp, 13 predicted proteins | sample MGYA00478474_ERZ1090869 | MGnify/ENA primary metagenome ERZ1090869 (study PRJEB33644, sample SAMEA5815748) | chicken gut metagenome | biome: Chicken; feature: Gastrointestinal Tract; material: Caecum | place: Ireland | collected 2019-01-01 | study: A study of... | reverse complement strand
CTTCTGTTTCTTCATTAATGTAAAGGGTCATCTCAAAATGTTCCGGTTTGATATTTTTCATCAATGCAGTAGAAAAAGCTGAGCTACCACACCCTCTCAACGTCTCAAGTTCATATTGAAAATTCTCATCCCTGTCCAATATTTTCACATTTTTTATATAATCAAGACGATAAACAGCAAACCTGTATTTTCCAGGTGCCTGAGCAACAACATATCTTCGGCCGGTTTGAACACTTATATAAATCATCAACGGAAGAATATCAAGTTTTTTTAACACCTCATCACGCTTGCTGTAGTTTTCTATCTCAACACGTTTTTCTTCGAAAATCGCTGCTATAATATCAAGCAAGATATTATCTTCTAGAGTATTGACTATAAAATGATGTTTAAACACAAATTTTGTATTTTTTAGATTCATCCTCTCTGCAATATAACTTCCAATAACCCCAAATGGAGCAACCTCACTAAAATAAACAACTGCATCTTCAGAAATTCCAAGTTTCTCAACAAAACATCCGCCAAGAGAATAAAAATACGCTTTCTTCTCCTTTTTAACTTCGACAATTCCATATCCGGAATATTCTTTCAACTTGTTCCTAACTGTTTGAGGCTCAAAGCATTCCAAAGATTTTTCATTAACTTTATCAACAATATCATCAAGTGAGAGCCACTCACTGCCTGTCAAAATATCAATAATTAAAAAATGTAAAACAATATCATTTTTTGTAAAACTCTTTGACTTGTACGCACGATAAAAAGGATTTTGGGTAATCTTCGATGAGTCAACGGATAGAAAAACCCTTTTCCCGCTATTAGAATAATCCCATCTGAGAAAATCTCCAAGATAATTTTCAACTCTGCGGCGTTCGTTATCATAAGTACGCTTGCTTTTATAAGAAAAATCACTCCTTGTCTTAAAGCCAAATACAAAAAAATCACGCATATAATCCCTTATACGTCCAAAGTTTTTAATCAGCTCATTATATTCAGACATTATTCAGCTCCTGTTTATTATATTATACAAAAAATTTGCACCAGATACGGTCATATAAAAGTTTGCCGCTTCAAGTTCGCAACTTTTTTTAAATGATTTCTATCGCCTGATAGTTTATTCTAAAAATGCAAACAAGAATCGGCTTTGCAACTCAGCCGGTAGAGCGTTGCCCTGAAGAGGCAGGCGTCACTTGTTCGAATCAAGTCAGAGCCAATTTATTTGTGGGGCTTGTAGTTTAGTGGTAAAACCTTCGGTTGTGACTCGAATATCGAGAGTTCAATTCTCTCCAAGCCCCCCACTACAAAATGCAAACCGGAGTATAAACAACAATGATGGACATAGCAGGAAAATACAACAGTGCCAAAATCTTCACTGATACCGTTGATGAACTTTCAGTTGCTCAGATAAAAAAACTCTGCAACCAGGAATTCATAAAAGGATCTAAAATCAGAATTATGCCGGATGTCCATGCTGGCGCAGGGTGCACAATCGGAACAACGATGACAATAAAAGACAAAGTTGTTCCAAATCTTGTCGGTGTTGATATCGGATGCGGTATGGAAACAATATTAATCAAAGAAAAATCCATAAATTTTAACGAGTTTGACAGATTTATCTATGAAAATATTCCCTCGGGAATGGACATCAGAAAAATCCCTCACAAATACAGCCCGGATATCGAAATTGATAACCTGAAATGTCTTGAAAACATAAACAAAAATCGTGCCATTAAAAGCATCGGAACTCTCGGCGGCGGAAATCATTTTATAGAAATTGATAAAGACGACTGCGGCAATTTATACATTGTCATCCACTCAGGAAGCAGGCATCTTGGAAAAGAAGTAGCTGAATACTATCAGGAAGAAGCTTATAAAGAGCTGAACCACTGTTCTCAAAAAATGCTTGAAAAGGTAATTGAAGATCTAAAAGCAAGCGGACGACAATCAGAAATCCAAAGCACAATTGCAAAAATGAAAAAACAGGTTTTGACAGACATTCCGCAAAACCTTGCTTATGCAAGCGGAAGGCTGTTTGATGATTATATTCATGATATGAAAATTGTACAAAAATATGCTGTTATAAACAGAAAAGCCATTGCAAACGAACTTATTCAAGGTTTAAATTTAAGCGTAAAAGAAGAATTTACCACCATTCATAACTACATTGATACAGAAACTATGATACTTAGAAAAGGTGCTGTTTCTGCTAGAAAAGGCGAAAAACTTTTAATCCCTATAAACATGCGTGACGGAAGCCTGGTTTGTATAGGAAAAGGGAATGAAGACTGGAATTGCTCAGCACCGCACGGAGCAGGCAGATTGTATAGCAGAACACAGGCAAAAAAGAATTTTACCGTAGATGAGTTCAAAGAGTCTATGGAAGGAATTTTTACAACGTCAATAAATGACAAAACACTTGATGAATGCCCAATGGCATACAAAACAATGGATGATATAGTGAACAATATTTCTCCGACAGCAGATATAGTTAAAATAATCAAACCTATATACAACTTTAAAGCAGGAGAATATGTTAAAAATTATAAGCGAAAAAAGTGAAGAAAAAATGAAACTAAAAATCGGATACAAATGGAAATCAATAGACGGAATTTCAAAAGGTAAGTTATTTAAAATTACTGAACTCACCTCCGATTCTGTTGTTTATAAATCCGAAGATAGCTGTACATCTTATAATGCCAAGCGAAAACACTTTGAAAAATATATCGAAAGGGTTAATAAATATTGGTCTGAAACAAATAAATCATATAAAAGGAAGAAAGAAAAACTAAAAAATGAAGGATAAAATACAAAACATACTGCAACAAATAGAGCAAGACAATAATATAAAAATTATCTTTGCAATTGAAAACGGAAGCCGTTCCTGGGGAATGGCAAGCAAAGATAGTGACTTTGATGTTCGTTTTGTATTTAAAAGAGCATTAAATGAGTATATTACATTAAATCCTGCAAAAAATGTTATAAATTTTGCATTTGATAAAGACATTAATCCTTGCGAAGCACAAGGCTCTTTAATTGATATGAGTGGATTTGATATTTATAAATATTTGAAACTTTTACTTGCATCAAATCCGACAACGATTGAATGGCTTAACTCTCCAATAGTTTATTATGGGGATAATAACTTGCCACTTCGTGAGTATATGAAAAACAACTTTAATCAGGAAAGATTATTCAAACATTACTTCTCGTTATTCAGAAAAAACTATTGGGAATTTATTCAGCAGGGCAAAGCAATAACATATAAAAAATATCTTTATTCAATGCGTGGACTTTTGAATGCTAAATATGTATATGAGTTTGATAGAATTCCACCGCTTGATTTAAGACAAACAGTGTATGAACTTGAAAATAATATTCCTACTGAAGTTTATAAAAAGATTCAAGAAGTTATAGAAATAAAGTCGCATGGTTTAGAACGTGATGTAATTCTGCGCATACCTGAATTTGATGCGTATTTTAATATTGAACTGCAAAAAGAATACAATAATTTCAATCCAAGAATGCCTGATGTAGAAGTTTTTAATATATTTTTGCAAAGACTTATTCAATAGAAAAAACTGACTTTTTCATACTCTTATTTTTAGTATTGTATTGATTGCTAAAAATAGATAAACAATTAAGAATGTTTTATAAAACTTAACAAATTATCATGTGTCAAAAATCTTCAAGAGAAAGCTTTTTTAAGAAAGAACAAGCAGATAATTTACGAGTATAAGAACCTACTACAAAATAATCTTGACATAGCTAACCTAATACGATACATTATGAGTATGATAACTTACGACTATAATTTTTAGGGGTAAGACATGGTCATTTACTTTAAAAGTATATCTAACATTATAACGGGGCATGTTTTTAGAAGCAAGATACCTTATAATACAGATGGGAATTTAAACTTACTAAATATGGATGCTATTTCTACTGCTGGTATAGTACGTATTTTAGAAGAGGATTTAAAAAAAATACAGCTAAATAACGTAAAACCTGAAGAAATTATCATGCCGGGAGATATTTTGTTTAAAGCAAAAGGGCTTAATAATACTGCTGTACTAATCGATAGTATTCCTCCAGATACAACCGTTACAGCTTCGTGTCACATTATAAGAGTTACGGACAAAAATTTTTTACCGGAATATGTCTGCTCTTGGCTAAATAGTAAAGCAGCAAAAAGGCATTTTTCAAAAGGGTCAGGTCAAGCAACAGGAATCACAATTGCAAATGTAAGTAAAGCAACGCTTGAGTCGTTGGAGATTCCATTGATACCACTAAAAAATCAAAAACTCATTTCTAATATAGAAGAATGTGCTAAACAAGAAATGGCTCTCTCTATAAAAATTGCAGATAACAAAAATTTATTATATCGTGCAATTATTGAAAAAGAATTACAAAAATATTAGGAGATAAATTATGGCAGTAATCAATCAAGATGAAATAAATAATATTGTATGGAAAGCATGCGACACTTTTAGAGGAGTGGTTGACCCTTCAGAATACAAAAATTACATTTTAGTATTCTTATTTATCAAATATATCAGTGACGTATGGAAAGATAAGTATGAAGAATTAAAAAAAGAGTTTGGCGATAATGAAGAAAGGATTCAGCGCCGTTTGGAAAGAGAACGTTTTAAATTAGACGAAACTTGTACTTACGATTATCTATACACACATAGAAATAACAACCAAATAGGGCAGATTATAAATCAAGCACTGGAAAAGATTGAAGAAGATAACAAGGCAAAACTTGAGGGCGTATTCCGGAATATTGACTTTAATTCTGACATGCAACTCGGTGAAACAAAAGAAAGAAATGTCCGACTCAAAAATTTGATAGAAGATTTCTCAAATCCGATGCTGGATTTAAGACCGTCTAAAGTCGGTAATGCTGATATTATCGGGAATGTTTATGAATACTTGATTGCTAAATTTGCGGCAGGAGCTGGCAAAAAGGGTGGAGAGTTTTATACACCGGCAGAGGTTTCAATCTTATTATCAAAACTGGTAGAGCCCAAAGCTGGTGATAGGATTTGTGACCCGGCATGCGGTTCGGGTTCTTTATTGATTAAAGCAGCAAATGAAGTCGGCTCAGATAATTATTCTTTATATGGACAGGAAAGCAATGGCAGTACCTGGGCATTATGTAAAATGAATATGTTTTTGCACAGTAAGGATAATGCTCGAATTGAGTGGGGTGATACATTAAATAATCCTAAACTAATTGAAGGCGATACAACGATGAAATTTGATGTTGTCGTTGCAAATCCACCGTTTTCACTCGATAAATGGGGGGCAGAAACTGCATCATCAGACAAATATAATCGTTTTTGGCGTGGCATTCCTCCAAAAAACAGAGGTGACTATGCATTTATCTCACATATGATTGAGACAGCTGTTGCTGATGGGGGAAAAGTTGGCGTTGTTGTACCTCATGGCGTATTATTTAGAGAAGGTTCAGAAGGAAAAATAAGGCGACATTTTATCGAACAAGACAACTGTCTGGATGCCGTTATCGGACTTCCGCAAAATTTATTTTTTGGCACCGGCATTCCTGCTGCAATATTGATATTTAAGAAAAACAGAACAGCACAAGATATTCTGTTTATAGATGCAAGCAGAGAATATGTGTCAGGCAAAAATCAAAATATTTTAAGAAACTGCGACATTGAAAAGATTGTTGACACTTATAAAAAACGTTCGACAATAGATAAATATTCTTATGTTGCTACCTTAGATGAAATTAAGGAGAATGAATACAATTTAAATATTCCTCGCTATGTTGATACTTTTGAAGAAGAAGCGGAAATTGATATTCAAGCTACTCAAAAAGAAATTGAAAATCTGGAAAAACAGTTGGCTGACGTCCAATCGAAGATGCAAGGATACCTGAAGGAGCTTGGAATAAATGGATAAAGATAACGAAAAAATTTTACCGGAAGAAGAGAAAAATAATCTTATTAACGCTGAAAATTCACTTGGCGAATTCTTACTTTATACTACTCCGGATGGTGAAAAACAGATTCAAGTTAGATTAATAGATGAAACAGTATGGCTTTCGCAAAAATTAATGGCGGAACTTTTTCAAAAAGATGTTAGAACTATTAACGAACATATACTTAACGTATTTGTCGAAAATGAGTTGCCGCAGGACTTTTCAACTATCCGGAATTTCCGGATAGTTCAAAACGAGGGTGGGCGCGAGGTTTCCCGCGAAATATCTTTTTACAGCCTGGATGTGATTATCTCTGTCGGATACAGAGTAAAATCATTAAGAGGTACTCAATTCAGACAATGGGCAACTCAAAGAATCAAAGAATATTTGATTAAAGGTTTTGCAATTAATACAGAATATTTGAAAAATCCTGAAGGCAAGGATTATTTTGAAGAACTGTTAAAAGAAATCCGCGAAATTCGTGCGAGTGAAAAACGCTTTTATGCAAAGATTAAAGATATCTATACAACAAGTGTTGATTACGATAAAACAGCGGACGTTACACGAGATTTCTTTGCAATGGTTCAGAATAAAATGCTTTGGGCAGTGACTGGACAAACAGCAGCAGAAATTATACATTCAAGAGCTAATGCCGATGAAATCAACATGGGCTTAACAACTTGGAACGGTAAAAAATTACTTGCCCCGGATGTAGTTATTGCAAAAAATTATCTAAAAAAAGACGAGATGGAAAAGCTTGACCGATTGACAGTTATGTATCTTGATTATGCAGAATTACAAGCAGAACGCAGAATCCCTATGACAATGGTTGATTGGGCAAAAAAACTTGACGGACTATTAAGTCTTAATGAAATGGAAATATTGACTCACAAAGGTAAAATTTCTAAGGAATTAGCGGAAAAGAAAGCGAAAGCTGAATATCATAAATATGATGAAAAACGCAGACAGCAAGAAATCATAGACTCGGATATTGAGTTTGCAAAAGAAATTGAAGAAATTAAAAGAATATCAAAAAATAAGGAGTAAAAATGCAAAACACAACAGAATTATCACCAGAACAAAAAGAAAATTTTGCTAATGAATTATTAATATATATGAAAAATGAACTTGAAAAGAAAGGTTCAACAATTAAAACTTGTTCTTTTGATTTCCATTTGACAAGGGTTGAAAAATATTTCGGAGATGTTCAAGATGAAACTATACCTGAAGGTGAAGATTTAACTAACTTTAAAAAAAACAATAAAATAACGGATGATGAATTTACGACTGTTATTAGATATTGTATGACACATGAATTTATTAAACGATTCTGTTGTGGTCATGAAGAATTTGATTCTCTGCAATTAACAGATGAAGGCTTTGCAAGAGCGGTTTCTGTTGAACGAGCAAAATACAAACCAGCGGTAGGTGATTCTACAAATATTACTTTTAATGGACCTGTAACCACAACAAATTTACAAGCAGGTAACAATAATACGCAAAATATAAACAATATATTTTATTATTTAATTGATGAAATTAAAAAATCGGATGCATCTGAAGAAGAAAAAAAGAATGCATTAACTAAATTGAAAGAATTTATTAGCAATCCTGTAGTTAGCGGAATTACATCTGGTTGTGCTGTTGAAATTATTAAATTTTTATCAGGAATGGGGATATAAATGTTGGAAGAACGTACTTATAAAGTAAACTTAAAATGTGTATTTTGCAAGGCAAAAACATTTCAACTTCCTTATGAAGGTTATAAACCAGTATCGGGAGATATGATAAGATGTGCAAATTGTGGTCACTCTAATGACTATACATTTATAAGACGCATTGCAATAAATAAAATAGTTGCAAAAATTGAAAAAGATTTTACCAATGAAATAAAATCAATGTTTAAGAAAGCAGGGTTTAAAGTTAAATGAATATATTACACTTTTTACAACAGAATGCTGAATGGATGTGTGCAATAGCGGTTGCAGCTTTTGCCGGAGTTCAATGCTGGTTAAGTCATCAACATAACCTGCAAAATATACGTCTAAAACGCTTGGAGTTAGCTAATCGTCTTGATGAAGTTGCTGCAAAATTTTTAGGTGAGATAGAAGAAGCTAAAGTTATAAGACAGTGGTTGTTCGCTAATTCCAGTAACTTTGCCTTTCTTTTAAATAATAAAGATTTAGAAAAATATAAAAAAATGTGTGGTTTTATTTTAAATTATATCGAGAATCCAGCACAAACAAGAGAAGGGAAATTATCTGCAATAAAGGAGTTTTTGAATATTTTATCAGAATTAGATGCCGTTTTGGGTAATGCAAATTATGGAATAGTAAAAAACAATGCAGAATTTGCTCCTGTAAAAAAGGAGGTGCAATAGTATGCCAATGTATATTGATATAAAGAAAGATTTCTCTTTGTATAACAGATTTTATGAAGCAGTAAAAATTCTTGCCACAGAAACAGGCAGTCTTAATGATAGATTATTTAAGGCATACTGGCGTTTTTTGTTTGCAATTGGCAGTAGTAATTTTCAAGAAAAAGAATTACAAGAAAAATTAAAATATGTAGAAAGTATCATTCACAATGAACAAAAATGCTACTACTACAAAAGATTGGGTGGAGGGAAACTCCATTGTCAATGGAAAGAAAGCAAAAAAAATGGCAGAATATATTTTTCAAATTTATGACTATATAATTGAAGCAAGGTATGAAAATGACAGATAAAAACGCAAATAAAATCGGATATAAAAAAACAAAACTAGGCTGGATTCCTGAAGATTGGGACGTTATGAAGTCTGGTGATTTATTCTGCAATTATTCAAAAAAGAATAATGGTAATGAGGAATTATTATCTGTTACTCAAGATAAAGGTGTTATTCCTCGAACAATGGTTGAAACACGAATAGCTATGCCCGAAGGTTCAACATTGAGTTATAAACTTGTCGAAAAAGGTGATTTTGTTATTAGCTTACGTTCATTTCAAGGCGGTATAGAATATTCGAAATATCGAGGTATAGTAAGTCCAGCATATACAATACTTAAAAATAAAAAAAATATAGCAGCCGGATATTATAAACAGTGGTTTAAATCGTCAGAATTTATTGCAAGACTTAGAGTTGCTATTATTGGAATTAGGGATGGTAAACAGATAAGCTATGATGATTTTTCAATGATTCCTATTTGTTATCCTTCACTTAACGAGCAAGAAAAGATAGCGGAAGTATTATCTTGTTGGGATAATGGGATAGAAGTTTTAGAAAAACTGTTAGATAAAAAACAGCTGCACAAAAAAGCCTTGGAACAAATACTTTTTAATGAAAAAAAATCTTGGCAATTATTGAGATTTGATAGTATTTTTAAAGATTATTGCAAAAAAAATTGTCCAGATGAAAGATTATTATCTGCTACACAAGAAAATGGTGTTATACCAAGAGACATGTTGAATGGTAAAGTTATGTCGCCAGATGGAACTTTATCTGGTTATAAATTAATAGATATTGGTGATTTCGTTATAAGTTTACGTTCATTTCAAGGGGGTATCGAATATTCAAACTATCGAGGAATATTGAGCCCAGCATATACGGTATTAAAAAGTATAATGGAAATAAATAAAGACTTTTACAAATATTTTTTCAAATCTTATAGATTTATTGAAAAGTATTTATCCATTTCAGTTATCGGCATTAGAGATGGTAAGCAAATTTCATATTCAGATTTAAGCAGTGTAAAAATTCCATACCCTCCCATTGATGAACAACAAAAAATAGCAAAAGTATTAAGCAACTGTGATGAGGAAATAAGATTGTTAGATAAAAAACTTGAAATGCTAAAACTGCAGAAAAAAGGTCTAATGCAAAAACTCCTCACCGGCGAAATTAGAGTAAATGCATAGAAAGGAATATTTATGACAGGCAAAAAAGATTCAAAGCAGATTCATGTTATGTACGACAAAGACAGTAAAACTTGGTATGGAAAACAGGACAATGCAGATAGAAAATCATTTGCAGGCAAATCTACTCAAGCAGATGCCATTGATAGAGCTCGGGAAATAGCCCAAAATAATAAACAAGAATTATCTATTCATAGAAAAGATAACAACCAAATAAGAGAAAAGAATAGTTATGGGAAAGATAATTTCCCTCCAAAAGGTTAGGAGGTAATATGACAAAAAAATATATCCCTATGGCCATATGTTATGATTTTGACGGCACTTTAAGCCCAGGAAATATGCAAGAATATGGTTTTATGGAGAGTTTGGGAACCACTCCAGATAGATTTTGGGTAAAATCGAATAATTTTGCAAAAGAACATTCTGCAGACATAAATTTAGCCTACATGAAAAGGATGATTGAAGAAGCAAAAATAAAAGATGTTCCATTTAACAAACAGGCATTTTGTGATTATGGTAAAAGTGTTAAACTATTTGATGGTGTTACGGAATGGTTTTCAAGAATAAATCAATATGGAAAAAGCCATGGTGTGGAAGTTAAACATTACGTTATATCATCTGGCTTAAAAGAGATTATAGAATGCACAGATATTGGAAAATGTTTTGAATACATCTTTGCATCATCATATATTTATGATGCAAATGGTATACCAATATGGCCAGCAAATGTAGTTAATTACACTTCTAAAACACAATATATTTTTAGAATAAATAAAGGATGTTGTGATATAAACGATAATAAAAGTATTAATTCATACGTTAAGGAAGAAGATAGACCTGTTCCTTTTTCTAATATGGTCTTTATTGGTGATGGTGAGACTGATATTCCTGCAATGAAAATGGTAAAAGTTAATGGAGGTCATTCCATTGCAGTGTACAAGCCAACCAAAAAAGATGCTAAATTAAAAGCAAAAAAATTAATTAAGGACAACAGAGTAAACATTATAACTCAAGCTGATTATCAAGAAAATAGTCTAATAGATAAATACATAAAAGCATTAATAAATAAAATTGAAGCTGACACAAATTTAAGGAAACTTGAGAAAAAGGATAATTAAATCATGCAAACACCGTCATTTATAGAAGATCATATATCTCAGATACCGGCTTTGCAGCTATTGCAAAATTTGGGATATACATATTTAACTCCTGATGAGGTTTTAAAAGAACGTCAAGGGAAATTAAGCAATGTTATTCTGGAAGATATTTTAGAACGACAGCTTATGAAATTTAATGAGATAAATTTTAAAGGTAAAGTTTATCCGTTTTCTCCTGCAAATATTCGAGGCGCAATTGATGCTTTAAAAAATATCACTATGTTTGATGGCTTGATTACGACAAATTCCAAAGTTTATGATTTGCTTACTTTAGGCAAAAGTTTTGAAGAAGCAATTGGCAACGACCGTAAAAGTTTTACAATAAATTATATAGATTGGGAAAATCCTGAAAATAATGTGTATCATGTTGCAGAAGAGTTCGAAGTGAGCAGGACTGCAAGTGATAAGAAATATCGTCCAGATATTGTGTTGTTTGTAAATGGTATTCCGCTTTGTGTTATTGAATGTAAAAGACCTGACATGAAAGAACCTATAGAACAGGCCATTTCACAACATATAAGGAATCAGCAAGAGGAGGGTATTCCGCATTTATATAAATATTCTCAAATTCTTTTGGCTTTAGCTACTAATAAGGCTCAATATGCAACCACCGGCACTCCTAAAAAATTCTGGGCAACTTGGAAAGAACAAAAGCTAAAAGAAGCAGATTTACAAAAGCTCATTAATACGCCATTATCAGAAGATAAAAAAGACCGACTTTTTGCTGATAGGTTCAAATATGTTAGAAAATATTTTGATAATTTAGAAACTGAAGGCAGACTTGTAACTGAGCAAGATAAATTATTATATGCTTTGTGTTCTAAAGATAGATTATTAGAATTAGTTTATAAATATATTGTATTTGATTACGGCATAAAAAAAATTGACCGATATCAGCAATATTTTGCAATACAGGATACATTAGAAAGAATAAAAGTTATAATAGAAGACCGCAGGCAAGGGGGAGTTATCTGGCACACTCAAGGTAGTGGCAAATCGTTAACGATGGTCATGCTTGCAAAAGCTATTTCTCTTGAACCGCAAATTATTGATCCAAAAGTAATTATTGTTACAGATAGAATAGATTTAGACAAACAAATTTTTGATACCTTTCATTCTTGTGGTAAAAATGTTAAAAAAGCTACAAGTGGGGAGGATTTAGCTAATTTGATTACAGAAAACAAAGAAACTGTAATTACTACTGTTATTAATAAGTTCCAAGCAGCAATAAACAAGAAAAAAGTTATTGACAATTCTCAAAATATTTTTGTCCTTGTTGATGAAAGTCATCGAAGCCAATATGGAAGTGCAAATGCTCTTATGCAAAAAGTCTTTCCGCATGCTTGTTACATTGGTTTTACCGGCACTCCGTTAATGAAAAAAGAAAAAAGTACCGCTGTAAAATTTGGTGGTATAATTGGCACTCCATATACGATTACACAGGCTGTTGAAGATAAAGCTGTTTTACCTTTGTATTATGAAAGCAGACTTGCAGTCCAAAATGTTACACAATCAAGTCTTGATAAATATTTTGATATTATTTCAAGAGATTTAACAGACAAGCAAAAAGCTGATTTAAAGAAAAAATTTAGTACAAGAAAAATCTTAAATGAAGCAGAACAAAAAATTGCTAATGTCGCTTTAGATATTAGTCAACATTTTGAGAATAAATATAAAGGCACAGGTTTTAAAGGACAACTTACAGCACCTTCAAAAGCTGTTGCATTAAAATACAAAAAATATTTAGATGAATTGGGTATGGTATCTTCAGAAGTAATTATTTCTGCTCCGGATTCCAGAGAAGGCAATGAGGATATTCATGAAGAAAATACAAGCGAAGTGAATATTTTCTGGAAGCGAATGATGGAAAAATTTGGCAGTGAAACAGAATATAATACCCAAATAATTAATCAATTTAAAAATGCACCTGATCCTGAAATTTTAATTGTTGTAGATAAATTATTAACTGGATTTGATGCTCCGAAAAATTCCGTATTGTACATTGCGCGTTCTTTAAAAGAACATGGTCTTTTACAAGCAATTGCGAGAGTAAATAGACTTGAAGAAGGAAAAGATTATGGTGAAATTATTGACTATTATGGTTTACTTACAGAATTGGATGAAGCATTGTTAAAATATAGCAATATTGGAGATTTCGATGAAAAAGATATTCAAGATGCTTTAGTGTCTGCTCAAGATGAAATTAAAACATTACCTCAAAAACACTCAGATTTGTGGGAAATTTTTAATAGGATAAATAAATATGATATTGAAGCTTATGAACAACATTTAAAATTTGAAGATGATAGAGATAAATTTTACGATCGCTTAAATGTTTTTGCAAAAACTTTGCAGCTAGCTCTTGGTAATTTTAAGTTTTTGGAAGAAACTTCTGAAAGTAAAATTGCAACTTACAAGCAAGATTTAAAATCTGTCTCTTATACACATCTCCGAGCCCACGAGACACTGAGCGATGTC
>ERZ1090869.1030-NODE-1031-length-13499-cov-5.857185_pt1 | contig 13499 bp, 10 predicted proteins | sample MGYA00478474_ERZ1090869 | MGnify/ENA primary metagenome ERZ1090869 (study PRJEB33644, sample SAMEA5815748) | chicken gut metagenome | biome: Chicken; feature: Gastrointestinal Tract; material: Caecum | place: Ireland | collected 2019-01-01 | study: A study of... | reverse complement strand
AGCGGGTGGAATGATCCGAACGACGGCACCATGGTCGAGGGTGGTGTGACCATCACCGGCACCTGGAGCTTCCAGGAGGTTTCCGTTAAGACGTATACTGTGAAGTATGATCTGAACGGCGGTACTACTTCTAGTGCAACACAGCTGGAGTTCCCCAACCTGACCAAGGGCCAGACTACTCCGCACATCGAAGAGCCTGTAAAGGCCCCCGATGATTACTACACCTATACCTTCAAGGGTTGGGATCCGCAGTGGTCTGAAACCGTTACCGGCAACGTCACCTATGTGGCCCAGTACGAGCGGACCGAGCGCAAGTTCACTGTCACCTATATGGTGGACGACGTGCAGTACGGTGAAGAGGAAGAGTATGCGGCATACGCTGACGTCAAGGTCCGCGACAAGGCGCCCAACGCCACTGCGTGGACTACCACTGACGTTGATGTGGCGGCAGAAATGGCTTCCGGCTACTTCTACATGCCCGCCCGCGATGTGGTCTTTACCGCCACCACCCAGGCCACGGCTGACACCACCTACCAGGTGATTACCCACTATGTGGCCCGGGACGGCAGTGAGGTCGGCAGTGATACCGGCAACGAAATTACCTCCCACGCCGGTGTGCTGGTGTCCAGCCTGTACAACGCGGCTGAAAAGGCCACTTACGGCAGTGAACAGTACCTCCTGGACAAGGTGACCCTCAACGGCGTGGCTGTCAACGGTACCGAGACCCTGGCCGAGGGTAAGAATGTCATCGACATCTACTACGATATCGATGCCATCGGTAAGGATGATCCCGACGGTCCCGACGATGTGCCCGACAAGGATCAGGTGATCTTCACCTACAAGAGTGCGGATCCCAGCATGGGTACCGTGGATCTGAGCAAGGTCGTGGTCACCAAGGTCAACGGCCTGGCGACCGCTCCCCAGGCGACCGCTACTCCCAACACCGACTACGCTTTCGTGAAGTGGACGGAGAGCAGCTACGGTATGGAAAGCACTTACGCCGATATGAGCGGCCTGCCTCTGCAGCACAGCGTGGACACTACCTTCACGGCCTACTTCGAGAAGGAGGGGGATCCGAATCCCGGTCCTGATCCCGATCCCATCAATGTGTACTTCTTTGCGGAGAACGGCCTGTTTGCGGATGGTACGGAGTATTACGTCACCACTGTCACGGCCAGCGCAGATGGAAACTACTATCTGACGGCAGAGAACCTCCTCGTGGCTACTGCCAACAGCGGCTATCAGCTTGTTGGTACTTGGAAGAAGAACTACCAGAGCGCAAATGCGCCCCAGGTGGGTGATGCAGTTGCCGCAGACGATATGTTCGTCGTGACCTTTGCCCCTGAGGTAGTGGAGCCCCAGAGCTACACCGTTACCTATCAGTGGAAGGGCAATGCTCCTGCAGGTGTGACTCCCCCTGCAGCGGAAACTGTCCCCGCCGGTGCCCCCTACGGTATCAAGAATCCCAGCCTCATCAGCTTGGAGGATGAGAATGGTTATTGGACCTTCCTGGGCTGGACGGACGGCATGGGTACCGCCTACATGGGCCAGGTCGCCCTCACCGACAGCCTGACGCTGTTCGGCACCTGGGACTTCCAGGCCAAGCCTGAAGTGGAGCCCCAGCCGCCGCAGCAGAACGAGCGCTTCTTCGTCACGAAGAATGCCATGGAGAGCGTGGTCACCGCCGGCGACACCATCCACTGGATCATCACCATCGGCAACCTGACCGACGAGGCGATCACCCTCACCGTGACAGATTCCCTGCCCGGCGTTGTGGTCACCGATGAGACCGGTGCGGTCGTCACTACCGTGACGGTTCCCGCCCAGTATCATGTGATCCTTAACGCCAGCTATGTGACCACCGATGCGGATGCTCACAATACCATCTACAATACCGTGGTGGTTTCTGATGGTACGGAAGAGGATAGTGACAAGTCCACCGGTACCAAGGTGGAGCCCCAGTACTTCTCCGTTACCTGGCAGAACTACGATGGTACCGTCCTGGAGCTGGATCCCCAGGTAGAGAAGGGTACTATGCCTGTGTATAACGGCAGTACTCCCACCCGGCCCAGCGACATGTACTATGTGTACACCTTCGTTGGTTGGACACCCACTGTTTCCCCGGTGACCGGCAACGTGGTGTATACCGCCACCTACCAGGAGATGTACATCCCGCCCTATATTCCGCCTACGGACCCCGGTACGGACATCGATGACCCGGATGTGCCTCTGGCTGATCTGCCTGGCCTGAACACGGTGGATCACTACGCCTACATTGCCGGTTATGAGGATGGCACGGTGCGTCCCAACAACAATATCACCCGTGCTGAGGTGGCCACCATCTTCTTCCGTCTCTTCACTGATGAGTATCGGGAGACCTATTGGTCCACCAACAATCCCTTCAGCGATGTGGCGTATACCGCCTGGTACAACAACGCGGTGTCCACGACGTCCAATGCCGGTATCATTGCCGGATATCCTGATGGTACCTTCCAGCCCAACAACTACATCACCCGTGCGGAGTTCGCCACCATTGCGGCGCGCTTCCTCAGTGAAGAATACGTTGGGCCGGATCTGTTCACCGACATCTCCGGCCACTGGGCGGCTGAGTACATCAACCGCGCGGCCAATGCCGGCTGGATCAACGGTTATCCCGACGGCAGCTTCCGTCCCAACGCATATATCACCCGTGCGGAGGCAATGACGCTGGTGAACAGTATGCTGGGTCGGATGCCCCACAAGGATCACATGCTGGAGAACATGGTGAAGTGGCCTGATAATCCGGAAGCTGCCTGGTACTACGAGGCGGTGCAGGAAGCCACCAACGGCCATGACTATGACTGGTATGAGGAAGAGGACCAGCTGTTCTATGAAATCTGGACGGCCCTGCAGCCCAACCGGGACTGGGCAGCCCTGGAGAAGGAGTGGTCCAACGCCTACTCCGCCCCTGGCGGCGAGGTCATCGGCTGATCACAGCAACAATATCGGACACTGACAGACCCCGCTGCCTGTCTACAACTTGAGCGGGCGCTGATCAGTGAAAAAAGGAACCGGGACGGCTTTGCCGTCCCGGTTCTTTTTGGGCCCAAATTCCCTGACCCATGGCATGGAGGCGCTTTATTGAATGGCCGATGATCCTTGTTCTCACAGGGATTTTACAGCACAGCCGTGGACAAACTTCCACCGCTGTGTTACACTGAAACCACTTGACAGTATGGCGGGAGAGGAGGAAGCGCTGTGGGAGATATTGGCAGGAAACGGCTGTTCTTACTGGATATGGATGGTACCATCTATCTGGATAACGACCTGTTTCCCGGCACCAAGCCCTTTCTTGACTGGGTGCGGGAGAAGGGAGGGCGGTACCTGTTCCTCACCAACAACTCCTCCCGGTCGGCGGCAGCCTATGTGGAAAAGCTGGGACGGCTGGGGATCGGAGCGGAAAAGGAGGATTTCCTCACCAGTGTGGATGCGCTCATTGCCGATCTCCAGGCGGGAGTGCCCCGACGGCTGTGCTATGTGTTCGGTACAGAGAGCTTCCGCAGCCAGCTTTCTGAGGCGGGTATTCCGGTGACGGACCACCTGGAGGAAGGAATCGATTGCCTCCTCATTGGCTTTGATACGGAGCTGACCTTTCAGAAGCTGGAGGACGCCTGCATCCTGCTGAATCGGGGTGTGGACTTCATTGCCACCAACCCCGACTGGGTCTGCCCCACCTGGTACGGCTCCGTGCCGGACTGCGGCAGCGTCTGCGAGATGCTCTTCCGGGCCACAGGGCGGAGACCACGGGTCATCGGAAAGCCCCAGCGGGCCATGGTGGACCTGGCTCTCCGCTGTACCGGCATCCCGGCGGAGGAGGCCCTGGTGGTAGGGGACCGGCTGTATACCGACATCGCCTGCGGGGTGAATGCCGGGGTGGATACCGCATTCGTCCTCTCCGGGGAGGGAACCCTGGCGGACCTGGCGGCCAGCGATGTGAAGCCCACCTGGGTATTTGACGACATTGCCGCCCTCCACCGGGCACTGAGAGAGGGGGAAGACCATGGACAACACCGTTGAGGCCGTCCGGGGCTACTACGACGAAAACGCCCGGCTGGAGTGGGAGCGGCTGGAGAAGCACCCCTTTGAGTTTCTTCTGACCACGGGCATGATGGAGCGGTATATCCGTCCCGGGAACAGCGTGCTGGACATTGGCGGCGGTCCCGGCCGGTACAGCATCCACTTTGCTAAAAAGGGCTGCCGGGTGGTGCTGGCGGAGCTCTCCCAGGGCAATGTGGCCCTGGCCCGGGAAAAGGCGGCAGAGGCCGGGGTGACTGTGGAAACCTATGCGTGCGACTGCCTGGAACTGGATAAGCTGGGCCTGGGACAGTTCGACCACGTGTTCCTGATGGGCCCGCTATACCACCTCCAGCGGGAGGAGGACCGGATCCGGGCGGTAGAGCTGGCCCTGAAGCACCTCAAGCCTGGAGGAATGCTGTATGTGTCCTTTATTCTGACCTTCGCCGGAGTCATTTACGACCTGCAAAATAAAGGTTATCTGGTGGAAGATCTGAAAAATGCCCATGCCATGGCGCTGCTGGACGCGGTGGAGCAGGGAGGGGACTACTGCGGCCCCGGCTTCACGGAGGTGTATTTCTACCACCAGCGCAATATCCTGCCCTTTATGGCCCGCTTCCCCCTGGAGAAGCGGCACCTTTTCGGCCAGGAGGGAATCCTGTCCCCCAATTACCGGGAACTTCTGACCCGGAGCCCGGAGGAGATCCAGGCGTGGGTGGATCTGGCAAGGCGGTATCTGGAGCTGCCGGAGCTGCTGGCCTATTCCGAACACGCCATGTATATCGGCAGGAAGCTGCCGGAAAACGATGAGGGAGAGAACATATGAAGCTGAACAACAAGCGGACGGTCCTGGTGGGCCTGGCGTTCCTGTCCATCTGCGCCTTCTGGCAGATGTATGACAACGTGGTGCCTCTGATCCTGACCAATACCTTTCACATGAACGAATCGGTGTCCGGTGCCATTATGGCGGCGGACAATATTCTGGCGCTGTTCCTGCTGCCCTTCTTCGGCGGCCTGTCCGACAAGCACAGCACCCGGCTGGGCCGGCGCACGCCCTTTATCCTGGGCGGCACGGCGGCGGCGGTGGTGCTGATGAACCTGCTGCCCCTGCTGGATAACGGCTATGCGGCGGCGCAGTCCCCTGCGGCGCTGGTAGGGTTTGTGGTGGTGCTGGGGCTGCTGCTCATCGCCATGGGTACCTATCGCTCCCCGGCGGTGGCCCTGATGCCCGACGTGACCCCCAAGCCCCTGCGCAGCAAGGCCAACGCCATCATCAACCTGATGGGAGCTGTGGGCGGTATGCTGTACCTGGGGGTGGCGGCGCTGCTCTATCCCAACAGCAAGGTAGAGGGCCTCAGCCATGTCAACTACCAGCCTTTGTTCCTGGTGGTGGCTGCCATCATGGTGGTGGCGGTGGCGGTGATGTTTTTCACCATCCGGGAGCCTAAGCTCTACGCCGAGAACCAGGCCTATGAGGCTGCCCATCCGGAGTGGAACCTGGCCAAGGATGACGGTAGCGGCCACGAGGTGCTGCCCAAGCCGGTCAAGCGGAGCCTGGGCTTCATCCTGGCCTCCATTGCTCTGTGGTTTGTGGGCTACAACGGCGTCACCACCTGGTTTACCACCTATGTCAGTCAGGTTATGGGCGAAGGCCTGGGGGGCGCCTCCACCTGCCTGCTGGTGGCTACCGCCGGAGCCATTGTCTCCTATATTCCCGTAGGTGAAGTTGCCTCCCGGGTGGGCCGGAAAAAGACCATCCAGGCAGGAGTGATCCTTCTGGCTGCCTGCTTTATGGCGGGGTACTTTTTAACCACCATGTACCGGGAGATCAACGCTATTATGTATGTGGTGTTCGTGCTGGTGGGCCTGGCCTGGGCGGCCATCAACGTCAACTCCCTGCCCATGGTGGTGGAAATGTGCCGGGGCAGCGACGTGGGCAAGTTTACCGGCTACTACTACACCGCCTCCATGCTGGCTCAGGTGATTACTCCGGTGGCGGCGGGTACGCTCATGCGGCAGGTAGGCTACTTTACCCTCTTCCCCTACGCCGCCTTTTTCGTGTCACTGAGCTTTGTGACCATGTGCTTTGTCCGTCACGGCGACAGCAAGGCAGAGGCCAAGCGGGGACTGGAAGCCTTTGAGGATATGGACGACTAAAGAAAGGATGCGTAAGAGATGAAAAAGATGGCGCGGGCGGCGGCGGGAACTTTGGCTGTGGGCGCCGCCGCGGCTGCCGGATGGTGTATGCTGCTGCGTCCCCGGCGGAACCAGCCGGGCTGGGAGAAATTCCAGGGGGTGCGCTATGCCCACCGGGGTCTCCATGACGCTTCGGCGGGGGTGCCGGAAAACTCCCTGGCCGCTTTCCGCCTGGCAGTGGAAAAGGGCTTTGGAGCGGAGCTGGACGTGCATCTGATGGCCGATGGGCAGCTGGCGGTGGTTCACGACAGCGACCTTACCCGGGTATGCGGCAAGGCGGGGTGCATCGAGGATCTGACGGCGGCGGAGCTGAAGGACTATCCCCTCCAGGGAACGGCGGAGACCATTCCGCTGCTGGCGGATGTGCTGCCTCTCTTTGTGGGCAGGACGCCCCTGATTATTGAGCTGAAGGTGGAGCGGGGCAATGCCGACGCACTGACGGACCGGGTCATGGAGGAGCTGGCGGACTACGGCGGTGACTACTGCATCGAGTCTTTTCACCCGGCGGTGCTGCTGCGGCTGAAGCACCGCTACCCGCAGGTGATCCGGGGGCAGTTGTCGGAAAACTTCTTCCGGGGCAGCGAGACGGGGCTCCTTTCCCGGCCGTCGGCAGTGGTGATGACCTATCTTCTTTCCACCTCCGCCACCCGGCCGGACTTTATTGCCTATCATTACCAGCACCGCGACTGCCCCAGCCTGCGGCTGATGCGTCGGCTTTACGGCGTCCATGAGGTGGGCTGGACCGTCCGCTCCCGGGAGGATATGGAGGCCCTGGAGAAGGACGGCGTTACGGTGATTTTCGAAAACTTTATTCCCTGAGACGTTATTTTCCGAAGGGACGACGCAAACAGCGCCGGAGCGGACCTGATGATCCGCCCCGGCGCTTCTTTTATTATTTCCAGTCGGTGGGCCGCTTTTTGCGGCAGGGCTGGGGAAATGACCTCGTGTCTCAGCTGTTGCGGCGGCTGATGGGGTGCCGCAAAAGGATACGGCTCAATGCCTTGCCATTGAAGGGGTAAAGGGGGTACAGATAGCCCTTTCCCAGGATGGGCTTGGTGGTGGCCAGAAGGAATACCAGCAGGGCAATTCCTGCTATCAACCCCCATACGTCAAAAGCGGCGATGAGCAAAAGGATCACCATTCGCATGAGCTTGAGGGCGTAGCCCAGCTCAAAGCTGGGCTGGGCAAAGTTGGCGATGGCCACAAAGGCCATATATACCAACACTTCCGGTACCAGCCACCTGGCCTGGACGGCAAATTCTCCCAATATCAGGGCACCCAGCATACTGAAGGAGCTGCTCAGGGCATCGGGGGTGTTCAGGGAGGCCAGCTTGAGAAGGTCTACTACAAATTCCAGCAGCAGCATCTGCACCAGAAGGGGTACGCTCCCCTCATCCTCCGGGGCTACGAACCGAAGAAACTCCGGGGCCTGGGCGGGGTCCTTCACCAGCAGGTACCACAGCGGGGTGATGAGAAGGGACAGCAGCATCACGGCGATGCGGAGATAGCGGAGGTAGGTGCCCACCAGAGGGGGAAAATAGTAGTCGTTGGCCTCCTCCATGAAGTCAAAGAAATGGGTGGGCAGAAGCATCACCGAGGGGGAATTGTCCACCAGAAGGACAATATTTCCCTCCATGACGCAGGCGGTGGCGGAGTCGGGCCGCTCGGTGTAGCGGACCTTGGGAAAGGGGTTGTACCACTGGGGGGCCATCATGGCCTCGGCAATGCTCTCCTGGCTCATGGCAGTGGAATTGACGTCAATGGCGGCCAGCTTTCTCCGCAGGGTTTCCAGCTCCTCCTGATCCACCTTGTTTTCCAGGTAGGCCAGCACCACATCAGTTTTGCTGCGGCTGCCCACGTTGTGGTGCTCCAGGGTCAGATTCGTGTCCCGGATCCGGCGGCGGAGGAGGGCGGTGTTCTGCACCAGGGTCTCTGTAAAACCGTCATGGCTGCCCCGGAGGACCTTACCGTCGGAGGGCTCGGATACAGCCCGGCAGGGGTAGCCCTTGGCGTCAATGAGGGCGCAGTGGTCGAAGCCATCCACCAGCAGCACCGTTTTCCCCAGGAACGCTCCGGTAAGGATGGCATCCACCTGGTTTTCGCAGTTTACCTCACAGAAGGTGATGCAGCGGTCAATCAGCTCCTGCACATCCTGGGCTTCCTCCGCCCACTGGGCCCCCGGCCCCAGAAGGAAGGAACAGATCCGCTCGATCACGCCGTCGTCGCCGTAGCCGTCGATGACATAGAGCCGTCCCCGACGGCTGCCCAGCTGCAGATCCCGGGAGATCACATCGTAGCTGCGGCCCACCCCCAGCAGAGGGTCCAGGAGTGCCTGATTGTCGCGAAGATTGTCGGTAAGCTGATCCATATGCCGTCCTCCCTGGCATGTTTTCCCCTAGTATGCCCCCGCTTGTTGGGCTCTATTCTCATGAAGATGGATCATTCATCCCCAGCGGCGGCTTGCTTTTTCTCCGGCGGTGGGTATAATAAAAAAAGAATTTGCAGCGGAAGGAGGCGGCAGATGGAGACAAAAAAGTGGGAGGCGCTGGTAACGGCGGCAGAGCTGGGCAGTTTTACCCGGGCGGCGGAGAAGCTGGGGTGTACCCAGTCGGGTCTGACCCATATGATGAACAGCCTGGAGAATGAGGTGGGGTTTCCCTTACTGATCCGGGATCGCTACGGAGTACGTTTTACCCCTGCCGGGGAACGGATCCTCCCTGCTGTCCGGGAACTGCTTCAGGCAGGCAAACGGCTGGAGGGGGAAATTGCTGCCCAGAGCAGCCGTAAGCGGGAGAATATCCGGGTAGCGGCCTATTCCAGTATCTGTATGCACTGGCTGCCCACCATTGTCCAGCAGTTTCGTTGGGACTTCCCCGACGTGTCGGTGGATATCCGCATGGGCAGCGTGGAGGAGATGTACCGCTGGCTCCAGGACGACAAGGTGGATCTGAGCTTTGCCAGCCGTCAGGACCGGGGACGCTATGATTGGGTCCCCCTGTGGGACGACCCCCTGCTGGCCATACTGCCTATGGACTACCCGGCGGAGGGCCTCAGCCGCTTCCCGGTGGCGGAGTTTGACGGCAAGGAGTTCCTGATGCCCTCTTTGGGCTTTGATATGGATATTCTGCGGGTTTTTGAGGACCGGGACGTTCGGCCGGATATCAAGGATACCCAGGTAGAGGATGCAGCCATTCTTTCCATGGTGGAGCACGGCCTGGGGGTGAGCATCCTGTCAGAGCTGGTGCTCCAGGGTCGGCGGGACAATGTCAGGTGCCTGCCCCTGGATCCCCCTGCCTGCCGGCGCATCGGTATTGCGGCCCAGTCCCTGGAGGAAGCGTCTCCCATTGTCCGGCAGTTTATTGACTATTCTACCCGGATTGTGGCGGAGCTTCATCAGCCGTAACGGGACTGTTGATTGAGAATACAGCAGAGGGAGGGCCCATGTGGGTCCTCCCTTTTGCGTGGGCGTTTTCTTGCTCTAGCAAAGCAGCTTCAGCCTTTTTTGCGCAAAAAACCGTGAGAATCCCTTTGGGATCCTCACGGTTTATGGTTTCCTGAGATGTGGGGCGTGACGTTGTTTCTGGAAACATTGCCTTTTTCCGTTGGTCAATCCGTGGGTTCTCCCCCTGCAAAGCGAATGGCTCCTCTGGCCAGTTCCAGGGTGGGGTCGGTAAAGGGATAGTCCAGGTGGTACAGCTGGGCGGCCAGAGGCAGCTCCGTGCAGCCCAGGATCAGAGTCTGGGCCCCCCGCTCCAGTAAGGCCTCCATGGCCCGCCGGGCGGCGGAGGCGTCATAGTGGAGGTCGCCGGCCTTGACGCCCTGGTAGATCATGGCCATGATGGCCGCCTGTCCTTCCGGTTCCGGGGTCAGCAAGTCAATGCCGGTGCCGGCAAAGGTGCGCTGGTAGATGCCGGTCTGAACTGTACCATCGGTGGCAAGGAGCCCGGCGGAGGTGATTCCCCGCTCCTCCAGGGCCTGGGCGGTGAGGCGGATCATGTGGAGGACAGGGATCTGTACCGCCTCTGCCACCGCGTCGTAGTAGTTATGGGCGGTGTTGCAGGGCATAATCAGCACCTGGGCTCCCATTTTCTCCAGCAGGACGGCGCTGGCGGTAAGCTGGGGAGTGGGGTCGTCGCCGCCGTGGAGGAGGGCTGCTGTGCGGTCGGGAATGTTGGTGTTGCTGTCGATGAGAACACGCAGATGATCCTGATCCCGGGCTGCCTTGGTGTGCAGAATGATCTTTTCAAACAGGTCGGCGGTGGCCAGAGGGCCCATGCCGCCGATAATGCCGATGGTTTTCTTTTCCATACCCATCGCCTCCTTTGCTCGTAGTCTATCACAGGGGGCAGCGGCACGCAAGAAAAAGGGAGGTGAGGGCAGAAAGAAAAGCGGCCCCGGAGGACCGCCTTCATAGATGGGTCACGTGGGCCGGCGAGAAATGGGGGCGCCGGGGGGTTACTCCCCGCCCCGCAGCCCCTTCAGCAGCCGCAGCTTCAGGGCCCGGAGCCGGGCCAGATGGCCGCTGGTGTATAAAACGCCCACCAGAATCATGCCGTAGGCAAAGCCCAGGGCACAGCTGGCAAATTTTTCCCAAGCAGCCGGTCTCCCGGCTGCCATCCACACTAGGTAAAGGGTAAAGAGCGCCGCCCCCGCAATAAACAGGGCGCACATCCTCCGGGTCAGCTGGTGCTTCTCCCGGTTGCTGTAATCTGCCACCTTTACCACCGTGTCCTTCAGTTCCTTGTCCATTGTCTTCTCCTTTCTCTCTCCGTCCAGCAGCTCCCGCAGCTCCACCCCGTGGTAGTCGGCCAGAAGCATCAGAAGGTCCAGGTCCGGAAGGCTCCGCCCGGTTTCCCACCGCGACACCGTCCGCCCGGACACCCCCAGAGCCTCTGCCAGCTGCTCCTGGGTCATATGTTTCTCTTTTCGCAGCTCTTTGAGAAAGCTGCCGATTTTTTGTTGATCCACTGGGGTCTCCTCCTTTCATGGACAGCATAGGGCAAAACAGAGACAAAAACAGGACACAGAGAGAGAATAAAGGAAAGTTTTACGCTGGACACACCTTGTCCGGCGGGATCCGGCTTACCGCAGAACCGCTGAAAACGGCAGCAGCCGCCGGACGGAGAAAATTCTCCGCCGGACGGCTGTCAGTTTTCCACAATCTTGCTGGTAACGATGTTTGTTTGGGCAAAGTAGCTCCGGGCCTCCTCCGCGTCCCGAAGGATCTGGTGGCGGAGGGCCTCCAGATCGTCGAAGCGCCGCTCCGGCCGCAGACGGTGGAGAAACTCCACCTGGCAGGTTTCACCGTAAAGGCCCAGCTGCTCGTCCAGCAGGTGGCTCTCCACGGTAACGGAGCCATTGACATCCACCGTGGGCCGCACACCCACATTGGTGACGGCGGGAAAGATTTTGTCGTCCACTTTTACCCGGGCGGCGTACACGCCGTAGGCCGGCACCAGGTGGTCCTCCGGCGGGATCAGGTTGATAGTAGGGGCCCCCAGCCGGGAGCCCAGGCCCTTGCCGTGTCGGACCGTGCCGGAGAGAGAGTAGGGCCGGCCCAGAAAACGGCAGGCTTCCTCAGCGTTCCCCTGCTCCAGCAGCTGACGGATATGGGTGGAGCTGACGGTGACGCCGTCCAGGGTGACGGCGGGGATGATGTCGCAGCCAATGCCCAGCTGGGCGGCTTTCCGGGCCAGAAGGGTGGGCGTGCCGCTGTTCTTGTGACCAAAGTGAAAGTCGTGGCCTGCCACCACCCAGCCTGCCCGGTACTGCTGGGCCAGCATCAGGACAAAGTCCACCCATGGCATGGTCATCATTTCCCGGTCAAAGGGGGCTACAATAACCTCGTCAATGGAAAACAGCTCCCGCACTGCCTGGCGGCGCTCCTCCGGCGTGGTGAGCAGAGGCACCGGCACGCCGGTGACAAACTCCCGGGGAGAGCAGTCGAAGGTAAATACAGCAGGGGTAAAGCCCTTCTCCGCCGCCCGGTCTGCCGCCCGACGCAGCAGGGCCTGGTGGCCCAGATGGACGCCGTCAAAGAAGCCCAGGGCGATCACTTTTCTTGGGGTATAATCCATGGGAGATTCCTCCGCTTGGTAAAAGTAGGGCGGCTCAGCCGCCGAAAAAGTTTTTGACGGAAACCAGCTGTCCGTTCTGATACCGGCTCAGGCACAGGAAGTCACCCCCTGGGCTATATACCCGGTAGCGCAGGCCCTCCTCCAGGCCCGAAAAGGGCACAGGGCTGCCGTTGCGGCAGAGCTTTTCCTGTCGGGGGGAGGCAAGGGTCACCGCCGGGCAGTTGCGGAAAAAGCTGTCGGTGGGCAGCAGCAGGGAATCCCGCTCCTCTGCCGCCTGCTCCAGCGTCACCGCTTCCGCCAGGGTAAAGCCGGCGGCCATGGTCCGCCGCAGGCTGTACATGCACCCGCCGCAGCCCAGAGCAGCACCGATGTCGTGGCAGAGAGTGCGGACATAGGTGCCCTTGGAGCAGCGGACACGGAGAAGGTAGTCCCGTTCCCCTACCTGCTCCAGGATCTCCAGAGCATGGATGGTGACGCTTCGGGGGTCCCGGTGGACCTCCTTGCCCGCCCGGGCCAGCTCATAGAGCTTTTTCCCCTCCCGCTTGATGGCGGAGAACATGGGGGGTACCTGGGCAATGGCGCCGGTAAAGGCGGGGAGCACCGCCTCCAGGGCAGCTCTGTCCGGTACGGTATCCGCCTGGGAGAGGGGTTCCCCGGTGGTGTCCTGGGTGTTGGTCACAAGGCCCAGCCGCAGTCCGGCGATGTACTCCTTGTCCCCTTTTTCGGCAAATTCCACCGCCCGGGTGGCGCTGCCCACAAATACCGGCAGTACGCCGGTGGCCATAGGATCCAGGGTACCGCCGTGGCCGATACGTTTTTCTTTCAGAATGCCCCGGAGCTTGGCGCATACGTCCATGCTGGTCCAGTCCTGAGGCTTGTCAATAATGATAATGCCGTTTGCCATAGGGCTCCTCCTGCGGGTTAGATGGGGGGCTTTGCGGCGAGGGCCTCCGTCAGAGATTTTGACGGAGGCCCTTCACTCTCTGGGCGGGAAACGGCAAATCAGCCGTTCTCACCGCTGTTTTCCGCCGTATTGTCGGCCGTGTCATTCCCTGCCGCATTTCCCTCGGCGGTATTGTTGCTGCCGGCAGTACTGTTATTGGAGGTGCCGTTGGAGGTGCCGTCGGAGGTACCGTCGGAGGCGTTGGCTGCCTCCTCGGCAGCGGCCTGCTC